>Ga0209358_10001684_pt1 | contig 17340 bp, 10 predicted proteins | sample LauGreFa1BDMLBSN_2_FD_187574 | JGI IMG/M metagenome (GOLD analysis project Ga0209358, IMG submission 187574) | Freshwater lake microbial communities from Lake Michigan, USA - Fa13.BD.MLB.SN (SPAdes) (version 2) | ecosystem: Environmental > Aquatic > Freshwater > Lake | place: Lake Michigan, USA... | reverse complement strand
GTCGATCAATTGCAGACCGGACAATCCCAATATCACAGGGGCAGGCGAATATCTCAATGGATCATAGATTAAGAGATACTCCTCTTTCATATGCACATGTTTCATCATGGCAATATCAGATCTGAGCCTTGGCAATACGGTAGTTATGGTATAGTTCATTTCATCCCCTCAATTAGTTCAAAGATTGAGTTTTCTTATACAATTTGGCTTCTTCAAGCCACTGTTGTTTATTGTCGAGTAATAATTGTTTCGCCGCTTGATAATCATTCGGAATAATTCCATCCAAAATGGACTCTTCAATCATATGCTTGATATACCCAATCGCCGGCGATGGTTGCAAGGAGCATAATTCCATGATTTCTTCACCTCTGACGGGAGATTGAAATGCACGCAATTGATCGCGTTCACGAACATCAAGTATTTTTTGATAAACCTTTTCATAATTCCTGAGATAACGCTCCGCCTTTTTGGAATTTTTTGTCGTAATGTCTGCTTTGCACAGAAGAAATAAATCATCCAATGAATCTCCTGCATGCACAGCAAGCCTGCGTATGGCCGAGTCTGTCACGCCATCATCCACGAGCACCATTGGTCTTTGATGTAGTCTCACCAATGTTTCAACATATGACACATGTTCAAGTGGTAATTTCATTCTTCTGAAAATTCCCGCCTGCCATCTGGCACCCAATTCTTCATGACCATGAAATGACCAACCGATGCCCTGAATGAATTTCTTTGTTTTTGGTTTGGCGATATCATGCATCAATGTCGCAAAACGAAGCCATACATTGTCTGTCATTTCACAAAGATTGTCAAGAACTTGCAATGTATGCAAAAAGACATCTTTATGTGCATATCCATGCTCACCAACTTGCATGAGTTCTATTCCGGAAAGTCTTTCGAGTTCCGGAAAAACATATGCCAATAAACCTGTTTCATGCAATATCTTCAAACCAATGCTTGGCTTTCTGGCTTTCAGCAAACTAATAAATTCATCGCTGATACGCTCTTGCGAAATAATGGAAATTCTTTCAGCCATTGACGACATAGCTTTTTTTGTTTCCGGTTCAATTTCGCATTCAAGTCTGGCTGAAAATCTGGCCGCACGCATCATGCGAAGCGGGTCATCGCTGAATGTGATCATTGGATCCAGTGGCGTGCGAAGTATTCTATTCGCAAGATCTGTTTGACCATCATGTAAATCAATGACTTCGCCGAAAGATTCTTTTTTCAAAGAAAGAGCCATGCAATTAACCGTGAAATCACGACGATTGATATCATCTTCGAATGATCCTTCGGTGACAATCGGCTTTCTTGAATGCTCAAGATATTCTTCTTTTCTGGTACCCACAAATTCCAGAAGATAATCTCCCACCGGAACTAGTGCTGTTCGAAAGCGCTCATATATGACCGCTTTGGAATGTTTTGCAGCAGCAACCAATCGAGCAAATTCCAGCGCATCACCCACTACAGTGAAATCAATGTCCTTGGAATCAATGCCCAAAATTCGATCGCGAACATATCCACCAACCACATAGATAGTATATCCATGATATTCGGCCAAATCTGCCAAATCATGAATGATGTCAGGGATATCAGCAATGACGAGTTTGTTCATTTCACCAAATCCATGAAGAAGCGGCTGAATATGCCTCTTTTGCGGCTTCTTCCAGTGATGGTCCGCAAGTGGTGAGATGACCCATTTTTCTGCCTTTTCTGCATTCCTTTTTTCCATACAAATGTACGATTGTATGGGGATGTTTGAGTGTGTCTACGGGACTATCAGGCATACCAGGACCACTTCTCGTGCCAAGCAAATTAACCATCACAGCGGCCGGCACCTTCATTTCGGGAGATCCCAAAGGCAGATTAAGTATGGCTCTGATGCCATTCTCAAATTGTGATGTATAACATGCTTCTATGGTATAATGTCCGGAATTATGCGGTCTGGGTGCGATTTCATTGAATAAAACATCCCCATCTTTTGTGAGAAACATTTCAATGCCAAATACTCCAATACCACTGATCGCCTCGATGCACCTCTTTGCCATCTCTTTTGCTTTGGTGGCAATTTCTTCATCAACTCTGGCAGGCGCAAGCACATATCTGCAAATATGATTTTCTTGAATTGTTTCAACACAAGGATATACTGCAATTTCACCGCGTCTATTTCTTGCAACCATCACTGCCAATTCTTTGGTGAAATTCACAAATGCTTCACACATGATTTCTCGCGGAGCTTCCGGATCACGAAATCTATTCCAAGCATGTTCGATATCAGATGCTGATCGAATGGTCGCATTTCCATATCCATCATACCCAAGAGTGCGAGTTTTCATGACAAATGGATAGCCATGTTTTTCGCCAAAAGCATGCACATCTTCAATTGCCTGACAAGCACCGAATGGCGTGATCGCAATCCCGGCATTCTGCATGGTTTCTTTTTGCGTGAATTTGTCTTGCACGAGTGCTATTGTTTCAGACAAAGGAAAAACAGGTCTTTTTTCAGCGATATATTGAAGGATTTCGGGTGCAATGAATTCATTTTCCAAAGTGATGATATCCGAAGCTTCTATGAATGCATCCAATGCTTCACGATCATTCCAACCATCTCCCCAGGATAATGATGTCATCATTCCGGCAGGAGAATTCTCTCCATGTTCGATAATTGCGGTACGCATGCCAATCTTGAATACTTCTTGTGAAAGCATCTTGGCAAGTTGTCCGCCACCAAGAATTCCTATGACATGTGGTCTTGGCTCATATTCCGCATACAGCGATGGAAGCATAGTATCATCCGATTATTTGGGTGCAAAGATACGGATTTGAACAAATAACAATCCGCCGTGAATCCTTGAACTCACGGCGGATTGCATATGTAATTGATAGTATTATCGATTGATTGTGAACGGTTTCACTTCTGTATATGGTCCTGCATTGATTCTGCAGAAATAATTACCATTTGGAAGTGCATCCATTGGAATGGAAAGGCGATAATCACCCTGTTCCAATGTTTCATTCACCGCAAGCGATACTCTTTCACCTTGTGCATTATAGATTTCAATCGTGGTATTCACTTTGAAACCTATGCTATAATCGATGGAAATATCACTGCTATGTACAGGATTTGGGCTGACTCCTTTCAAAGCGAATGAGGATCCTGAGAATGAAATCAAACGGCCATTGACAAAACATGCATCAATGCTTACTGTTGCATGCTTGGTTGTAATCGGCGTACAGATCTCGCGATCTTTGGTGGTTGCATCCGCGATATCAATGGTATAGGTTGCAGAATCACTCAAGAGGATTTTGTATTTCGCATTGAACAAATCACCATTTGTCGGATTGGTTGTACCAATTGCTTTTACAATGAGTCCATCTGTGAATTCACTTGCTGTTACAGTCCAATTCGGAAGACCGGGTCCTGCACTTATTGAACCAAGTTCATATGCCATCATGTCGCCATCATATTTGACTTTACATTCGATGGTTCGAACATTTGCATCTGCCCATGAGCCATTTGCAGTACCTTTGACCGCAAATTGTTGCATCGTACCTGCCTTGACTTTTTCGACTTTATTTGGAGATATTTCCAAAGTCAATGGAACCACAAAGCCGTTACCTTTTAGATTAATTGTTGCAGTAATGATATTGCCTTGAGCGTCTTTAAGATTCGTTGGCGTGACAAGTACACCTGCACTGTATGCACGAACGGCATCAGGAGAGAATGTAACACCAACGGAATATGTCTCATTCGGCTTGATTGTAATCGGATATGTTTGAGGATCAAGCGTGAATAATCCTGCATCAGCACCGGTTAATTGCATGTCACCAATGATCAAATCATCTGTTCCGGGATTTGAAATGGTTGAGGTCAAGCGCTTATCATCACATGTGATTACATTACCATAATCAATCGGAGTGACTTTGATATCCGGATAGCGGGTTTCAATTCCAGTACCAATCACATCTACATTTGTCACGATGCGTGGTTCTTCGACTGTTCTTGTACCCGGCGCAGCATCATTCATGATATCAACAGCCGTGATTCGGCGTCCAATCGCAGTTGGTTTGAAGCGAACAGGGATTTTGATATCACCACCGATTGGAATGGAAAGATTAGCCGGTAATGTAGCCGGTGATGTCCACTCAAAATCGGTTGCATTTGGTCCTGCAGCACTAAAATCAATGCTTTCGATGAATAATGCGGAACTTGTGCTTGTATTCTTGATGAGTACTTCACCATCTGTTGCGGCAAAACTTCCAACGAGAACTTGCCCTGGGAATTCATATCCAGTTGCTTGAATCTTTGGAAGGAAGCCATAGCCTTTCAATGTCCCGGTTGCAATGCCTGCATTATTTGCTGATGCAGTGATTGTTGTTGAATGATCAAATTCGCCAACCGGTTCATATTCAATTTGCACAGTGATTTTATCACCATTATTGCGAAGCACGAATGGCGCTGCATCACTCACAGGAGGATTGATATTGATGATGCGGAAATTTGGATCAGCAGGTTGTGCGAGTTCCACTTTTGTCACATTTGCAGGAGCTGAACCGGAATTTGTGACATAGACTTCTTTCACCAAGACTGTACCTTGACGACGCTTACCCCAATCTTGATCGGTAATCACCAAACCGGGCTGAATACCGGTTCCATACCATTTGGAATTAGGAGAGCAATCATCACCATATGAATCTGATTGGAATCCAATGATGATTGTATCTGAACGCTCGGATGTCGGATTGAAACAAACTGAATTAAAGAACAATGATTGCTTAGGAGCAATTTTGAATGGGAATGCCGGAACTGTTGGATTAGAAATCGTAAATGGCGCAATGACACCGGTTATGCCGGAAATTGTCAATGTATCCGTTCCATTATTGGTGATTCTCAAACCGGGAGCACCACCTTGATCTTTGCAATATGATTGATTGATAGGAACGCGGCCCGCATTCCATTCAGGTTCAACCGCAATACAAGGTCGAACGCCTTGACCACGCAATGGCCATGTAAATTCTGCACACTCTGTCTTTGCCATGAGTGAGTCAATATCGAATGTTTTATCATCTGGAATCTCACGATCAGGAGTATATGCAATCGTGATTTCACGACTTTCACCTGCTTTCAATGGTGTGGTATCTGCACTGATGATTTTATAAACCAAACCAAATCGTGTTTTGATTTCCTTCAGAGTAATTTCATTCTTGCTTTCATTCTTGAGCTGCACTTTCATCTCTTTGATTGTACCCAAGCGCACTTTGCCAAAGTTTACAGGATCAGGATTGAGTGCAAGTTTATCTACGACATATTTCACACTATCGATTGTATAATTACCGGCTCTGTCCATGACCACAAAGATTGCAAATGCATCTTTGGTTTTGTCTTTCACCTTGAACTCAAACTTGAATTCTTTGACTTTTGGATCTACAATAATTCTATCTGCCGTTAAAAATTTCAAATCATAGTTATAAGAAACAGAATCAATCATCTCAATACTTGAAATACCTTGATCAACTTGTGCTGTATCCGGTGGAGGACCAAATGTTCTGACTTCGGTTGCGGTATATGTATAATCACCACATTCCTCTTCAAATGTCAAAACCGGTGGCAATGTATCCACTTCATCCAATTTTCTGATTGCCATCGCAGCAGGCCAACCATAAGAGTCAAATGAACTAAATCCATAAATATAGCCACCGAATCGAGTTTGACTTGTAACTCTATGCGGACCAGGATTTACATTCACATTTTGCCAATAGAGATTTGTTCCTGGAATCCGATTTGCAAGAAATGTAGGTTTCGAAATCCAAATAGGTTTACCATCCAATGCGACTGATTTCAGTTTCTTTTGTTCGGGGTCATTTGGATCGCCTTCAGCAATAACATTAAACCAATTCGTGCTAAATGAACTATTGGCAGGTGACTGGAATACAGTTGCCTGAATATATTGTTCTTGAGGAGTCACGATAATCATGAATGGATCGAATTCATCACCCATGTCCCAATTCGCTGAGTATGAATACTGCATGACAAAAATTGGTTTATCTGCTTCCCACACAGAAGTGCCACGGAAACCTTCCACCAAACCTCGTCCGACATATTGATTGAAATCTTCAAAAAATTCGCCTGCATTCAATACGCCTTCTCTTTGACCAAGCAGTACACCTGTGACTTTATCATAATATTTCATTTTCCAACGAGTTTGATTCTGTGAAGCAACGACTCTAAAAAAGTCACCTTTATTATCGCGCTTATATTCCACAGTCACATAGCGTTTACCCCATGCTTGAACGGGAGGAAGCATTTCTACTATATGGTCTCGTCCATTCACATTGGTGGCAGGAATCATACATCGTTCTTGATATGACACAAGACCAATTGGCTTATTGGAAGTAATTTTTGTGCCTGTCATGTCAAATACACCACGGGTAGTGGCTTCACCCTTCACATTGAATACTTGACCTTTCATCAAAGTGGCTTTGATGGTTTTACCAAGGCGATTACCTTTTACTGTTTTCGCTCCTGGACTATTACCACCTCTACCTCTAAGAAGAATAGTGATTTCAGTATCATCTTCAGAAGCAACTACAGTAAAGCCGGTTGCCCATTTACCAAATTCCAAAAAGTCATAATAGCTACAGTGTATATATTCTGTGCCCCAAACACTTGTGGGCAATGCTAGATATCCTTCGGAGGTCACGGGCTTGGCATTGAGAACATAAACAGAAATTGGAGCGGTTGCAAAAACATGAATACCCATATTGTCTGGAATTTCACTGGAGGTAAGCTCCCAACCTGAAGAAACTGAACCATCTCGAGTACTGAATGTAACAACATCAAGTGCTTTCAGTGTCTTTTTACGACTGAAACCTTGTCCGGGTACTTCCAATGTAACAACGGTATTTGTACTTCCTGTCACATATATTTCAATTGCATTCAGCGGAGCCGATGCATTATCATTCATCGGGATTGCAAACCAGAAGTCTTTCCCTTGAGCGGAATTATTCAATACTGCTTCCGGAGCCGGAAACTTTTTGGCAACTTCAGGGAAGTTTTGTCTGTGAGATTGCGCGCTTACACCAAATACATGTAATGCAAAGCCAATCAGCAAGACGAGAATTCGTACACCACTATTCATTCTCATCGCTCTCCATATATAGATTTTTACAAAAAATCGAGATTAGTCAGGTATCAAAATACCGTAAAAAATTGAGCAGTCCAATATGACTGTGGAAATGTGGATATCTCTTTATGTGACTCACTAACTCTTTGAAAGACATAGCATATTGTCAATCAATCGAGTCTTCCCCAGAAACCCCGCAATCAATAATACTAAGTCTTTGTTTTTATTGAAGATATCCGGAGTTTCAAGTGTCTCGGCTTCAGCAACCGATGCATATTGTATCATAAAATCCGGACAAGTAGCAAGAATACCATTCATTGCTTGTTCAATATCCGCTCTGACTCTTGTGCCGGCTTGTATTTTGGAATGACCCGCCATGAGCGCGCTATGTAACACAAGTGCTTGTTTTTTTTCTTCATCGCTGAGATACACATTCCGCGAACTCATCGCAAGTCCACTTGATTCGCGGAGAGTTGGAACAATAGCGATATTGATTCCCATATTGAGATCTTTCACCATCTGCTTGATGATGAGCGTTTGCTGATAATCTTTTTGTCCAAAAAAGGCGGTATGTGGTTTTGTGGCACCAAAGAGCTTTGCCACAACGGTTGCCACCCCCTCAAAATGCCCCGGCCGGAATGCACCTTCAAATCTTTTGCTTATGTTCGAAATGGAAATCGTGGTTTGATAATCAGGCGGATACATTTCATCAACCGAAGGATAATATAAGATGCTTCCACCGGATGCTTCGATGATTGACATATCTCTTTCGGGGTCACGGGGATAGCGCTCAAAATCTTCATTTGGACCAAATTGCATCGGGTTCACAAAAATCGTTGTGATCACTTCATCATGATTCTTAACTGCTTCTTTGATGAGTGAGGCATGTCCATCATGTAAATACCCCATGGTTGGAACACATGCAATTGTCTTCCCTTTCATGCGAAGCGAATCCGACAAAGCCTGCATTTCCTGCACTGTATGAATAATTGTTAGGGGCATATCATGAAAGGAAAATTTGGAATTCTATTCTGCTGTTTTTTCTTCTTGCTTGGGGAAATTGCAGCCCAGAAGACACGCAAATATACCACCAAAAAGGACATACAGCATACGGCATTTGACAGCATAGTAAAGCATTCATTCAAGAATAAGCTATTGATTGCTTCCTCATGTGATACTTCAATGCTTATTGGAGAGATGTCCGCATTCAAGAAGTCAATTGAACTGAATGACAAAGATCCGATACAATTGATTTGCGATTTGGGGAATTTCTATCATGCGTGGATGATATTGACATTATGCAGGAATCAATCACTCATTCGCACCGGAAATGATGATGAGTTCTATTTGCGCGATACTATATTGATCGACAAAGTGCCATATACCCTGAAGTCACTTCGCGAGTCGATTATCAGACTTGGCTTGAAATCCAAATTACAACTTACTTTTTCACTATGGAATGGTACAAAATCGGGTGCGAATCCTCCAAAAAAATCTTGGTCCAAACAATCGCTAAAAGCAATGATATTGTCAGCAGGAAAAGCATTCTTCAAGAATACCAATGATGAATTCACGGCGGATCTTGCTGTGAATACACTCTGTATTTCTGAACAAATCATACAAGAACTGGATTTGAGTGTTTCAAAGAATGGCATTGACATCAATGTATTATTACCCCTTATTTCCCAATATCTCCCCGATCATATATCTGCATACTGTGCATTGAATAAAGCAAAGATAAAAATGAGAGTCATTCCCGTCTCCGATATTCTCGCTCGAATTCCATGAGAGTTCATTCAATGAGATGGATGCTCTGTTCCAAACCAGCGGCAATGGCTTCTTGTTTGAGACATACATATTGCATTGCAGTTGATTTCCACTTGAGTCGCATTCTCTGCATGATTTGGTCTGCATCAAAACCCGAGATAGCAAGCAGGCAACCTCCTGTATGACGCAAAGTATATGCAGACAGCAATACTCTCCGTTCTTGTGAATTTGTGATTTTTGATATTCTTTGATGTATTACATTACGAATGCCACGCATGCTCATGGCTTGTCCTTTTGTTCTATTGCTATTACTTTCAAACAATGGAGTTTCATCTTGTGGGATCGACTCACCAAAACGCATCTGCATATACGACTGCAAGGTTTGATGCACGCATTGTGGGATATTGAGTGAATCTCCATTTTTCAGTATGAATTTTCCATTCTCCAAGATGTCTTTTACCTGAGCCTCATGTATTTCACTCTCGGTCAAAAAGCAAGAAAGAAGCAGATACATGATCGTGATATCACGGAGTTCAGTGACAGTTGGTGTTTTTCCGGGATAGAGTAAAATGTCTAATTCATCTTGCGTGAAATATATTGGAAGTTTCTTGGGATTACTTATACTTTTAATCCGCTTTGCGGGATTTCTTGGTAATTCTTTACACTCAACCAGATACTGACAAAATCTACGAAGTGCGGTGAGATAGGTTGAAACTGTTGCGGGACTCAATTGTTTTTTTTGACCCAGATAAGCAGCAAATCGTTCGATATCAGTGAGTCTGAACTTGAAATTTCGATCAATCAGAATAAAAGAAAGGAAACTTTGAAGTGCCTTTGAATAGGTCTTCACAGTTTCCTTTGCATAATGTTTCATCTGATATGTAATGAACACCTTGATATGTTCATCCATTGCGGCATTTGGAATTGTCACCGGTTGGAACAGATCCTCATTCGGCCGCGGCATTTTTATTTCCCGATAATGATGACTTCGGTTCTTCGATTGAGCCTTCTGCCAAAATCTGTTGCATTGCTTGCAATTGGCTTTGAATCACCTAAGCCGGCAGATTCAAGTCTACTTTGATCAACCCCCTTTTTTATAAGATATTGTCTCACCGCTTCAGCTCTTAATACAGATAATTTTCTATTCAAAACTTTACTTCCTCTGGAATCGGTGTGTCCTTCAATACGAACGGAAACTTTGGGTCGATTCATGAGGAATTCTTTCAATAATTCCAATTCATAGACTGAATCCGGAAGCGTTGAACTATTCGTTTGAAAGAGCAAGTTCTCAATGATCAATTTTCTTCCCAATTCGACAATTGGAATAATCTTTTTGACAATTTCTCTTTTTTGTTCATCAATGATTCCGACACTGAGTGAATCTGGGATTGCTGTTTTGTCAGAACGATATGTAATGGCGAAAAGATTGGTCAATTGCGTTGAATAATCATCAAGAATAGTGGCAAATGGTCTGGAAATGTCGAACATCGAGCCACGCGTACCTTCTGTAATGGTGCGATAATCCTGCAATACAGGAGGAACAATCGAGAACAAACGAATTGAATTATCTTTCATCGTTTGAATGATTGACTCAGTTGATTGCATGGTTCGGCCTTGACCTCTCTCCCCTTTTTGATGATATGGTGCATCAGTAATAATGATCGCAATTTTATTTGCGGCTTGTCTGAATTTCATTTTGGACATGTCGGATAATGCTTCAAGTGCATTTTCTTTGTCATCACCACCGCCGGTTGCATAGACTCCCGTCAGCCATTTATTGAAATCCTTCACATTATCCGTCGGATTATATACCTTTTCAACAACATCTGAGAAAAGTACTAAACCTACTCTATAATCAATACCTTTTGCCGTGACAGTACCCACGAATTTTTCGATATTGTTTCTGATGGCATTGATATATGATCCCATCGTTGCAGTGACATCAAGAACAAATACAAAATCAATGGGTATGCTTTCTTTGACTGAAATCTTTTCAATGGAAATCACTCTCTTGGTAACCCCATTTTCTACTACGGAGAATTCCTTGGGATTCAAAGTATCCAATACAGTCCCATCGGCTTTTACTGCTTCAACGATCAATTTGACTTCAGGAAAACGAGTGACATCAATGTTCTGAATTGCCATTCGCACATTTCCCTGACCCATTTTTAAACGAGCCGATTCAGCAGATTGCTTTGCTTGGGCTTTTACCGAATCTGTTTGCGCCTGAATAGTATAGGCGGAAAACAAAAAGATGGATGATATGATGAAACTAAATATTTTCATAAATCGAAATGTACTTGCAAAAGAAACCCCCTGACAAGAAGCACCTGCACAGGGGGAACACTGTTTTCGTAATTACAACTTAGATATTAAGTCGCAATACAGGTGATACCATGAACACGGACTGATCAAATGGTCTTGATTCACTTCTCAAAGGAATTGAATAACGAGCATCCAAATACAACCATTGACCGAGTAGTGGCAGATATAATCTTCCCAAGAATATTTGATTGGAGAACTGTGCACTCAAACCAAATGGGAATGTTGATTGATTGCGATATTCAACTTTTGCATATAACCAATCCAAGAACTCAGTTGGATGGAAGAAACGCAAACCGTCTGTTTTATCATTCAATGTGAATGGTCCGGAACTACCACCCAAGCGATTGACAGCCACTTCTCGAACTTCAGTGTAATTCACTCCAAGATCAAAGCGGACATAATTCTCTGGATTTTCAGGATCCAACCACCAATTGTAGAATATACCTGTATTACCTGTGATTCTAAGGAGTGGAGCCACCACCAAAGGGTCGCGTGGACTCAGTGGATTATCTCTGAAATATGCTGCATAGGTTGCACGCTCAATTGTTTTGAGTGTGTCTATACCCTGCAATGGAACTTCAACATGGAATGTGATACCAAAATTTGGTTCAAACGGAGCATGGAAATCAAAACCAAAAATCCCTTTTCCTCCATATCCGGCATTCATGCGACGCTGTGGCACAAAGCTCAATGCACCATTTGATGTGTCTTGTAATCTATAGCCCATTCCAATATGGAAATGAAGCAAATTCGGTATCGCTTTACGAGTTGCGGGATCTTCATTCACATATAATGGATGCTGAACCATAACTTTCGCTTCACCGGAAGAAACGAAAGGCATACCTGCGCCTTCGGTTCCAATCTGCGAACGAATCCAATAACCATCTTCTTTTCCGATTTTGAGCGTTTGCTCGAATGCTGACAAAGAATAGGAATGAGTTGTATTTGTTGGCATTTCCAAATAATTCGTGATTGCTTCAATTTGTGCCTGTGAAGGAGCAGAAGCTACCGGAACATCTTGATAACAATATGGTCTTTTAGGATTGATCAATAATGGAACCAATGATTTAAGCTTGGATTCCACTTGATCTGCGGTCATTTTTTCTTTGCCGCATTCCACAAGTAAGATATTGAATTCAGGATTCTTTGGATCTTTGATAGGTGCAGATGTAATCTGAATGCTACGCATATCAAGATTTTCTGCAGACCTACCATCCAATTTGAATACTTGGAAAATCTGCAATTGCAAGTTCGGCTCGCATACACTCCAACGAGGGAAATAAGGCAAAAGACCGGGATCTACTGATTTCAAATTCGCAAGTGCAAGAGAATCACTTGTTTGCGCTTGAAGCGTCATGGATCCGAAGCCGGACATCATGAAGATGACCCAAAGGAAGAGATGCAAGTATCGTTGTTTGATCATGGTTTTCATCACCATTTATATCGTAAGTTATCACTCAAATAAACAATGGCAATTACCATTGCTTCGCACTGAATTAGAAATTGAACAACATCTGTAATGATGGTTGTACAATTGTTTGCTCTTCCCATGGCTTAGGATCGCGTAAAGCAACCTGAAAATATTGTGCCATAATTCTTAAATCGAAACCATTTACGACAGGAACTTGTGCCCAAACGTCTCCGGAAATTGATCCGTCGAAGAATTGCATGGAAGCTCCCCAGGGTACAGTGCGTGATCTATTCATGAATTCAATGCGTCCGGAAAGACCTGCAACAACTTCTGAACCCTGAAGTCCATTCATCGCAGCAATCTTCAATTGATCGAAACGATTCAATGTTGATAGATCATCATATGAATATTGATCAATTTGACGATTCTTTTTCTCATAAATAGGACGACCATTTTCATCATTTCCATTTTGCTGCTCAAGTTCGGCAAAACGCTGAATGACATACATTGTTGCGCCAAGTTTGAAACGGAAGAAGGCTGTTCTATCAATGTCAACCGCAAATGAGTAATGGGCCTGCGCATGGAAGCGTGGCAAATAACTCAAGTCGAGTGAACGATAAGACGCTGAATCAGATTGACCACTTGTATTACGTCCGGCAAACATGAATTGTGTCGAAACTGGATTGCTTGCAGCTGGACCAAATACATAACTACCATTGAAATTAAATACTCCGCCTTGATTCACAAGCTTGATCGGGAAATCCAATGAGCCATAAATACCAAGACCAGCATGTGTCAATTTACGTTGTGCACTGAACACGTCTGTTGCAAGTGAAGACCAACCATTTGTTGGAAGAACAATACCAAATTTATTGGATTGCCACATCACATTGAGCGTCATGCGCTCGCTCCACAAGGATGGATAGTTGATCTCAGGCATGCCATAGCGCAATTCAACGCCATAGAGAGGAAGATTCTTATTGTATATTCTTTTAACGGTAGAATCACCTTCAGCATCATCAGGAATGAGATTACCTTCTTCATCAAATTCTTCCAATTTTCCATAATGGCGGAAGCGAATCAAATCGAACAATCCAATTGTCAATTCGTTTGGTGAATCATATTCTTGGGGCTGCCCATCAGTGATGCGAAGATATTGTTGAATATCATCTTCATTGATTGGATAGGTAGTACCATATTTCTGAGGAAGAAATGTTGCATCCTCACCAATGCCTTGTGCCTCTGCAGTCACATTCTCAGCATCATTTTGTAGAATCTTTCTTTCAAGATATTCATAAAGAGTTTTCGCTATTCCCAAAGTGTCTGGTGAGCCAACTCTTTGTAAGTCATTTGCAAGAAAAATACCTTTCGGTGGATCGATGTTTTCATCAATCTTCGAAACCATTTCTTTGTTTCCTGATGTCAACAACCCAATGATTTCAAATGGTTCACCGGTGCGGAATCGTGTTGTGACGATATATGCACGGCTAAACAATTCATCTTGCCATTTTGTATAAAGACGATAGTACTTTTCGTATTCTCTATCATCATTATTCATATTACCACCGCCATTGGCTTTCAAATAGCCGGCTACATCAACTTCACCTTCATCAATGGCTTCCTGAACTTGATCTTTTTTCTTTGATCTATTGGCAGCAGCATTCATCTTGGGCTCTGGAACACCCAATAAAGGATTAATTGCCGACACAGTTCCATCATCCACTTGGAATAGGAATACATTTGAGTATCGATAACTCTTGAATTTTCCGAGGATTGATCGGATCTGTGCAGTTTGTTGCGCTTGCAACTGTACTGCAGTGATGACCATCATGATCAGTAAGGGAAGTACTGTCATAGGTCTAACAAATCTTGAACTCATTATCTGCTTTCTCCGGGATTACGTGGGGGATAGCATGAAAAAAATTAAAATACAATATTGAACTTGCAAGACTTCGTCGCTTCGGGAGATGTTTCTCCATTTGGCAACTGAGCAGCAGCCTTTGCAGTTATCTTGATTGATCCACCTGTACCTCTAGGAACAGGAATCTTACCATCAAGCTTATAACTTTGTGTCCACTTGCCGGCTGAAAGCTTAGGCTCTCCGACAGGAACAACTTTATATCCTTTTACATTCTGTTCCTTCAATTCAAATTTCACACCTTTGATCGTTGGAGTGATATCAGGATATGAAGGAGCTTTAATCTCAACATTTACAAAGAATATAGGGGTCTTCGCATCAGTGATTCTGGATGCATCTCCACAAACAATGCGAGGACGCTTCGGACCAGGTTGTGTCTCAACAGCATTAGAACCATCTGTTGGGAATATTTGAACTTGAATGGCTTGATCTTTTGGATCCTGCCATACAATTCTCACACTAACTTTGTCTGCATCGAGTGGAACATTATAACCATCATTAGAACCAACTTGCAAGCCAATCACTGGTGATTTCTTGGAAGTTCCTTCGATGATTGTTCTAAATTGACTTCCTGGAATTGTGCTTCCTGAAGTAGGTACAGCAGTAAATTCAAGAGCATCACCCTTAGATAGGGATTTCACCAATCCTGTGATTTCTTCTTCATTTCGAACATCCTGTCCATCCTCAGTTTTGACTGTTGCCAATCCTGTTGAGAATACTTTAAGGTTCAATTCTTCAACAACAGTTTTTCCTGCAGATGCAAGTGAAGCCGTCATTTTGTATTCACCGGGTGCAAGATCTCTGTTTACTTCAACTTTATAACGACCTGCTTTTCCATTTCCACTCGTTGGACCTACTTTGGTGATTGTCACACCTGAGTTTGATCCATTGAATTGAATGGATGGAGTTGCTTTATCATAAAGGTTAGCAACAAATGTTGCAACATATTTTCCTGCTTTATCAAATGAGTAGATCTGACCATTATCATCCCATGTGATGATTGGGTCTTCTTGTTCAATCTCGGGTTGTTGAACAAAAATATCTATCTCGATACTACCTTTATTCTGATCGAATGTGGTATATCTACCGGGTGACAAAAGCTTGGCGATATATCCAAACAAGTCAATGCGGCTTGCACTCTGACTGGATTTTTCACCATCACCGCTTTTCGCAACTTTTTCTTTTGCTTTTTCTAATCCATCATTGAATTTATCAACATCAAGAGTTCCATTCGCAAATGCATCGGCCGAAGGAATTCCTGTACCTGCTAATTGCTCAGACAATTGGCGCTGAACACTCTTCAAATCTTTAACTTTCAATTGAACCGTACCAATATTCACCTTCTGATCATCCTTCAATGAATTGAATTTTTGATCAGCAGAAATACCCATAATACGATTTGTTTGAGAACTAAAACGAAGCTTATACCAACCTGGTTTGCTCGGTGGTTGGAAATTACAAACAAATGCACGCTTCGTGAGTTTTTGATTGTTTGATGTACGAAGTCTCTCAGTTTTTTCAAGGGAATAGCCAAATATACGATTGACTCTCGCAGAATCCGGAGGTGCAAATTGGACGATGTCACCGGTTTTCACAGATGCTTCTGAATACACAGGTTCTTTATAATCTTTCATCGAACTTGTATTCAATTCCAATTTACGCGTTGCCTGCAATTCCCAAGATTCAGGAGATGTTGCATTCGGCGGATTTGCAAGCTTCATCCCGGCTTGGGGCGATGACTGAACTTTCTTGAATTCAGAAGGAGCAGGCGATGGAGGAACATCAACCTCTTTGCTTGGATTAAAATAGACTTCATATTGAAGCTCCTGCACATTGGCAAGCTTCTTCAATGTTTCCATTTTTTCTTTCTTTTGAGCATCATCCATTCCTTCCATATTCAATGCTGAAGCGACATCTGTTACACCAACTTCAATGTAATATGTACGGAATTTCTTGAAGAACTTCTGCTGTTCAGCTGGGAGCTTTTCAGATAGAACAATGGCATCCTGAGGTCTTGTATTAATCCCCTCGGTTCCTGCACCTGACTGTAATTGCGTCAAGATGCTTTCCACGATGCGCATGGATTCCTGCTGTTTCTTCATCAAATGCTCCTCAGCTTCATCGCGTTCCACGATGATAATGAGAAGTTCGAGAATAACTGCAAGATAGAGAACGAAATAAACCTTGCCGGCGCCGCCTTTAGACATATCTTGACTCCGCTTGAAGACCTAAGACAGTAATGCAATGTGGATTGATGCAAAATTCGCAACGAATCCATGATTTTAGTAATTATCGACATCATAAGCCTTGCGATGGAATCGCAAGGCCTATCTTTTTCATACCACGGATGAATCTGTGGTTTGTTCATATCGCGACTGGCCTGTGTACCACGGATAAATCCGTGGCCTACCGAGCTTGACCTGAGTACCACGGATAAATCCGTGGCTTAGAAGCGTGGTCTGGACGCTCGCGGTTTTGTCCATGGTTTAATCCATGGGTTATTAGTTTTTAGGCGCTACTTCTTTCTTAGTGTTGTCTGTAGAAGTCTTTGAGCAATTGTCGCCTTTGGCTTCTTTAGAGCTCATTTTCTTCTTGCAGCATGCCATACCGTCTTCTTTGGATGCTTCTTTTGCACATTCTGCTTTTGCTTTTGTTCCGCAATCTGCTGTCATCATTACAGGAGCAGCAATGAATGCGCTCAAAACAAATGCCATGATCATGTTTTTCGATTTCATGGTACACTCCATATCAGTATATGTGGATAATTTTTCTGGAAGAACAAACGGTTCTTC
>Ga0209358_10001682_pt1 | contig 17355 bp, 21 predicted proteins | sample LauGreFa1BDMLBSN_2_FD_187574 | JGI IMG/M metagenome (GOLD analysis project Ga0209358, IMG submission 187574) | Freshwater lake microbial communities from Lake Michigan, USA - Fa13.BD.MLB.SN (SPAdes) (version 2) | ecosystem: Environmental > Aquatic > Freshwater > Lake | place: Lake Michigan, USA... | reverse complement strand
AGGTGTCTGATCTCCAGACGGTTGTAATGACGTTATTCGTTGTTCCGTCGTTTATGTTTGCTATTCGCGGAAATACGACAGCGGATTGCCCCGGAAGGTTAATGCTTTCCGAAAACAACGTCCCCTCACTCGCGTTGTACCAACTACTAAAATTCGTCCCCGTCATGCTGGCTGCGTCTGCGTTGCGCGTCAGGGCGGTGGTGGTCGTGGGGATGTAGGAAGTCGCAAAGGCTCCGGCTTCAAGTTGAGCGCCCCAGAGGTAAATGCTAGTCGTGCCGTCGCCTGTATACGAACTCACTGAATCGCCAGTTGTGCCAGATACTTGAAATCGCACATTGGAGTTGTTTGTAGTTGCTGGCTTCCCAGTCAATACACACCGATACCATCCGTTTCCAGCAGCAGTAATGCTGACAGCCGCGCCAGACCCGGTTCCAGCATTTGCTGTTGATCCAACAACGCCAGTTGATAAATTGAACCAACCAATGCACGAATTGCCGGAGTTATCATCCAAAAGAAATCTTGCCCAAGTTCTTCCTGCGGCTTTAACAAAACAAGTAGCGGTATAAGTAACTGTTGGGTCTGCTGTAAATGCTTGTCCAACACGATGGGCACTTCCCGCTGATGTATCTTCAACCAAACTATCGCCAGTTAAAGTAGCGTTTGGAGCAATTATTGTGTTTGTTGAAATTGATGCGCCAGAAACCGTCCAAGTTGTCGCAAAGTTCTCTGACTGCAAACACAGATTCGTCCGCTGCTCCTCGATCAGCAGGCCTTGGCAATCCAACGTTGCGGGATCAAACGTAATACGCCCCTGATTAGCTGCAGCCGTTTGCAGAATACCGTCCTGGTCAAAATACGTCGCCGTGGTTGATCGCACAAACGTAATTCGTGGGTCAACTCGTTTAGACAACGCAAAGTTGAGATTCAGCGTCGGACGAATATTCGGAAAATTGTTTTGAATTGCCATGTATTACGTCCCGAAAATTTCAATGAGGAATCGACCCGCCGTGTAAGTGGCATTAGCCGTGCCTTGACCCACCAGATACAAGTAAGTGTTCGCAGCCGGGTTCGCAGCAAAGTACGTCATCGTGCTGATGGTTTGAGACCCCGCGTTGATGATCTGCGTTTCTGTCAGCGCCGTGATTGCCTGATCCTCTACACCGGTACCTTCAGTGGCTGAGTACAGGTCAATGTCCGTATCGCCGCCGGCTGGGGTCTCTAGGCAAGTCATCCGTCCGCCCAGTACCGTAATCGCCGGGAGCAGCGAAATATAGCAGGGCAGCGCAGTACCGTTGACACCGATGATGTCTCCCGCCGTACCGCCGCTATTCAACCCGCGCAAATCAACCAAAATTCGGGCGCTGTAGAACGTCCCCGTTCGACCCGCAGAAGTTGCGCAGACCGTATTTGTTCCGGTTGAAATACCCGTGCCAACGTCCATCGCCGGAGCAACGTCATTTAGATACGCTACCGCTCCCAAGTACTGGTTCAACGGAACTTCATTCGGCCCGCTGCCAATATCCGTCTGCACCACAACCGGCGAAGTATTCTCCGTAATCGTTGTGATGTTTGCCGAAGTACCCGCTATGGTTGTCAGCGTTGCACTCGTTGATACAAGCGTTGTAACAGTGCCAGAAGTGCTGGTCAAATTGGTCAGCGTTGCACTGCTAGAAGTAAGCGTCGTAATGTTTGAAGAGGTAGCCGTCAAAGTAGTAATTTGACCGCTTGCACCTCGAAGCTGCGTCGTCGCTGTCGTTCCAAACGTTGTTCCCGTCAGCGTCGTAATGTTTGCGCTCGTGACATTTAAATTTGTCACCGTACCCGACGCAAACGTTCCAAGCGTAGTGCCAGTTAGCGTCGTGATATTCGCACTTGTGCCAGTCAACGTCGTTACCGTAGCCGACGTAACCGTTGCATTTGAAAGCGACAAACTGGAAATTGTCAGGCTTGTAACGGCCAGGTTGGTAATGTTTCCAGAAATGCCGCGTATCGTTGAAGATGCGGTCGTACCAATCGTCGTTCCAGTAATCGTCGTAATGTCCGCTGACGAACCCGTAAGCGTAGTAATCGCACCGGATGCACCCCGCAACTGCGTCGTGGCCGTCGTACCAAAAGTCGTACCCGTAAGGGTCGTGATATTGGCGCTGGTGACGTTTAAATTGGTAATCGTTCCGGAGGCGAAGGTTCCGAGCGTGGTTCCCGTCAACGTCGTAATGTTCGCGCTGGTGGCTATCAGCGTGGTAATGGTCGCTGAGGTCGAGGTCAAATTGGTGATTGTCGCGGAACCTGAAGTAAGCGTCGTGATGTTCGCGCTTGCTCCGCGCAACTGAGTGGTCGCGGTTGTACCAAAGGTTGTTCCCGTCAGCGTGGTGATATTTGCGCTGGTAGAATTCAAATCCGTGATAGTGGCTGATGTACTCGTTAACTGAGTCACCGTTCCAGAAGACGCCACCAGAGTCGTAATCGTCGCAGAGCCTAAACGAGATACTGTGGCCGACAGGTCTGAGACTGAAGCGGTGGTAGCGATGAGATTGGTAATCGTCGCAGAACCCGCACGGGAGACCGTAGCAGACAGATCTGATACCGAGGCGGTCGTAGCAATGAGGTTAGTAATCGTTGCCGAAGAAGATCTCGTTACCGTTGCCGACAAGTCAGAAATGGACGCTGTCGTTGCCAGAAGATTGGTGATCGTCGCTGACGAAGCAGTCAACGTCGTAACATTGGCAGATGCAATGCTGAGATTAGACAGAACAAGACTCGTCGCCGTCAGATTCGTAATCGAAGCAGATGCAATCGTCGCTAGAGTCAAAGACGCATTTAGCGCAACAATTTCATCTACCGTAATCGCAACCGCGTCTTGGTACGCCATCGTGCCCAAGTACTGATTAAGCGGGATCTCGTTGGGGGCAGAACCAATATCAGTCTGCACTACGACCGGAGAAGTATTCTCGGTAATTGTCGTAATGTTTGCCGAAGTACCTGCAATAGTAGTTAACGTTGCGCTTGTCGAAACAAGCGTCGTAATAGTTGCAGAAGTGCTTGCTAAATTAGTAAGCGTTGCGCTTCCAGAAGTAAGCGTCGTAATGTTTGCGCTGGTTGACCCCAGGTTTGTAATCGAAGCTGAAGCCGAAGTCAGCCGAGTAATGTTTGCGCTAGTTGCCTGAAGCCCGGTAACCGTTGCCGAAGTAAAAGTAAAGTTTGTAATACTCGCGCTGGTTGCCGTTAAATTTGTAATCGTCGCGCTTCCTGCGCGAAACACCGTTGCCGATGCGTCAGCTACCGTCAAGCTCGAAGGATTGGTCCCAACTTCAATAATCGCGCTGCTGCTGTTCATCGAGAACAGGCGCTTGTCGGCAGTGTTAACCGCCATCTCCGCCCCACCCGCAGCATTCGTCAGATTTGCCGTGGTCGGAATTGCACCAGGAGTATCACTCTTTTTGATCAGAATAGTCGTCATAGTCTTTTACTCCAACGGCACATCAGGGCGCACAAAGGGTAGTGTAATTCGCTCTGTCTGACGCGCAGGAAGACGGTAAGGGTCCAGTTGGTCAACGTCATCTTTGCAAACGCGAAGCCCTGGGGAGTTCGGGTCTGACATCAACTCACCAATCGGAAACTTGCGAGAGCATCTATCACAAATTCCAATTGCCGCATAAGCAAGCCCACGAGTGTCGAGAAACAATCCCATACTTACCTCGTGTAACAATTAATGGACGGGGCCCAGTAAATCGGAGAATTATCGCGCTCTTCGCTCTCCGCTTCCGCCAAAGCCTTCGCAGCCTTCGCATCCAGAATGGGCATCAACTGCGAATCAACTTCCGGAGTCTCTTCCGCCAGCTTCGCAGCCAGCAGCGCAACAATCGCGTCAAACCAACGCTGCGGAATGTCCAGTTCTTGGGTCATCGACCCAACGTCTTGGATGTACCGGTGACGCCACAAAACAATCTGCTGCGTCGTCGCAGCCAGATTAGGCACCGGCCACAGACGCATCACCGGCTGGTCGATCTGTCGATCAAACCAGAACTGCAAAGGTCGGCCAAGGAAGTATTTGTTGGGCAGCGCCGTATAGTCATCGCGATTCAATCGCGCTATAGGGATTTCTGTAGGCGTGTTCCCAAAATATACGTCCGAGACCGAAAGCGTACCGCTCGTAGCGCGAACGCGGAAATACACGTTCGTCGTCGTAGCGTCAAAGTCTACCCACAACCACTCGCCAGCGCCCTGCGTCGGAGCGGTCGTGTCTTGTTCAGTCGCAACCGCGCTCCAGCTTACGCCGTCCGCAGATTGCTCCACCACAAACGGCACGGCAACGGCGCTCCACAATACACCCACAGTCGTCGCCGTAGCGCCGCCAGCAACGTATACTTGGAACGTCGTCGCCGTCGAAGTCTCCACGCCAGAGACCTGGGTAAGCGTGCGCAAGTTCGTATTCAAAACGTCAACCGTCCCAAGAGGCAGCGTCACAGCGCCATTCCCCTCGTACAACGGCATGATCAGTTTCTCAATACACCATAGCTGAACGCCACGGTTGGCAAGGTTGCTCAGAACAAGGTAAAGCTGATCGTTCGCAACATCGATCATCTCTGAGGTGATCTGTTGCGCCCCCAGCCGACAACGCCTGTAGGCATGGTCAATGACCTGCCTAGTCGTAAATTGAGTTGTCGATACCGTTCCGGAAGTTGCCATTAGGGTCCCTCTTGCGCAGCGGCCCGCCGTATCAAGCAGACCCCAATGACTGGACGGAGGCTATTTTAGCACTTTCCGCCGCCATACATGGGCTTTCGGCCATAAGACGGCACCCCACCATGGCGAAGCTTGGTCAGAGGCTTGCCAGGATGCATCGCCTTCTCGTGCTTATGCACGGCTTTGCTCATCATGGCTTTGTCCATCTTGACATCTTTGTGCTTGGCAACGCCGCCCTTGGCCTTCATATCGAGGCTCAGGCCAGGCGCATACTTCTCAGCACGCTCCATGACCTCGCGAGCACGACGGTCGCGGCGATCCTGCCGGCCCAAATCCCGCGCCTTCTTGGGGCTACCACGATACGGACCCTTCTTGTCGCCGTACGCACTAACCGCTCCGCCCTCAGCGTACGCAGCCCCCTTGGACATCCGCGACCGGGCCTGCGCCGTCTCCTTCATTTTCTTCATGCGATCAGCATAATTTGCCGCAGCGGCAGCGTCACGCTCGCGCTGAGCCAGCGTCATACCGCGCACGCCAACCTCGCCAGTGCGCCCCATCGAAGCAGCCCCTCGCGCAGCACGCGCAGCTGGAATCATCGAAAGCGCACCCATCACGCCGGCCTTCAAAGCCTCCTTCTTCTGTTCCGGAGAGAGCATCGAAAGCGCATCTTGAGTTTCACCGTACACGCCAGAGTAACGCGGCCGCTCGGCCTTATCGCTCTTTTCCTCAGCCATTCGGCGCGGACCCTTGCGGCTGGACGGACCACCCTTTGAGCCGGGCTCGCCAGCGACACGCTCCTTGGCTTCTTCCCGAAGCTTTACCTCTTCCTTCAGCTTGGTCGTGTATCGATCACCGCGCCAAGAAAATTCTTTCTGCCCGGCGTTACGCGCACGACGGAAAGCCTCCTTGAAGCTCTCAGACTTCATCTCAGGCGGCGCTTCTTCGTACCCGCCTTCAGCTTTCTTGGATACCTTTTCACCGGCCTTACGTGCCTCGGCCAGCGCAATTGCAATAGCCTGCTTGCGGTTCTTTACGACCGGACCCTTCTTGGACCCAGAGTGCAGCTTGCCTTCCTTGTACTCGCGCATCACCTTCTCAACCTTGCCACCCTTCTTAGCCATCATCTCAGGCTTGGAGGACATCATCGATTCCTCAGGGTACGGCACCGGCATAATCGTCATCGTCGGAGCAGGACGCAGGCTACGAGTCGGTCCAGAACGAGCCGCACGCGCAGCACGAGCCGCCGCAGCACGGGCCTCAACCGAATTGGCCTTGCGGAACGCTTCCTCACGAGCCTTCGTCGCCGCCTTCCTAGCCTGCAAATCCGCATAAGAAGTCCGCCCGCCATCAGCGTACTTCTGAACGTGACCGCCCTTGGCGTATCGCTGAACATGAAACCCGCCATCTTGCGGGAATTCAAAATCTTTTACGTACTTAACGCCCATTTCGATGCCCTCGCAGCTTAGCCGCAATCAACTTGATACGGCCCTTGACCAAGTTAAAGTTTGCCTTAATGACTAGTAAATTAATAGATGCCCTGTCCCAAAATCCCAACCGCCCATTCATCAGCAATCCCACTTCCTGAGAGACAGCGCCTTACGAGTCGGACGCCCCTTGTCATCCTTCATCGGACCCGGCATGCCAGACATTCTTGCGCAAAACGACCGGCGGCGTGCCGCTGCCTTGGGCGACTTCTTGGCCTGGCCAGCAGATACCGGCGGCTTCAAGTTCATACCCTCACGCTTCGCACTGCGACGACCGGCTTCGTTCAAACCGCCCGCTGGATTTTTACCAGCCTTTCTCTGCCAAGCAGCCGTCTTAAACGCACCGCCGCCCTTAGAGAATTCCTGCCAGTCAGCCCAGTCGCCCTTGACCTTCATCACTTAATTCTCTGTATGTTAAAAATAACAGAGGGAACCTCAGGGGCTGTTACAGTTGCAGAAGAGTAATCCAAAGTAATATTGGTATTACTTACGGACCAAACCAACTGTATGTAGCTGCTGACGGTTATTGAGTCAAAGATAGTCACTTGACCCAATGTTTTACCGCCGTCCGCCACTTTTGGAACCGAAATAATCGACGCAGAGTTTGGAATATTAGTCCCATTCTTTCTGAACCAGAAAGTCGAGGTGTGGTTGGTGGTGTCTGCGTTTGCAAATTGAAGACTGGCATTTATTAAGTAAATGCCTGTTGCGGCTACCGTTACGTTTGTACTGGAAGCAATTGTAATTCCAGAGTTAAATCCCGCTGCATTATTCATTTGAACAATGGTAGCGACGTTAGCTGATGCAGCCGTTTGATCAATGTGAGATTCAAACTGACCAACAGAAAGGTTCGTAATAGTGTTAAACGGAATTGCGCCCGCAGTTACCGTAATAGAATCAAACTCGCCAACAGCATTACTTAGCGTCACAGAATTAAACGTGCCGCCCGTAACCGTCAAAGACCCCATAGTCCCTGCGCTAATCGTTACAGACGACAAACTGCCTACTGCGCTAGAAAGCGTGACCGAACTAAGCGTGCCGCCCGTAATGTTGAGAGAACTCCCAACATACGTTTTGATCTGTTGAGCCGATGCTTTTACAGATGCGCCAGACTGGACTACTTCAAAAAGCTCAGTCCCGCCAAGTGCTGTCGCGGCCGTAAGGTCGGTGATCTTGACGTTAGCCATGGCTTACTTCGTTGACTGCTGAACAACCGTGAAGCGAACCGAGCCATCGCCCGAATTAATCTTCAAGCGAACTGATCGCATCAACGTCGTCGTAAACTGAGTCTCGTCTTTGGTTGAAGCCGTCAAGCTCGCATTCGGGTGAGCAACCGCTAACTGCTGAATGCTAAGATCAAAAGGATCTTCGTTGGTGTACTCCACCGAGTAGTTGACCGTCCCGCTCGTCTTGGCGGAAATGTTGGTCACCTGATTCGGAGTGTAAATATCAAGCGGCAACCAACCAGTGTAGCCAGGCACGCCGTTACCAATGCTGATGGTAGAGGCTGCGGCTGCGCTTGCCACAATACCGGTCACCGTCGCAAACGACAGCGAACCCGTTATCGTGCCAGAAGCCGTCACCGCAAGCGTCTCAACTTGAGACTGACCCGCAGGACCAGTGCCCGTCACAACAAAGTTAATTGATGAAGAAGCCTGACTGTACGCAGTCAGAACCGCAGGCACCGTAAGCGTTGCTACGCCGTTTGATACCAACACACCATCTAACGTAATTGCACCAGAAACGCTCAGCGATTGCGCTGAAACGATACTGTCTGCATCTGCCGCCGGTTGTGCTCTTGTAAAACTAATAGGACGCATGGTTGCTTTCCCTCACAATCACAAGAAAAGGGGGCCGGAGCCCCCTACAAATTACAGCGTGATGCTACGGTACAGTCCGATGTACGCGGTCGTTGAGCCAACCATCACAGGGATGTAACCCAACTGAGCCGACACCGAACCCGAAACAGCACTGCCGCTCGTCAGCTTGGTCGAGCCAATCGTCAGCGAGGTGCAAACCAAATTCGTAACCGTGGCAGACGCCACCGTCATCACCGTGCCGGAAAAGCCGTTAAGCGAGTTAACCGGGCCAGTAAAAGTTGTATTCGCCATTGCAAATTACCTCATGCACGAGTAGCCCATTAGTCTGTGCATCGTCCGCTAGGCCGGTCTAATGGGCTGGTTACACCTAGAACTATTTTCTAGTTTAGGCTTTTCTATAACGCCGTCAAGCAAAAAGAAAGGGGGCCAAAGCCCCCTCTCTCCAGTCACTTGGACTGATCCCCGTCAGACGCCGGCCGTTCCAAACACCGTGCGCGGGTCGGTCCAGCCTACCGCGTAACGCTCAGTGCTCTTGAAGCGCGTGCTATCAGTCTCGAAGTCGCCTTCCATGGACTTCTCAAGACCACGACGCATCATCAGCTTGAGGCCTTCCGGCGCGTCCGTCTTCACCCACCAAGCGGTGGTCGAGGTAAGACGCGAGAGGTTAGCCTGACCGCCAGCGAGGAGGCCCATCGACTTCACCGGGTTGATGTCGTTGTCGGCCGTGCCGGTGCGGAGGACGCTCTTGAGGAGCACCTCAGCCTGGAACACGTTCGACGGGGACACCACGAGCTTCTCCGGGTTCAGCCGGATGCGCTTGCCGTTGTTGTCAACAGCGTTGCGGATCTGGATGAGGAGCTGCTCGAGCGAGGTCTGGGACAACGCAGCCGGAGTGTTGAGCTGGTTGCTGAACGTACCAGCCGCAATCGGATGGTTCGTCGCAACAAGCGGCACGCCGTCGCCACCGTTGTAGCCAGCGGTAAACGCACGGTTAAGCACGTTGGCGCAGAGGGTTTCCTTCGTTTCGATCAGCGACTGCGCGAGATGCTTCGCGTAGGTCTGGCCGATACGGATGTGGTCACCATCTTCCACGAGCACCTTCGTGAGCGCGAATGCAAGGCCGTAGACCTTGTAGACGTAACGCTGCAAGAAGAGCACGCCACCAGCCTGATACGTGACCGGGGTGCCGTCCGGAAGCTCCGGAGCAGCGCCGAACCCGTACAGAACCGGCTCTTCGTGGTAGTTGCGGGGAATGCCCTGCTGCTGAACGAAGACTTGCTTCCACTCGTCAGCGCGCTGGTCATAAACGCCATCGAAAGCCTCATTGAGAATCGGCTCAACAATGGAACGAAAGTCAGTACTACGCATTGGGACTGCCATGTTCTAGTCCTCCTTAAAATGCAGCCTTATCAGCCACAAACTGGTGCTGGCTGATCTGGACCTGAACGATGGTGTAAGCGTCACCCCAAGCATTGTTGACCTCAGGAGCGAGGTTCACAATACGCAGGATTTCGTTACCCGAAGTCGTCAGCTGAGAAGCATCAAGCTCGGCCTGTGAAAGACCGGTCGTGGTGCTGCCAGCGGTGACGTTCGCAAAGTCCGCCTGAGAACCGATATCCGTGATGTTGATCGAGCTGGTCGCTTGGATCTCATACACGATAGCGGGGTCGGTGGTGACATAAGCAACGATGTCCGTGGCGGCGGTCGAAGCCGTCCACTTGTTGCTTACGCGGCGACGGCCATCGGTATCGGTAAACTCGACACCCATGAACGTGCCAACAATAGCCGCCTCGGTGGCAGCAGCGGCTTCAATCGTACCGCTGGCGCCAATCTTGACTGGCTGGAACTGGAGAATGTTTGCGTTGTAGCCCGACTCAATGCTCATCGCAACGGGACGAATAAGCCCGCTGGGATGAAACGCCGGACGCAACCCAAAAGGAGCATCAGTCGTAGACATTTGGTAATCCTCTGAAAAAAGTGACCAAGCTACCACTCTTGCGGAGCGCGCACCTTGGACGATTCCCGAATTGCCGACATGCCATCACCTTCGACCAGACTTGACCCAGCACGCTCAGCCTGCTCACGCATGGCTTCATTGGTACCAAGCAGCCGCTCCTCTTCCTGATTGGGCGCATCGTAGTGCACCGCGTGCATGTACTTTTTGTACAGCGACATCGGAAGCTTGAAAGCAAGCATCTCGTTAACCCCTACGAACCCCTGCCATTCGCCAGTTTTAATCGAGCAGTATTCCCAACCGGGAACCTCCTCGGGTTTGATCGGCTCATAACCAAGCCGAATACGCGCCTGGACAGAATCTCTAGGATTCGTCGTGGTTAACCAACAAGTGTGATAACCAGGAATTTTTGGCAAATCAGGCAACGCGGCCTGAATAAATTGCTGTCGAAACATCTCAACTCGAGCATCATCCGAGAGTTCGCGACTCTCAGTTGCTACGCGATCATACGCAGCCCGGTTTTCTCGCCCTTCGCCAAGAACTTTCTTCAGTCTTTCGTCGCTCATATATAACTCGCTCCCTTATTTAGCGAGAAGAATTGTTACGATCATATTCAGCATAACGCTTTATGTAGCGTTGACGCAAGTCTGCGTTGTCCCAGACGCCTGCGTCGATGAGCGCCTGCTTGCGCTCAGGGCTGATATACACCTCTTTGCGGGTAGACGGGGCAGCGTATTCACGCTTCCCGCCAACCGGCGGACCTTTACGAGTAGCCGCTGCCTTGGGGGCAGGCTTTTCCGTTTCCATGCCAGCATCCTCTCCGTATCGATGGGGGAGCCTGCGAGCCACCCGATTGTCCAACTCAATCCAATAATCTTCGGTAGACGGATCGAACCCTTCCGAAGCCAACCGCTGGTCGATGACCTTCACAATCGCTGAGTCTTCATCCTTGCCGGACGGGTCGTACCAATTATTGGCTTCAACCCACTCCTTAGCATACGCAGCTACGCGGGGGTCCTTACCAGCTCTTTCAGGTTGACGAGGCCTTTCGACCTGTTCCTTCTCCGCCCGAAGCAAACGAGCACGCTCGAGAGCCTGATCGCGGATCTGCAACGCCTTGGTGACATCTTCTCCGTGACCGTGCTCAATGGCCTTCGCCATGATCCGTTCAGCAAGCTGCGCTTCGTTCAGCGCCTCGCTCAGCTTCTGGTCCACCGCGTTGACATTGAACTTGCTGGTCTGCTGTTCGACGCTGGCCAAGCGGCGCTTGAACTCTTCGTTCTCCGCACGCAAGAACGCCAACTCGCGCTCCTTGTGCTCAATCGCAGCCTTGCGGCGGAACTTGCGGTTCTGCCGCTGGGCACGCTTCTCTTCCGGAGTCAGCGCACGCTTGCCGTTCGGAGACTCTTCATCTTCAGAAGAGTCCGCATCGGCAAGACGCTCATCGCCCTCGTCTTCATCTTCAGCCGCAGCCTCTGCCTCAACAGCTTCAGCACTGGCCTCTTCAGGCGGCGTTTCGGTAATGACGTACTCCTCGGTCTCGGGAGTGTCGTCGTTTTCAACTAACTGGTCTTTTTCAGACATAAGTCACCTTTTCGACGTTAGTGTCAAATGAACGCTTTAATGGCGAGCGGGTCACCCACTACACCACCAACGATGTCCAGATCGTTGAAGATCACAAACAGGGCTTCTTCTTCCCCATCTTTTCCAAAAGGAACCTTCCAACGATCTCCGCCGTACTTGGGCACCCGGACAAATTCTCCAGGCTTGCACCAATTACCTTCCGGCCAGGACTCCATCGTATTGCGATTCTTGAACGCCAACGGCCCAAGAGTGACTACCTTTGCAATCTGAGTATTCCAAATTTCGGTTTCGCGAGTTTCGTTGTGCAGAATAATACCGCCAGCAGAAGTCTTCTTTGCTGAGCGAATCTGCACCAGAACTCGAGACCCAAACGGAACCAATCCCGGCTCTACACTAGGAAAAGCCTCATCCAATGCTGACATTTAGAAATCCTCTCCGTCTTCTTCTTCCTGCTTGAGAAGACGATCAATGTAAGTTAACGCGGCCTGCAACCCGGCGTAAGTGCCCACTGCCTTGCCATATTCAAACGAAGCATCCTTACCTTCCAGTTGCCGCTTCATCGCATCGTGTGCAACGCGAGCCTTGGCCAACTCCAATTCGTCAATGATGCGTTCAATCATGCGTTTTGTTTACCCTTGCTAATGATGGCGGGCGTTGCTTTGGGATCGCCCTTGACTCCCTTTGAGCCCATGCTCAATCCTTTCGGGGCGCTTTTCGCCATCTTCTGCCCGTCAACCTTCGCGCCCATCGCCAGCATCTTGTGCTGATTCACGTAATCGTTTGCCATATATCACTCCTACGGGTTAATACCCGTGCCCGTTGAAACACCAACCTTTTCACCCGTGAGAACTTCCGCAGCAGCGATGTCCTTCGCCGTCTGGTTGTCCTCGCGGTTCGTAACCATCTTGACCTGAAGCTCAGCAGCCTGACGCTGATCCAAGCGATCCTGCTTGAGGATCTCGCGCTGCGCTGCCTGCTGCATCTTCGCCGCCTGCTCTTGAGTACCAGCCTGCGCCTTCTGCGCCTCCAACTGCAACTCCGCCTGCTTGACTTGGATGTTGGCCTGATCCGCAGCAGCCTTGCGCTGGGTCTCCGCCATCTGGGCAGCGGTCTTCGGATCATCCGGCGCCATGCTTTGCATCTGCTGCATGACTTGCATCGCCTGCTGCACGATCTGCGGAATCGCGCTAAATGCGCTTGCCGCATCCGGAACAACACGCTGCGATGCAGCCGCCAGCATCTGGTCAAAGCTGCGCTTTAACTCCGGACTACTCTTTTTCCTCTGGATTTCCGAGATGTCCATACCCACCGCTTTAGACGCAACTTCAAAGACATGATTCGCATACCAAAGCGCGATATGTTCCTTGAGATGGTTAAGAATGATAGGAATGTATGTCCCCGACATGAGGAAACTGCCACCCAGTACGGGGCTAGTGAGATAGTCCAAGTGGACCTGGATGTGCGCAAGGTGATCCTGTTCCGGGAACGCAGATAGCGGACGCCCAAGAGTTGCAGCAATGTTTTCATTGACGGCATTCATCTCCTTCGGCTTCGGAGCAGGAACCAACAGATCCTTGGCATTTGGAATCTTCAGCTGATCAAGGATGCGCTCTTCAACTTTGCGCTGATCGTAAATCTGCGGCAAAGCCACCGCACGCTGAGCCAACGCCTGAACCTGCGCGTACCGCTGGGCTTCGCTGAAAATGTTCGGGTCCGAAACCGGAACAATATCCATCGGCCCTTCAAAGTCAGAACGGCGAACAATCAACTCGCCAAGCTCTTCCTTGACCTCTTCGTCCTCCAAGTACATCGCGTTCAAACGATGCAGGACCTTCAGGGTGCGACCCATCGCATCATGCAATCGCGCATGAATCGCACTGAATACCATCATCCCCTGCTCAATACGCGAGAGCTGCGTACCGACCGGGACGTTGGCGTTGCTGTCGGTGATGTTCTCCATCGTGGTGCGAACCACGCCCTTGCCAGACTCAATCAAAAAGCCCAGCAGTCGGAACAGCGTTTCAGAGGGCTGGTTGAACGGCAGCGGCATCGCAATCTTTCGGATGTCATCCGAGAACGCGCCGCCCTCAATCTCCTTCACCTCGGTCGGATCAATGCGCTCGGACTGACCGCCCTCGCGACCACCCTTCAGCTTCAACATGCCAGGGAAGTTCGCAATGTGCGCAGAATCCAACAGCGCCCGAAGAGCGCCCGTAGCCGCAGCAGAAAGTCCGCCAATCATCTGCGGAATGCCAATCGGGTACGCACCACGCCACGGAACAAACGGGAACTCAATGATCCACTGCATCTCCTCAAGCGTGTCGTCTTCTTCACGCCAGTTTCGATAGATGCTGAGAACCTTACCCGTCGTCTTATCAAGAGAAACGATGTACGGAGCCAGCCCGTACTTGTCCTCTATGTCAGAAATGACATAGATCTCAAAGATCGTACGCAGCCCGTCGACGTCGTACGCGCTGTCGTCCCGACCCTCAATCTTGTTGTTCGCCTTCTCAGACTTCGAGATGTCCGGCTCCATCGTCGTCGGAGCCAAGTCAACGTCCCGATACATCCCAGAGCGAATGCGCTGCCGGTACTCAATCTCCGTCACGTACTGAACGTGCGTCTTGCGCTCGGCCGAATAAAAGTTCGTTGCCGCGTACGGCAAGTAAATGTCGTCAATACCAATGAACAGCGGAACCGGACGGCGCTTGCCAGAGTCCCAGCTCAGCTTCATGTACTGCGCACCACCCAGCGGTACTTGCGTCAGCAATTGCTCAAGTTCCGCACGGAACTCCGGCATCTGCTGCGTCAACTGCCAGTTCATGTACTGGCTCTTGCGCGATGCCTTTGCAACCTTGTCCGCAGTCGGATCGCCAACAATGTAGTCCTTTACCGGACCCGCTGCCGGGAAAAGCTCCTTAATAGCTCGGGCAGAGAAGTCCACGCAAACCTCAGTAAGCATGGGGTGCACAACCCGACTTGCGCCCTGAAATTGAGCGCCGCCTGGTGCATCATCTCCAAGTCCCGTACGCCGGATTCCCTCTTCATACTGCTCATCGCGCTTCTTGCGCGCTTCCTTGTCCTTCGACACCAAACCCAAAAGGTCCTGCGCCAAAGAGTCCATCTCGCCCTCAGGCAGCGTCTCCGCTAAGTTAGAGTAAAACTCCAACTCAACAGACTCCTCGGACTCCTCTTCAAAACGAACAATCGCCCCGCCGTCCTCAGTGTCCTCAATCTCAGACACCTCATCAGGGAGTTCAAACATCTCACCAAGGTCTTCCTTCGCTTCATCCAAATCATTCGGCTCAGATGCCATATGGATTTCCCCTCGGACGCTCGTTCACAATTAGTCGCGGCTGTACCGGCTTAGGTTTACTCACGCTTATCATATCCCTGTCCGCTAGGAAACGTAATCCCTGCGTGCAAGCATCCATCAAATCATCGTGTTTGATCGTCCCCTCCCCCGAAAACGAACACAATTGGTATAAAAGCGGCTCCGCCCATGATCTAACATGCCCGGAACGCTTCTCACTCTCCACAAACCACACCATCCCACTGGCAAATAAGTGACTCACCATGTGCAATCGGGTCAGCTTCGATGCCTTCCCAGGGTTATACGCATGCGCCAGAATCCCCTCCCTAGAGAGCATCTGACGGAGCGAAATCCCGCTGCCCTTGTCCTCAATCACTATCGTATCGGGCTTCCGACCCGTGTTAATCATCCGCGAAGGACCGTACATCGGCTTGATAATCGGCTTCTGATCGTCCTCCCCGTAGTAAACCTCCATCTCCCGCTTCACCTTCTTAATCAACTCCGGCATCCCTAGCCGGTCTTCCCAACAATCCAACAAAATAATGTTCGGTTTTTCGTTCTCGTAGAACAATCCCAACACCACACACGCACTCGGGTCCGAATCCGACGTCTTCTTGTCCCTCGTCTGCTCCGTAAATGCCGTGTCCAAGCTCATCACAATGTGCTCAAGCGCCGGTAACGGCTTCTTCGCCGGCCAGAGTTTCACCCAATTGCGCTTGATAATCCCCTGCTCTTCAGGGTTTAAAACCTCTGCGTAAATTTCCTGGCGCCCCAGTGTCGTGCCCTCAAACTTCAGCAATTGCTGCTGGAAAGTCGGAGCCAAATTCGCAATGTTCTCGTACGTGCTCGCCCGCGTTACGTGTACATCCGCACCATCACGCGAAATCAAATCCCGAATCAACGCCTTCGGCTTCGGTGTCGTCGTCGCTACAATCCTCGGGTGTTTCCCCAATCGAAGCGCAAACATAATCATGTCCCACGCCTCTTGATCGTACTGCCACGCAGCCAGCTCGTCAGTCCAACAACCGTGCCATTGCCCACCACGCAGCCGATCAGGCGTCTCCGCTGAAATGCCTTTGATTAGCGAACCATTCTTCAGAATAATTTCCGATAGCGACCTGTTGTACTCTTGAACAACACGCTCAGGCATCACCTGCATCAAGCCCGAATCACCCTCAAAACACGTATCGCGAATGTCCGCTGAGGTCGGTGCACACACCAACCAGCGCGTATCCGGCGCCTTGTAAGCCTGCCACCACACCCATTCGGCTGCGGCTCGAGTCTTACCCGCTCCGCGTCCCGCCAGCAAGAGCCAGACTGTCCAATCCCCCTTCGGGGGCTTCTGGTGCTTATGCCTCTGATTCACCCACTTCAGCCGGTTCTCGTACGCAATCAAATCATCCGTCGGGAGCTTGTTCAGCTCCTTGATCAGAGGATCGTTCATGTCTAACGGCGGAGGTGCAGGAACCCCCTGGGCAGACTGAATCATCGATATCGCGCAGTCTTCTTCGCTATTGACTTCGGCTGCGCTACAAATTGCTTGCCCTTCGCCTTGCCCTCGCGCTTCGCTGCCGTTGTACGTGCGTACTCCTGCGGCGTTAACGATTCAATCGCAGCCTTCGGCAAGTAACGCTCGCCCGTCTTCGATGAGGGCTTTCCAGACTTCGTGGTCCACTCTTGAGCAGTCCAGTTCTTCAGTGACTTTTGTGAGGGTTTCATGGTTAATCCCTGTATCCGCCGCCCTTTTCCTTGTACCGCTTAGCCAGTAACTGAGCTTTGCGAGCTGACCATTGGCCCGCTGCGGTACCTTGAGTGGCAGATGCCTTGATCTCGTTAAACAACTTCTTGCGCATCTCAGGCTTCGTGTAATTGCCCGCTGCGTTTACCTTAGACTTCGTTGCCATTGTCAACACTCCATACATCAGTTTGACGCTTCAACTTAGGCCAGTTGGATTCAGTAATGAACGATTTATCCAACACCAAAACGTGGTTCGTAGGTTGCGCTGTATAACGCCCGTTGTCCAGTTTAATGAAGTAAAACTCCTTCGATTGTTCCGGCTCCAGACTGAATCCATCCAGCATCGGAATCGCAGTAAATAAGTAATTCCCCGTGTGCTCCTGCTTAGACCGTAGCCGGGTGCGCATCCGCGTACCCTCAAGAAACGGATACTCCAACATGCTGAAGTGGTGCCCGTAGCAATCCCAAGTCTGTGCGTCGGCGGGGTCCCAAGGGGACCCTGTGATTTTGTGCGCGAGCTTGTGTAACGGTACGTTCCGGTACACCGCCCCGCACTCCAACATCACATGACACCCCCAAGTGCGACCGGGGTGACTCACCAACCCAAACCAAGCTACCCGCAGCCAGTCGTGGGTCCCTATCGCATTCGGCTCCACATACGCATACGTGTGGCGGGGTAATGGGGCGGCTCCGGTATACAGCATGGGACCCTAGAGTAATTGTGCGCAAGGGGGTAGTGCAAGTAAAAGTGGTGGTGGGTGGGAATTGTGAATTGGCGT
>Ga0209358_10001679_pt1 | contig 17378 bp, 24 predicted proteins | sample LauGreFa1BDMLBSN_2_FD_187574 | JGI IMG/M metagenome (GOLD analysis project Ga0209358, IMG submission 187574) | Freshwater lake microbial communities from Lake Michigan, USA - Fa13.BD.MLB.SN (SPAdes) (version 2) | ecosystem: Environmental > Aquatic > Freshwater > Lake | place: Lake Michigan, USA... | reverse complement strand
CAGTAAGCGCAAACACTACGAGTGGGTTTAGTGTGGTGACTTATACAGGCACAGGGGCTAATGCTACTGTGGGTCATGGCTTGGGTGTTGCACCAAGCATGATTCTTATTAAATCAAGGTCTAGTGTTACCAACTGGAATAGTTACCATATTGCAGTAGGTGCAAGTGCAACTATTATTCTTAACACCACTAATGGTGCAGTAAGTGGCAGTACCTTTTTTAACAGTACAGCACCAACATCAACTGTTTTTTCGCTTGGTTCTGATGGAAGCACAAACCCAAGTGGCGCACAACAAGTTGCATATTGCTTTGCACCAATTGCGGGGTATTCTGCATTTGGTTCTTATACTGGTAATGGCTCTGCTGATGGGCCGTTTATTTACACAGGATTTAAACCCGCATTTGTTTTAATTAAACGATGCGATACAACATCGGGTGGGTACTGGCGAATTTTGGATGACACTAGAAACACAAGTAATGTGGTAGATAAAGAACTGTATCCAAATGACCCATCAGCAGAAGGAACTTTTTCTGCGCTAGATTTCACAAGCAATGGTGTAAAAATGAGAAATTCAGACTTTCAATACAATGGAAGTTCTGCATTGTATTTATATGCCGCCTTTGCAGAAGTACCTCTGAAATTTTCCCTTGCAAGGTGATGTTATGGGACGCAAAAAAATAGACCCTTTACAAAAGTTTTGGTCACGCATTGACAAAACTAATACTTGTTGGATTTGGACTGGTTCATTTGATAAAGATGGATATGGTCAAATTTGGGATGGCTTTGCAAAGAAATCTAAAAGGGCACATAAAGTTTCTGCTGAAATTCACTTGGGCGGCATTCCTAAAGGAATGTTGGTTTGCCATTCTTGCGACAACCCAAAATGCGTTAACCCTGACCATTTGTTTTTTGGCACAACCCAAGACAATAATGCTGATAAAGTTAGCAAAAATCGTCATGCCAAAGGTGAGCAACAAGGGCATCACAAATTAACAGAACAAGAAGTTTTAAATATTCGTAACAGAGCAAACGAAAATTACAGAATTCTTTGTGATGAATATAAATTAGCCCCATCTACTGTGTACAGAATATGGCATGGTCAGGCATGGAAACATACTTTTGCACGATAGGACTCAATATGTACGCACTCATTGAAAACAACGCAGTCACCAAAGTTGGTGAACTAGCAACTCTCTTTCCTGACACCTCAAACCCTAATCACGCATTTGCTATTGAGCAAGGTGCATTGGAAGTGGTTGAAGGTGAGCAAAAAGACCAACGCTTTTATTGGGTGACTTTTGACAGTTACCAAGTCAACGGCTCTGTGGTCACTCGCACCTACACCAATACCCCAAAGGCTTTGGAGGATGTGACTGAGACACCAGAGGGTCAGACTGAGCCAGTCACGACTAAGGGTCTGAAGTCACAATGGATTGCACAAGTTAAGGCATCTGCTAACTCACAACTGGCATCGACTGACTGGATGGTCATTCGCAAGGCAGAGCGTGATGTGGCTATTCCTAGCGATGTGGTGACAGAGAGAGCAAAGATTATTGCTGACTGTACGGCTAAAGAGGCGGCTATTACTGCTGCTACGACTATGGATGAATTCTTAGCTGTTGTTGCTCCTGTGACTACAGGTGAGCCATGATGAAGGATGAAGTTACTCACGAGCACATCTATGATCGCCTACTGGCTGTAGAGTCCAAGGTAGACAACATAGAGAAGAATACAGAAGAGGTTGTTAAAGCCTTCAATGCTGCAGCAGGTGCTTTTATGGTACTTGAGTGGATCGCTAAAGCTGTTAAACCTATCATTATCATAGGTGCTTTCTTTGGAGCTATTTGGTTAGCTATCGACAATAGATTTAATGGAGTGAAATAACATCATGATGAATATGCCTACACGTGGTCAGAGAACAGCTAAGAACAAGATGAAGAAGGTTATGGGTGAATACAAAGAAGGTACTCTTCACAGTGGTAAAGGTGGCCCTGTGGTGAAGTCTCGCCAGCAAGCCATTGCCATTGCTATGTCAGAGGCTGAGCAAGCTAAGAAACGTAAGAAAAAGTAATAAAAACACTTGACAAGCTAGTAAAAGTGTGTTACTATATTACTATAAAGATATAAGGAATATTGATGGCTACGACATATCTACAGTTGGTTAACAACGTACTTATACGATTGAGAGAAACTGAAGTATCGTCAGTGGGAGATACTCCTTATAGTTCCTTAATTGGAGTCTTTGTTAACGATGCTAAGAGGGAAGTTGAGGATGCTTACGATTGGAACTGTTTAACACAGACTATTGTGTTATCTACAGTAGCCAGTACTCGTAACTATACCTTGACAGGTTCAGGTCAAAGGTTCAGGACAGTGGATGTCTTGAATGACACTGAAGATGTACCTATGAGGTCAGTACCTACTAATTGGATGAATAGACAGTACTACATTGGTACTACACAGAATGCAGCTCCAATATACTATAACTACAGTGGTATCTCCAACGATGATACTCAGGTAGATATATGGCCTCAACCTGATGGTGTCTATTCATTGAGGTTTGAATTAGTTATTCCTCAAGTTGACCTCAGTGCCAATGCTGACCTATTAAAGGTTCCTCCTCACCTAGTACAGATGCTGGCTTACGCTAAAGCTGTTGGTGAACGAGGTGAAGATGGAGGTACTGCCTTCAGTGAAATCTATCAACAGTATCGCTTAGCTTTGGCAGATGCTGTAGCCATTGAGCGTAACAGATACGATGAAGAAACTACTTGGGTTGATGTCTAATGGTTGCTAAGCTCTTAACTACAACTGTAGCAGCTCCGGGCTTCATGGGGCTGAATACTCAGGATAGCTCAGTCTCTTTAGAGGCTGGTTATGCTACTGTGGCTAACAACTGTGTGATTGATAAGTTTGGTCGTATTGGTGCTCGTAAGGGATGGCTTCCCTCTCATGCAACTAACAGTGACTTAGGTGAGGCTAATGTTAAGACTATAGCTGAGCTGATAGACAATTCAGGTAACTCATACATCATAGCTGCTGGTAACAATAAACTATTTAAGTTAGTTGGTACAACACTATCACAGATCAGTTATGGTGGTGGTGGTACAGCTCCTACAATCACAGATGATAACTGGCAGATGGCTCCCTTGAATGGATGTCTGTATATGTATCAAGCTGGACATACACCTTTAGTGTTTGACCCTGCTGTCAGTACAACTACATACAAGCGTGTATCTGAGAAGACTGGTTACTTAGGAACTGTACAGAGTAACAACTGTGTAATCAGTGCTTATGGTCGTACATGGTCAGCTAACAATGCTTCAGTTAAGAGTACTGTACAGTTCTCAGACTTACTATCAGGTCATGTCTTAAGTACTGGTACATCAGGTACTCTAGATGTATCTCAGGTGTGGCCTAATGGTGCAGATGAGATTATAGCCTTAGCAGCTCACAATAACTTCTTAATCATCTTTGGTCGTAGACAGATCTTAGTGTATTCTAATGCTAGTGATCCTAACAACATTACATTGTCAGATGCTTTAACAGGTATTGGCTGTGTAGCTAGAGACTCAGTAGTTACTACAGGTGGTGATGTAATCTTCTTGTCTGACTCAGGTGTACGTTCATTGATGCGTACCATCCAAGAGAAGTCAGCTCCAATGCGTGACTTAAGTGCCAATGTACGTGATGACTTGGTACTTGAGATTAGCTTAGAAGATGCTGATGAGATCAAGGCTGTGTACTCAGACAAAGAAGCCTTCTATCTATTGTCCCTACCAGCTCGTCAGTTAGTGTACTGCTTTGACATGAGAGCACCTCTACCTAATGGTGCTAACAGGGTTACAACATGGGATGGCTTAGTTCCTACAGCTTTGAAGTACACCAGAAGTAAAGAGTTATTGTTTGGTAAGGCTGGCTACATTGGATACTACACTGGCTACAAAGATAATGCTAACTCATACTTAATGAGATACTTTACCAATTACTTTGACTTCCAGTCACCAACTGTCATTAAGCTTATGAAGAAGGTTGGAGTTACAGTCATTGGTGGTCAAGGTTATCCAGTTACTTTAAAGTTTGGCTTTGATTACAGTGATATTTTAAACAGTAGGCAGTTTGGTTTAGCTAATGCAGCCATTGCTGAATACAACATCGCTGAATATAACATTGCTGAGTACGGTGGTACAGCCTTTGATAATAAGATTATTAACATTGGTGGTTCAGGTAAGGTTATTCAACTTGGCTTTGAAACCAATGTATTTAATAAATCAATCTCCATTCAGAAACTTGATGTCTATGTTAAGACAGGAAAGACTAGGTAAACAAATTGTCTAATTACACAAAGGCCACGAACTTTGCAATTAAGGATAGCCTTAACACAGGTAATCCAAGCAAGATTATTAAAGGTACTGAGGTTAACACTGAGTTTGATTCTATTGCGTCAGCAGTAAACTCTAAAGCAGATGCTAACAATGCAGCACTGACAGGAACAGCCACTGCAGTAAATCTTACTGTCTCTGGTACTTTAACAGCTACTATTGACGGAGGTACATACTAATGGCTGATCCTATTGATTGGACAAGTTTACTTGGAACCCTTGGCTCTAGTGCCGTTGGTGCTGTAGGCTCTAACTACGCAGCTAACCAAGCAGCTGATGCAGCTAGACAGTCAGCTCAACAAGCTGCACAGATGGCTCAATTCAGACCTGTTGGAGTTACAACTAGGTTTGGTAAGTCAGGCTTTAACTACGACCCTACAACTGGTCAACTCATTGGTGCTGGCTATCAAGTAGCTCCTGATGTAGCTGGCTTACGTGAAGGTCTGCTTGGGATGGCGAGTACTGGCTTAGGTCAGGCTCAGCAGATTCAAGGTATTCAACCTAACATCAATGAGCAAGCTCGTGGTTTGTTTAACTTAGGTGCTCAGTACGTAGGCCAGAGTCCTCAAGATGTAGCTCAGCAGTACATGACACAGCAACAGCAACTGTTAGCTCCCAGTCGTGAACAGCAACTGGCTCAAACTGTTAATCAACAACAGCAACAAGGTCGTTTAGGTCTAGCTACAGGTGCAACTACAGCTGGTTACACTACTGGTGGTCAGGGTCTAATGGCTTCTAACCCTCAGCTGGCTGCTTTGTACAATGCTCGTGCAGCTCAGGATGCTCAGTTGGCTGCACAGGCTCAACAAGCTGGTCAACAACAAGTTACCTTCGGTCAGAACTTAATGACTGGTGGTTTGAACTTGTCAGGTCAAGGATTCAATTTACAGAATCAAGCTCTTACACCTTATACAAACTATTTAGCAGGTGCTACAGGCATTGAGAATCAAGCTGCTAATGCTCTGACATACGGTCAAGGCTTAGGTGCAGCGGGTGCAGCACAAGCTCAAGCTGCAGCAAACCAATATGCAGCTGGACAGACAACAGCCAACGCAGCTCAACGTGCAGCTTTGCAAGGTACTGTAGCTGGATTAACAGATCCTATTGCAGCACTCATTGCAGGTTTATCAAAACCTTAAGGAATACATAATGGCAACACCACAATCAATTCAAGGTTTGTTTGGAGGCATGGGTACTCCTGAGGAAATGCAACGTCAACTGATAGAGCAGAAGGCTGCACAGTTTGCTGAAATGAATCAGAACCAACAGCTTAGCGCAATGGGATATAAGGGCGGTGCTAACTTAGGTCGTGGCATAGCTGGAGCCTTTGGAGTAGACATCCAAGATCCTACTATTCAACGTGCTCTTCGTCTGCGTCAACTTGCAAGCCAATACAATACTAATACAGCCAAAGGTCTTCGTGACATGGCTGCAGCATTGCAGTCTACAGACCCAGAGTCAGCTTTTCAGTTAACTCAACGTGCTCAAGCTATGGACATGGAAGAAGCTAAGTTAGGTTCTGAACAAGCACTTAAAACACAACGTGAGCGTGAAAGAGATGCTGCAGATCCATTCCAGAAACTTTTAGAGAAGGGTGTTTATACTCCTGCAAGTTTAGCATTATATAAAGTATCAAAGAATGTAAGTGACTTGAAGTATAAAGATAAAGAATTCTCACCATCAGAGATTCAAACACTACAAGAGTACAGAAAGACATTGATTTCACCAGCTCAAGACAAAGAGATTGCAGAAGTGAATGCTGTTATTAAAGCTGCTGGAGAAGGTAAGGGAACTAAGATTGTTAACGAAATCCCCGGCTTAAAAGGAACTGGGGATATTGTTAATCTTCGTCAAAACCTTAACGCTACATTAAAGCCTTATCGTGATGCTGTCAACGCAGCTGATTCAGCTATTGCACTGGCTGATGATGTTCTTAAAACCGGTAACTTTGCTTCTTTCTCTGCTTTATCTCGTCAACTGGCTAAGGCTTCAGGTGAGACACAGTTGTCTAAGTCTGACGTAGATGCTTTTGGTGCAGATCCTTCATTGATTGGTATGGTGTCTGATGTTGTTTCTAAACTTGCAACAGGAACACCTAGTGAAGATTCAACTCGTAAGCTAAAACAACTTGCTCAAATTCTTAAGAAGAAGAATCAAGCTCTTGAAGAAAATGAGATTAAGCAGACACAACGTACAGCTGAACTATCTGGCTTGTACAAACCTGAGCAAATTAAAGAAGTATTTACACTAAGAGGTACACCATCAACAGGAACTGAACGTACCACTAAAAGTGGTGTTAAATACTCTGTAGGGGACTAATTAATGAAGTATATTATTAACGGTAAACCTGTTACTGTAGACAGAGAACTAACTGATGCTGAGATTGATGAGATTGCAGCTGACTTAAGTGGTGGTATTCCTACTGAAGGTAATCCACCAGCTCCTCCAGCGCAGCCTCAGCTGTCTCCCGGTTGGCGTATGTACAATAATGCTGTGATGGGTGCTGCTGCAGTTCCTATTCTTGGTACAGCTGCTAGAGGTTTACAAGCATTAACACAAACCAGCAAAGCAGCACCGTATACAGCGAACTTGGCTAAAGCATTTCTACCTCAGTCTGGTCGTGCATTAGCAGCTGAAGGAACTATTGGAGCTGCTAGTGGTCTAGTTGGTGGAGAGGTAGGTCAACAAGTAGCTCAGAAGTTTGGAGAAGGTTACAGAACCACAGGTGAGTTTTTAGGTGGTATGGGTTCAGGGATGTTTGCCAATACACTTACTCGCAGTATTCCTGAGATGGCTATGGGTGCTTGGAGAGCTAAGACGGGTAACATTGTAGATGATGTATCCAACGCAGCTGGTGGTGTACGTGCTCGTGGTAAGTTGGCACAAGCTATGGAAGCTAACCCAACACTATCTGATGATCTTTTAAGAGCTAAAGAGATTGAAGCTTCTACAGGTGTTAAGTTACCAGTTACAGCTGCTTCCAAAGGAGACACTACTTTAACTGGATTAGTTAGTTCACAGACATCACGTGGTGAGAATGCTTCGTTCACAGCTTTCATGGCTAACCAAGAGAAGGAAGCTTTAGAGGCTGTTAAGCAAGCACAACGTAGACTTGCTGGAGATCCTAAGAATGCTGAAGCTATTGCTCAAGTAGAAGCTAAGAAAGTAGAGCTTGAGAACTTCCGCAGAGAGACAGCAGCTGAGATGCGTCTAGCTAATCAGAACCGCACTATTGAAACAATAGATACTCGCATTAAAGATCTTACTGAAGATACTTTAAACGTAGCTACAAATAAAGAAGATATTGGTAATCGTATTAATAGTCTTTTGTCTGCTAAAGAAAAAGCTATTCGTGAAGACTTCTCTAAGAATGTATACACACCTTTATTGAATAAAGCTAAAACAGATGGTGTTGAGATGGAGTCTCAAGTAGCTGCTGTAGTGTGGAACTACATCAAGCAGGAAAGAGCTGGTGATGTGTTCGCTAAGTTTCCGGGTCTACTATCACAGGTTGAAAGAGCTTTTGCACCTAAGAAAACACCTACAAGCAGTAAGTTTGCTGAAAAGTATCCTCAACTTGTTAAATCAACTGAAGGAACCTTTCAGAACGTATCTGTTACTGATGTTGACTCTTTAAAGAGAGCTGTTAACAAAGCTATTGGAGATACACAAGATAGAGATCAATCACGTATCTTGCTTGGCTTTAAGAGACAACTAGATGAAGCTATTGGAACAATGCCTGAGTCCTTTGCAGTTCCATACAAGCAAGCTGATAAAGACTTTGCATTTAAGGTTGGAATGCCATTCAATGAAGCTGGTGTAGTGTCTGTAGACAGAGCAAGGTTTGTTGAGTCTGTAGTTCCCATGCTTACCAACAAGCCTTCAGCTGTGCGTCAGATCTTAGCAGCCTCTGATAACTCTCCTGAAGCTGTAAAGATTATTCAAGATGCTTTCTTGATGCGTATTGCACAGACAGATGGTATTGTAAATAAGAATACATTAGAAATTAACCCGGCAGCTTTAACATCCTTCATTAAGAAGAACAGTGCTACTATTGAACAAGTACCGGGCTTAAAAGAATTCCTACAGCGTAGGTCTAATACTGTGGCTGATCTTCGTGCTGATAGAACACGTATTCTTGATGAACAAAAACAAGCAGCAGTTGAGAAGTATTCTAATGTATGGTCAGAGGCTTATGGTTCTAAAGGTGGTTTTGAAGGTTTTGTAAACAATGCTTTAAAGACCCCTTCAGAGATGGCTACTCTTATTAAGATGGCTGGTTCAGACCCTTCATTGCGTAATGGACTTAAGAGCAGCATATTAGATATTGGTTTAAATAGTCCTAACAAGATAGAGTTCTATACTGATAATGCTAAGACCATTGATAGTTTGTTTGGTAAAGACCATTCAAAGACAGTTAAGGATCTCTTAGAAGGTGCTGAAAGACTTGCACAGTTCCCACTGCGTAATAAGGTTAATCAGACACTGACACAGCAGACTGGCTTTGAACGTGAGTTTGGTACAGACCCTGCAAAAGCTGTGTCATTGATTAGACAGCAAGTTCAGAGTACCTTCTATAAAGCATCTGCTTTGTTTAGTCGCTTTGTGCAGAATAAAGCTACTAAGTCAGAGGCTACTGAGATACAGGAATTCTTGAAGAACCCCGGAGCTGTTGCAGATGCTGCTGAGTTATTAAAAGCTTTGAATGATACCTCAGATAAAGGTGTTAAAAAGGTTTTGAGCATAGCTGGTAAATTAGCTAAGAACTCAGCTTCAGCAGGTATCTTTGGAGGTATTGCTCCTGTTATTACTGGTGAACTTGGACTGAGCGAGAGACAACCAGTACAACAATTCGCTGAGTAACTTCTATGAAGAGGCTAACTCTAGCCCTTCTCATCATCTTTACGAGTTTTATAGCGACAGCTGGCTTCGACCCTAACGCAGATAGGTGTGTTAAGTGGACATGGAGGTGGGCTGCTGACTATAAGACTCGTATTGTCGTATGTCTAGAATGGAAGAAAGCAGACAAGAAATGATTGATCCTCTAACAGCTCTAGCAGGTATACAGTCAGCAATTTCAATGGTTAAGAAGGCAGCAGGAGTTGCCCAAGACCTAGGCTCACTAGCGCCCGTGATTGGTAAGCTATTTGACGCTAAGTCAGTAGCTACAAAGGCTATGCTTCAGGCTAAGCAGTCTGGTAAGGGTTCCAACATGGGAACTGCCCTACAAATTGAGATGGCTTTAGAGCAAGCTAGAGCCTTTGAAGAAGAACTTAAGATGCTCTTTATGCAGACAGGTAAGATTGATGTCTGGAACAAGATTAAAGCTCGTCAAGCTGAGATGGACTTGGCAGATGCTAAAGAGATAAGTGCTTTAAAGAGGGCAGAGAAAGCAGCTAAAGCTAAAGAACAAGAGATGAACGAGTTGGCTATGATTATTGGCGGTTGTGCGTTTGTGCTGTTTTTGGTATTTGTCGGTGTAAATGAATTGATGGAATTCTGTCAAACAACCAGAAGGTGTGGTAGATGACTTGGCTTGATATAGTGCTTTGGTCTGCTGTGCCTTTAAACTATTTTTTTTGGATAGTTGTTTATCCAAGGCTGGGAAATGAATGAGTACCAAAAGACCTTTGATGTGTGCCTCAAGATATTCGTTTACGGGTGTGTGGCGCTTTATGTGCTTGGTTTCTTGAAGTTCTTACCTGATGATTTGTCGGACAAAGTTGTTAATCTTTTACTTGGAATGATTGGACTGTAATGCTATCTCTATTTTCTACTCTTGGTGGTTTGCTGATTTCAGGCTTACCTAAACTATTAGACTTCTTTCAGAACAAGAATGATCAGAAGCATGAGTTAGCATTAGCTCAGATTCAAGTTGAGATGCAGCTTCAGATGATGGCTCAAGGCTTTGCAGCTCAAGAGCGTATGGAAGAGATACGTACAGATCAGATTGCAATGCAGACTGATGCTGAGATGACTGTAGCAGCTTATGACCATGACAAGAAGATCATGGATAAAGCTAGTAAGTGGGTGGTTAACTTCGTAGGAACTGTACGTCCTATGGTGACTTATATCTTTGTCTTTGAACTCTGTGCTATCAATGCTTGGATTGCTTACTATGTGTACAGCAGACCTAGTTTAGTGATGAACATGGATGACTTAATCAGATTGTCTGACATTATCTTTAGCAGCGATGAGATGGCTATGCTTGGAGGTATCATAGGTTTCTGGTTTGGATCACGTAGCTGGGCTAAGAAATGAAGCTAAGTAAAGCTGGAGCTGACCTGATGCACAGGTTTGAGGGGTGCAGGAATAAACCTTACCTGTGTCCTGCTCATATCTGGACTATAGGTTATGGTCATGTCCTCTATCAGGAACAGATCAGATTACCAATGGTAGCTAAAGAGGGACAAACTACAACAATTCGTAAAGAGTTACCACTGAGACAGGAGGACAACCGTGTATGGTCTAAAGAGGAAATCGAAAAACTATTCGCAGATGATGTCAACCTTTTTGAACGTGGTGTTCTACGACTTGCTCCTACTCTATCTGGTCATCAAGGGGCTTTCGATGCGTGTGTCAGCTTTGCCTTCAATGCCGGATTGGGCAATTTTCAGCGTTCTACTATTCGGATGAAGATCAATAGAGGTGAATGGAAGGATGCTGCTGAAGCTTTCATGCAATGGACTAAGGGAGGTGGTAGAGAACTCCCCGGTCTAGTTAAACGTAGGAAAGCTGAAGTAGCTCTATTCCTAACTAGCTTTGAAGACGAAGAATAAGTATACAAATCTAAAGTTTAAGTTTACAATTACAAAGAAGCCCCAAAGGATTACTCCTAAGGGGCTTTTTAGTTGGTTATCCTAGTATATTCTTCAGTTCATGACGATTAATCAAGGATAAAGGCTAAGGTTAAGAAGCCTATGTGTAAGTAGATGACTTGGTTAGCTTCATCTGACATCTTATTATCATCATCCATAATATAGAGTTCATCAGCTTCAATACCAAAGACTAAACCAGTCTTAAACTCAAAGTCTAGTATCATATCTCACAAGCACCAGCAGTGCAAGCCAGAGTCTGAGCACCTTCTACGTTGTCAGTACCTTCAACCAGTTTGTCCCAATCAATACCGTCAGGCATACTGGCAACCATTGCATGATACTCTTCCTCGGTCATGGACTCATAAGGAGCTTGTCGGTATGTTCCACCATCCATAGGTAGGAAGCTCACACCTGTAATCTCATCAAAGTTATTCCACACCCATGCTCCAACTTCAGGCCACTCAGTCTCAGTCACTGAGATAGTCACTGAAGGCTTATGCTCACAGTAGTGACGCTGGAACAGTAGCCACAGACGAAGGTGCTTGATAGCATTCAAGTCTTCACGCAGTACAGCACCCTTCTCAACTCGCATGGGGAAGCTAAAGATAGTTGTGCTATCAGGCTTCATCACACACAGCTCAGACGGGAACCCTTGAGCTTTCAAGAATGCAGTCAGAGGGTCTTTGTTATCAGATCGTACACGACGAATAAAGTACTGACTGTGCTGAGGATGGATGCCAGAAGCAGTGCCCGTAAGCTGCGAGACTGTGCCTTCAGGCTTAATTGCAGTGATGGCAGCACTACGATTAATCCCAATAGCGTCAGCCAGCTCACTATTAGTATTGATAGCCACATCTTTCAGTCCTTCCAAAATAGCTGGTAGTTCAGCGTTATCAGGGTCATTGAGTAAAGCATTGTCCAAGATACCAGTCATAGACACACCCAGCAAACGCTCATCTTCAGTGTTTGTCTGCCACACCTTACGCAGGTACGGGAAGTTAGTCATCGTCGATTGAAAAGTCCCCAGAATAGTAGCCAAGCGCACTTTATTCCGTAGAGTATCCACACTATCATAGCTCCGAACAATAACAGAAGACAGATTACAAAATTGATAAGGTCTAAGGATAATCTCACTGCAAGGGTTAGTGCCCCACTCTTTACCCAGTTCCCTACGTCCACTCTTAGCTGCTTGAAGTTCACTCGCATAACGGTTAAAGATTCCTCGCTCTCCAGAATGTGATTCATAAATACTTGACCACTCACGCATGAACTTACCTACGTCAGGCTTGACTTCGTAGATGGCACTGTTGTTAGCCAATGCACGTTGACCATTACCGTCCCACCAGTTACCAGCTTTAGCGTGAGCCATACGGTCATCACTCAAGTCTGACAAAGAGATCATTGCTGATCGTCGTACGCCACCAACAACCACGACCTCTCCGACCTTACATAGAATATCGTGTGCTTCAAGCGAGGTGAGCTTCCGTCCAGTCGCTCCACGGAACTTTGCAACCACATACTTAAAGAGGTCAACGAGTGGCTCTGGCCCTGATGCTCTTCCACCAAAGGTCTTGAGTCTCGCTCCTGCCGGACGTACACCCGAAACATCCCACTTAGGCACTTCTCCAGCGTATAGCAAGGCAATGACTTGTCGTAAGGCTTTAGCCCATCCCTCTTTGGAGTCCTTAACATTAATGACAGTGCCACTATTGTACAAATCAACTGGAATCTCAGGTAACTTAGATACATACTTCTGCTCCACACTAAAGCCTACACCAGTTCCGCATAACAGAATATACATGGCCTCATCAAAGGCTTTAGGGTCATCAATGGGTAGGTATGAGCAGTTATATCCTGCAATGTTCTGACGCTCTAAGGCATCACCAGCTGTCATGATGCTACGCATTGATGGCATCACTTCTAAGTTAGTCACAGCATTCTGCAACTCGTTACGCATTTCAGCACTTAGTGAGTAGTTATGCTTCTCTTGCAGGTGCTTAGTCATGAATTCAAAGTAGCGATTCACAGTCTCAGGCCAGTGCTCTCTACGGCCTTTATCATCCAAGTAGCGAGAATATCTGCTTTTTCCTATGTATTCTTGGTATGGTGTCATAGTTGTTGTCATATTAGTCTAGTTCCTTTATTAAATATTCTTGTTTCTTCTCAATCACATCATCAAATCTTTCGACAAGATCATCACTCTGGATTCCTAGCAGTTCCAAGAGTGTGACCTCATCCAAACGCTTGAGAGCCTCTTTCAGTTCTTCAAATGTTATTGGTGCGTTCACGTTTGCTGATCTCTCTATCAATGTACCACTTAGCCTTCTTAAGGTCTTCAATGGCATCTTGCTTCAAGTCACACCGCCAGATATATTTGATTGCATTACCTAAGTTAAAGCCCATGTGTTCAGTAACTTGGATACATTCAATACCTGAGGGATGTTCAGTGTAGTGCTTAGGCTTGTGAATACTGTCATTAGCCCATTCACTGTGGTCTGAGTCTACCCATTCTTTAACTGCTTCACTCAAGGGTTTAGCTGCTTCTCGAATGTACATATTACGAGGAACCCATCTATCAAACTGAAAGCAGTGGTTACAAGGGTGAATGCTTTTATCTAGATTGCTATAAAAGCAGGTGTTACATTTATCAATCTCTTCCATATTTCCTCCCAAGATATTCTACACTTAAGAACATTTCATCGAAGTGTCCATCGTTAACTTCATTCATCATCAGCAATCCCCTCCAGTGTCTATTACTTAATTGATCCATATAACTCTCATCGTGGAGATAGTAAGAGCCAACGATGATAGCACAAATAGGCTTCCCATCAGCACGTTTACCATAGGCAATCTGCTTTCCTTGTTGATGTCCAGCAATACAAGACATATGAAGCTTATTAATAATAGCACTAGCAGCACCTGCTGGACGTCCCATCGCACCAACAGGCCAGTAATGGTTAAAGCCAACACCATTAATGAACACAGGATGAAGAAACCCATGTACTTCCCAATCTTTCTCATACTCAAGATCCTTTGTAGATATTAAGCCTTCCAGTGTAGGATTATTGTTAACAGCCCTGTCAATTCTATTCTCATGGTTGCCTAGAGTCATCACCATACGAGGCTTATACACCTTGTGCTTAGATTCCTTCTGAGCCTTCTGAGCTTCTCTCAAAGGTGCTAGTAGAAGCTTCATGGCCTCCTTAGCAGCTTCAACGTCCTTCTTGTAGCGTAGACCTTCAAAGTACTTACTACCTTTGATGTCGTGGCTACTAAGGCTGGGCATATCTGCAAAGTCACCTATGTTAACCACTACATCAGGTTTGTAATCGACAATAGCTTTACCAGCCCATGTCAAGTGCTCCAAAGGTACACCCTCTTTAATCTGACAGTCCGGGATTACTAGAATCTTCATCGATGTCCTCTCCTCTGATTGTTAGTCTCTCACCTTCACGTAAGCCAGCTTTGATGGCCTCTAGGATACCAAAGCTTAGGAGTGCTTGAGCTTCCTCAGGAGTCAAGTCAAACTGGTATGTAGCATCACCGTTCTCATGCTCTTTAATCAGATTCACGTTCATTTTCAGCCTCCTTTAAGAACTCCTGAGCATCACCAGTGTACATGAAGTAACCTAAGACAATACCAATGGCTGCATTGACTTTCTTGTTCTCAGCAATGTCCTCAGGATGAGAACTCCAACCACCATTGATAGTATTCAAGTAGGTTTCTTTAAGTTTCTCCACAAGAATAACATCTGTGAAGTCTTCCCATACACTGCGAAGTTCTTTAGACTTCTCTAAAGCTTCAATAAGATTAGCTAACATAATCATTTACCCTTCTGTTCGTTTAACCATGACATTGGAATATCTTTATCGGCATACTGGAATCCATGCTTGTTGCACCAATCACCGTATGTAGTTTGGCTTACCTTTGAAAGCTTAGACTTAGAGTTACTGAAGACAAATCTAATATCAAGTTCAGGGTGTTGTTCCTTCACCATCAAGTGTTTCTGTCTATCAGCAGTTACGAACCTGCCTTTGCTCTCAATGATAATACCATTCTTAAGCAGGAGGAAGTCAGGAGTGTATGTACGTTTCTTCTCAGGCTGCGTATATGCAATCACTAGCTTCTCATACTCAAATGGAACACCTAAAGCTACTAGGTTATCAGCTATCTTGTCTTCTAAGCCAGATCTGAAACCATGCTTCAAAGCTACTTGTCTAACTGTCAGTGGCTTTCGCTTGCTTGCAAGCTGCTTACGCTTAGGCTTCATGCTTGTATTCCTTTGTGAGGTAGTACTGATGCAGGAAAGCTCCAAAGGTATCTACAAACTCTTCTTCGTGGTTTAGTTTACCCATTGTGAACAAGATGGCATGAACTAACTCATGGTAGAAGGTTTGCTCAGTAGACTGCTTATTCATTCCAGTACGTATGCTAATGGTTTGCTTCTCAGGATCACACTTGCCCATGTCTTCCATGTGATCTGCATAGACTACGTTCCAGACTGAACCTGCAAGTTCAAAGGAGGTTGCCACATCTGGTTTGGTTTTCTTCTTAGCCACAGGAGTTTACCGTTTTCCAGTACCCTGTCAGTATTGCCGTCATAAGCTTTGATACAAGCTGCATATAATTCCTCTTCGGTTGTACAGTCTTTCAAGATCTTATCAGCCTTTACAGGGCCAATACCTCGTATACCTTCAATGTTATCAACTCTGTCACCTGTCAGTATCTGTTTATAGAAACTGTACAAGCCTTCAAACTCAGTAACATAATACTCCTCATCCTTTACAGGATTATAGTGCCACCCCGGTAACTGATCTAGATCCTTGTCAACGTGGACGATCCAGTAGTTACCTTCAGTGGACGCTATGCCTACAGAGTCATCAGCCTCTTCACCATCTGACATCTTAGCACCGAGCTTCATGAGATGGTTTCTGAGAGCATCATAATGTTTAGGCTTGGGAGCATCCTTACGATTACCTTTGTAAGGAACAGTGGTAGCTACCTCGAATCTAAAGTTAGTCTTACCTGTAATCCAAGCTCTGTAGTCATCACACTTCAGACGCATATAGATTATATCGGTAAACCACTCTGTGAGTCGATTTAGTGCCCACCGTTCCTCTTCTTCCTCATTGGAGAAGCCAACTTTATAAACTAAAAAGTCAGCATCTACAATAGCCTCAGTTGGCTTTTCAGTCACCTGACGGTTAGAGGACATCATCCGCTGTCTCTGTTTCTTCTTCACCTTCAGGGACGTACACCTTCAGCTCAGTCACTACCAACTTCTTGATTGAAGGAGCAGCACCAAACTTAGCTGACATCTTGTGACGGTATGAAGAGACAACAGCATGACACTTAGTACCATTACCCATCTTGGCAATGTCTACAGGATTACCTTCTTCGTCCACAGGAGCAAACAGGTAAGTTGACTTGGCAACAATGTAGTTACCCATGCCTTCTTTGTTCTTGATGTTGATGCCCAACTCTTTCAACTTCTCACAAGCTGCATCACTCAAGTTACCCACTGTGCACTCATACTTCTTGTTGTCTTCATTAAACTTAGTGTTAAAGTTATTCATCCAGTTGCTCCAGAAGATTTCACCAGCAACTTTAACGGGTTTCAATGTATCAATACTCATTTCATTTTCCTATATGTCAATGCAGCTCTTGGGACGGGTGAGCTGTATTACCCGATGCCAGATCTTCTAAGTACACGAGTGCAGATAATAGCACAGTGTATACCTCTTCAAGATCTAGATCCTCTCCTATCTTAACCTTGAAAGTTTCACCTTCAACGCTAAACAGTATCTGATTCTTATCAATGTGTTTCACGCCAGTTTGCACCAATTTTAAACTCCCCGTCTAATGGACAACGAAGCTTGAAATGCTCACCAGCTTCAACAATACTTTGCTTTGCAGCCTCACCTACTATTGTAGCATACATCTTAGGAACTTCAAGTTGAAATTCATCATGTACATTTGCCACCAGCTTCACAGGCCACTTGTTAGCCTTAGTCTTATCGTGAAATAATACTAAAGCCTTTTTCATCACAATCGCCCCAGCCCCTTGAAGGAGCGAATTGAGGGCAGCGTGTTCACTGCGAACCCATATCTTACGACCATCAAGCCCCGGTACAAAGCCCTTACCCGCATATCTGCTAACCGTATTTCTAAGACGCT
>Ga0209358_10001677_pt1 | contig 17388 bp, 14 predicted proteins | sample LauGreFa1BDMLBSN_2_FD_187574 | JGI IMG/M metagenome (GOLD analysis project Ga0209358, IMG submission 187574) | Freshwater lake microbial communities from Lake Michigan, USA - Fa13.BD.MLB.SN (SPAdes) (version 2) | ecosystem: Environmental > Aquatic > Freshwater > Lake | place: Lake Michigan, USA... | reverse complement strand
ACTACTTCGTCTGGTTCCCCGGCACGCTGATCTTCTACAGCATGCCCACCGACCTCCAGCTGGTCGTCGCCAACTGCATCGGTTGCTTCTGGGCCCTCATGTGCGCCCGGATCGCGGCCCATTCGGGCGTGCCGACCACCGACGTCCACGCCTGATCGGCGTCCGCTTATGTTCCGCTTCGTCTGCTGCTGTCTCGCCCTGGCCGCCGGCTCGGCCGAGGGTTTCGTCTTCAATGGTTCGGTGGAGCGTCCTTCGGCCGTCTATCGCGAGCCGCGCCCTGAAGGCATCTACCAGGTGACGGTCGAGTTCGGCGCCGCCGACATCGACTCGGTCACGACGGTGAAGGCGGAGGCTCGCCGTCTGATTGCCCTCAATGTTGCTGTGCCCAGGGGCCGGACGGAGACCCGCACCTACCTCATCGACGTGCGTCGTCCGGAATACAGCGGCGGCCGCGTGGCGATCAAAGGGGACACGTCCCGCATGCCCACCTGGGATGACGCGCTTTCCCTCGAATTCCTCGGTGCTACCGCCCGCGCCCGCGTCGTTGCGGTGCAGCCGGCGGATCCGTCGGTGATCCGTGTCTTCCTCGCCGGTGATTCGACCGTCTGCGACCAGAACCACGAGCCTTACGTCGGCTGGGGTCAGGTGCTTCCGCTGTTCTTCGGACCGAAGGCCGTGATCGCCAACCACGCCGAATCCGGACGCGCGCTTCGCTCGTTCAAGGGTGAGCGTCGTTTCGAGAAAGTCCTTTCGCAGCTCCGCGCCGGCGACTTCGTGCTCATCCAGTTCGGCCATAACGACCAGAAGGAGAAAGGGGAGGGCGTCGGCGCCTTCACGACCTACGCCCAGAGCCTCCGCGAATACGTCGCCGCCATCCGCGCCAAGGGCGCCAAGCCGGTGCTGGTCACCGCCGTGGCCCGCCGTCGTTTCGACGAGCAGGGCAAGGTCTACGAATCGCTGGGCGATTTCCCCGAGGCCGTGCGCCGCGTCTCGAAGGAGCTGTCCGTCCCGCTCATCGACCTCAACACGACCTCGAAGCAGGTCTACCAGGCCCTCGGGGTCGAGCCGAGCAAGCTGGCTCTCCTCCATTTCCCGGCGAACACCTTCCCGGGACAGACGGCCCCGCTGCGCGATGACACGCACTTCAGCGCCTTCGGCGGCTATGTGATGGCCCGCTGCGCGGTCGAGGGCATTCGCACCGGCGTCCCCGAACTGGCGACGTTCCTGGCCGCCTCGGTGACCCCCTTTGATCCGACGCACCCGGATGAGCCGACCAAGGTCGCCATTCCGGCCAGCCCGCTGGTCAAAGGCGAGAAGCCGGCAGGCAAATGAGCGTCCGGTCGGTAACCCTCGCTTGAATCCCCGCCTCGCTTCGGCGAGCCTTCCCCCTGTGCCCGATCTCTTCGGAGAAATCGAACCCGGCGTCGCCGAGGTGGTCCCGTTTGATGGCGGGGCCCGGGCCTACTCGTATTCGGTTCCGGCGGCCCTGAAGGACATCCTCAAGGTCGGCCAGCTGGTCCGTGTGCCGCTGGGCGGACGCACGAGCATCGGGGTCGTCTGGAAATATCCGGCCGAGCCGCCGCCTTCGGCGAAACTCCGCAGCGTGATGTCGCTCGAGCACGAGCAGCCGGTGATGACGCCGGACTGCTGCAAGCTGGCCGAATGGATGGCGAGCTACTACGGGTGCGGACTTAACTCCGTGCTGGAGACCGTCCTGCCCGCCGCGGTGCGCAAAGGCGTCCGCCCCGTCCTGCGTCGCCTGCTCACGTTGATCGCCCCGCCTGAAACCGAAGCGCTCGCGAAGCTCCGTAAGAAGGCCCCGCGTCAGGCGCAGGTCATCGATTTCCTGACCGCCCAGACGGAGCCGGCCGACCGTGCGAAGATGGTCGAAGGCCTTGGCGTCTCCCAGCAGGCGGTCGACGCGCTGATCAAAGCCGGCACGGTCAAGGAGGACGCCAGTGTGCTCTGGCGCGTGGCCTACAACGACCCTTACGCCGAAGGGGAGACGATCGCCTCGGCCGGACATAAGCTGAATCCCGAACAGGTCGCCGCGGTGGATTCGATCACGAAGACGCTCGATTCGAAGGCCTTCCGGGCGCACCTCCTGCACGGCGTCACGGGCTCCGGCAAGACGGAGGTCTACGTGGCGCTCATCCGTAAGGTCGTGGCCGAAGGCGGCTCCGCGATCTTCCTCGTGCCGGAAGTCGCGCTCACGCCCCAGACGGTCGGACGGCTCCGCTCCCGCCTCGCCGACCTCGGCGCCAAGGTGGTCGTCTGGCATAGCCACCTTTCTGCCGGCGAGCGTTTCGACGCCTGGATGGCGATGTCGCTGGGGCAGGCGAGGGTGGTGGTCGGTGCGCGCTCAGCCGTTTTCGCTCCGCTCCCGAACCTGCGCCTCATCGTCGTCGACGAGGAGCACGAGCCTTCCTTCAAGCAGGGGGAGACGCCGATGTATCATGGCCGCGACGTCGCGGTGATGCGCGCGTCGGTCCTCGGCGCGGCCTGCGTGCTGGGTTCCGCCACGCCTTCGCTCGAGACCTGGAAGAACGCTTCGGCCGGCCGCTACGCCCTCGATGTGATGGCCAAGCGCGTCGATGACCGCCCGATGCCGGCCTTCCGCATCGTGGACATGCGTCGCGAGGTGCTCCACTCGAAGGGTCAGCATATCCTTTCCCGCGAATTGACCGACGGCATCCGTGCCCGCCTCGAACGCCGCGAGCAGACGATCCTCTTCCTTAACCGCCGCGGACACTCGCGCTCTTTGGTCTGCCCGGATTGCGGCGAGGCCGTCCAGTGCAAGCGCTGCAGCGTCTCGCTGACGTTGCACCGCACCGACGACACCGCCCGCTGCCACCTCTGCAATCATCAGGAGCGCGCCCCGGTGCTCTGCCCGAGCTGCCGCTCCCCGAAGGTCCGTTGGAAAGGTTACGGCACCCAGAAGGTCGAAGAGACCATCGCCCAGCTCTTCCCGCGCGCCCGCGTGGCCCGCATCGACGCGGATACGATGGGCAAGAAGGATCTCTTCCGGAAGGTCCTCTCGGATTTCCGCGCCGGTAAGTATGATATGCTCCTCGGCACGCAGATGATCGCCAAGGGCCTCGACTTCCCGCGCGTGACGCTGGTGGGTATCATCGACGCCGACCTTTCCTTGCAGCTGCCGGACTTCCGCGCCGCCGAACGTACTTTCCAGCTGCTCACCCAGGTCGCCGGCCGCGCGGGCCGTGGTGACCTCGAGGGCGTGGTCGTCGTGCAGAGCTTCCAACCGGCCTCCGATCCCATCCAGTTCGCCAAGCGCCTCGACTTCCATGGCTTCGCGGCCGCTGAGCTCGAGAAGCGCGCCGAGTTCGGTTACCCGCCGGACCGGCATCTTATCCGTCACGTCTTCCGCGGGCGTAATGCCGAGAAGGTCAACTTCGTCGCCGACGCGTGGGTCAAGGAACTCGAGCGCCTGCACCCCGGCCTCTGCGAGATCCGCGGCCCGGCCCCGTGTCCCTTCGAGAAGGTCCAGGATCAGCACCGCGTGCACATCTGGTATCTCGTCACGGGCGTGAAATCGCTCCTCGCCGCCTTGCTGCCACTGCGCGCCAAGATCCTCGGGGACGAGGACGTCATCGACGTCATCGACGTCGATGCGCAGGACTGTGCCTAAGGGGAGATGACTGAATCGAGGGCAGCATCGATGACTGCGTCGATGGCAGATGAAGTAGGGTGTCGTGAGCCCTTGGGCTGTCGGTCGTTGGCTTTGGCTGACGTGTCTTATCTGTGATCGATTCAGTCATCGATCCAGCCATCGACTCAGCCCTCTATTCTGCGGCGCTCCGCGCCGGTCCTCAGAACCACCGCTTCCGCTTCATCCAGAGGATGATGCCGGTCGCGAGGGCGCCCATGGAGCCGAGCGCCAGGAAGTAGCCGTATTTCTCGCCCCACTCCGTGTGGATTTCCGGCATGAAGTGGAAGTTCATGCCCCAGAGTCCGACCAAGAAGGTCAGTGGGATGAAGACCGAGCTCATGACCGTCAGCACGCGGATGACTTCGTTGGTCTTACGCTCCTGCTGGGTGTGGTGGTATTCCTGCAGATCCTGGAGGATCATGCGGGCGTGCTCGATGCGGTCCGCCGCGCGGATGGCGTGGTCGTAGAGGTCGCGCAGGAACATGTCCAGGGACGTCGGCAGGAGAGGATGCTCGTAGTGCTCGAGGACGCTGACCATGTCCTTGAGCGGTTGGGCGAGGCGGCTGAGACGCACCACGATGCGCTTGAGGCGGTAGACCTCGTTGAGATCCCAGTCGTCGGTGCCCTTGAGGATGGAGTCCTCGAGTTCGGTGGTGGCGTCCTCGATTTCTTCGGTCTGGTAGAGCAGTCGGTCGACCAGCGTGTCCAGGAGGGAGTAGATGAGGTAACCGGCGTGCCACTTGCGGATATTGCCTTTGTTGTCGGCGATGCGCCTTTCGATGGCTTCGAAGACCTTCTCGTCGTTCTCGTGGAAGGAGATGACCCAGTTCTGGGCGGCGACGATCGAGATCTGCTGGCCGCGCGGGGTGTCTTCCTCGACGCCGATGCGGACCGCGCGGGCGATGGCCAGGAGCTTGTCGCCGTGTTCTTCGAACTTCGGGCGGGAGGTGGCCGTCAGGATGTCTTCCTGGGCCAGCATCGGGATGTCGAAGAACGCGCCGACGATGTGGACGATCTGCGGGTCGGTGATGCCGAGGACCTGGATCCAGACCATGCCTTGCTTGCCGGCGTAGCGTCCGACGGAATCGAGATCGGAGAACTCCTCGACCTTGCAGTTCGACTCGTCGTAGGAAATGACCCGGAACTTGGTCGGGACGGTCGACTCGAAGGGGGAGGCGGCCGGCAGCTGGCCCGGGGCGCGGCCGATTTCGGTGTCCTCGTAGGCGGCTTCGCCAGGCAGGGGGGCGGCATCGGCCTTGAGGCCGAGACGCGAGCGCAGGTCGTTCATGCGGCGTTCCAAGAAGGAACGGGCCCGCGCGACCTCTTGTTGGCGCCTTTGCTGATGCCGGCTCATCCCGTCATCATCCGCAGGCCCGTGGCCTTGTCAACGGGTTCGGCGGGGGCGCGGGCGGGGGGACTCAGCCCTTGCGCTGGCCCTTGGCGTTGCGCCGGCCGTTCTTGCCGATGCCGAGGGTGACCAGTTTCCCTTGGTTCACCTTCTGGAACAGATTATTCGAGTTGGTCACCCCGAGGCAGTAGAGGACCGCGGCCACGTCCGTGGACTTGTCCTTGTGGACGAGTCCGGCGTTGGCCAGCCAGGTCGCGAGGGCGTGGTGGAAGTTCGGGGGGCTGATGTCCATCTGCTCGCCGCCGAAGCGCAGCCAGAGTTCGGCGCGATCCTTCATCGTGCAGTTTCCGCGCTTCTCCTGCCGTTCATGCAGGAAGGCGATCAGTTCGTTGAGTTGGGCGGGGAGTTTCGATGAGGAAGGCTCGGACATCGGAAGAGGGTCGGTAAAGGGTGCGAAGGGCGCGGTGGAGGAACGAGGCCGGGAGGCGAAGCTCGTCATCGAAAGCGTATGGAATAATTAAGCGACAGTTCGCTGGGAACACCTAATTACAATCTGACCCGTAATATTATAAAGTAATAGAAGCCGCTGCCGATCATACCATGAGCGGTCGCTGGGTGGAAAGATCCCGGGTGGTGGTCGCGACAGGACTTGAACCTGTGACTTCAGCAATGTGAATGCTGCGCTCTAACCAACTGAGCTACGCGACCGTGACCCGGATTGGCATCATATCCCTCCGGGGAGGGAGGCGGGCAAGCCTGTTTTGGGGCCGCCGGGCGGGAAGCCTGCCAAAGGGGCTGGCGGCTTGTCTTTCGCGGGGGGCGGCCTCATCTTGGCTGGAGATGGATACTTCCGTAACAGCCGTCGGTCCGCGCGTCGCCGACGAGCGCCTGATCCGACTGTCGGCTCCGGCCGGGGTGAAGGTGCGTTCCCTGGCCGCCCGCGAAGCCCAAGGCGGTTTCCTGCGCGTGGCGATCTCCGGCGGCGGATGCAACGGCCTGTCCTACAAGATGCGCTTCGTCGGCGAGGCCAAGCCGGCCGATATCCTGGTTCGCTCCGAAGGCGTCGAGGTCCTGGTCGATCCGAAGTCGGCTCTCTATCTCCGCGGGACCCATCTGGACTATTCTGACAAGATGATCGGTGGCGGTTTCAAGTTCTCCAACCCCAACGCCAAGGCCAGCTGTTCCTGCGGGGAAAGTTTTTCGCTTTGACCGAAGGTCAAAGCGAGGGGCAGGCCTAGGCCCATTGCCTCGAGGTAGGGGCAGCACCGCGTGCTGCCCTAGTTGTCTTGGTTTACCCTACCTCGATGCAAGGAACCAAAATCAAGGGGGAACCGGAGACCGGATGATTGGCTGGGGCTAACGATTGCCCCAGCAAACTTCCCGGTTTCCGGTCCCCCTTTGATTTCTTGTCTTTAGTCCGCCGGAATCTCGTCCTTCGCGCCGGCTTCGTAACGTTCGCACCAGGCCTTGGACCACGCGGCGAAGTCGCCCGCGGCGATGTGCGCGTGGGCCTGGGCCATGAGGTCCTGCAGGAAGTGGATGTTATGCAGGGCGAGGAGCGTGCCGCCGAGCTGTTCGCCGGCGTGATGCAGGTGACGCAGGTAGGCGCGCGAGAAGTGGCGGCAGGTATAGTTGTCCATGCCTTCGACGAGCGGGCGATGGTCCTCCTTGTAGCGGAGGTGCTTCACGCTGATCGGGCCGTCGGGCGTGAACGCTCCGCCGTGGCGGCCGATGCGGGTCGGCATCGTGCAGTCGAACATGTCGGCGCCGAGCGCGACCATGCGGAGCAGCTGGGGCGGGGTGCCGACGCCCATGACGTAGCGAGGCTTGTTCTTCGGGAGGAGCGGCGCGACGAGGCCGACCTGGTGGAGCATGTGCTCCTCGGGCTCGCCGACGCTGACGCCGCCGATGGCGTGACCGGGGAAGTCGAGGCCGCCGAGTTCTTCGGCGCAACGGATGCGGAGATCGTCGTAGACCGAACCCTGGTTGATGCAGAACAGGTGACGGCCCGAGGCGAGGAAGCCGCTGTCCTTGGCCAGCTGGAGCATCTCCTTCGCCCAGCGGATCGAGCGGGTCACGGCGACTTCGCACGAGGCGCGGTCGCAAGGGTAGGGCGGGCACTCGTCGAGCACCATCGCGATGTCCGAGCCCAGCGCGTCCTGGATGTCGAAGCAGTCCTTCACGTCGAGGAACAGCTTGTTTCCGTCGAGGTGGGAGCTGAAATGGATGCCCTCGTCGGTGATCGTGCGGAGCTTCGCGAGCGAGAAGACCTGGAAGCCGCCGCTGTCAGTCAGGATCGGCTTGTCCCAGTGCATGAACTTGTGGAGGCCGCCGGCGGCGCGGACGATCTCGCGGCCCGGACGCAGGTTCAGGTGGTAGGTGTTGCTGAGCAGGATCTGGGCGCCCGTCTCGGCGACCTGCTGCGGCGAGAGGCCCTTGACCGTGGCCTGGGTGCCTACCGGCATGAAGACCGGCGTGCGGACCTCCCCGTGGGGGGTCTTCAGGACGCCGAGGCGGGCGGCCGTCGTCGTATCGGTCTTCAGGAGGGTGAACACGCCGGACTAATAGGGGGAGGCGGGGAGGGGTGGCAAGGACAGGAGGAGTAGAGTCGAGCGGTTGGCGGTTAGCGGTTGGCGGTTAGGATGCTCCAGCCAGCACAATGGTGAAGGTCGCAGACGGTGTCGGGTGAGGCTTCCCCGCGCCCTCCTGTCTCTTTGTTTTCCCAACCGCCAACCGCTATCCGCCAAAACCAGATTTGGAGGCCTGCGTTGAGGTCTGAATTGAGAAGAAGTCAGTCAGGATTGGCCCTGAGCTTTCATCCATTCAGCCCTCCATTCAGTCCTCAACTCAGCGATCAATACAGTCCTCCTCGGCGGCATTTTTCCAACCGCTTACCGCTAACCGCCAACCGCTGTCTACTACCGCGTGTTGCCGTTAAACGTCAGCCTCATCCCCTTCGGCGCGTCGGCGCGGACCTGGCCGTGCTCGTAGACGCAGACGCCGTTGACGAAGGTGCGTTCGATGCTGCTGCCGAAGGTGTGGCCTTCGAAGGGCGACCAGCCGCACTGGTAGAGCAGGCCGGACTTGGTCACGGGCTGGGGCTTGGCGGGGTCGACCACCACGAGGTCGGCCCAGTAGCCTTCGCGGATGAAACCGCGCTTCTCGACGCCGAAGAGGATCGCCGGGGCGTGGCAGGCGCGCTGTATGGCGGTCTCGAGCGTGAACGCTCCTTGGCGCGCGAGTTCCACGAGGATGAGCAGCGAATGCTGGATCAGCGGCAGGCCCGAAGGGGCCTTGAAGTAGGTCTGAGATTTCTCGTCCCACGTGTGCGGGGCGTGGTCGGTCGCGATGACGTCGATGACGCCCGAGGCCACGGCGGCGCGGACGGCGTCACGGTCGGCGGCGGTCTTGATGGCCGGGTTGCACTTGATCTGGTGGCCGAGGCGGGCGTAGTCGGAGTCGGAGAACCAGAGGTGGTGCACGCAGGCTTCGGCGGTCAGGCGCTTGCCCTTGAGCGGCGCGGCGCTGAAGAGCGAGAGTTCCTTGGCGGTGGTGATGTGCAGGATGTGCAGGCGCGCGTCGTGGCGGCGGGCCAGCTCGGCGGCCATCGAGGAGGAGAGGTAGCAGGCTTCGACGTCACGCAGGCGCGGGTGTTCGGCGGCGGGGACGTCTTCGCCCCACTTGGCCTTGGCGGCGGCCTCGGCGGCCTTGATGCGCGGGGTGTCCTCGCAGTGCGTCAGGATGATCGTCGGCGAGTGGCGGAAGATGCCTTCGAGGGTGGCCGCCTGGTCGACGAGCATGTCGCCGGTCGAGGAGCCCATGAAGACCTTCACGCCGCAGACGTTCTTCGGGTCGATGCCCTTGACGGCTTCGAGGTTGGTATTGGTGGCTCCGAAGAAGAAGGAGTAGTTGGCGACCGAGGTGGCCGCGCCGATGGCGTATTTCTTTTCGAGTTCCTCGTGGGTGGTAGCCGTCGGGTTGGTGTTCGGCATCTCCATGAACGAGGTCACGCCGCCGGCCACGGCGGCGCGGGCTTCGCTGGCGATGCAGGCCTTGTGCGTCAGGCCGGGCTCACGGAAGTGCACCTGGTCGTCGATCAGGCCAGGAACGAGGAGCTTGCCGGTCAAGTCGTATTCTTGGTCGGCCTGGGTGCCGGCGGGAATGGCGCCGATGCGCTCGATGCGACCGTCACGGATGAGGACGTCGGCGTGGAAGCGACGGCCCTCGTTGATGATTTCGGCGTTGCGGAGGACGACGGTGTTCATGCGTCCTTCAATCAGACCTCAAGCCAGCCGACTGCAAACGGGAAAACGCCGACCTCAGACCGAGACCTTCACCATGTCCGAAAGGTCGGCTTTCTTGACGCCTTCCGGGTTGATGTTGACGGCCGAGACGCGGAACTGGGCGCTACCCTTGTGGTTGAATTTGAGGATGAAATTGGTCACGACCATCTTCTCTTCGGGGTAGAGCTCGGTTTTGCGGGCCACCATGGTGGTGACGAGTTCTTCGACCTGCTCGGCCGTGGCGCCGGGGAGGGAGGCGAGGCGGACCTTGGCGTCGGCGATCTTGGCGTCGCCTTCGATGGCGGCGTTCCAGATGAGGATGGCCACGTTCATGGCGCCCTTGGCGGCGGTGTGATTGCCGCCGGCCTGCTGGAGGATGGGCTGGGCGTAGGTGATCAGCTTGTCCGGGAGGTTGGGCTCACGCGGGGTGGTGTCGACCGGGGCCGGTTCGGGACGGGAGAAGTCACGCTTGATGTCGCGGGGCTTGTTGTTGCCGAAGGCGCCGGTGGTCTGGCGGCGGGAATGGGGAGAGGCCATTGGAAAGGGTTGCCGATAAGGGAAACCCGACCGGCTCCCTCGGCAAGCCCTTTCCCCGAGGGGTCTATTGACACCCCGCCTCAGGCACGCCAGCCTGCTCGCAACGCCCTCTCCCGTGTCCGATTACAGCGACGTCATCCGCGCCCACCGCCGCGACCATCTCGCGAAACCGAATTCCTTGCCCACGGGGGTCCATCGCTACTTCGAGAGCACGGTCCTCCCGTTGCCGATCGAGAAGGTCTTCGAATTCTTCTCCAAGGCCGAGAACCTCCAGGCGATCACGCCGCCGGAACTGAGCTTCCGCATCAAGACCCCGCTGCCTATCGTGATGAAGCAGGGCGCACTGATCGATTACGACCTGAAGATGAACGGTCTGCCGTTCGGCTGGCGCACGCGCATCACCCACTGGGATCCGCCTTACGCCTTCGCTGACGAACAGCTCAAGGGCCCGTATGCCGTCTGGTTCCATACGCACACCTTCGCCGACGAAGGCGGCAAGACGCGCATGGATGACGAGGTGCTTTACAAGCTCCCGCTCTGGCCGTTCGGCGAGGTCGCTTATCCTTTCGTGAAGAAGAAGGTGGAAGGAATCTTCCGTTACCGCCGCGCCAAGATCCGCGAGATCCTCGGTTGCTAGGCGTTATAGGGCTAGAGCTGGTACCGAATAGAAAGGCAGGACAGGGTTATCCCGTCCTGCGTCTGTTAGGCATATTTACTACCCCTGCCCCTACCCCTATCCCTACCCCTTAACTCACTTCTTCTCCGGAGCAGGCGGAGGCGGGCAATCCGGCAGCATCGCGCGCATCTCGAAGGAGGCGAGTTCCGTGCGTCGGCCAGCCCAGGCGATACCGCGGATGAGCAGGCTCTTCACGTCGGGTCGGCTGAAGTTCACGTAGGTATGGCCGGGGATGAAGACGAACGCGCGTTGCGCGCCGGGCTTCTCGTAGGTCCAGAGCTGAGTCTGCTCCTCGAAGCCGTCGCCGAGTTTCTTCGGCGTAGGCGCGGTCGCGAGCGGGTGGATGTCCGTGCGCAGGTCCATTTCGTAGTAAATCTCGTCCTTCATTCCGAAGTCGGCGATGCCCTGCGTGATGCCGTGGGCCTTGTCGACGAACTTGAGCTGCATCGGGCCTTCGCGCCACTTGGTCACCTTCTGACGCCAGGAGCCGCCGACGAGGTCCTTGTAGAAGTCGGCCGAGGCGTTGTTACCGGCGACGGCGCCGGCGTGGATTACCACGAAGCTGCCGCCGCGCGCCGCGAACTTCTCGACGCGCGCGCGCTCGTCGGGCTTGAAGTCGCCGCCGCCTTGGCGGTGGATGACGAGCACGTCGGTGCGCGCGAGTTCTTCGTCGGAGGGGAAGGTCTGCACGCCTTTCTCGTCGGCGTCGCCGATCGAGACCTTCATGCCGGCGGCGTTGAGCAGGGGGCGCCAGTCGCGCGCGAAGGCGGGATGATCATGGTCGCCCGGACCATGGGTCTTCGGTCCGCAGCGGAGGAAGACGCGGAGCGGGGCAGGGGCGTCGGCCGCGAAGACCGAGACGAAAGCGAGCAGGGGGAGGAGGCAGCGCATGGGGGAAGATTGAGTGCAAAGGTGTAAAAGTGCAAAGGTGGAGAAAGGGGTAGGGGCAGGGGTGGGGGTAGGGGTAGGAGAGGCAGCAAGCCAAGGGAGACCGGAAACCGGATAGGATGCTGCGGGCACAAAAAAGGACAGCAGTTGATGCTGTCCCTGTCTTGCTGGCCCTAGCCCTGTTCGGCTCCGCTTACTTGCAGCAACCCGGCTTGCCGGCGACGAGGTCGGCGGAGCGGGCGAGGATCTCCTTCTTCGTGGCTTCGTCGGTCGCGGAGGCGGCGAGGAGCTCGAGAGCCTTCAGGTTATTGGCTTTCACCATGGCGTGATGGGCGGCGGAGGCGCGACGGCGGGCGAAGAAGAGGGCGGTGAGGAACAACGCGAACTCGGCGGCGAAGATGGCGACGAAACCGACGATGCGTTCGGCGGAGCCGACATTGCCGGCGGCCGAGTTGCGGATGAACTCCGCACCACCCTTGGCGATGACGATCGCGATCACGACGGCCAGCGCGATGAGCACGCGGCCCATCAGGCGGTTGCACTTGGAGGCGCGGCAGAAGACTTCGGAAGCAGAGGTGGGAGCAGTACAGGCCATGGTTCGAACGAGAGTGAGCAACCCCGCTCGTCTGGCAACCCTGCATTGGGAAGGGTCGGTCGGCTAACGGAGGACTGAGTCGATGACTGCATTGAGGACTGAATCGAGGGCTGAATCGATGAGAACAAACAATCCGGCCACCTGCCACCCGGGGCTGCCACCCGCCACCCGAAACAAAATCCAGATATCGAACCACCCATTTGAAAAAGGCACCACGCATCCTCCCCCATACTCAATACTCGATACTCCAAACTCTCAGACTTCGCCCTTACTTGACCTTATCGGCCATGCTGCTTGTAGTCCGTCGTGGCCACGAAGCTCCTTCTTCTCGACTGTGATTCGACCCTCTCGTCCATCGAGGGCATCGACGAACTGGGCCGCCTGCGCGGTCCGGAGACCTTCAAGGCCGTCGAGGACATGACCAATGCGGCCATGGACGGCGGCACGCCGATGGAAGCCATCTTCGCCAAGCGTCTCGAGATCATCAAGCCGACCAAGGCCGAGCTCGAAGCGATCGGCGCGAAATACATCGCGACTGTCGAGCCTACCGCCCTGGCGACGCTCCAGAAGCTTCGCGCCGCGGGTTGGAAGATCGCCATCGTCAGCGGCGGCTTCACCCAGGCCATCCTGCCTCTCGCCCAGTTCCTCGGCATCGACCGCGTCGAAGCCGTGATCCTGCGTTTCCACGCCGATGGATCCTATGCCGGCTTCGACGAGTCCTGCCCGACCTGCCGGTCCAAGGGCAAGAACGTCGTCGCCCGCCGCCTCCGCGCCGAGCATCAGGCCACGCACGTCGTCATGGTCGGCGACGGCGCCAGCGACCTCGAGGTCAAGGGCGACGCCGACAAAGTCGTCGGCTTCGGCCGCTATGCCGTCCGCGCGAAGGTGAAGGCCGGCGCCGACGTGTTCATCACGTCGCTGGACCAGCTGCCTGAAGTCGTCTGAGCCGCAGGCTTTCCGTCTCTGGCCGCCGCAGGGCGGCCGAGGGTAGGGGCGTGGCTACGCCGCGCCCTCCGAACTGGAGGGCACGATGAATCGTGCCCCTACCTGTTGCGTTTACTCGAAGCGCGCATGCACGATGTCATCCTCGCGGCGGCATGCCCGGAGCCACGCTCTGGCCAGGTTCTCGCTGTCCGACCAGCGGGCGCTGACGGGCACGGACTGTTCGTCGCTGTCCCAGCACCAGATCCGGCCTTTCTCCGTGGGATACTGGTAGGCGGTCACGGCGTGCGACCACCCGTCGCCGCTCATGATCAGCACGCGCGCCTTGATGCCGTGACGTCGGAGGGCCTGAGCCATCATCACGGCTTCGGGTAGGCAGGCGTTGTCATAGTCGCCGATCACGTCATCAGAGGCGACCGGCGCGGACTCATTGGTGACGCAGCCGCTGACGGCCAGCAGCGAGGAGACCAACAGACATTTGGCGAAAACGAGGTACGGAGCGCTGAGCGCAGGCGAACCGCGGTGGAGGCGGGTTTTGTCGGGGGTTGCGCAGGAGGCGTCCGACAAGGGCGATCCTGGACAAACAGCCGGCATCACCCGGAAGGATGAAGCGTTGTTCATGGTAAGATTATGTATCAAGCCGACCCCAGACAACCCTTCATGGCTGATTAGGTAATCATCCCTATGCTCGGTTAGGGGGGGACAGCACCACGTGCTGTCCTTTTTTATTCCTGTCTTCAGGTAGGGTCGGGACCGCGTCACGACATAGCTGTATCTGGCCGCCGCAGGGCGGCTGAGGGTAGGGGCGTGGCTACGCCGCGCCCTCCGAACAGGAGTGCACGATGAATCGTGCCCCTACCCATACAACTAGGGCAGCACGCGGTGCTGCCACTACCTCAATTCAATTCAGCATCCCCAATCGCTATCCGCTAACCGCCAACCGCTTCCACCTACTATTTTCCCTTCCGATCCTGCTTCTCCTGTTCGAGGGAGGCTTTGATGGAGTCGTTGAAGGCTTTGGTGCGTTCGGCTTCGGTCAGGGTGGCCGGTGGTCGCTGCGTCGTGGCATACATGCCGCCTTCCCAGCAGAGGTTGCGGACCTTGAGTTCGAAGCCCCGCGTCCAACCTTTGGCCGGGGTCATGTCTGCTGTCTTGAGTTCGGCCGGGATATTCGGCGTCAGGCCGATTTCGGTCAGGGTGCTCCAGTCGGCGAGCTTCGCCTTCGCCGCGCCGAGCGGACGTAGTTCCGCGAGGTCGACTTCGACCGTCGCCCAGCCGTCCTTGACCTCGAGCTTCTTCACGGTGGCGTATTCCGCCTTGGGGCCCGCGGCGAAAGCACCCCAGTCATTGCTCATGCAGCGCACGGCCAGCCAGCTGTCTTCACGGGCGGCGATCTCGAAGCGGAGCTTGGCGCCGGCCGGCCCGCGCCACTTGGCGTCCTTTACCTTTCGCGTGTAGACGCTCCAGAGGTCGGGATGGCCCCAGTTGAGCCGGTACCAATCGCCCCAGGCGGCGCTGTCCGCGCAGATCATCCGCTCAGGATCATCGGTCGCTTGCACGCCGGCGGCCTTGAGCTGCGACGCCGTTGCCCAGGTCTCACGCGAACTGAAGTAATAGGTGTCCGAATTAGCAACGCCCGGCGGGTTGGCGATCTTGCGATAGGCTTCCGGGGTGGCGTAGACGACGCTGGCGTAGGCGAAGAGCGGCTGCGTCGGATCCATCAGCGGAGCCTCGGCGGTCCAGCGTCCGTTTTCCTGCCGAGCCTCGGTGCTGCGCCAGTGACGGGTGAGTTCATGGACGTCCTGGGTGTAGTAAATGCGGACGGTCTGGCAGGGCAGGGCGGGGTCGGGTGTGACGACGATCTTGGGGGTGCGTCCAAGTTCGATCGCGATTTTGGGCGTGGTCGGGATGAGTCCGGTCTTTCCCTTGAGGTAGGTCTCGAACCAGAGGTGCTGCGTCAGGGCGCTGGCGGGGTCGTGCCGATGGTTGAAGTGCGGCGACATGCTCAGACGTAGCAGCGCGTCAGGCACCTCGCGCCACGTCCAAGCCATGTTGTCCATGTGCGCGTGGAAATCATTCGTCGGCGAGAACCAGAGCGTCGGCACGGCCAGCCGGCGGATGTAGGGGTTCTCGGAAATCGTCTCGAGGTCGCGGGGCGAACGCTTCGAGCGCTCACCGCCGGGCATCTCGTCCAGTGAAGCGGTGAGATCGCCGGAGCCGCCGCAGGAAGGCACCGCGGCCTTCACGCGCGCGTCGATGCCGGTGAGCTGGGTCGTGAGGCGACCGCCCATCGAGTGGCCGTAGACGCCGAGAAGGGCCGGATCGACCTCGGGTCGGCTTTGCAGGAAGGTGAGTCCGCGGCGCGCGGCGATCGTGACTAGGAACCAATTATCGTTCCGCGGAGAATCCACCGCATCGAGCGTGAAGGCATCGGGCGCCGTGCCGCCGGCGAAGTGGTTGACCTTGTTACGCTTCGGTTCGTGCGTAGCGTCAAGCGCGCCCCAATCGGTATTGAGGCCATCGTAGATCTTCCCGTCGGATAGCGTCATCTTGTTGCCGCCCCAGTTGAGCGACAGGCTCGCGTAGCCGCGCTTCGCGTCGGAGATCACGTTCCCGAGGTTGGCGGATTGGCCACCGCCGTGGATGTGCATCAGGCCCGGGAGCGACTTCGCTCCCTTCGGGGTGGCGAAGAAGGCGGCGACCGTGGCGGGCAGGCCTTTGAAGACGCCCACGCGGTAGCGGACGATCTGGCAGACGATGCCATCGATCTCCCACTCCTTCGTCACCTCGGCCTCGAGCGGTTCCTTGAGCGGATCGAACCCCGCCCACAGCTCATCGAGGTTCTGCGGCACCTTGCCGTCCTTGAGCGGCGGCAAAGTCTCTGCGCTTACGAACGTGAGCATGACCAGCAGGGCTGTCAGACAAAGCAGCGGATATCGCATGAGGATGTGAGTGTTATAGGGGCAAGGACAGCTTGAGCAAGAGAGCGTGTCAGCGGTTTGCGGATAGCGAAAAGGTAGGGACAGCACCACGTGCTGTCCTTCTGCGATGGGTAGGGTCGGGACCGCGTCACGCCCACGGGCACGGCGTAGCCGTGCCCCTACCTTCGGCCACCATTCGGCGACCGCTAGGACAGCACGCGGTGCTGTCCCTACCTCTTCCCCCCATCGTTGACACCTGGCGGATACAAGGACTCTATAGGCTCATGCCCCGCCTCGCCTGGTTCGCCTTGGCTCCGTGCTTCCTGCTGTCTGGGTGTTTCTCGATGATGTCCCAGCAGGACTTCGGGATGGGCAACGCTAACGGCCCGACTGCCGGAGCCGTCGTCTTGGATGCGGTCACATTGCCAGTGCAGGCGCCGGTGCTGCTGGGCGTGGGGATGAACCGCATCCATGATGAGAGTAAGATCAGGCGGGAGACCGATGCCATCTTGGCTGAACTGGAGAAAGATCCGGAACTACTGTTCGACGCGAAGATGATCGGCCGTTGTCATCACGGACTCGCCCGGGTCGAGGTCGCGAAATGGGCTGAACTTAAGGCCGAGCAGCCGGGAGGATTGCAGGAAGACCTGCTTTATGAACTTCTCCGTCACAAGGGGCATCCGTTCGTCTCCCTCTCCAAGATTCCTGATCATCTGTCGCCCGAACTGCTGGAACGGCTTTATGCCGACCGTGCGGCCCACTGTCTTTCTTCCGGCGTATGCGAATACCACATGGAGAAGCTTCTGCGCGCCTTCGTCCTTAAGAACGGGGACAGCATGGAACAGTTCATCCTGAAACACCCGGCGAAGGCGAGGGAGTTGCTGGCCGCCTATCACGACGTGGGCGACCCCGCGCCGACGAATCAGCCGAGCTGGTGGCGTGGGCTGCGCGAGTCGGATCGTAAGGTCAGTTCCGGCGAGTATCAGGCCATGCTCGCGGGGCGTGAAGCCGTGGCTCGCTTGGATAAAGACCCTTCCTTGATTCTGCGCCCGGAGTTCTGGGCCGGCCTATCGCGACCCGAATCGCGCACCCTGGTCTGGTCCTGGCTGACGCGGGCCTTGGATTCCAAGGAAAAGAGCGTCTTCACCGACGAGCAACTCTTCGAGCTATGCAAGGCCGATGGCCCCCTGCCTGATGAGGTCAGGCTGACTTTCCTGCCCGAGCAGATCAATCCCAAGGACAAGCCTGAGTTGTTCGAAAAGATCTTCGCCTATCATGTCGTGTTGTGGCCCGACCAGACGTTTGGGCGCTCGCGTGTCGAACTACTCCTGGAGGCTTGGTGTTACCGTGCCATCGGCGAGAAGCGGCCCTGGAACAATCCGCCTTGGAGTCGCGAGAATTCCAAAAAGTTCGTCGCCCTTCGTCCGGAGCACGCCCGTTCGCTCGTGGATAGTTATAAAGGAAAGAAATCCGCGCCGTATTTCGTCCATGTGCTCAGGGAATCCCTGATCATGGCCCGTCGCGCCGG
>Ga0209358_10001676_pt1 | contig 17388 bp, 13 predicted proteins | sample LauGreFa1BDMLBSN_2_FD_187574 | JGI IMG/M metagenome (GOLD analysis project Ga0209358, IMG submission 187574) | Freshwater lake microbial communities from Lake Michigan, USA - Fa13.BD.MLB.SN (SPAdes) (version 2) | ecosystem: Environmental > Aquatic > Freshwater > Lake | place: Lake Michigan, USA... | reverse complement strand
AGTTGTAATTATTACTTAAAAAATAAAATAGAACAGAAAAAAATAATAAACATATTAGAAGAAAATTTAGCAATTGAATATTCAAATATGGTAGTGAATACACCAAATTAATTTTTTTTAAAAATAATAATTATAAATAATTTTTATTATTATAAATATTTATAATAATAATATATATATATATATATGCCTATATGTAAAAATGATCCTACTAAATCATATAAGGGAAATGAACCTAGTCCAAAAGGGTTAGGATATTGTGCTCATGCAGAGGAAGTTAGTAAAATACGAAAAGGTCTAGATGGTAATAAATGGAAAATTAATAAAACATCTAAAGGTATTAAACGATGGATTCGATACAAAATAAATAATATTTCAAAAAATGAAAATAAAAATAAATATGAAAATAAATACAAACAAATACAAAAAAAAGTAAAGGGTTATAAAACATATTTTATTCATGATAATTACAATAGACCGTATTTAGTTTATATCAAAGATGATGTTTATATTTATAAAATAAATAAAGATATATTAAAAAATCATATTTATTCTAAAAAAGATAATGATAACATATGGATGTATACAGAGTTTATTGAGCATATTAAACCTAAAAAAATATTTATCGGTAAAAGTCCAAAAATAAAAATGACAACATTCAGTGGAGGACATGGCAAAGATTTAGATGGTAATACAATTTTATTATTATTAAACAATAATAATTATGCACTTATTGATGGCAATGGTATAAAAAGATTTACAACTAATAATGATAAAATTATGAAATATTATTCATTTTTAGGAAATAATGATGTACCTTATCCAATGGCTATTGGTGAAAAGTATTATTATTTTTGGATATATCCAGAAGGATATTTAGAAAAAAAAGAATTTCCAGTTTATAAAAAAGTAGAAGACCTTCAAAATATAATTAATAAAGGACAAGAATATAATCCTTTTATGTATTCTATAAAAGACCATAAAAAAAAGAGTAAAAAAATAACATTGGAACAATTTAAAGAAATCCAAGAAAAAAAATTGGAACAAATACCAAATAGTACAATTAAAGATTTGGCAAAATTATTTGAAGTGACAACTTCAGCAAGTTCAAAGAAAGAATTGGCAGATCGAATTGAAAGTATAGGGGGTGTAAAAATTTACAAAAAAACAAAATAATATATAAATCAAATTATATTTTAACCATTGGTTTATATTATAATAAATTTATCTAATCATTTAATTATACATTAATATGGACATCAAAAGAAAAGAAGCATCAAAATTATATTATCAAACTATGTCAGATATAAAAAAAACAAAGCGTAAACTTACAGAAGTAATAAAATATATAAATGAAGCAAAAATAAATGTAGGTCCTATAATAAATGAACAATTGAAAATTTTAATCAAATTATGGAATAATAATTCGAATGCAGATACAGAATATTATATAAATATGAAAACACATCATTCATATATAACTGGGCAAATAGAAAATGAAGCATTAAACAAATTATGGATGCACTATATTGTAAATAGTTCAGAATTAAGAAATAATTTGATGAAATTAAATCAATTATGTAGTGAATTCCAAACAAATAAATAAATAGTTAATAAAATAAATTAAATAATACTTAAATAAAGATTTTATAAAAGCACATGGTGGTTTACGCGGCGACCCTGTCATAATTCATTATATTGATAAAATTAATTATTTTATCAATAAGTTTTTGAATAAAAATGTTTAATAACCATTTTCAAAATTATCTTTATTTTTCATAATTATTTTTTGATTTAATATAGCATCATCTTTATTTTCAATGTATATTTTTTGAATAACATCTTTAACATTATTTTTAATTTTTTTATCATTTAAAAATTCATCAAATTTTTGACTAGTTAGATTTTTTTGTTTTAATACATGTTCATCAAAAGATTTATCATTATTATAATTATCATTAGTTGATAAATGAGAATCATAAATAGTAAATAATTGTTTATGTAATTTTATCATTGATTCATGAATAATTTCATCTATACTAATTTCTTGATATTGTTTTTCATTATTTATTTTCTTAAAAATTAAACCATGAGTACTTTCTTTATTTTGAATAATAACATTTTTATTAAATTCATTTTCTAAAATTATTGTTAATAATTGAGTATACATGACGTTTGTAATAAGAAGATTTGTACGATGTTTTTCACTCATTCCTTCAATATTCCATTCATCGTTAAAACCAACAATTTTATCAATATTAATTGTAATATTATTTGTTATATTATTTTGATTTTGTATATTATTAATAGTTTGATTCTGAGTTTCAATATTAATAATTTCTGCTATATTACCATTTTTTATTTTTTTATAATCTTCTTTAATAAATTGCCGTTCATTTAGTATTTTTATTTCTTCATCTGTATAAGAACAAGTAATTTCTCTTTTACATATAGTAGCTCTTTTAAAATGATTTTGTACATTAGATTTTTTACTTTTATAACCACATCTAAAACATTGATATTCTTTTTTTATCATTATATATATATATATATATTAAGCATATTTTTTTAAATGCTTAATTGCTTAATTTTTTAATTTATTAAAAATACTTATTATACCATTATTATAATATTAATTATATAAAATAATATAATTTAAATAAAATAATTTAAATAATATAATATCAAAAGCTTAATTAGATAAACAAAAATATATTTTATAATTTATATTATTACAAAAAAATATTAATTAAGCATTTTTAATATATTAAAAAAATATATTATTCAATAAAATAATTATTATTTAAAAAAATAACAATAAATAACGAGAAAGTATAATTACATACTTTTTTTAAACAATGAATAAAATGCTTAAAATTTTTATTGGTAGTTTATTAATATAAAAATATAAAAAATATTTAAAAAATATTTTTATTGATTCAATATTTATAAAAATGCTTATTAAAATGCTTAATTGGATGTTCTAAAAAATTATATTAAAATATATTTAAATTTAAAAAATGTAAATTTAGTTTTTTTTATTTTTGCATTTTTATAAATTAAAAATTTTAAAACATACATTTTTTAGAACATCCAATTAAGCATTTTAATAAGCATTTTTATAAATTATTATACAATAAATTATTAAAATAAAATAATAATATCTATAAATAACATTAAATAAAATGCTTAATTATTTATAAAAAAATATTGGTGTTTTATGAAAATTAAGCATTTTATAAAAAAATAATTATCAATAAATATTAATAATGAAATAATAATAACAATAATAATAGATATAATTAATGTAAATCAATTAAAATAAGATTTTTCTTGATATATAATACAAAAGTAGTAAAATAAGATAAAAATAATTTTATTGAAAAACATCTTTATGTACGATAATTTTGAAAAAAAAATAAAAATATGCTTTTATAAAAGCACCTAGCGGTGCTGTGCGGCCAACCACTTTAGGCCATTTATTATCTCATCTATCATACTAATATAATTTTACGATATCAATTTAAAAAAAGGAATAAGTCAATGCTTCAAAGCTCAATTCCTTCTGGTCCTTCAATTTACACTCACATATTATACCAACTTTCTGGGTATTGAAGTATTGATTTTGAGGAACAACAATATCACAGTATTTTTGTTTGTCATAACCTATGAACAAGACAATTGATTTAGTTTTTCCTTTGGATAATAATCTAGATGAAGCAATAATACCCCTAATTTTATAGGTATCATTTTCTGTAGTTTCAAAATAACAATCATCAAAAAAAGAATCATTTTTCATATCCCAATATCCATAAGATTGCAATTGTTCTAGTTGATTTAATTGATAGAATTTTTTCTGTCTATTTTTAATATATACAGATAAGTCTTCTTTGTTATGCAAAATATCGTTGTAATTTATACCGACGCATCTTGCTTCAAACATGTGTACCCATTTTTTATAAGAACTATGACAGTGATTTAATGTTGCCTTCCAAAATTCGATTGGCTTATGAGCTTTTACATAGGCAAGTTGCCATATTAACTGAGCATAAGAATAAGCATGAGATTTACAAAAACTATATTTTCTTAAATTTTTCAATTTATCGAGTATTTCTTTTTTTAATAATTCATCTTTATAAGATAATTCAATTGTTGCTTCCGCTATTAATTGTTCATCATCATTAGCAAATCCTCGCCTGTATTGGTCTGCTTTATCTTCACTACAATCCAATGATTTTTGTATAATATCTATTGCATCATCATCAAATACAAATTGTTGTCTTAAATCTTCTAATGTTGTATATTTACGCGCATCTTTTGCCGCAGGACGAATGATTGATAAACAAATTGCTATTTCTTCGACCGTTTTGGGACGTATTTTCATAAATGTTTTGCGGATAAGCGGTGATTCTGCAAATGTTAATCCTATATTATTGCCAATAGATAATAGTAATTTAGTTTTTTCATCTTCATAATGTTCTTCAAAATTAATATCAAGTGTATTTAATGTTTCAGAAAGCTGTGATAATGCACGACTTGCTAAAATATCTATTTTAAATTGTTTATTCTTTGATATATCTATTTTATTTAATATAATTTGCGATGTATTTTTTACTTCCTGGTTTTCTTTCAAATAATTTAATTTCAGTTCATCAGGAACTCCTTGTGGATAATATACAATTCCCCCACAATGCAAAGAATAACACTTGAAAGTACCATCTAATTTTTTTATTTCTTTATTTAATAATAATTTCTTTGGCTGAGGCAAACGTTGAATAATATTATTAATTTCATATTTTGATATAAATCCTTTTATGCCTAATTTTCGCAAACCTTCTCTTTTAGCTGATTTTTCATGATAATAAACATGATTACTAATTCTTGCTATTTTACCAGGCCATTTAATATTTAGTTTTAAAAAAACTTCATCACGCATATTATACGGAAAATCAAAATCAATATCAGGCAAAGTATTACGATAAATATTTAAAAATCTTGAAAATTTAATGTTATATTTTACAGGATCAACGTGGCTAATACCCAATAAATAACAAACAAGTGATGAACCAGAAGACCCACGAGTAATATGAGGCATATTTTTCGTCAAATTAAGTATATCAAGCGCTTGTAATATATATCCAATTAATTGTTTTTCTTCTAATAATGCAAGTTCAATGTTAACACGTGCAATATATTTTTCATCATTTGGTATCTGCCGTATAAATAAATCTTCTAAATTTTGTCGAGTGTATTTTTTAGTATAATTTGTTTCATTTAATTGAACTGTATTTTTATGTGAAATATTATCATCTTGTAATAATTCTAATGTATTTATAACAACATTCGTTTTTTTATCAAGAATATATTCATAATTCCAAGGAAAAATATTTGATGGAATATTTAAATAATGTATCATTTTATCAATAATTTTGGTAGAACTTTGAGCTTTAATATCAATAATTAATCCAAATTTCTTTTTATTTTCAGCATCTTTTCTTAAAACGCGTCCAATGCATTGAACAAATGTTTTTGAATATCTATTTTGAACAAAATCTAAAAATATACATCCATCTAAATTTTTAATATCAGACCCTTCTCGGTGCTTGGAAGCACAGAATAATAATCCATTATGTGTTATATTATCAAATTCTTCAAAAGTAGCAAATTGATTATTAATATCTTTTTTGCTAGTGTCTACGCAAATCAAAAAATCCGGAAAAAATGGCTTCCATTCATTGGCATATTCAAGGCAGGCACTTATCATACCCGCCCAAATAATTATTTTTTTATATTCCAACGTTTTTATTAATTGATAAACGTTTTTTATGATATTTATTTTTGTAATATTGTCCTCGCTTTTGAACCAATGAATAATAGGTTTTACAATAACATTTTCTTTATAAGCATCATATATAGAATAAGAGCTTAAAATTTTTTGAAAAGGAGGAAATTCCAAACAAGGAGTTGCGGAAAATCCTAATATTTTGCACGAAGGATTGGTAGTATTAATATGTTGATAAAATTTTTTTGTACTTATGTTTGTTATAGAATGACATTCATCATGAATAATTAAATCAATAGGTACTTTTATTTTTTTATAATTGTCATTTGAAGTTAAAAAACCTCGGTTAATAATAATTAATCTAGATTTTGACCAGAAATGACTAATATTAATGCTATTAAACCAATCTTTTTGTTTAAAATCAGTATAATTTAAAATTAAAAACTTTTTATAAATATCTTCATAACCTCTATCTCTTATTTTTTTCATAGAAAATTGTTCTGTTAAAATAGATTTTCTTTCACAAATCCAAAAGATCGTAGAAATAGGATTTTTTTTTTGATATTCTAATATCAACTCGAGTGCGATCCAAGATTTGCCTGTGCCAGTTGCGTGAAAATGAACTCCCGAATCAAAATCATTATTTAATGATACTTGTATAGCATTTTTTTGGTTATTTCTTAACATGATTTAAATTTGAATATAAAATTAAAATTAAATATTAAAATCAATTTTTAATATTTTGATAATAAAGATATGAATTATAAATAAAATAAATTATTTTATTAAATAATTTATTTTATTTATAATAATCTAAATAAAATATATATAGATTATGAAAAATAATATGAGTAAACAAATAAATAAAAATATTTATAACTTTTTAATTATATTTATTATCATAATATTTATATACATAATATATAATTTTTATAATAAAAAAACATATTACTCGGAAATAATGTGTATTGGTTCTGGTGTATCGAGTGCTTATGCATGTTATCAAATTAAAAAACATAATATAAATAATAATAAAATTATAGTTCTAGAAAAAGATAATAATTATGGAGGAAGAATTAAAAGTGTATTTAGTAATGTAAATAAACAAAATCATTTAGAAGTAGCATATGCAGAATTAGGAGCAATGAGAATATTTGATATTAAACCTATGAAAAAAATATTTGATTTATTAAAAGTATTTGGTTTAAAAACAATTAAAGTTTCATTAGAAGATAGTGATAATATATTTTATTATAATGGAACAAAATATGCAAAATCAGAAGCACGTTTAAGTAATGGAATTAAAGTATCAGAGTTTGAAGAATATACAATTAATAATTTAAAAAATAAATATCCAGATATAAATTTTGAAGAAATTTTTGATTATGAAGAATTAAGAAATTTAAATATTAAAGAATTTTTTGAAAAATATGGAAATGCTAATAATGATGATATAAATATGTGGATTGCATATTCTGGATATAACATTTATGATTATGTAGATAATATTCAAGTCGCAAGACATCTATATGCGAAAAATTTTTTCAATACTAAGGATAAAGATAAACAATATTATATATTAGATGGCATGATTGCTTTGGTAAAAAAATTATTTGAAAATAGTAATGCTGAAATTATTTATAACACTAAAGCAATTAGTATTCAAAAAGATTCACAAGGTTATAATATTATAAATACTATTAATTCTAATAATGTCTATGAACAATATAAATGTAAATATTTGTTTATTGGTTTAACCTTAAAACAAATGAAAGAATTAAATACTTATCAACAAATTCCGATTAGCCCTTTAAGAATACAAATGATAAATGAAGTTATATCTATACCATTATTTAAAGTATTTTTAAAATGGGATAAAAAAAATATTTGGTGGGGTGAAGGAAAAAAATATCGTATTGGTAAATCTACTACCAATTTACCAATTAGACAAATACATTATTATGACGACGAAGATATACTTATTTATAATTCTGGAAGATATGCAACTGAATTAAATAAAAAATTTGAAGAAAATCCAGCAAAAGCAGCTGTTGAAGTTTATGAACAAATTAAAATTATGCATCAAATGGATATACCTCCCCCTAATTATATTTATACTATATATAAATATTGGCCAGATGGAAGTCAAGTGTGGCTAAAAGGAGCTGATGTAAATAAAAATGTAGAAATTATTCCAAATGGTTCAATAGATAAATCTAATATTTTTATAATTGGTGATAGTTTTTCAAAATATCAAGGATGGGTTATTGGTGCATTGAATTCAGTAGATGTAGCATTAAAATCATTTCCTAATTATAATTATAAATAATACAATAATTAAAAATCTTATAAAAAGCACCTGGCGGTGCTGTGCGGCTAACGCCGCAGGCGGCCACCCTGTAAGTCGTATTATAATACATTATATTGGTAAAAATTTATCAGAATTATGTGAAAAATGATGAAATAATATTTTTTGTTAAATTATTATTTTATTAAATTTCAATTATTTAAAATAATTTTTATATAAGATTATTATAATAATGTTAAATCAAAATTTTAATTCATTAAATAAAAAAATAGATTTATTAAATGAAAAATTTGATGCAAAATTTGATGAAATTGATTCAAAATTTGATTTATTAAATGAAAAATTTGATGAAATTGATTCAAAATTTGATGCAAGATTTAATACTATTGAAAATAATATTAAAATATTAATGAATGATATGAAAGAAATTAAATCATATATAAAAACGGAGTCATTATATTTTGAACATAACACAAATACATCATTATTAAACTATTTGATGGAAACATCTAAATTATTACATTATTATATACCATCAAATTTTCAATTTCCTAAAACATTATATACAATAAATAATAGTGGTAAACAAAAAACTTTAACAGATTTAGATGGTGTAATTATTGGTACTACTTTAATACCTTCAAAAAATAATTATTTAAATTCATCAAATTCATCAAATTTAACATTATTTAAATCTAAGTTAAAAGAAAATATTCCGACAAATAAATATGAATTACATATAATTGAATCAAAACATTGTTTAAGTATTGGTAAAATGAAAATGAAAATTAAACAAATGATTATATTTATAAAAAAATGCGAATTAAAAAATAATTTAGAATTAAATATATTAAATAATTTTAATCGTGATAATGTTTATTTATATTTTGCATCACCTATAATTGATAAAAAATGTTATGATTTTATTTTAAAAAAAAATTATTTACAATCAAATTATTGGAAAAATAGTAATGGAGAATTGACAGTTGATTTAAGTGAAGTAGCTTTTTTTGATAATAAAATACGATTTATAACTTATAATGATATTGGATGTAAAATTGAAAATTTTAATATATAGATAACTTTGCTAATACTTCATTATATGCACGTCAAGAAAAATTTATTATAAAAGCACCTGGCGGTGCTGTGCGGCTAACGCCGCAGGCGGCCACCCTGTAAGTCGTATTATAAATCTATATTTTTTATATAAAATATCAACAAAATATTAAGAAGAAAAAATAATTTTAATAAAATAATACTTAAATATAAATTATGATTCCATAATATGGATTCAATAAAGATAACAATTACTTGTGATAATAGGAAGGAAGAATTAGAATGCTATAAATTTAACATTGATGAAAAAGAAAATTCAGCCATTATTGTAATTTCAATTCGTTTTGCTGATTTTTTGATGGAAAATGAGATATTATATAATAAAAAATCAACTATTTATTTTGGTGAAAGATTAGTAAAAGAATATATAGATTTGCAATATAAAAATGTTTATGAGGATGATCAAGAAATGGGGAATATATGCTTATTTCCAAAAGCAAAATATAAATTAATTTTTTAATAAATATATTATATACTACTTAAAGAAAAGTACACACTTAAATTTACAATAATAATTATAAAAAATAAATTATTAATAAAATAGATAATTATTTTATTAATAAATATAGTATTTAAAGAAAATTTTATTATAAAATTATTTATTATATTAAGTTAATTAAATGTAGTCTAATTATAGCCACCGTAAGTAGGAGGCCCAGAGGACATGTATTGACGATACCTTTCTTCTTCATCTCTATAACACTTAACAATATAGGGGTTATATGCATTTGCCCAATAAGTTGTCCAAGCAATTCCTATTGCATTCCCATAAGGTCCCGTATATGGAGCAGCCCATCCATCAACAATAGTAGTAATTCCACCACTATAAGCATGTTTCCAAGCAATACTACAAGTATCTTGTTCCACTTTTTCGGCAGCACTAGAATTCCTGGTACAACTATTAGCAAGAATAACAAGATCATTCCAAAGCTTCTCGTTTTCCTTACTTTTAAGGTCCATGAAAATATAATTATGTTCTAACGCAGCTTTTTTGGCAAATTTGACATATTCTTCGACATTACTAAAAAGATAATACTTTCCATTGAAATAAGCATCTAATAGTATCTTTTTTATTACACCCTGGTATCCTTCATTAAGAAGTTCAAATTGTAATTCTTCCTTTAAATCTTCTATAATTGTTTGATCTAGCTCACATACCTCCTCACCCACTGATTTTAACTCAGACATTGGTACAGTTTAATGCAAGCAAATAATATCCAGGACAACCATTTACTTATTAATAAATAAATATTTAAATAATAAAATTAGTAATCATTTTTTTTATAAAAGCACCTAGCGGTGCTTTGCGGCTTACGCCGCAGGCGGCCTCCTAAAACTCTATCATAATACATCATATTGATAAAATTAATTATGCGGATTTTACAAAAATATTTTGAAATAAAAAAAATGAAAATAATAATTCATAGTTGTTAATAAAAGGTAATTCACGAAAATATTTATATAATCTAAATAATATAAATGACTTGGACAAAGCATATTAGTAGAACATATAATGTACCATATTGGCATAATTCTATAACAAATGAATCTGTTTGGGTGCAGCCTGCTGATTTTATTGAATATAAAGAAGAAAAAAAAATTACTACAACAAAACCAACAAATGTTGTTAAAACAAAAGTAGAAAAACCGCGACAACATTATGAGTCAAGTTCAAATTCTAGGCAAGTAAGTAATAGTAATGGTATATCTTATACTATTGAGGGTCAAAGTCATTGGACAAATGAAGACTATAGAGAAGCATTGAGAGATTTAAATCAAGCTTTGAGAGAATATTAACAAATAGTAATCATAAAAAACACCTAACATGTTCTATGATGCAACTACATTAAGAACCTCATTTAAAAAACAATAAAAATTTTTGTGCATGTACATATTTAAGTATTTAATTCAAAAAGCCTAATTATTTTGTAATATATCTTTCTTTTTTATATAATACTTATTATATGAGTAAAATCGCACTCTTATTATTTGGTATATCCTATTTAGATAATTATCAACATTGGCATCCAAATAAATTAATTTATAATATTGATTGGAAATATTCTTTTGAAAACTATCAAAATTTTATTATTCAATATTTTCAGAAAAAAGGACATCAAGTTGATATATTTTTGGTTTCTAATAAAATTGATGCATTAGAGCAAAAAAAATTACTAGAAGCATATAAGCCTATCAAATATGATTTTATTGAAAATAAAGAAAATATATGGTCTTCTCGTAATAGAAAAATTGATAGAGTTATTGATTTATGTTTAGAATCACAAATAAATTATAAAATGGTATGTATTACTCGTTTTGATTTACAATTTCAAAAACATTTTAATACATGTTTAATTGATGAAAATGCATTCAATATTGTTTCTCAATTAGAAAAACCAGAATTTATATGTGATAATTTTTATATAATACCTTATAAACACATTCATTTATTTTCGAAATTAGTAAAAAGCAAATTGGATGCTAATTTTCATAAAATAAAAAAAAATATTGAAAAAATTAGTCCTATTAACTATTTATGCAATGAAAATGTAAAAGTTAGTAGTTTATCATTTTATAAAATTGTTCGGAATAAAACAAATAATAATTTACAAGAAACTATTTATTATTGTTATAAAAAACATTTTAGTAAAAAAGATAATATAATTACTTGTATTCAAGATACATTTATAAAAATAAAAATATTACATTCAGATGAATTAAAAGAAACAGAAAAAATATTTGTAAATAAAGGAGCAATTTTTCAATTAACTAGTGAAATAAAGGACTATTATATTATAAAAATTTAATATATAATAAATATTTTATTTTTAATATAGTACTTATATATAAATGACCAAAATTGCTATATTATTATCAGGACATATTCGAAATTTACATGAACATATTACTAATTTTAAAGAAAATTTATTAAATATATTAAAACAAAATAATCATGATTATGATATTTATATTCATACATGGGATGATAATTTAACAAAAGATATTATTTATAAACAAGATAAATTTTTCAAAAAAGATATAGTTGACGTACCTTTATTATTCAATCAGCATAATATACCTTTAAAAAATATAATGATAGAAAATCAAGAAAAAAAAACAAAAGATATACAATTAAATCTTTATTTGGATAAAACATGTAAAAAATCTTATTTACAAGGAAAATATAATGAACCTCAATTACGTGATCTTACAAAAAAATTATTTTGGCAATTTTATGGACATTATAAAGTACTAGAAATGATAGATAATCCTAATATTTATTCACATATAATAAAAACACGCCCTGATGTATATTATGATATTTTTGATATAACATTATTACAACAAAATATATTTTTCCCAGATTCACATCGATATAATGGTATTTGTATTAATCAGATTTTTTTTGGAGGAAAAAAAGAATATATGATAAAAATATTACAGTATTTTTCAACTTTAATATATCAAAATCAAGAAATTAATGATTCTATAGCAAGTACTTATAAAAAATCAGGAATTTCATTTAATACTTTATTTAAGCATTATATATCTAATTATTTGAAACTTGAAGTATTTTATACAAAGTATAATCCAAAAATATATCGAACTAAAAATAATATGTTCGAAATACATTAATTTCAATCTTATATTAATTATAAAACCATAATAATATATTGCTTAAATATATATATATATACATATGAATATTAAATATATTAAAGAACTTGGAACTGGTTTTAGTGGATCTGTCTATCTTGTAAAAATAAAAAATAAATTATGTTCATTAAAAATACAACATATTTTTAAAGAAGACATATCAAATAAAAAATCGGAATTATGGAAAGAAATCGCATTTTATAAATATGTAAGTGATTTTTACCCAATATTTAAAAAATTTTATTCATATAATATTGTTTCAGACTGTAAGTTTATTAAAAATAATGATAGTATAAGTTTATCTGTCAGTGATTTTCCTATGTATGAAAGATTACAAAAATCAAATTATTGTATCGAATATATATCAAGTTATGAAGAAAATACACTTGGTACAATTATTGATAAATTAAATAAAAAACAGTTATACTCTCTTATTTTACAAATTTTGTGCGGAATTAAGATTTTACAAGATAAAAAATATACTCAGAATGATCTAAATGTTAAGAATATAACATATAATAAAACAACAAAAAAATATATAAATATAAAAAGTAAAAATATTACATATAAAGTACCTGTCTTTGACTATATTTATACAATTATTGATTATGGAGATGTAGAACATCCTTCATTTATAAAAAACAAGGAAGAAAGACAGATATATTTAAAAAATTATAAAAAGATTGATATATGCAGCTTAATTGATAATATTAAAAAATATTGGTTTTCATCAAATAATAAAAAAACAACTAACGTAAATAAATTAAAAAATGAAATTAGTTATATGGAACAAAATTCAGATAATGTTGAAAAATTAATAACTTATTTTCAAAACAAATTATTTTAAAAACATATTACATTAAATTGATAAAATTGTTTATTTCATCAATATTGTTTGATATAATAATTTATTATTCATATAATTATACTTTTGCACATTTAATATGCTAATTTTCTTAAAAATTGATTTATAATTTTACAATTATTCATTTACTTAAACTTATATAAACCTTATCAAAATGAATCAAACAGAAGGATACATTTATATTAGAAATCATTCATCGTATGATGTTGATAACGCATGTAAAATGGGTAAAGCAAATAATATTCCTGAACGGGATACACAATATGCTACTGGTGAGATTAAGAGAGGATATTTTGAAGCAGTCTTTAAAGTTCCTATCGAAAAGGTGGGAATTATTGAACGCTTATTACAAAATGAGTTTCGCGAATTAAATATTAAATATGATGCAGGAATTGAATTTTACAACAAAAAAATAATTAATCTTATTGAACCTTATCTAATTACACTTGGAATGAAATATAAAAAATTATCTAATCAAGAAATTAGTGATTTAGTAAGATGCAATAGAGTAAGACAAACTTTGAAAAAAATAAATATTAAATCATTTATCGAAGTAATAAAATCTAAGACAATAACAAATAAAAAATATAATTGGCATGAAAGAGAATATCAAACAACTATAATAAATTTTAGTAAAAATGAACTTTTATTACAAAATAAAATATATATTGAATTGCCAACAGGAGGAGGTAAAAGTTATATTGTATATAACTTATTTGAATACCTAAAAAGTGAATTTATTATTATAGTTTCACCAAGAAAAATAGTAAATTCTCAAAATATTTCACAAAAATATTTAGAAATACTAAAAGATAAATATATTACATTTAATTATTCAACAGATAATAATTTCGATGAATATTTAAGAACATCGAATAAAAAAATTGTAATTTGCTGCACACAATCAATTGATAAAATTTATGAAAAAATATTATCAAATTCTATAACTAATATAACAATTTGGTTTGATGAAGCACATTGGGGCATTGAAGAATGGATTGATACTTTAAACCATAATGTAATTTCACAATTTTGGTTATTAAATAATAAAAATATAAAATATCGTATATTTACATCTGCATCTCCAAATAAACCAAAAATTTTACAAAATGAAAATATATTTGGTAAATTATATATACCTATAAAAGTGAAAGAATTAATAGATTTAAATTGGTTATCATTAATAAAACCTTATGTTTATAGTGAAAATAAACAAAATGTTGATAATATAAAATATATTATTAGTGATTTTAGTGAAAAAAATAGAAAGTTTGGTTTTAGTTTTCACAATAAACAACAAAATGCATTTAATTTATTCTATAATCATTATATTCAATATAAAAATGATAAAACATCTATAAAACCATTCTTATTAGTTAGTGATAATTTTACTATTGAAAAAGAACCACAATTACAAGAAATTGTATTAGATTACAATTATAGAGATATAAAAACCTATGAAAATTCAATTTATAGTATTGGTTATGTTGTTGCTAAATATAGTATGGGATATGATTTCAATAAATTAGATTTTATATGTTTAAGTGACCCTAAATTATCTATACAAGATATTAAACAATGTATTGGTAGAGGAATTAGACCAGATGAATTAGGAATATATGGTTCAAACAAAGAAAAAATATTAGTTGTATCATTACCTATTTATATCGATGAGAATTGTGATAATAAGTACGAAAAAATAATAGAAGTTTTAAAATATTTATTATATGATATTGAGATTCCATTTGAAGAAATAGAATTTCAAAATAGATATACACCTAGTTTTAAAGAAGTAATACATACATCAAACAAATACTTTGGAGTAAATGATGTAAAATCTATATTATTAAATTTATTGGAATCAGAAAAAAATATAACTGCACTTTCTATATCATATGAAAAAGCAAGAAAAATAATTGCTGATAAAAATATAAAAAGTAAAGAAAGTTATTATGAATTATGTGAAATAGATAATAGATTATCCAGAGAACCTGAAATAATATTTAAGGGACAATTTACAAATTGGATAGAATATTTAAGCATTGAGCGAACATATTATGATTTAGAAACCTGCAAAAATAAAGTAGGAAAATATTTATTATTATATCCAGATATTAAAGAACATAATTTGGATTTATCAATTGTATGTACCGAATTATGTAAATTAGACATATTATTTCCCCCAAATGAATTATGGGTTGAATACTATAATGTAAAAGATTTACGAGATATAATTACTATCATAAATAATAAAAAACAAATAAGTATTATTCTATAAAATTTTTAAATATCTAAATATTTAAAAATATTTAAGTAAAAAATACTTTTTATTATAATATTATAAAAAAGTGATTTATTATTTATATAAAGAAATAATATCTTATATAATATATAGCAATGTCAAAACAATATTCATGCGATTTGTGTAAAAAGGTATTTAATCAAAAAATTGATTTCACTAGACATCAAAATAAGAAAGCACCTTGTATAACATTAACTGAAATGCAACAAATAAGTCAAACAAAAGAAATTAAAATGGATAATAAAACTACACTAATAAGTGTATTCAAAAATTGTTTAAATATATTGAGAGATAATGAAGGTTTAACTGGCGAAAAGGCATTAAGAAACTTGTCTTATTTGCTAATATTAAAATTACTTGAGCCTCATTTTGGAGGTGAAATAAATATTGATAATTATGAATATAATTTTTCTTCTTATTTTGAAGAAAATGTAATTGAAAATAATAAAAAAAGATTATTATCTATAATTAGATTTAGTAATTTATCGAATGAAAAAGAAGATGATATACCAAATTTAATGAAATATGCTTGGGATATTATTTTATCAGATTATCCTACAACTAAAAATATTTTTTTAAAAGGAAAAGGGTTTGATATTCAGCATAAATCTACCTATAAAAAAATAATTGATAAATTAAACTCACTAGACTTATCTCAAACTGAATATGATGTTTTGGGTAATGCTTATGAAGAAGTTATTCAAGATATTATGACAGGTAAAGTTTTGGGACAATTTTTTACCCAACCATTAGTTAAAAAAATGATGGTGAAACTAATTAACCCACAAATACATGCTGATGGAAAAATAGATACTTGTGGAGATCCTACTATGGGAACTGGTGGTTTCTTAATTACTTATTTACAATATATTTTACAACAAGCAACTGCTAAAAATATTAAACCTGATTGGAATTTTATTAAAACCGAAGGATTATATGGTAAAGAATTAGAACCTGATACATATCAACTTGCGGTTTCAAATATGTTAATTTCATCTGGACATATGTTTGAGGAATTAGACAGAGGTGATAGTATTCGCGAACCTATAACAAGGAAGTTTGATAATATTCTTGCTAATCCACCATTTGGAATTAAAGGATTAAAATATGATGATTTTCAAAGTCCATTAAAAAATGAATATGTTCCTATTAAAACAGATAATGCTGTATCATTGTTTATTCAAGCAATTATTTATATGTTAAAAATTAATGGTAAATGTGCCGTTGTATTACCTGATGGACAAGATTTATTTTCAAAAACAAATACTACATTAGTTGCAATTAGAGAATATCTTATGAAAACATGTGATTTGAAAGAAATTATCTATCTACCATCGGGTATATTTACTTATACAAAT
>Ga0209358_10001674_pt1 | contig 17417 bp, 13 predicted proteins | sample LauGreFa1BDMLBSN_2_FD_187574 | JGI IMG/M metagenome (GOLD analysis project Ga0209358, IMG submission 187574) | Freshwater lake microbial communities from Lake Michigan, USA - Fa13.BD.MLB.SN (SPAdes) (version 2) | ecosystem: Environmental > Aquatic > Freshwater > Lake | place: Lake Michigan, USA... | reverse complement strand
TACGTAATTTATTTTTTACTAAAGTTTGGTGTGTTTCAGCCAAACCTAATTCCCAAGGAAGTCCGGCATGTTTAATGGAACTTAATGGTGAGGCACCTGTGCCGCCATCAAAACCTGCAATTAAAACTACGTCTGCTTTTGCTTTGGTCACCCCAGCAGCAATAGTTCCAACCCCCGCTTTACTTACTAATTTTACATTAATACGTGCGGCGCGATTTGCATTTTTTAAATCAAATATCAATTGCGATAAATCTTCAATCGAATATATATCATGATGGGGTGGTGGTGAAATTAAACCTACACCAGGTGTCGCATGTCTTGTTTTCCCGATCCAATCATCTACTTTATCTCCTGGCAATTGACCACCTTCCCCTGGCTTTGCGCCCTGAGCCATTTTTATTTGTAATTCATCCGCTTCTGATAAGTAATAACTTGTTACACCAAAACGCGCACTGGCCACTTGTTTAATGGCGCTTCGCATGGAATCGCCATTGGGTAATTTCTCATACCTTATTTCATCCTCGCCACCTTCGCCAGTATTGCTTTTACCTCCCAAACGATTCATTGCAATCGCAAGGGTCGTATGTGCTTCCCATGAAATTGAACCAAATGACATAGCGCCGGTTGCGAATCTTCTATATATTGCAGAGGCGGGTTCCACCTCGTCAATGGATATAGATGGTCTGGTGGGCTTAAAGTCAAACAGGCTTCTTAATGTGCACGCTTTTTCTGTTTGATCATTAACTGTTTTGGAATATTTTTTAAATGTCGCGTAGTCATTCATTTTAGTTGAATGCTGTAACAAATGAATGGTTTGCGGATTGAATAAGTGAAATTCACCACGACGTTTCCATTGATAAACACCACCTTCTGCTAGGCGATCAACAGGGGATGATTTTTTTGCAAATGCCAAATCATGTTTTGCTAAAATTTCTTTGGCAATTTCATCTAAGCCCATTCCGTTGATGCGAGATGTGGCTCCTGTAAAATGTTTATTCACCACTTCTTTATTAATGCCAATGATTTCAAAAATTTGCGCACCTTGATAGGATTGCAAAGTAGAAATACCCATTTTTGAAAACACTTTATATAATCCTTCGTTAACTGCCTTGATATAATTTTTCTTTAACTTGTCTGAATCATAATCCGATTTGATTTTGTCATGCAATTTCATATCTCGAATAGTTGACAATGCCATATATGGATTGATTGCAGTGGCACCAAAACCAATTAAACATGCATAATGGTGTACTTCCCATACATCGCCCGCTTCCACAATAATTCCAACCTTGCCTCTAAGTCCTTTTTTGATTAAATGATGGTGCACACTTGAGCAAGCGAGCAATGTTGGAATTGCAGCATGTTCAGAATCAATAGCACGATCGGTGAGTACGATAACTTCAAAGCCATCTTCTACTGCATCAACTGCATATCGACACAAACGGTCAAGGCCTCTTTTTAATGAACCTTCTTTTCTATCTGCTCTAAAATAACATTGCAATGTTTTTGCTTGAAATACGCCTGTATCAATACTTCTTATTTTTTCTAACTCGTGGTTATTTAAAATGGGATGTTTTAAAGCAAGACAATGACTCGCCATAGGATCTTCGGTCAATAAATTCCCCTGACTTCCTACAAAGCTTGCCAAGGACATGACCATTCTTTCCCGAATTGGATCAATAGGCGGATTGGTTACCTGGGCAAATAATTGTTTAAAATAACTTGAAATATGTTGTGGTTGGTCACTCAAAACAGCCAAGGGCGTATCCGTTCCCATTGAACCAATCGGTTCTTTGCCATCCAATGCCATGGGAATAATAATATTCTCTAAATCTTCTTTGCTATAACCAAACGCTTTTTGATATTTAAAAATTTGATCATGCTCCAAGTGGGTAAATTGGATGCGCGGTTCTGGTAATTCTTCTAACCTAATTTTATATTTATTCACCCAATCTCCATAGGGTTGTTGTGCGCAAATATTTTCTTTTAAATCAGTGTCGCTAATAATTTTTCCAGCCTCCATGTCAACCACAAACATTTTTCCTGGTTGTAATCGACCCTTCTCAATAATGATTGCTGGGTCAATAGGTAATGCGCCTGTTTCTGATGCCATGATTACACGATCATCATTTGTTACGCAATATCTTGATGGTCTTAAACCATTGCGATCGAGTGTGGCACCAATTATTTTTCCATTGGTGAATGAAATAGATGCAGGTCCATCCCATGGTTCCATAAATGCTGCATGAAATTCATAAAATGCTTTTTTAACTGGATCCATTAATTCATTGCCGTCCCATGCTTCAGGAATTAACATCATCATGACATGTGGTAATGAACGACCAGATAAAGTTAAAAGTTCAATCACATTGTCCAAACAAGCTGAATCGGATTGTCCTGCAGTTACAATTGGCAATATCATATCCAATTCCTCCTTGCTAAAATAAGGAGAGAAGAAACTGCTTTCGCTTGATCTTAACCAGTTTAAGTTTCCTTGTAAAGTATTGATCTCCCCATTATGTGCAATGTAGCGGAAGGGTTGTGCTAATTTCCATGAAGGAAAGGTATTTGTAGCAAAACGAGAATGAACTAAACCAAAAGCAGATACAACACGTTTGTTGCTCAAGTCAGGAAAGTATTCCCTTACTTGATGACTTGTTAATTGACCTTTATAAACAATTACTCTTTGTGAAAGAGAGGCCATGTAAAATCCTATAGCTTCCTTTTTAATCGAGTTATTGATCGTATGTGAAGCGTAATTTTTTAAAACAAATAATTTGCGTTCGAAATCTTCTGGGTCAGTAATGCTATCTGGTTTTTTTAAAAAAACTTGTTCCATGATTGGCTCAACCGACAATGCGGAAGGTCCAATGGTGCTTTTATTTACAGGTACAGTTCGATAGCCGATAATTTCAATACCTAACTTTTCTGCAGCGCGTGCAAATATTTCTTGACACTCCTCCTTCATTCCTTTTTCAGCAGGAAAAAATATAAATCCAACACCATATTCATTAATGTCCGGTAAGTGAATTCCTTTTTGTAATAATTCATCAAAGAAAAATTCATGTGGAATTTGAATCATAATACCAGCGCCATCACCTGTATTAATTTCACATCCACAAGCGCCACGATGTTCCATGTTTTCTAAAATAGTCAATGCGTCATCAACATTTTGATGCGCTTTGATTCCTTTGATATGGGCAACAAATCCTATACCACAAGCGTCGTGTTCATAAGCAGGATCATACAATCCTAAGTTTTCATTTTTCGTCATTTCCAACCAATTAATTAAAGGATAATTTAAACCGGGTAGCGATTCGTGGAAAATTACGAAATAATGAGGATTTTTTATAGTTCAAATGCAAGAAATTTACGCACCATTCATCATCATTTTAAAAAACCTTTATGAGCGCATAATTTTATAAATAACGAACGTTCGCATTTGTGGTTAAACTGATTTTGCTTAGCTAAGACAAGTGGAATGGTTACAAGTTATATCGTATCGATCCTTATGTTATTGGTGAGGTCGGATGTTTGATACTTCTTATTTTTTTCATATATGCCAAAAAGTGAACTGCCAGATCCTGACATGCTTGCGTAAATAGCCCCCTGATGGTAAAGGTCGTTTTTTAATGCACCAATGATGGGGTGCGCATCCATAACGGGGGCTTCGAAATCATTAATCAATTCCTGCTTCCAAGTGGAGATGGGTTGTTGAATGATTTCGGCAATTAATTTATCCTTTTTACAGGGTGTAATTTGTTGAAAAGCCCAAGGGGTTGCGATATGAATTCCTGGATGTAAAAGTACAATGGTGTAATTTGATAAGTTGCATTCAATAGGAGAGAGTAGTTCCCCCTTTCCAGTGGCATGACATGGGGTATCAAATAAAAAATAGGGGCAATCACTTCCTAATTTTTCTGCATAAATAATAAGTTGTTCCAGGCTAAGCCCAATTTCAAATAAAGCATTTAAAATTTTTAATGCCGAACTGCCATCACTTGATCCGCCGCCTAATCCTGCGCCCATGGGAATTATTTTATGCAAATGCATTTGTATGTCAGGAAGTGAGGGGAAATCGGTTTTTAGTAAATGGTATGCTTTTAGGCATAAGTTGTTGCTGGTATCGCCAGGAATTGCTAATCCTGAATTTGAAAATGTGGTTGCTTGATTATTTTTTGCAGGCGTTATTTCAAGAATATCTTTTAAAGCAACTGGATAAAAAACTGTTTCTAAATCATGAAAGCCATCGGCTCTTTTAGCGACAATGGATAAGCCTAAATTAATTTTGCAATGGGGATATTGAATCATTATTTATGATTTCTTTTGCGCACTTCTTTTATTGATCTCGTCTCTGATATCTATTGCGCGAATATAGTCTTCCTGTTCTAAAACTTCTTTTAATAAATTATTCAATTCAACTAAGGATAACAAACTAAGGTCGTTTATTTTTGCAGGTTCATTTACTGGGTTTGCATGAATGGGTTTGTCTGCATTTTCACTGGTTAATCCTGCTTGTTCTAAAATATTTGAATACACATAAATTGGGCAACCAAATCGAATGGCTAAGGCAATAGCATCACTGGTTCTGCTATCAATTTCAATGGTATCATTGGCGGTGAAGCAAACTAGCTTTGAATAAAAAATTCCTTCTTGTAAATCGCAGATGTACACTTCTTGTAATTGAACACCAAATGCGGTCATGAAATTTTTCATCAAATCATGCGTCAATGGTCTTGACGGATGCATATTTTCCAATGCAACAGCAATGGCTTGCGCTTCAAATCCACCAATAACAATGGGCAAACGGCGTAAGCCATTTACCTCACCCAATACAACTGCATATGAGTTTGACTGGGTAATGCTATGAGACAAGGCAACAATTTCTAGTTCAATTTTATGCATATTTCAAATTACCCCCTAAAGTTAAATAATTATGTTATTCGTTGTGCTTCATTTTTAAAATTGCAGCCGTGAATGCCGGCACAACTTCAAATGCATCTCCTACAACACCATAATCTGCTGCTTTAAAAAAGGGAGCTTCGGGGTCCTTATTAATAACCACAATTGTTTTGCTTCGGTTAACGCCTGCTAAATGCTGAATGGCGCCCGAAATTCCAATCGCAATATATAAGTTAGGGGCTATTTGAATACCCGTTTGACCCACATGCTCATGATGTGGTCTCCAGTCAGTATCTGAAACAGGTCTGCTACAAGCAGTTGCTGCACCTAATGCTTTTGCCAAATCTAATAAAATACCCCAGTTTTCTGGTCCCTTTAATCCGCGACCACCACTCACCACTAAATTCGCTTCGGTTAATGGAATTTCTCCATTTATTTTATTGACATGGGTTACTTTAACGGAAGCAGCGGGAATAGGGATATTCAGCTCCACGATGGTAGCACTTGATTCATAATTTTGAATGCCAAAACTATTTTGATTAATTGCGATTACTTTTTTTGGTGTCTCAATTTTTATATTAGCAAATGCCTTTCCAGAAAACACTGTTTTTGTAACTTCAAAACCATTTTGCAAATTTGGTAAACTACATGCACCCGTTACAATTCCTGCATCTAATTTAACTGCCACTGCAGGTGCAATTGCTTTCCCATTAATATTATGTGCAAATACAATTACCTCTGCATTTAAATTTGAAGCAGCTGTTGCAATTAAACTTGCATGAACTTTAGCGTCAAAACTATTTAAACTTTCATTGTTCAATTGGTGTACTTTGCTTGCACCCAATTTACCTAACGCAGTTAAATCATCATTGACAGTTCCTAAAATTAATGCTTCCGCACTACAACCTAATTGCTTTGCAATGGCAGCACCATAGGAAATGGCTTCATGCGATGACTTTTTTATTTCTTTTTCTGAATGATCTATATAAATTAGTACCATAATTTTTTATTTTAAACGCATTTTGCAAAACGGAAAATGAATAATTGTAAATGATATTGTTAAATAACTTTTGCTTCCTCTTTTAATAACTTAACTAATTCGTCCATTTGATCAGGCGCAATTAATTTAACACCCGTTTTTGCTGGAGGCAAACTAAATTCCTTGATGCTGGTATGCGCATTTGTTGCTATAGGTTCAACCACTTTTAATGGCTTTGTTCTTGCCGCCATAATACCACGCATATTGGGGATTCTTTGTTCGGCCATTCCTTTTTGACAACTTATAAGCATAGGAAGAATTACTTCATTAGTTTCTTCTCCACCTTCAATTTCACGTTGAATAGTAGCAGTATTGCCATTCACTTCTAAATGATTGGCTAGTGATACGTAGGGGAGATCTAATATTGCAGAAAGCATGGATCCTATACAAGCACTATTATAATCAATGGTTTCTTTTCCGGTCATGATTAAATCATAAGCTCCTTGTTTTGCGATCGCTGCAATTTGTTGTGCGATCACATAGGAGTCATTACTATTTCTATTGACACGGATGGCTTCGTCACCGCCTAATGCTAAAGCTTTTCTAATAATTGGTTCTGCCTCGGGTCCTCCAACAGTAATCAAATGAATATTGGTGGTAGGATCCTTTTCTTTTATTTCAATGGCTCTTACTAAGGAGTACCACTCGTCATAGGGGTTAATGATCCACTGAACACCGTTTTCATCGAACTTTGTATTACCTTCGGTGAACGCAATTTTAGCAGTGGTGTCGGGTGTTTTACTGATACAAACTAAAATGTTCATTGTATAAAATTTGATTTTGGTTGTTTATGCAACTAATGCAAATATAAGACAGTTTTTTTACCTACTATGCACTAAAATGAGTTCGGATGAATCGTATTGAAAAAATTATTGAATTTTTGAATCAACAACCCAAGGATAATTTCTTAAGGCATGCTTTGGCCCTTGAATACCTTAAAATTGGGGAGGAACTTAAAGCGAGGGATTTGTTTATCGCCATACTCACCGAGTCGCCGGATTATGTAGGTTCCTATTACCATTTGGCCAAATGTTTGGAAAAATTAGCGGATAAAAATGAGGCGATTGTTTGGTATGAAAAAGGGATGGCAGCCGCTAAGTTGGCAAAGGATGACCATGCTTATCGAGAGTTACAGGGCGCTTATGAGGACTTGGTTTATTAAATAATGCGGACATGGGGATGTCCCAGTTTTTGTAAAATAGACAAATGCAATTTTAATTGCACTATCTGAGTCGATTGCTAATTTTGTCGTCAATGAGTTGAAAAAAGTCATCAGGTTTATAAGTTCTCCAAGCAGTAATTTCCATCAATTCAATATACCTATTTAATTTTTTTTGTAAAAAATCATATTGTGCAGCAGGGTGTAAGTTGACCATAACCGCCCAGCCTTCGTTGTCCGCTAATTCTTCATACCATTCCTCGTAATAATCACGGTCCCCATTGTGAAAATTGTATACGTATTCTCCTATCAAAATAAATTTATTAATGCCATAGGACATTAATGAATCCAACACTTCTCGCTTTAAAAGCATGATATCATTTTCAATTGCATCATTCCATTCACCTATGAGTTCAATAATGGCAAAGTTGGACTCATAGGCAACAAAGAGGATTTTTAAATATAAATTTTTACTTCCGAATGTATCCCATTGCGGATGGATATAATAATTGTAAACTGTTTGTGAAAATTCAAACTCGCTATAAGTTTGACCAAAAAATATAGATCTGGGATCTTCGTCGGCTATATATAAATGTCGCCATTGAAAATAGGGCTCAATTTCGTGCATGTACTACAACTATTTGTTGTTTTTGTGAAAAGCGATCAATCCTTCCATGGGCGATTTGGTGATTTTACCTAATTCCATTTCATAAACCAGTGCGAGTTGTTTTATAATATCTCTAAAAGCATAGGCCACACTGCCTGTGAAATGAATAGGGTACAACCAGGACTCATTTAATTTATTTAAATGGGTATAGAAAAAATCATTTAACCCATCTTCAATAATATTTTCAATCATATAGTGTCCGCGATGCTCGCTTAAGAACATAGCAAAGGAAGCCAAGTATTTATTGGGTAAGGGTGCTTGGTAAATATTATTTAAAATTTCAGAACGATTTAAATTGTACTTTTTTTCAAAACAAAGCATTAATTCTTCGTCAAAAGTTTTATATAAAAAATATTGTAATACTTTTTTCCCCAGGTAGGCGCCACTGCCTTCATCTCCTAAAACATAGCCAAGACCAGGGCTGTTTTTAGCAATAATTTTTCCGTTATAATATCCTGTATTTGACCCAGTTCCTAAAATGCAAGCAATGCCTTTGTTTTTTTGACAAGTGGCGCGAGCAGCGGCCACTAAATCAGTTTGAATATCAAGGCTTGCGTTTTTGAAAACTAATTTCAGTGCTTTTTTTAAACTTTTAACATTGTCTGGATTGCTTAATCCTGTACCATAAAAGTAAATGGCATTTATTTTTTCAACATTGATCTTTTTTGAAAAGGCTTTCACTAAAATTGCAGCAATTTCATCCGTGGATAAAAAGTAGGGGCTAATGCCTATCGTACTAATGGATTGTTTTTTATTGTTTTGAACAATCGTCCATTGACATTTTGTTGCACCACTATCTGCTATTATATAATTTTTCATAACTGCCAATTAGCAGTGAAATTAACACAAAATAGTGGATACGCAAGTGTATTAAGTCCATTTTAAACTTTAAATAATGTAATTTTGTAATCAATAAAATGCACATGCAACAGAAAAATACAAATTGGTTTACCCCCATTTCATATGCCCTAATGATTATTGTGGGTATTGTGATTGGGGTGTTTGTGAAGGGAGATTTATCTACACGTGGATTATTTACAACAAAACAGGATCCAATTTTGGAAATGATCGAAATTGTGCAATCAAAATATGTGGATTCACTGAAAAATGATAGTGCAAGTATTAAATTGGCTGATTATTATTTAAGCCAATTGGATCCGCATTCTGTATATATTCCTCCTGCTGATTTGGTCGATGTAAATGAACAATTGGCGGCCAACTTAAAAGGAATTGGCATCGAATTTCAACAGTTCAGAGATAGTTTTTTTGTCACTTATGTGTTAAAGGATGGTCCAGCCTTTAAAGGAGGCGTTCAGTTAGGTGATATCTTATTGAAAGCAAATGATTCGATAAAATTGTCCGGAGGAAACTTGCAAGCGGATGAAGTAAGACAAAAAGTAAAAGGGCCAGAAGACAGCCCATTGAAATTATTAGTGTCGAGAAAAAATAAGCAAGTGCAATTGCAATTAACAAGGGCTAATATTCCTATTTCGCCGATTGATGCATTCTATATGGTTAATGATACTGTTGGGTATATTAAATTAAATAAGTTTACAGATCGTACTTATGAAGCTTTTATGCAAGCTTTGGATCCGTTGGTCCAAAAAGGGATGAAGTCATTGGTTTTGGATTTACGTAATAATGGTGGGGGCTTACTATCTGAAGCGGTAGGCATTGCTGATGAATTATTGCCTGGAAATAAATTAATCGTTTACACCGAAGGGGTACATTCACCTAGGGTAGATTATTATAGTAAGAGAGAAGGGCTTTTTGAACAAGGGAAAATCACGATCTTAATGAATGAATCCTCTGCTTCTGCAAGTGAAGTATTAGCTGGGGCCTTACAGGATTGGGATAGAGCGACGATTGTTGGTACAAGGTCATTTGGCAAGGGATTGGTGCAACAGCAATTTAATTTATCAAATGGGGGTGCTTTGCGTTTAACGACTGCAAAATATTACACACCCTTAGGTAGAAATATACAACGACCTTATGTTTTAGGTAAGGAAGCCTATGAGGATGCGTATGTTAAAAGATTCCATGAAGATGCGATTGGGTTACCTGATTCCAATTTCAAAGGAAATTCATTCAAAACTCCAAAGGGCAATTTAGTGTATGGTGGTGGTGGTATTTATCCTGACAAGTGGGTTGTAAGTAATGATATAGTAATGGATACAACCAATCATCTGTTATTGCAAAATAATTTAGTCAACGAATTTGTACTTGGTTTTTATCTTTCCAATTTGCCCAAAATGACTAGGTTAAAAAATGTACAAGAAATTTTGACCCAATATAATAATGACAATACTTGGCAAGCATTTATCAATTTTGCCAAACAATATTCGCCGAGTAGTATAAGTAAGCTAAATAGTGCAAAAAATAGAATACAACCACAGTTGGCCAGTTTATTAGCAAGAATGCGTTGGTATAAGCAAGGTTATTATGAAGCTACCAACATGATGGATCCACAATTTCAAAAGATGATTCGTTAAGCCATTTTGGAAATATGATATTTATCATGATTTTTCATGATTCGGCTCATTTTACTATAATGAGTTAGGCGGCATCTTTGCTACCTATATGGCACATCATTGTTACCATTGCGGGGTTGATTGCGATGATTCATTACTTTGGAATGATAAAGTATTTTGTTGTGCCGGTTGCCAATTAGTCTATCAATTATTGGATGAAAATGGATTATGTCAGTATTATGACTTAACGGATATGCCTGGCATGACAGCTAAGGGGCACTTTGTTTCAGACAAATATAATTACTTAGATAACGAAGCCATTCAGGAACAATTAATTCAATTTAAAGTAGGGGATCAGGCGCATGTGGTATTTTATTTACCACAAATTTATTGTATTAGTTGTGTTTGGTTATTGGAAAATTTGCATAAAATAAATCCGGGGATTATTCAATCCCAAACCCATTTTGAGAAAAAGGAAATTAAAGTGGTGTATCAACCAAGTTTAATTACGTTAAAAGAACTGGTACAACTATTGGCATTTGTAGGCTATGCGCCAGTCATCCATTTGGGGGGCAATGATTGGTTAAAGAAAAAGAAAGTAAATAAAAAGCAGCTTTTTAAAATTGGTATTGCAGGATTTTGGATTTTCAATATAGCTATTTCTATGACCTACATGTTTGTGGTGAAATCGTTGGGGTATGATCTTTTCAAGAATCAATCCTTCCATGCTTTCACCATCATACCCAAATAAATTATTTGAAAAAGGGTTCACCATCACAATGACACCATGGGCATTGACTAAAATTATTCCCATGGATGCTGACTGAAACAAAGCATCAAACCTTATATCCTTTATAATTGGTTTAACAACATTCCCATTGGGGGCTGAATCGAGCATTTTTTGAAGTGGTTTGGATGCTCTTAAAGTTACAAAAAGTAACTGATTTATATCACTATTATTTTTGCTTTAAAATCCCAATCGATATTGGCGATTTTTACCTAAAACATTTGATTTTATTGAATAATTTAATCCTTCCAACGCCAATCACCCGCAATTTGTAATGCCTCTTTTAAGCCCTTATCTATTAGGAATTGCTTTGTTTCTTGATCCGTCAATTGTTTTGATTTTATTTCAGTAGCATCTGCCACCCCATATAAAAGCATAGTACCATAACGAACCGTATTTTTCATTCCTTTTTCATCCACTAAATTAAATCCGTCACAATCAGCATGGTAGCAAGGTCCTGCCCCATTGGGTAATCCGCCGCCTGACCCTCCACCAGTTGGAATACCCTGCAACATGAATGGTTGGTGATCGCTGTGTAATCCTGCGCCAACGGACAAGGAATTTTTGAAATCGGTATCAATTTTATTGGCAATGGCACCAATATTTTGGAACAAGGCCCTGCTATCTTCCGAACTGGTTGAGAAACCTTTTGGATCATTGGTCATGTCATAATTGAACATGTACCTAATTTGATCAATGCTTTTGTCATTTTTTGCTGCTGCCACATATGCTTTTGAACCAAGTAATCCTTCTTCTTCCCCCATAAATAAAATAAATTCAACGGTGCGAGCAGGATTTAATTTTAATACTTGAAATGTTCTTGCCATATCTAATACTGAAAATGAGCCAATGCCATTATCAATAGCGCCAGTGGCTAAATCCCAACTATCCAAATGACCGCCCACCACTACTTTTTCATTGGGTAGGCTAGCTCCTGGAATTGTCGCAATAATATTTCTTGCTTTAATTAAACCAGAAAAGTTAGTCATTTCAATATGGCTAAAAAGTTTTTCTGTTTTAAGTTTTTCTTTCAAAATCATACCATCTTCCTTACCAACGCAAACTGCAGGTATCCGAATTAATTTTCCAGTTACGGAAGCGGTGCCTGTTAATAAGATGCCATTAGCGGATGTATTAATAACAATAATTCCTTTGGCGCCATATTTAGTAGCAATCGCCGTTTTTTCAGAACGATGCAAGTTGGGGGTACCTGGTTTTGATCCTGGAAGTACGCCTAAGTATACCAATGCGAATTTGCCAACCACCTTATTTGGGTTATTCAAATAATCCTCCTCCAATCCATTACCCATATCAACCACTTCAAGTGTTTCGTTTACTTTGATTGGTGAGTAGGCGAGAGAAACAGATTTAATAGGTTGTAAATTATTTATAGCAGCGCCAATGGTTACTTTAATAGTGCCACGGCTCCAGCTTTCCACTTCAAAAGGTTGGTATTTCAAATTTTTAAACCCGTAGGATTTAAGCAGGTTGTATGCAAATTCTTCTGCTTTTTGTCCGTTGGCGGATCCTGTTAATCTGTGACCAATAGTTTCAGTCGCAGTTTTTAATGATTGGTAGGCATTCGATTTTGCGACAACTTCAGTATTAATATTATTGAATATGGTTGTCCATTCCGGTTTTGTTTGCCCAAAAAGTAAGTTGCTAGTTAAAATAGAGAATAGACTAAGTGATAGCGCTTTGTTTTTCATATAGGGTCGATTTGTCTAACGAATTTATTCAAAATTTGTGACAAAAAGCTAGGCAATATTTTAGGGTATAATAAATAGGATTGAGCGAATTTTAATGTGTATATTTAGGTAATAATTAAATATAAAATTTATGTTTTTAATCATTTTAGGAATACTAATATTTTTTGCTGCAGGTGCTGTGAAAAATTTGAATTTGCCCATTTCTAGTCGTAGTGGAACTGTTCGTTCGGTAGGAATTGTAATAATTGTCATTGGTGCATTATCATCGAGTGTAAAACAAATTGATGCAGGTGAAATTGGCGTGCAATCACTCTTTGGGAAAGTACAGGATGAAATTTTAACCAGTGGTTTAACCATGGTGAATCCTTTAGTGTCTATTAATACGATTGACGTTCGTACACAAAACTATACTATGAGTGGCGTACATGCTGAAGGTGATGTAGCAGGAGATGATGCAATACGCGTGTTAACAGCGGATGGATTAGAAGTGGTGATTGATTTGACAGTTTTATATCGTGTGCAATCGGCACAAGCGCCAAATATTGTTAGGCAGATAGGGTATGATTTTAAAAATGTAATTGTACGACCTGTTACAAGAACTAAAATCAGAGATAACGCTGTTTATTACACAGCAGTTGATTTATACTCAACTAAAAGAGATGAATTTCAATCCAGAATATTTAAAACCATTGAAGCTAATTTGAAAGAAAGAGGTTTTGTGCTCGAGCAATTATTGGTACGTAATATTACTTTGCCAGCAACTGTAAAAGCTTCTATTGAAGAAAAAATTAAGGCAGAGCAAGAAGCACAAAAAATGCAGTTTGTTTTACAAAAAGAAAAACAAGAAGCGGAGCGTAAAAGAGTGGAGGCGCAAGGTATTGCTGATTATCAAAGAATCATCAGTTCTGGATTGGGCGATAAGCAATTACAATATGAACAAATTCAGGCAATGAAGGGATTGATGACTTCACCCAATGCTAAGGTTATTATAATGGGTGGGTCAGGTAAAACGCCGATTATACTGGATGGTAAAGGGAATTAAATCGTAATAACTTTCAGTTCAATCATTAAAAATACTTTAACTAATAAAAACTTCTGTTATTCTTTTAGCAGAAGTTTTTTTATGCCTATTTTTAATAGGTAAGATTTAATATATGGTGTCTGAAAAAATAAAAGCAATATCGGCTGTTTTATTAGGTAATTTCTTCTTTGCAACTAGTATAGTTGCTGTGAAACATATTAGTCCTTCACTCATTACGCCAATCGCATTAACTTCAATTAGGGTAGGCGGCACAGCAATTCTTTTTTGGTTATTTTTTGGATTGAAAGCGGGGACAAATCAATTTCAGAAAGCTGATTTTTATATTATTTTGATTTGCGCTTTAACAGGAATTGCCATGAATCAAAATTTTTCAATAAAGGGAATGTCTTTGACGAGCCCTATTCACGCATCCTTACTGGTATTAACAACGCCTATCGTAATTACCCTGCTTGCTGCATTTTTTTTAAAAGAGAAATTAACAAGTTTGAAAATTGTTGGCCTTTTACTTGGAGTTTTTGGAGGCGTTTTATTGGTTTTTTCAAGAGATGTATCGGTCGTGAATAAGTCTGGCCAAGCGCTTGGTGATATGTTTGTTGTGTTTGGTGCTATTAGCTATGCTACTTATGTAGTTTTAATGAAATCAATCGCACACAAATACTCAAATACAGCTATTTTAAAATGGGTGTTTTTGATTGGTAGTATGATAAGTATCCCATTTGGATGGCATGATTTACGTTTAGTGCAATGGGCTTCATTTGATGCATTAAGTTGGTTTTGTCTATTTTATATTGTAGTAGGAGCTACCTTTTTTGCGTATCAATTGGTGAATTTTGGTATTTATAAATTAGGCGCTAGTGTCGCAGGGTCTTTTATATATTCGCAACCTTTTTTTGCAACCATTGCTGCCATCATTTTGTTAAATGAAACCATTACTTTAACAAAACTTTTATCGGCAGGACTTATTATGACGGGGGTATTTTTAGCCAATTATAAGCCCAAGGGCAAGTAATTCAATTTTGCACATAATACTATTCAGGCATAAGTTTTATAATTGTTGTAAATTTAATTTATACATAAATGATTGAAGCATGAATACAATTTATATAAGAATCAAGTTTCTTTTAATCTGGCTCATTTTTAGCGGCTCAATTTTTGGGCAAAAACTAGTCAATATTGCATGTATTGGGAATGGAGTGACCTATGGCATAGGTGTTGAAAATAGAGAAAAGAATAATTTCCCGCAGCAGTTGCAGTATTTACTCGGGGTGAATTATAAGGTAACTAATTTCGGGGTGGTTAATGCGCCAGTATTGAAGAGTGGTATTAATGGATATAGTAAAACAGCGGTATTCAAAAGTAGTCATGATTTTAATCCGAATATTGTTTTTGTTGAATTAGGGTTGGATGAAATAAAATCATCAGACACTGCATTTATTTCAAATTTCACAAATACGCTTGAAGGTATTGTTCAGTCCTATGCTAATTTGTCGGCGCGACCACGTGTTGTCCTATTATTGCCTTTGCCTATTTTTTTAAATGATAGTAGTCTTTTAAATAACAGCGTCATTAAAAATAAGATAATACCAAAAATTCAAAAAATTGCATTTGAGAAAAACTTGGAAGTGTTGGATTTGTTTTCTATGTTCATCGATAAGCAAGATTTATTTTTAGACAAAGTGCATCCCTCCTCATTAGGGGGTACCTTAATTTCTAAAAGGTTATATGAACTTGTTAAATTAGATCCAGTAAATCGGAGTTCAGTTTTTGAAAAAATTAAAGAACAAAAAGTGATCAGTTCCTTTTATGGATATTCATGCGCTGACTTTACATTTAAGAATAGAAATTGTAAAGTGGTTAGTCCTAAAAGAGTAGCGAAAGTTCAACCTTGGGTTTGGCGGGCCAGATTTTGGGGACATGAACCACAAACTGATATCGCGTTATTAGAAAGGGGATTTCATATTGCTTATATGGACGTTGCTGAAATGTATGGTAACGAGGAATCCGTAAAATTGTGGAATCAATTTTATGACTACATGCAAATTGTCGGCATGGCTAAAAAAGTAGTTTTAGAAGGAATGAGTAGGGGTGGTATTTATGCGTATAATTGGGCTTTGCAAAATCCAACTAAAGTAGCTGCAGTATATGCAGATGCGCCTGTTCTTGATATGAAAAGCTGGCCAGGTGGATTAGGTAAGGGGCCTGGAAGTAAGGATGATTGGTCAATTTTTAAAAATGATTTTAATTTAACGGAGGAACAAGCCAAGATATTTAAAAACAGTCCATTGGATAATGCCGAACTAATTGCAAAGGGAGGCTACCCAATACTGCATGTTGTTGGGGATGCTGACGAGGTAGTACCTGTGGATGAAAATACAAATCCCTTTGAAGTTCGAATCAAAAGTGCAGGCGGAGATATTACAGTGATACATAAAAAAGGGATTGGGCATCATCCGCATAGTTTGGCTAATCCGACGCCGATTGTTGATTTTATATTAAAAAGTACAGGATATAAAACAAAGTTTTCTATTATACCTACACCTTCTGCAGAATATCGATCTGCTGCAGGCTGGAAGGAAGGGACAGATTGGTGGGTTCAGCATGAAGAGATCAATCAATTATTAAAAGCCGAAAAAAAATTAGACATTATTTTTTTAGGTAATTCTATTACCCAAGGAATAGGAGGGAATAGGCCTTCGGTTACTTATAAAGCAGGGAAGCCCTATTTTGAAAAAGCATTCAATGAATTTCATTGGGTGGTTGCAGGAATTTCAGGAGATCGAACACAACATATTTTATGGCGATTGCAAAATGTAAATTATGCATCATCGAAACCCAAATTACTTGTGTTAACTATTGGAGTTAATAATTTTAATGAGGATTCCGGGGAGGAAACAGCGGATGGGATTAAATTAATACTTGATTGGTTGCAAGCGAATATGCCTGAAACTAAAGTGTTGTTAATTGGCCCCTTACCTACAGGTTTGCATCCTAATTCAAGTAACCGGATAAAGTATGATATGGTGCATTCAATTATAAAAAATTATACTAGCGCTCAAGTTACCTACCTGCCATTGACGAAGTATTTTATCAAACAAGATGGTGAATTAGATACCAATTATTGTTCTGGTGATGGGATTCATTTAATTGAACCAGGATACGAATTGTGGGCTAAGTTATTGAAGGAAGCGGTAGGGGTAGTTTTGAAATAGGCTAGGGATTGTCGGCTTCACTTCGTTGCGGCGACTTCCAACATATTCAAACAAAAATGGGATTGTCGTTCTCGCTTTGCTCGAACGACTTCCCTAAATGGCGTCCTTACCCAAAGCTTACTAAAATATCGAGGGTACTTTTTTATTGCTTTTTCACTCAAGAAAGCACTCGCTTCGCTCGTTCAATTTAATCCCTTGTCTGTTTATAATAGCAAGCTATTTACACAGCCAATGCTTTAAATTTCCCACTGCGTGGCTTTCTTTCGCTTGTTTGCATAAAAAAAGCTCCGACTTGCGTCGAAGCTTTGTGAACTGGCTGGGACTCGAACCCAGGGCCCATACATTAAAAGTGTATTGCTCTACCAACTGAGCTACCAATTCTAACCGCCCCTTTTTAGGGGAGTGCAAAAATAAGCATTAATAAAAACTATC
>Ga0209358_10001671_pt1 | contig 17433 bp, 16 predicted proteins | sample LauGreFa1BDMLBSN_2_FD_187574 | JGI IMG/M metagenome (GOLD analysis project Ga0209358, IMG submission 187574) | Freshwater lake microbial communities from Lake Michigan, USA - Fa13.BD.MLB.SN (SPAdes) (version 2) | ecosystem: Environmental > Aquatic > Freshwater > Lake | place: Lake Michigan, USA... | reverse complement strand
TCTTGGTGTTTTCGTTCCCACTCGTTCGACTAACAAGATGATGATAGCGTGACGATTGTGCCAGTCGTGTTAAAGAGCGTGCGTGCCAGTCGTGTTAAAGAGCGTGCGTGCCAGTCGTGTTAAAGAGCGTGCGTGCCAGTCGTGTTAAAGAGCGTGCGTGCCAGTCGTGTTAAAGAACGTGCGTGCCAGTCGTGTTAAAGAGCGTGTGCGAGCCGTGTTAAATGGCGGGTGCGCGCGCGTTAGTCGACGTCTCATTTTGATAGCATGACAATGTGTCTGTCGAAATCACAAGATGATGATAGCATGGCGATAGCATGACAAATTGAAAATGTTATCCCTCCCAAACGAAGATTTTGGAAGGATTGACAAAAGAGGAAATCCGGATTTCGAAGGAAGCATTTTCCAAGGGTGCGAGTACTCTATTTGGGCTAAGAACCATTGAAAGGTATATCGAACATCTGGATTTCGTCTTTTTGTCAATCCTTCCAAAATCTTCGTTTGGGGAGCATAAATGCGTAGAACTCACAAGATGATGATAGCATGGTGAGTTCTTCCATAAAAAAGAATGGCATCAGTCGTAGTGTTGTCTGGGCGTGTTAAAGAGCGTGTGTGCGTGCGAGCCGTGTTAAAGAGCGTGCGTGCCAGTAGTGTTAAAGAGCGTGCGTGCCAGTCGTGTTAAAGAGCGTGCGTGCGAGCCGTGTTAAAGAGCGTGCGTGCGAGCCGTGTTAAAGAGCGTGCGTGCCACACTGCCAATCGTGATATGCCGGCGTGTTAGTCGACATCGCATGATGATAGCCTGACGATGTGTATGTCCAACTCACAAGATGATGATACCATGACGCTCTGTCTGTCCAACTCACAAGATGATGGCCCGACGATGTGTATGTCCAGCTCACAAGATGATAGAATGGCGACGTGTCTGTCCAACTCGCAAGATGATGATACCATGACGAACTGTCTGTCCAACTCACAAGATGATAGCCTGATGATGTGTCTGTCCAACTCACAAGATGATAGCCCGATGATGTGTATGTCCAACTCACAAGATGAGGATACCATGACCAGTCGTGTGAAAGATCGTGCGTGCGAGCCGTGTGAAAGATCGTGCGTGCGAGCCGTGTGAAAGAGCGTGCGTGCGAGCGTGTAAAAGAGCGTGTGTGCATCGTCTTAAAAGGGAAAGGTGGCCACTGTACGTGTAGCTGGGCGTCCATGCAGCGAGAAGGCGAAGTTTCTTCGTTTTGGAGTGCGATGGGTGCGACCAGGGCCCCTGTGTTTGCCTGGTTCATGGAGCAACGACTGCCGACCGAAATATCCGAGGTTATATTTCGCCTTGCACGCACAAGCGACCGCCCGTACGTCCAATGGAAGCGACCACCGACGTCCGCTCGGGTATTCAAACCGAACGGGCAGGTGACCGACTTGGCCGTCGGTGACTTTATCACGACGCTGTACCCGTCCGAGTTTTGCTTTCGAATCGATGAGTGGCGCGGTGACGAGACGGCCGATGGCCCGATTTGCTTTCGGTACAGCGTCGTGGACATGAAAAGGCGCGTCTTCATCGCGCACGACTTTTCACTCAAGATGGGCACGACCCGCCACATCATATGCCATCCGTTCGGCATCGAGAAGTACGGCAACCACTTGAGCAACGACGCTTGGTCGTCTATTGTCCGGATTGACGACCATCAGCCGGTCGACTGGACTTCCATTTAGATAGCACGCGTCGTGTTCGAACGGCGCTCGTTTTGACTACCAGCCATGCATCGATTGGATTTTGTGAGTTCCACATGAAATATTCCTGAGCGACGTGTGTGACACGTCACACAGGAAATGAGCGAAAACAAGTTTACCCTCCCAAACGAAGATTTTGGAAGGCCGAACCAACCTAAGTCGGTATGGCGAACAAAAAATTGCGCGATTTCGCACCCACGACTTAACGAAGGAAGTTGCATACGTGAGTACTCAACAATCAGGCTACTTTCCAATAGACACTGAAATGATTTAAAAGAAATGTATTCAATTGGCCTGAACTTTGAGTACTCACGTATGCAACTTCCTTCGTTAAGTCGTGGGTGCGAACCCCTCGAAGATGTCGGAAGGTCGGATGAACTTTTCCGAATGCGTTTCCCCGGGAAGCACTTTTCAAGGGTGTGAGTACTAGATTTGGGATACAAAACAGCATCAGGCTGGTTAGGTCTTTCAATTAAAAAGTGACTCAAAAAGCGGTCGTGCATCATTGCTTCCGATGAGTGCTGTCGTCTGGATCTGGGTGATGTTCCAACTGACCTCCATGGCGTGCATTCTGGCCATGCACGCCATCGCTTTCGAGTCGGCGTGTACATGCTTCATGTTCCAGTTACGCCGAGTTTCGTCTGTGCATCACGAATGCTCCATATGTCTCGATACGAGCAAAGACGAAGGGGGTGTCGCCGAACGTCCACAGTGGATTACACGATGTGGCCATGTCTATCACGTTGAGTGTTTGCATCAATGGCTGCAACTCCAGACCAACTGCCCGACGTGTCGTCGCGATTTGCGCGCGTTGCGTTGGCGATGGTTCGTGTACCAGGTTTGCTGGTATACATGCAAGTCATTGGAGCAGTATGGAAATCGATACCTATACACGTAGCCGAACGATTTCAGAACTACCAGTGTCTAACAAACAGTAGTCTAGCAGCCTAACCGTCTAAACTGTACCGTCTAAATGCGGACCATCCGTAGGCTCTAGCCGTGTTGTCGCATCAAAGGGTGTGTGTGTGGCCGCCGTGCGGCATGTTTCGTTGTGCAACTCGGCCACTTGTACATGTCTGACCAGTGACCATGTTGTTATGTCGACAGGCAACGTATCATGGACTCGCGCATCGACCGACCAGGCGCTTGCGTATGCTATCGTTGCACGTCCGTGTCGCTCCGATCGAACTGGCAGACCAACGGAGGCCACACTTGAAACGCGACGGTCCTGCCACTCTCGTTCTCGACCTTGGATATGGCCTGGGCCATGTGTGCGTCGACTGCGCCTAGGTAGTGTGCTATCTCGCTGCACAACCGCCCGGCGAACGCGGGCGTGATGATGTACCCCTCGGTGGTATATTGGTAGTGCGAGTGTGGAATGACGGACACGCTCGACACTGCAGCGGGACTCGCCGTTGGAGTCAGCGCCCGACGACCATCTTGGATGAGGTTGTTGAGCCATATCAAACCAAACTCGCTGGGAAAAGACAGAGAATCCAGGTCAAACGACCCCTGAATCCACGTCGCGTCGTCCTCGAATACCGCCACGCATGGAACGTCCAACGTCCGGACCGTTTCCCACACGGCCAGGTGCGATAAACAACACGCGACCACGTTCTTCACAATGAGAGGGATGTGAGCGAAGTTCCAATCACACACGCGCGCCCTCAGTTCGTCGGTCCACACGATGTCGCGACTGTCCACCGCCGACACGCGCGTGCACGACGGCAGGGCCATCTCCGAGCAAAAGCGCTCGTATCGATCCGGTCGACGGTCCAAGTTGATAACGAACGACCGCATTTCTAATGTCACGGCATGCGTTTAACATTCTACTTTCGTGGTGCATTGAAACACTGCATTCGGCGACGCCCACACCCTCATTGACACGGTGGCGACTCAGTGGCGAGCGAAACAGTTCATCGAGTCCTCGGGTAAGGCACGTATGAAAAAGTAGATAGGCACTTCAATGCGCGTCATTGAATCGGGCGATTGTGTTTATCGACGATTTTCATGCCACATTCGACCGATGGATCCACAATGGCACTGGACCGTCGGACGAACCTTTCAGAATGCGTTTCCATGGAAGCAGTTTTCAAGGGCGCGAGATCTCGATTTGGGCGACAAAACGCTGAAAGCGGCTTCCCCGGGAAACGCACTCGGAAAGGTTTGTCCGACCTTGCACAAAATCTCCGTTTGGGGAGCATGAACGTGAACGAAGTGATTTAAATCGGATGGAGCCAACACCTGTGATGAAAAAGCATATCCGCACGTCCGTCATGTGCATTCCCGTTATGGATAATAAAGTGGTAATAGTACGCGACCGAAAGCATCGTGAATGGACGTTCCCGGGTGGAGGTAAGAAGCACAACGAGACGCTGCAGGATGCGTGTATGCGCGAGCTGCACGAAGAAACGCACGACTCGATCCACGTTTCCCCGCATGATATTCGGTTTCTGTTTGTCCAAAAGTACGCGACCGACACGTTCGTCGACCATGTGTACGTGTTTGTTGCGTTCGTATCGAATTTGGTCCCGTTTAGCGCAGTTCACTCGCAATTCACGTCTTCCGTCTTGGAAAAAGCGTGCAACAAAGAGACGGACGGCATTCGGCTCGTAGAGTTGGACACACTGCCGCGATACAAGACGTGGTGCAAGGTGCGACCGATCGCCAAGCGCATTGAGCTACACCCGACGATGATCAGCGCCATCTGATCACGGTGAGCCGCCCGCAGCCCTTTCTCGCCACTCATCGTCCTCACGTGGCCGAGTCGCGCCTCTCTACTTGCCAGTCGGGTTTGGCCGTGGTCTGTGTGTGTAAAGTTACAAAACTCGCAACACGAGGATGTTGCGAGTTTTTGAAGGAAACATCGTCCGTTCGGATAGAGGACCCCACACCACACAGCCCATCGGATGGATTCGGACGTCGTCTGCTCTCTACGTTGCGTCGTTTTGGGGCGTCGACTTGGTTTTTTTTTCCGTTTGCACGTTGATGGCGTATTTCGACATACGTGAATGTTGCTTTTGTTTCAGCTTCAACCGCAGTGCGTCTCGCGAATTGGCCGGTCGGTGGTCGGCACCGGTCGACTTGCCGGCCTTATGTTGCAGCATTCCGGCCAACATCGCCTTCAACTGCGCAATATCGACCGGGGGCGTGGGATTCGCATCGTCCGTTCGGGACGTTCGGAGCAACTCCCGTATGTGAGCCTCGTCGGGGTGTTCGCCGGCGACCGACGCTGTGGCGATGGACGAGTCGGAAAGCAGCTCGTTAAGTTCGGCGTCGTCGATATCGCTCACTCGCGATGATTCCGCCGATGATTGCGATGAACTCATTTAGCCACATCGCATTTGTTTTAAGGCAATGTTCACACCGCATGTAAGCGCTGTGTGCGTTCCTTTGGCCGGCGTTTGCGCACGCGCATGCGCACCAAAGTCTAGTGTAGCAGGTTGTTGAGTATAATGACACTGCACTTGTCGTCTTTGGAAATACTTCGTTGCGTCGCGTCTTCCTGGTTGAAATTGTCGTCAAAATGGGGGCGAGTTGCCGACGGCTGGTTTGGGGAGCCTAAACACGGTATGGCGAACAAAAAATGGCGCAATTTATGCTCCCCAAACGAAGATTTTGGAAGGCGGAACAAAAGATGACATCCGGATTTTCGATTGATTTTTCAATGGTTCGTAGCCCAAATCGAGTACTCACGCCATTGAAAAGGGCTTCGAAAATCCGGATGTCATCTTTTGTTCCGCCTTCCAAAATCTTCGTTTGGCGAGCATAATTTGCGCACCCACTACTTAACGAAGGAACGTGAAAATCAGGCTAATTTCAAATAGACACTGAAATGATTTAAAAGAAATGTGTCCAATTGACCCGATTGTTGAGTACTCACGCATTCACTCTCATTCGTTAAGTAGTGGGTGCGAAATTGCGCCATTTTTTGTTCGCTACATCGCCTGAGGCTAAACCTCACAACAAGATTTTCAACCACCACATTGGACCGTCACTGTGCAATGGATTTGGATTCCGTTTTCGATAATACAGAGTCAATGTATGCATATACCTTTTGCATTTCTTCGAATGGAAGATGTGCCCAACATTTGTGAAAGCCTTTGGGTGTTTCATAAAACACGGTCTCGATCGAAAATTGCATGGCAACATCATATGGGGCAATTTTTAGGGTATCTTTGCAGCTACAAAAGAAGCCATCTTCATTCCCCCCATCGTACGGGAACGTTTCAACTGCTCGTAACATTCCAGATTTGGTTCTCAAAGATAACCCACCATTTCCAGTAACATGTTCGGACGAATTTAACCACCAAAGGTTCTTATTCCAGGGAGCCCCTACATAATCGTACTCTAAAAACACATCTAGTTTGTTATCAAGTAGCAGCGTATCAGTCTGAAATATCAATATATTTTCAAATGGCATCTCTTCCCAAAAGGACTTTGAGGTTAACATCACATTGTAGTCGCGTATTGTAAGATTGTCAGTGTTCAGTTCCCGTACTTCCAAAATGTCTGCAACATCCAGTGTGTCAACCAATTCATGTATTTGCTGACTGTTTTGGGTTCCGGCATACACAATAAATTTCCACCCCACTGGGGATAGCAAATACAGCATCCAGCGCAGAAGATCAATAAGAACCTCTGATCTTCTTGGTTCGACAATTACAGCCACTTTGTTCATCAGAGGTGCCCGCTCAATCGAGCCTATGTTATTCGAAAAAGACTTTAGGCGTCTGTCCCACTCCGATGGATTCGTCATTTATTAAACTCTTTTCGAAATCACTGTTCAAATCAGACGTCTCGGCAACTCGTCACGGAGTCATAGTGCCATGAAAAAGGACATTCGAGTCAATTAATGCTCCCCAAACGAAGATTTTGGAAGGATGAACAAAAGACGACATGCGGATTTCGAAGGAAGCACTTTTCAATGGATCGTAGCCCAAATCGAGTACTCACACCCCTGAAAAGTGCTTCGAAAATCTAGATTTCATCTTTCGTTCCTCCTTCCAAAATATTCGTTTGGGGCTGTGGCTAGCAAAAAAAGTCGCACTGTAGGGCCTCGGGTAAAAAGCGTATGAAAACGTAGATACGAACAATCGATCACAACAAAAGCAAGTATTGGGGTGCGAAATCACCTGAGAAGGTTATGAAATGGACCATTAGAGTCGATTTGGGGGCATAAGCATGCCCAAATAATTTCGGTTATTGTTATCGATTGCGCTTATGTACGTTTTCATACGTTCTTTACCCTAGGACCGAAAGCGCGACTTTTTGGCTCGCCACAATGTCCCCGACCGGCCGTCCCATTTTCCAAAATCGTCGTTTGGGGGCCATGCGATTGCACAAAAGTGGGTGAGTTTATGACGTTTATACATTTGCACTACTTTCGAACGCTCGGGTATTCCTTTTTGAACCACTCGACTGTGCGTGCAATACCGTCCTGGATCGACGTAAATCGCACGCCAGGAAAAAACGAAAGCAGTCGGGCATTATCGGCGGTTTTTTTGTATTGTCCGTCCGAGTAACTCGTGTCGAATTGAACTTTGTTCCCAAAGTGTCTGTTGATCATTTCGGAAATGTCTTGAATGGAGTGTTCTTCACTTGGCGATAGAATGACTGGTTCAGTCGAGTCATAATTTCGCACCATTTCCATTATGATGGTCGCAAGGTCAATCGAATATATAAACTGTCGGATCGGTCGACCGCTGCCCTTTACAATAAATGGCTCGCCTTTCAACTTTGCCAAGTAGCACCGATGAATCAATCCCGGGATGACATGCGACTCGTCGAGATTAAAGTTATCATGTGGTCCGTATATATTCGTCGGGATGATGCAAATGAACTTCGTTCCAAACTGTTGATTGTATAATCTGCACTGAACTTCGAGAATTCGTTTCGCATGTGCGTACCCTTCGTTTGAACTGTGCGGTGGTCCGTTGTGTAGCATCGTTTCATTTATCGGATGCTCAGACTTGTCGGGAAAAATGCACGTGCTTAGGCAGCAAATAACCTTTTCAGCACCGACCAAGTAGCAACTCTTAAGAACATGCGCGTTAATAAGCAAATTGTCTTCGAGCATTTTGACCTTTTGTTCCATGTTCTTGAAAAGACCGCCGACGCATGCCGCGAGATGAATGACGTAAGTTGGCTTGATTGTTTCGAACGCCGAGCGTGTGGCTTCATAGTCAGTCAGGTCGCATTGCTTCGAGTCCATAAATATAAACCGGTACTCTGACATATTGAGACTCTGAATTGCCTTGCCGACAAGACCAGATCCGCCTGTTACTAAGATGGTTTTCTTCATTAGTTTGTCATTTTTTAAAAAAGATACATAAATGAAAACGGCACTGATTACAGGAATCTGTGGCCAGGACGGCTCTTACCTGGCTGAGCTGCTTCTGGAAAAAGGATATTCGGTCTATGGGATGGTTCGTAGGAGCAGTAGCATTAATACAGGCCGCATTGATCACATCTACCCACGATTGATTCTACGTTACGGCGACCTTTCCGACGCGACGAGCATCCAAAACATCCTCAATGAGATGAAGGGTGTAGGTCCAGAAGTAATTGAAATTTACAATCTGGGTGCAATGAGCCACGTCAAAGTATCGTTCGATGTCCCCGAGTATACCGGCAACATCGACGCACTCGGCGTTCTTCGCATTCTTGACTCCGTGCTTTCTCTTGGTCTCAAAGACATCGTCCGTTTTTACCAAGCGTCTAGTTCCGAGCTCTATGGAAAAGTGCAGCAGGTACCGCAAACCGAGGTCACACCGTTTTATCCGAGGAGCCCGTACGGGGTCGCGAAATTGTTCGGGTTTTGGATAACGAAGAATTACCGTGAGTCCTACGGCATGTTTGCATGTAATGGGATTCTATTCAACCACGAGAGTCCGAGACGTGGGGAAACGTTCGTAACACGGAAGATTACGATGGGATTGAATAAAATCATTAAGGGCGAGTTGGAATGCCTGACTCTTGGAAATTTGGATGCAAAAAGGGACTGGGGACATGCCGCGGACTATGTACATGGAATGTGGAGAATGTTGCAGCAATCGGTCCCAGATGACTACGTCCTATCAACGAACGAGTTTCACACCGTGCGCGAGTTTGTAGAAAAGGCGTTTCGTGTGAAGGGATTTACGATAACATGGCGAGGCAGTGGACTCGACGAAGTTGGATGTTGCTCCACAAGTGGCCGTGTTCTAATCAAGGTGAACGAACGGTACTTTCGCCCGTCCGAGGTTGACTTGCTTCTGGGCGATTCGACAAAGGCTAAAACGGAACTTGGGTGGTCACCGACAATTGGTTTCGACCAGCTTGTCAATGAAATGGTCGATGCCGACTGTCGTTAGTCGTTGGACGAGCCATGTAGCGAACTAACATTGCGCAATTTATCGACAATCTAATGGAGCATGTTTTAGGTACTCACATTGGGCCAACATTGTACCAGATATTCAAATCACGTCTTAGCAACAGCATTGTGGCGAGCAAAAAAGTCGCACTTTCAGGCCTCGGTCGAAAGTGGCATGAAAATCGTAGATAAGAAAACTCGATAACAACAAAAGCAATGATTTGGGTAGGGAAACACCCAAAAAGGTCATTGTTTGGACCATCGGAATCCATTTTGGTGCATTAACATTCCCAAATCCTTGCTTTTGTTGTTATCGAGTTTTCTTATCTACGTTTTCATACGCTTTTTACCCGAGGCCCGAAAGTGCGACTTTTTTGTTCGCCACAGTGAGCAACAGCCACATGAAAATGATTTAATCTATTTGGTGCATGGTTGGGCCCAATGTGAGTACCTAACCTATACTCTCCCCTAGGTGGTCGCGAAATTTACCCCTCCCAAACGAAGATTTTGGACGGCCGGACGAACCTTTTGTAGACCTTTCAGAATGCGTTTTCGAAGCACTTTTCAAGGGTGTGAGTACCTGATTTGGGCTAAGAAACGTTGAAAAGTGCTTCGAAAACGCATTCTGAAAGGTCTACAAAAGGTTCGTCCGGCCTTCCAAAATCTTCGTTTGGGGAGCATAAAATTGCGCAATGTTAGTTCGCTACATGGTGGACGAGTTCGTGAATAGGGCCGATTTGTCCAAAACGGGGTGAGTTGCCGACGGCCGCTTTTGGCTCCAAATTTATGCTCCCCAAACGAAGATTTTGGAAGGCCGAACAAACATCTCAGAGCGCTTTTTCGAAGCACTTTTCAAAGTTTTGTAGCCCAAATCCTGTACTCACACCCTTGAAAAGTGATTCGAAAACGCACTCTGAAACGCTTGTTCGGCCTTCCAAAATCTTCGTTCGGGGAGCATAAAATTTGTGCTCCCGAATCGAAGATTTTGGAAGGAGGAACAAAAGATGAAATCCGGATTTCGAAGGAAGCACTTTTCAATGTTTCGTAGCCCAAATGGAGTACTCACGCCCTAGTGCTTCCGTCGAGATTCGGATGTCATCTTTTGTTCCTCCTTCCAAAATCTTCGTTTGGGAGGGATAATGTTTTGCTACCGAATCGAAGTTTTTGGAAGGCCACACAAACCGTCCGGAACCATGTAGCGAACAAAAAATGGCGCAATGTCGCACCCACGACTTAACGAAGGGACTTTCATACGTGAGTGCTCAACCATCTGGCCAATTCGATGCATTTTTTTAAATCATTTTAGTGTCCATTGTAACTTGGCCTGATTGTTGATTACTCACGTATGAAAGCAGCCGTCGGCAACTCATCCCCCTTTTTGACAAACCTGCCTTTTCACGATTTTCCCAATTATTTCAACCACGAATCGTGGTTCACATTTTTGGGAAAATCGTGAAAAGGCAGGTTTGTCAAAAAGGGGGATGAGTTGCCGACGGCTGTATGAAAGTCCCTTCGTTAAGTCGTGGGTGCGACATTGCGCCATTTTTTGTTCGCTACATGGTTCCGGAACGTTTTTTCGACGCACAACGTTTTTAGCGTTGGTAGAAATGTCCACATGGCTTGGAATGTTGGACAACATTATCATCGTTTGATGAAATCTCGTGTTTGTTCGATGCAACTCTGCAATCTCGAGGAGCAGGAGCATGTACCGTGGTCTGAAATGAGACTAGTTGTCTCGAACAATACGAGATTTCATCAAATGATGACCGCATTGTCCAAGTCCGTAGACATTCGTTCCAAAAAAAAGGGCCCTTTAAAGAGCATGGTCCAGTCGCAAATGATTGAACATATCGGACAACTCAGCCTGATTTGAGTACTCACGTATGCAAATTCAAACTCCTACAGTAGTGGGTGCGAGATCTTTGTTCACCACATAGGTCAGACTCTTCAACATGAATCCTTAAACTCATTTTTCATAGGCAGTCTGGTCTACACTATCCCTAACATACAATCCACTCATCCAATGGCGGGTGCCAAAACGACTTGTAGTAAACAACGCCACGCGTCAACAAAGCAGCGGTATAGCTGAATGAACTGGCTGAAGTTACCAGAATATCCGCATGCACAAGACCCGTAAAGGTGTCTTGGATAGACTCGTCGAGATGCAGCTCGGTGTCATCCGAAGTAAAAGTAAGAAACCTTTCATGCGCCCCCTGAGAGTAAATGTGAAACGAGATTGGCTTCGTTCCATTTTTGCGCCGAATCGTGTCGATGATATTCAAAAAATACGAGTCTGGTGCGTCGGTCCTCCCCGCAATTACGCCGTCGATCAAGTTTGGGCGTCTAATATGAACCGCAACATGCACGCGGTTGTTGTCAAATGGCGATGTCTTGTTCGCAAAAAAGCACTTTTTGATTTTAAACATGGTCTCGCTCTTGAAAAGAGTATCCCGATTCGCCTCAACGAAATGGTACGTCGCAGCACACGCATGAGAGAAAATCGCACTTTTGTCCCCATCCTCCGGATACTTGAATTCGTTTTGCAAGTTCATGAAATCGTTGAGGTCTTTTACGAAATTCGGCTTGTTGTGATAATCGTGTTCTATCGACAATCGTGGCGTGAACACGTAAGTGCCCTTGTGATGCTCCGTGTAAAGGATGTCGAATAGTACGTTCTGAAAACCCGCACCGAAACCGTCACATCGCTGCACGCTAGTGTAGTACATTACACTAGAGACTTTTAAAACTGAAACATAATTTATGGCCCCCAAACGAAGATTTTGGAAGGCCGAACCAACCGTCCGGAACGCGTTTTCGAAGCACTTTTCAACGATTCGTAGCCCAAATAGGGTACTCACGCCATTGAAAAGTGCTTCGAAAACGCGTTCCGGACGGTTCCAAAATCGTCGTTTGGGATGGGTATAATTATGGAAGGCACGAAAATGTGGATGCCTCTCACGAATACGTGAACGTGCCTACCAGCCGGTTGAATCACAGGGTGATGATCGCATGACGATGTGCATGTGGCTCAGTTCATTGGGCACTTTGGACTTTGGTCCTTGGCGTCCCGCGTGTGGCTTTGTACCGACACATAGTCCAGATCCGATTCGGGGGTCGAATTATGTCATTGTCATTGATGATAGCACGAGGCGTGCCAAGACGGACGTACGTCCGCCAAATATTTCCACAGCGGCGCTGGCAGTGAACGTGCGACGTTTTGACTACACTGCCCGTGTGCAAGTGGCGTGTATGCGAGCCGTGTTAATGTCATTATACCATGTAGCGAACAAAAATGGCGCAATGTCGCACCCACGACTTAACGAAGGGACTTTCATACGTGAGTACTCAAAAGTCAGGCCAATTTGACACATTTCTTTTCAATCATTTGAGTGTCCATTGGAAAATGGCCTGAATTTGAGTACTCACGTATGAAAGTCCCTTCGTTAAGTCGTGGGTGCGACATTGCGCCATTTTTTGTTCGCCATACCAGCTAATGAGCGTGCGTGCGAGCCGTGTGAAAGGGCGTGGGTGTCGAAGTCTCAAGATGATGATAGCATGACGATTCATTGACGAATATACCAAAGTTCGGCGACGACCAGAACAAGTTACAACAGACACAACACCAAGATCCATGTGGGAAACAACATTTGCGAGACGCACCCAAGCGCAGGACTGGGCAATGACTTAACGAAGCGTCATGCATGCTAGGCAGCAGGTTATCTTCGTTAATGGGCTAGCCCAATCCGGCGTGGGGGTAAGTCTCGCAAATGCGGTTTCCCACATGGACCAAGATGCGAGGTGCGACTCCGACCGTACGAGATGCAGCATGACGTTTTCTTTGTAACAATATGCAGCCAAACCCTCCCCATCGCGAACTGCCCTCTTTGAACCATCACACACGTAACAGATGCTGTATGGGCACCGACCACCCCCGGTGTGTCTCCGTTTGAGCGCCTTGCTCAATGCTCAGAGTGCGCCACACAAATAGAAATATTGCAAGTATGGGGTACAAAACACAACAACATGCGAGATGCGTGATGCATGTGGTTCGTTCGACGTTTTCTTTGGGAAAGTACTCATGCCCCCCAAATGAAGATTTGGGACAGATTGACAAAAGATGAAATTAGGATTGTCGATGGACTTTTCCACCATGTGGGAAACAACCTTTCCGCGAAATAGCCACGCCGGATTTTGTAAGGACTTTACGACAATAGCCTCGACTAGACAGCATGCTCGATTCGTACATTTACTTACAAAATCCGGCGTGGCTATTTCGCGGAAAGGTTGTTTCCCACATGGCTTTTCAATGCTTCGTAGCCCAAATCGATTACTCATGCCCTTGAAAAGTGCTTCGAAAATCCGAATGTCGTCTTTTGTCAATCCTTACCAAATCTTCCTTTGGGAAGGATAATGCTACAAGGATTGGTATACAAAAGACAACCGACACAACCATGCGACTCGATGATGCGAGATGCGTGCTGCATGTTGATCGTTTGACGTTTTCTTTGTAACAATATTGCAAGGATGGATTTACAAAACAACAGACACGCGTTCATCGGACGTGTTAAAGACGGTATGGAGAACAAAAAATGGCGAAATTTACCCCTCCCAAACGAAGATTTTGGAAGGCCGAACAAACATTTCAGAACGCGTTTTCGAAGCACTTTTCAACGTTTTGTAGCCCAAATACTGTTCTCACACCCTTGAAAAGTGCTTCGAAAACGCGTTCTGAAATGTTTGTTCGGCCTTCCAAAATCTTCGTTTGGGAGGGGTAAATTTCGCACCCACGACTCAACGAAGGAACGTTCATACGTGAGTACTCAACAATCCGGCTACTTTCCAATAGACGCTTAAATGATTGAAAAGAAATGTGTTCAGTTTGCCGGATCGTTGAGTACTCACGTATGCACGTTCATTCGTTAAGTCGCAGGTGCGAAATTGCGCCATTTTTTGTTCGCTACATGGGTTCCATGTGTCGAGCATAAATTGCGCAATTTCAAGGCACGCGACTTAACGATGAAACAGACCATACGTGAGTACTCATGTTTTGGATGTCGCCCAAATCATGTTCCATCGCAATCGCTGCGCCGAAAACCGGCAAGAGGATGTGCACAATATGCAGAGGCTCATCGAAAGATTAAGCGCGTGAGCCAGGACTGAGCCGTCTCGCTTCGACTCGCGAGCCCGTTTGGTGAGAATGATTTGTAAGTATGGTGAGAGTCAGTGTGGCGCAAAAGGGGACTAGTTTCCGACGGCTGGTGTGGCGAGCAAAAAAGCTATGAAAGCCTTATGCTCCCCAAACGAAGAATTTGGAATGCGGAACAAAAGATGAGATGCGGATTTTCGATTGACTTTTCAATGGCTCGTGGCCCAAATTGCGTACTCACGCCCTTGAAAAGTGCTTCATTCGAAATCCGGATTTCATCTTTTGTTCATCCTTCCAAAATCGTCGTTTGGGCGCATAAACTTCGATAACATCGATAAGGGCAACAGGAAATCATTTGGGTCGTAAAACACGTCATAATGCCATGAAAATGGACATTGGAGTCGATCGCGTTGTATGAAAACGCCCAAATCATTGCTTTTTGTTTTTATAGATGTCCTTATCTACGATTTTTCATGCGTCTTTTACCTACAGAGAGTTGAAAGTGCGACTTTTTTTGCTCGCCACACGGGTGACAGTGAACGACGTTGATTCGATACTCCGCAATTCTATCCCTCCCAAACGAAGATTTTGGAAGGATTGACCGCAGAGGAAATCCGGATTTCGAATGAAGCACTTTTCAAGGGCGTGAGTGCTCGATTTTGGCTACGAACCATTGAAAAGTAATACGAAAATCCGGATTTCCTCTTTTGTCAATCCTTCCGAAATCTTGTTTGGGGAGCAGAAATTCGTTTGGTGAGCGTAAAAATCACATGATAAAAGGATGAGCGAGGTCATTCTAGTCGACATCGGTGTTTTGCAACATGTAGCGAACAAAAAATTGCGCAATTTCGCACCCACTACTTAACGAAGGAAGTTGCATACGTGAGTACTCAACAATCAGCCAATTCGACCCATTTCTTTTAAATCATTTTAGTGTCCATTGTAACTTGGCCTGATTGTTGAGTACTCACGTATGCAACTTCCTTCGTTAAGTAGTGGGTGCGAAATTGCGCAATTTTTTGTTCGCTTTCGACGCACTCAATCGGCTGTCTGCCTGGTTTTGGGCCAATACGTCCAAGAGGCTCTTTTACGTGTGAAACAATTCGGCAAGACGAACTGCATTCATCTGGAAAACGACTACCTAATCTACTTTGACGGCGCCGTGCTGCTGGGCCGCACCAAACTCCTGCTGACGATGGATAGTGAGGATGAACGTGCACGTTGAATTCCCGGGTTTCTGTTCATACCAGACGCGTCTTACATGCAAGGCATTGTCGAAACCTACGACCATGCAACGAACGATATGGTCAACATGGCCCGGTTCTACTTTGACAACCCAGCGACTTGTGAGGCTCTAAACATCGTACCGTCCAGGTCGACGAGTTCGGTCATGTTATTTGATGCGGCTGCAATCGGACAGTACCTGGTCATGTTGTTTGATGCGGCTGCAATCGGACAGTACCTGGGTGGCATAGACCCGAACAACAACGGCGGTGTCATCCAACCTGGGTACGTCAGCCCCGATTGCATGGTTGATTATTCCGTGTTTTCGTTTCGTTGGATTAGGGAGGCGAGTGGAATGCACGTCCCGAGCGTCCGTGTGGGCGGAATCGACGTCAAGATTCATGGTCTGCACATTCACTCGAAGGCCCTCGGAAACTTCCAAGGCAAGGCCCCCATCGAAACGAGGCTGATACGTTTGGAGCCAGCCGTCGGCAACTAGAACGTGGATAAGAACATCGATAAGCGCAACAAGCAAAGATTTGGGTAGGAAAGCGCATCATGTCACGACAATGAACATTAGTCGATTGCGTTGCATTTACACACCCAAATCATTGCTTGTTTTGCTTATCGATGTCTTCATACGTAGTTTACCCGAGGGCTGAAAGTGCGACTTTTTTGCTCGCCACAATGACTCGCATGCATGGACGGCGGTGTCCAACTTCAACAGCAACACCCCTCCCGAACGAAGATTTGGGAAGGTCGAACGAACCTTTCAGAGTGCATTTTCGAAGCACTTCTCAACGTTTTGACGGTTTTGTAGCCCAAATAATGTTCTCGCACCCTTGAAAAGTGCGTCGAAAACGCACGGAGAGAGATTGGAACAAAATGGATTTAATCGAGAAACTCGGCATGAACTCCGATGCGCACCTCAACACCCAACAGATGCAGGCCGGTGCACTGCTGTTTCTAGTGTGCGACGAAACTCGCCGCTTCGTGGACGAGTGGTACCGACTCGAAGACACGCCGTCCCAACTGGGAAACTTTTGGTGTTTCCGCGAGCATAGGCACGACCAGTCCATCTATAGCCTGCTTACGAAGAAATGGTGCCTGTATAGCGAGCGATGCACGTTAGATAGTGCGATACACTACCTTCGAAACAAAACCGGTGTATCCCACATTTAGCCGAGCCTGTCGAGTCGGGCGGCTCCCGATACATTCACTAGCCGATGAAGTTTTACACTTCCCAAACGCGGATTTGGGAAGGCCGAACCAACGGTCACAAGTTGAACACACAACCCTATCCGAGTGCGCTTTCCAGGGTAAGCACTTTTATTCTCCACAAAACGAGTCGGAAAATTCATGCTCCCCAAACGAAGATTTTGGAAGGATGAACAAAAGATGAAATGCGGATTTTCGAAGCACTTTTCAAGGGCGTGAGTACTCTATTTGGGCCATGAACCATTGAAAAGTGCTTAGAAAATCATCATTTCATCTTTTGTTCCTCGTTCCAAAATCTTCGTTTGGGAGCCATAAAATTTTAAACGACGGTTTTGGACGGTCGAACGAACGTTTCAGAATGCGTTTCCAGTGGAAGCCACGTTTCAAGGATGTGAGTACTCACTCCTAGTCACTCGATTTGGATACCAATCGTTGAAGTGTACTTCCCCTGGAAAAGCATTCTGAAACGTTCGTCCGACTGGGAGGGATAGCGTCTCAAGGGTGTCGGAATTGTCGTTACTGCCAGATTTGGGAGACGAATCGTTGAAAAGTTCGTTGAAAACGCACTCTGATTCGGATTCTGATTCTCGGTCTCTGAAAGGGGTGTGACCGACGCAGCGACCGACTGTCCGTCCATGTGGGAAACAACATTTCCGCGAAATACCCACGCCGGATTTTTGTAAGGACTTTACGACAATAGCCTCTACTGGATAGTATGCTGGATTCGTACATTTACTTACAAATCCGGCGTGGGTATTTC
>Ga0209358_10001670_pt1 | contig 17434 bp, 15 predicted proteins | sample LauGreFa1BDMLBSN_2_FD_187574 | JGI IMG/M metagenome (GOLD analysis project Ga0209358, IMG submission 187574) | Freshwater lake microbial communities from Lake Michigan, USA - Fa13.BD.MLB.SN (SPAdes) (version 2) | ecosystem: Environmental > Aquatic > Freshwater > Lake | place: Lake Michigan, USA... | reverse complement strand
TCATCAAACAGTACGCCCGCCCGACGCAGATCATTGAGCACACCATGCAAACCAACGGAACGCTGCTTGATGACGATTGGGCGAAGTTCCTTAAGCAAAACTCGGTACTTGTCGGGCTGTCTATAGACGGACCCCAAGCCATGCACGATCAGTATCGAGTATGGAAAGACGGTCGCGGCAGTTTCAACGATGTTGTCAAAGCATGGGAACTACTCGAACGACATCACGTAGACACCAATATTTTGTGCTCACTCAACGCCGCTAACGCCGATCACCCCACCGAGGTCTACCAATTCTTTCGAGATGAACTTGGTGCCAAGCACATTCAATTCATCCCGATCGTCGAACGATCCACACCAGTTGACCTAGAGATCGCCGAAAAAGGTTGGAGTGAAAAGCCAGGAAGACGCCGCATCTTGTACACGCAACAGGGCAACCTAGTGACAAGTCGATCGATCACCGGAAAACAATACGGCGATTTTTTGAGCGCAGTCTTTGATGAATGGCTGGCCCACGATGTCGGCGAAGTGTTCATCCAAATCTTTGATGTCACTCTTGGCGCCCATGTTGGCATGTACAGCTTGTGCGTTCATGCACCAACGTGCGGATCGGCACTGGCCCTTGAACACAACGGCGATATGTACTCATGCGATCACTTCGTCGAGCCTGATTACAAACTTGGCAATATCCATCAGACACCCATGATTGATTTAGTGACTTCGCCGCAACAAGTTCAGTTTGGTCGAAACAAGCAATCACTATTGCCACCCATGTGCCAAGAATGTGATGTGCGTTTTGCCTGCAACGGAGGCTGTCCAAAAGACCGCTTCATCAATACTCCTCATGGCGAGCCTGGGCTGAACTATCTATGTGAAGGATTCCAAACCTTTTTCCGTCATGTCGATGCACCGATGAAGAGAATGGCCGAACTAATTAGCCAGGGTCGTTTCGCCGACGAGATCATGTCAGAAGGCTGAACAGCACTATTGTCACGTAGGTACTTGCTCTAGGGGGAACAATGTCAATTAGTCATCACGAGGCCATCGCGCAACTCACCGCACCTGGGTCGGCGTTTGAAACTCACAAAATCTTCGTGGGCGGCGTTGAAGTGACTGCTTTCAAAAATGCTCCCAACAATCTGCGTGATGTTTTTAGCTTGTCACGCGCTCGTGGAGAAACGATTTTCCTTGTCTACGAAGATGAACGTTGGTCCTTTACACAAACAATGAACCACGTGGACGCGATCGCCGCAATGTTGGTTCATAAGTACGGCGTCAAGAAAGGCGATCGTGTAGCCATCGCTATGCGCAACTACCCCGAATGGGTGATGTCATTCGCCGCCATCTTGTCAATTGGAGCAATTTCAGTTTCTTTCAACGCCTGGTGGACCGAAGATGAAAATGACTTTGCTCTCGAAGATTGCGGAGCAAAGGTCTTGCTGTGTGATGACGAGCGTGCCGAGCGTTCTACAGCGTCGCTGAAGCGTTTGGGTATTCACGGAGTGGTATGTCGATCAAAGAATCCCTTACCTGAGGGATTTGATCGTTGGGAAGACTCAATCATGCTTGGCGAAGCAATGCCGGCAGTCGATATCACACCCGATGACGATGCCACAATTCTGTATACCAGCGGAACCACCGGACGACCTAAAGGCGCGGTCAGCACTCATCGATCGATCATTCAAGCGCTCATGGCTTTCTCGTGCCGCACCACAATTACGAATGTTCGCTATCCAAAGGATCCCAAGGACGCCGATAGTGCACCGAGCTTGGTTCCCGCATTCATTTTGGTCGTACCCCTTTTCCATGTCACTGGATGCATCCCGGTCATGATGAGCTGTTTCGTCGGAGGTCTCAAACTTGTGATCATGTACAAGTGGGAACCTGAGAGGGCTCTGCAACTCATCGAACGCGAACAGATCACCAACTTCGTTGGCGTTCCCACTCAATCGTGGGACCTTTTGGAATGCCCGAACTTTTCCAAGTATGACGTTTCAAGTCTCAATAGTGTCGGTGGCGGCGGAGCACCAGCACCACCCGAATTGGTGAAGCGAGTCGCAAGTAATTTCAAGAAGGGTCAGCCTGGCATCGGCTACGGCATGACCGAGACAAACGCTTACGGTCCACAAAACACCGGAGCTGATTACATTTCACATCCCACATCAACTGGCCGCGGAGTACCCATTCTTGAAATCGAAACCCGAGACGCCGATGGACGACGCTTAGGACCAGACGACATTGGTGAAATTTGGTTCAAGGGACCACATCTCATTCGGGGATACTGGAATCGGCCCGAAGCTACGGCCGAAACAATCGTGGATGGTTGGTTACGCTCTGGTGACCTCGGAAAGATTGATGAAGAAGGATTCGTATACGTACTTGATCGAGCCAAGGACATGGTGTTACGTGCTGGCGAAAACATTTACAGCGCCGAAGTCGAGGCGTCTATTTACGAACTCGCGCAAATCTATGAATGCGCAGTGTTCGGACTTCCCCACGAACGACTCGGCGAAGAAGTCGCCTGTGTCATCATGCTCAAACCTGGAGTGACCTTGAATGCCGACGAGGTGCGGGCTCACGTCGCGAAGAATCTGGCTGGATTCAAGGTGCCTAGTCGGATCGCCTTTGTTCTTGAACCCTTACCCCGCAATGCGTCAGGAAAGATTCTGAAGCGAGAATTACGCGATACCTTTCCGTCAGAATGACCAAGCGTGTGGCATAATTTCGTTGTGAAGCACGAGCACCCGCATGTCCATGGCCCTGATTGCGGTCACGCCGCAATTCCCCATGACGATCATTTGGATTACGTGCACGATGGGCATTTACATCATCAGCACGATGACCATTGGGATGAATGCACCGTCGATGGTTGTGTTGAGCACGCCCAACACGAGCACCAACATGGGCCAAATTGTGGTCATGTTGCAGTCCCCCACGGTGACCACATCGACTATTTACATGATGGCCACTTACACGCCGCTCATGGCGACCACTGGGACGAACACTAAATATTCAGTTAGTGGTCGTGGTGATGCTCGGTCACCACAAGTTGATCGCCCACTTTGGTCAGTCCGATACCAAAGGTTTCCAATAAGTTCTCGGGTGTCATCACCACATTGGGCGGACCATCGGCAATCACACGACCAGCAAGAAGCAAAACGCGATCACACGTTGAGGCCTCGCCCACATCGTGAGTAGCCGTCACGATGGCCGCACCTCGTGAACGTTCAAAATTCAGAGCATCAATATACGCAGCGCGACCCGGAGCATCGAGACCTGCAGTCGGTTCATCAAGGAGCAGCAAGTCGGCCCGGCGCGCCAACACTTGCGCCAAATACACCCGTTGCTGTTGCCCGCCCGACAGGTCACGCAATGGTTTCATCGCAAGATCATCAACGCTCATCAAGATCATGGATTCCTTGACAATCTCGTCATCAATCTTCGTTCGACGTTTCCAGCGAGCACGTTGATCGTAACGAGCCATGCGCACAACGTCGATGGCTTGAAGAGGTAATACAAAACCACTTTGATGGAACTGACTGAGATAAGCAACTTTCGCAGTAAGTTCACCAACGGGACGGCCCAAAACTTCTAAACCGCCATCAATGACTGGCAACAAACCCGCCAAGGTTTTCAACAGTGTCGACTTTCCCGAACCATTTGAACCAACTAAAGCCGTAGATCCCCCTGGCTTTAAGAAAGCGTCAACACCAGACAGAATCACTTTCGACCCATAACCAACACTGAGTCGGCGCGCCACTACCGCGGTTTCATTCATGAGCGATCACCCACTATGGAGTGTTTGATTGACACACCAGTAAACACAACAAAGAAAATTGATACTGCGGTCAGCACTACTGAAGCTCCGGCTGCCCAAGAAAAATGATACGAGGCCAGCAGACCAACGTAAGTTGACACGACACCAACTACTGCCGCCCACAACATCATTGTTCCGATACGTTTCGAGATCAGCGCCCCTACTCCCGCTGGTGCCAACAACATGCCAAAAACCAACAACGCGCCAACAGTCTGAAACGACACGACAACGGTGGCTGCGATCAACAACAACATCAATCGGTGATACCAAGCCGCCCGATATCCCATCGCACTCACAAGATCTGCATCAAAACACAACAACAAAAATGGTCGTGAAGCGACTACTGCGACAACAACGACAAAGCCAAGAGCTATCGACTGCGCAACAAGGTCGCTGGTATTGACACCCAAAAACTGTCCGAAAAGAATTGCTTCAAGATCTCCCGTGAGCGAATCAGCACTCGAGACCATGACGACCCCAAGCGCCAAAAGTCCAATGAACAAGAGACCAATCGCCGTGTCGTTCGACAATTTTGACCGTGCCGTAATGAGACCAACTCCGCCGACCATCACCGCAGCACCGACCGCAGCGCCAGCCATCGCAGGCATTCCGATCATCAATGCCCCAGCAACTCCTGGCAAAACTCCGTGAGCGAGGGCATCACCAATGAACGCCATGCCACGAAGCACGACATAGGTGCCGACAACCGCACACGTCAGAGAAACAAGAACTCCGGCTAGGAATGCTCTTTGAAGGAACTCATTGTCCAGAAATGGTCTAACGAAGTTCCCCACAGGATCACTTTAGGGTTGTAGAGCTACTGAAATCATGGACGCCAACTGCAAAATGAATGTTTTATAGGTTCCATCCTCAGGCAAGAAGTGTGTCGATAACTCGACCACCGATACTTTGGCTTCGGCAGCCAGAGCCTCAACGACATCAGGTGATGTACCCATCTCGGTGAAAATGACACTGACGCCTTCATCGGCGATGGTCTCCTTGAGTGTGGCAAGATCTCCAGCCGAAGCTTCGGCCTCGCTCGACAATGAAGGAATGACCGCTCCAACGACTTCAAATTCATATTCATTAGCGAAGTATCCAAGTGATTCGTGACCAGTCACCAGAATTCGTGACTCTGCAGGAATATCTGCGACGAGATCTCGAATTTCTTGATCGGTATTCAACAATGATTCATTGATCATCGCAGCACGATCACCTGTATCAATACCAATATCAGCTAAAGCCACACCCAACGCTTCAACGACAGCGGCCATTTCAACTGGACTCGTCCAGAAATGTGGGTCTCCGTCACCGTGCTCATCTTTGTGTTCGCCGTCAGATTCGGAATCGACAACTGACTCAGCCGTCACTACCTCGTCTTCGGCATGGGTTTCCTCTTCAGCATGATCGTGACCGCTGGCGCCGAATTCAATAACTTCAATGTGATCGGTGGCGTGAAAGACAGCGATCCCTTCTTTCTCAGCAGCTTCAATCGCCTCCATCACATTGCCCTCAAGATCAAGCCCATTGCTCACAATCAGGTCAGCGTTATTCAGTAACTCAATATCTTTCGCCGACGGTTCCCATTCATGCGGGTCGATTCCGTTCGGCATCAAAACAACGACGTCAGCGGCGTCACCCACAACGTCACTCACGACGGCACCCAAAATCGAGTACGTCACGACCACGCTCGGACGATCTGACGATGATGATTCTCCACCGCCACAAGCAACCACGGCTACCGAGGCGAGGGCGCCGACAATGGGACGAATGACGAGGTTACGAAGTTTGTTGTGATTCATGATCTGCATAATGATAATCATTCTCATTAACTAAAGCAACACCTCACATGAAACAACTCTTGGCCCACTCTTGAGCGCCAACGACTCGCACGAACTACGGTCTGTTCATGGTTTCTGCGTTTCTGCACCCGTTTGCCAAACCCACCAGAACTGATTTTCGCACCCTTGTACGCGGCCAAGGTGCCGTGGTCTACGACAATCAGGGCAATCAGTACATCGATGGCATGGCCAGCCTCTGGTACTGCGCTGTCGGCCACGGTCGTAGCGATATGGCCGAATCCATTGCCCGCCAGGCCGGAACGCTGGCCGCATATTCGACTTTCGATCCATTCACCAATGAACCCGCCGAACAACTTGCCGAGAAACTGGTTTCTATCGGACCGATGAAAGATGCTCGAGTGTTCTTCACATCCTCTGGTTCTGAATCAGTCGACACTGCAATGAAGTTGGCTCGACTGGCTCATGTCCAAGCCGGTCATCCCGAACGAACCTTGATCATCTCGCGTCAGCGCGGCTATCACGGCACTGCATACGGCGGAACAAGTGCACAGGGAATCCCTCCGAATCGCGAGGGTTACGGCCCACTGGTCGGCGATGTCATTCAAGTGCCCGCTGATGACGTTGAAGCCCTCGCCACTCTCATGTCGCAACGTGGCGACACCATTGCTGCTGTTCTCGTTGAACCGCTGCAGGGCGCCGGTGGCGTCTTCCCTCCGACCGAGGGGTACCTCGAAAGTGTTCGTCGTCTATGCGATCAGCATGGCGCGTTTCTCATCTATGACGAAGTCATCAGTGGCTTTGGCAGATTAGGAACTTGGTTCGCCGCCCAAAAATACAACGTTCGTCCCGACATGGTTACCTTTGCCAAAGCTGTCACCTCTGGTTACCAACCCTTAGGTGGCGTCTTTGTTGGACCAACTGTTCGCCAACCACTCGAAGCCGATCCAGCATTCTTTTTGCGCACTGGTTTCACTTACTCTGGCCACCCGACTGCGTGCGCAGCTGCGCTGACCAATATTGAAATCCTTGAGCGCGAAGACATGCTCAACCGCTCACTTCATATTGGCAAACGACTGTCAACTGGACTGCAGTCTCTCGCCGACGATGGAATGGTCGCTGCGATTCGTGGCGACGGATCGGTGTGGGCGGTTTCGCATCATCCCCACAACGACCCCGTGGTCATTCGTGATCGCATGATGGACCTTGGAGTAATCACGCGCGCAATCGGCGCTGATGCCAATACCTTCTGCCCATCATTCGTCATCAGTGACGCACAGATTGATCAAATCATTGACGTCCTAGCCACAGCACTGAAAGCAAACTGAGTAGCCACATGAACAAACCAGTCTTCAACCCTTTCAATCCGGCTTTTCGCGCCAATCCGTACCCCTTTTACGATGAACTGCGAGTACACGACCCCGTGCACGTCACGCCGTACGGAAATGTCATTCTCACTCGATTTGAAGATGTGTCTTGGACATTGCGCAGTAATGATTTCAGCCGCGATATTGACGCGTCAGCCAATGAACCCACTGAGCCACTCGCAAAAGCAAAATGGAATCGCCGCCAAGACCGATCTGGCGCAAAAACAATTCTCAACCTCGATCCACCCGATCACACCCGCTTACGCCGTTTAGTCAGTAAAGCATTCACACCAACTGCCATTGATCGTCTGCGGCCGCGTATTCAACAGCTCGTTGATGATGTCCTTGACCGATCGGCAAAAAGCGGTGGGATGGAATTGGTTGATGACCTTGCTTTCCCCATCCCCTTTCAGGTTATTTCTGATCTACTCAACATGCCGACCGATCGCGCTGAAGACATGCGTGATTGGAGCCAATTGATCACTCTCGCTCTTGAGCCCACATCAACAATGGAAGATCTCGCGAGAACTGATGAAGCATTCGCGCAATTGATTCCTTATTTGTTCTCGGTCATTGAGGATCGTCGCGCTCATCCTGGCGACGACTTGCTCTCAGCACTTCTGGCCGTTGAAGACGATGGCGATACATTGTCGCTCGAGGAATTGATCTCATTTGTGGTGTTGCTCTACATCGCTGGGCATGAAACCACCGTCAACCTCATCGGCAACTCAATCAATGCTCTTCTCAAATTTCCCGAACAATTGACGCTATGGAATAAGAACCCAAGCATGACGACCCGAGCCATTGATGAGTTGCTTCGCTTTGATGGTCCGGTCCAGCAGACCGTCCGTGTACCCATTGTGCCCGTGACGTACCAAACGTTGAACGGTCCGCTTGTAGTCGAACCCGGAACAATCGTCACTACCGTTCTTGGTGCAGGCAATCACGACCCCGCAATGTTTGACGACCCCAACACTCTTCGACTCGATCGAACCAATTCAAATCGACACCTAGCGTTTGCTGGCGGCATTCACTATTGCCTCGGAGCAAGCCTTGCGAAACTTGAAGCCGAAATTGCCGTCGGTTCAATCGTCACTCGATTCCCCAATGTGAAAGCCGTTGGCGACATCACATGGCGCGATCGTCTGACCATCCGTGGCGTCGATCACTTGCAACTCGAGTTCTAAAACTTATTTGCGAGTCTTGTACTTCACGGCACGGTTGCCGTTCTCGTCACGCGTGTCGAACTGCTCAGAGATATCTTCAATCCACTGAATCGTTCCTGAACGTTCCATGAGATCGGGAGCAATCACAAGAGCGGCAATCGCGCGGCCAACACCGAGTGTCGTTTGGGCTGCAGTGAGATCAGTTCCGCGTTCACCCGAAACTGCCTGAATGAATTCAGTGGCAACCGAACCTGGATACACCGAACAGCACGCGATACCTTTCGGCTTCAGTTCGAGAGCCATGTCGGCGCTGAGTCGATCAAGGCCAGCTTTACCAGCACCATAGGAAGAGCTGAAGTGATACGAACTTCCACCTGGCGACGACACGTTGATGATTGACCCACCAGCGCCTGCAGCAAACAACAATGGCGCTGCGTGCCACGAAGCGATGTAATGGGCACGAAGACCAATGCCCACTTGATCATCCCAAATGCTCACGGGGTGGTCCCAAAAGCCACCGCCCCAGGCCGGCGGATCGGGAATCTTGTACACGTTGTTCACCAAGATGTCGATCTTGCCGACTTCGGCTTTAATGCGGGCGAACAACGCTGCGATCTGCGCGTCATCTCCATGATCGACTTGAACGGCGATACCTTTTCCGCCTGCTTCGTTGACCATCTTGACGGTGGTGTCAATCGTGAGAGGTCCATCGCCGGCCGAACGACCAGTGATGTACACCGTTGCGCCTTTTTCAGCGAGAGCGATTGCAGTGCCGCGTCCAATACCCCGACTAGAACCAGTGACAACCGCAATCTTGCCAACAAGATCGCGACTCATGCGGTCACACCTTTGGCGGCGGTGAACTCAATGTCAAGATCAGTCAAACCACGAAGCATGAAGCTCGGGAAGTACTGGTACTTGTTCGACTCAGACAACGTGATGGTGTCGATGCGCTTCGACAACTCTTCAGCCGCAACCTTGCCTTCAAGGCGTGAAAGGTTTGCACCCAAGCAGAAGTGAATACCTTTACCGAAGGCCAGGTTGTCACGCAGGTGATCGCGCATCGGAATGAAATCATCGGGATTGTCGTACAACGCTTCATCACGGTTTGCCGAGGCAAACACAATGATGATGCGCTGACCCTTGGTGAGTTGTACTCCCCCAAGTTCGGCATCCTTCGTGAGGATTCTCCACATACCTTGGGTTGGTGTCGACAAACGAAGCGTTTCTTCAAACACTTTTTCTGCTCGTGACGGATCGGCCTTCAAGGCTGCCCACTCTTCGGGGTTTTCAGCAAGCAAGCGAACCATCTCGGTCAAAGACTTGGTGGTTGTTTCGTTTCCGGCTACCAACAACTGCTGAATGATGCTCAACATTTCGGGCATATCAAGCTGTCGCTTGTCGGTTACTTCGGGATCGTCATCATCAATTGACGCGTTCAAAAGGTTTGTCAAAATGTCGTCTTGCGGATTGGTGCGACGAAGTTCAATCTGCTCGGCGAAATAGTGCTGGAACTCATTGACTCCGTACTCGGCCTGAAGGCGCTGCTCGAGAGTGATGTTGGTCCCGATACCAGCGATTGAGTCATCAGACCAACGCTTGAAGTCAGCCAAACGATCGTCCGGAACATTCAACGCCTTAGCGATCACTCGAACAGGCAACGGCACGCCGAATTCCTTAACAAATTCAATGCGACCTTTATCGATCCACGATTCGATGAGTTCAACAGTGATCTGGCGGATGATTGGTTCCATCTCAGCAATGACCTTCGGGTGGAACGCGCGGGCTACCAGGCGGCGATAACGCGTGTGATCTGGCTGATCGGCTGTCAACATCGTTGGAACGCGCGGGTAACCAGCAGCCATGACTTCAGCAAACTTCTCACGATCTGCAGAACTCAATGGCATACCTGCACCACCGAACATTGACGAGTATGTCTGTGGGTCACGCAACACTTGCATCACGAGGTCGTGCTTAGTCACCAAATGGACGCCAAGACCTGGCACCGGATGCACAGGAGCTTCTTCACGCATTTGTGCATAGTGCGGAAATGGGCACTGCTGCGTTGAAGGATCGAATGGATTAAAGGTGCTGATATCGACGGTCATGATGTGCTCTCTCTCGGAAACAAATTGGCTTGAAACTAGATACTTGAATTACTTGCCGGTGAGGCGTTCAACAACCGGAATCACTGCATCGATCACCGAAGCGCCAAAACTGACATAGCTAATCCCAAACCGTTCACGCCGTTCAACAATGCGATCACAAATCTCATCAACTGAACCGATCAATGCATTGGGATGTTCAGCAAAAACTTCAGGGGTCATGCCAAACATCGGAGCCATCTTGGCGCGGGTGCCTTCTCCGTCTGGGGTAACGATCGTAAAATAAGCAGCGATTTCAATTTCGATCTGATCAAAACGAGCGCCTGCGCCATCTTTGATCCACTGAATCTTTTGATCGGTCAGTTCTGCGGTTGAAGATCCAATTCCGGCGGCACCAAGTTTTCCTGAAGAGTTATTGAAGTTCAGTGACACAATGTCGGCTTCGCGACCTGCAATCGTCAGAATTCGTTTTGCTCCGCCGCCAATCATGATTGGTGGACCCGACTTGGTGAACGGCTTAGGTACCGCTTCGAAACCCACAGCGTGAACGTGTGGCGTATCAATATTCAATTCGCCGTCGGCAAAAGAAGCCCGAAGCAATGCAATGACTTCTTCAAAACGATCAATACGCACACCGGCACGATCAAAAGGAATTCCGATGGCTTCGTACTCACCTTGTAGCCAGCCAGCGCCGAGGCCCAGCTCGAGACGTCCCTCAGAGAAGAAGTCGAGAGTCGCTACTTCTTTAGCCAACATCACCGGGCTGCGATAATCAACGCACAACACCCGGCAACCAACTTTGATGGTGCTTGTCGCTTCAGCAGCAACTGCCATCGCTGGAATTGCGGCCACAGTTTGAATCGGATGACCCGTTGCCGTTAAAGCCGGACCAGGTCCGATGATGTGGTCGGCTAAATGGAACGATGAGAAACCTGATGCCTCGGCCTTGCGAGCCAGCTCGCGCCATTCTTTACCCGAGTTAGGGGCATAGGCCTGAAGTCCAAAACGAAACGGCTTGTTCATGCGGGAATCTCCAAGATCGTGACGGCTCCGGTGTCACCGTTAACTTCAATCAGGGCACCATCAGGAATACGCACAGTTGCGTCGGTTGCCGAAACAACACAGGGCAAGCCAAGCTCGCGACTCACGATGATGGCATGACTAATGGCAGCACCAACATTGACAACGACTGCTCCACACGACATAAACAATGGCGTCCATGCGGGGTCGGTGTTAGGAGCGATCAATACGTCACCTGGCTCAAGATCGCCTGGCTCGGTTGGGTCGAGAATCACTCGGGCTCGACCCACATACTGACCAGTACAACCAGGAACACCCTGCACCACTTCACCAACTACGGCTTTGGCCGCGTTTGACTGGCCCTTCTTTTTGTACTCGCTCAATGGTGGGACGATTCCGTTCTTAATAAAGAACGGCGGTTCGAGCAGTTGCAATTCTTGCCACTGAGCGTGACGAGTCGCAAGGGTGTCTTTCATTGACGCACCTTCAAACAAGAACTGATCAAGTTCAGAGTCGAGCAATGCAAAGACGTGATGCGGATCTTTCAAAGTGCCTTCAGCGGCACGACGGCGACCAAGTTCACGAAAGGCCATGCGAACTTCGTGGAGTGCACGAATGATATTGGTCTTAGTTCGTTCGCGAATCGCCATTTGTGAACTGGCGATCAATGCACCTTCAAGTTGACCAGCAAGTTCTTCGCCAAGTGGCTTGACCTTGGCACGAATGTCAGCGGTCAACGCCTTGCGTTCTTCGGCCTTACGCGCGTTGCGAATCTTTGGTGATTCAGCATCAGACTGCAAACGAATACGGTCAATCACAGCAAGTGCATATTCAGGCTTGGTTTCCCATGTGTCGGCGCTGATTTCCCATTCATTGGGACCACGCGAACCGAACTCAACGATGAACTGTGCGAAGTCGGCAACAAACTTCTTCGCGTCGGCATTACTTGAAGCCTGTAAACGACCAAGCAAACCAGCCACACCAGCGTTGAATTCTTTGCTCACTTCACTAGATGCATTGACGCTGCGCGACAAGTCCCACATGCGGTAGCTCGGTTCGGCCGAGTCGACATCGCCGATTCCGGCGATCAACTTCATGGCAGTCTCGGGTTCGCCGAGCGCGGCGCAAACTGCGCCAAGAATTCCGGGAGCGATCGCCGAGTCAGAAGAAGGCGGCGTGTGACTATCGAACAACTTGCGCAAAAGCGGCTGGAACATGCGAGCGCGCGTCAACAAACCAGCGTCAGACAAAGTGGCCAAATCGGGACGGGCTTGACGAAGAGCAATGGTCATCACTTTTTCGGCATCAACTTCGGGGATTGACGTATTTGTCATGACCCAACCCAAGTGCGCCAAAACTCCTTCGGCCATCTCGGGACGCTCATCAAGTGGGTGTGCTTCGTACGGCGGAACCTCGGGGTGATCGCCAAAGAACGCCAGGTCGAGTTGCTCAACAGTCAGCAACGGACTGCGAACTGCCTGCATGCGCACATTCGCCAAGTTGATATAGAAGTAACCAGCGAAGAAGCCACATACTTCGGGCTCACCATCAGTGAACTCGTCCAAGGTGTAGTTGCCGCCACGTACGTATCCGTCACGCCAACCGAGCAAGATGCCGTTCTCCCAGCAGAACTGCTGGCTCAAAGGACTCGCCGACACGCTCAAAACCTCGCCCGCATTGGCACGGGTGTAGTGGGGCCAACGCTTGCTCGGCGCCCGGTCTGTCATCCAACGATCAGCCATATCAGTTCCCCCTCAGATCGGCGCCGTCGCCAGCACCGACCTAGAAACTAACCGATTGATTACTTCTGGCGCTACGCCAAACTCAGAACTTCAGTTTTTGGGTCGTGCGGTGACCTTGAGGCTGGTCAATCCACGCAAAACGAACGAGTCTCCATACGGGAAATCATTGCCTGGTGCCAAGCGAATGTCATCTAAGTGCTCAAGCACCAACTGCAGGGCAATCCGTGCTTCAGCTCGAGCCAGACCGGCCCCAGGACAAAAGTGCTCGCCATTACCGAAAGCCAAGTGGTCTTTCACGTTGGCCCGTTCGGGGTTAATTGAATCGGGTGTCGCGAACTTGCACTCATCACGATTGGCCGAGGCAAAAACGAGCCACATGTGATCGCCAGCGGGGATTGTGGTGCCGGCGATTTCAACATCAACTTTGGCTTGGCGGAACAGTCCCCCAACTGGAGCCTCGCTGCGCAACATTTCTTCAACGAAAGATTCGATCAGTTCGGGATGTTGACGGATGCGGTCTTGAAGTTCGGGGTTTTCGGCGAGACAGCGAATCATGTTGGAGATCAAATTGGTGGTTGTTTCATTGCCTGCCACCAAGAATTGCTGCAACATGCCGAGTTGCTCATCATCAGTAAGTTCTTCTCCGTCAATTTTGGCGTTCGCGATATCGCACAAAAGATCACCAGTCGGTTGAGCCTTGCGAGCAGCAATTTGGCCCAAGAAGTATTCGGTAAATTCTTTAGTTGAGATCAAAAAACCACGAACTTGTTCAACCGATGGCGAGTGGTTGCCCACCGGCATCACGATGTCGTCCGACCAGCGCTTAAATGTCGCCAAGTCTTCGCCGGCAACCCCAAGCGCAATTGCAATGATCGTCATCGGAACGCCAACAGTGAAGGTTCGCAAAATATCGGTCTGCCCATTGGCATGAAGGTCTGCTTTGACTCCTTCCAAAAGTTTGAGTGCGACCTCGGTGATTGTTGGTTCCATAGCCCGAATGCGGTCGGGGCGAAACGCCGGATTCACTAATTTGCGCTGCCGACGATGATCGGGCGGATCGGCATTCAGCAAAACTGCGACCCGACCTCTGGTCATGGTGTTTGAACCCAAGAGAGCGGCCATATCGGGCTCCTGCATGAGCTGCATGATGCCGTTCATCAAGGCCTCGCCTGCGGCTTGAGGGCCAGTAGGACTCAAACTCGAGAACCGATCGGTATCTCGCAAAATGGCACGCACGTCGTCATAACGCGTGATGATCCAGGCGCCCAAGTCGGCATTGAATTGAACCCCTTCTTGTGCTCGCAACCCCGCGAAGATCGGGTACGGGCACGCAATGGCTTCCTGCTTGCGGTGAATCAGGTCATCAATCGCTAATGATTCGCTCATTGCAGTTCTCTTTTCGTGAACTAAATCGACGTTGGGTCTGTTCACAAACTAATCGGTGGATTAGTTTGTGTACATACCCGTGGGGACGGGACCAATTGCTCTATCTAGGGGGAAATATGTCGACGACCGCCGATCACGAAATTTCAACACACCTGTCGTTTTGCCGCTTCTGCCACGCCAGTTGCCCCATCGAGGTCGATGTGCAACACGGCCAGGCAGTCGCCATTCGTGGTGTTGCCGACGACCCCATCTTTGCGGGGTACACCTGCATTAAGGGTCGTCAGATTCCTGAACAAATGACTCATCCCTCACGCTTACTCAGTTCGTTACGTCGCCGTCCTGATGGCACCTTTGAAGAAATTTCGTCGACCGATGCGATGGACGAGATCGGTGCCAAGTTGCGACACATCCTCGATACCTATGGTCCGCGTGCGATTGCGTCCTACACAGGTACCGGCGGATACCAGAACTCACTGGCTGTCCCCGTCGCTCGCTCATTCCATCAAGGCTTTGACTCCCCTTCCTTCTACACATCAGTCACCATTGATCAACCGGCAAAATCAACAGCGCCGTTCCGCGTCGGTATTTGGGAAGCGGGCTATCACAACTTCAGTGACGCCGAAGTGTTGCTCGCGATTGGCTACAACCCAATGGTGTCAAGTTTCGGACCAGTCGGAGGTTTGCAAGGAACCAATCCATACGTGGTTCTGCGTGAAGCCAAGAAGCGCGGAATGAAGCTGATCGTTATTGACCCACGTCGCACCGAGTTCGCTTCGCAAGCCGATATTCACTTGGCACCTAAGCCTGGCGAAGATCCAACGTTGATGGCCGGCATCTTGAAAGTCGTGATTGACGAAGGATTATTCGATCATGAATTCTGCGATCAATGGGTGGCCGATCTTCCGCAACTCGCCGATGCCGTATCTGCGTTCACCCTCGAATACGTTGCGCAACGTTGCGATGTGCCAGCTGACGACATCGTTGCAGCGGCCCGCATGTTTGCAACGGCCAAGAAAGGATCAAGCGGAACCGGCACTGGTCCATCCATGGCACCGCACTCAGGACTCACCGAACATTTGTCAATTGCCCTCAACACCATTTGTGGCCGCGTGAATCGTGAAGGTGACAAGCTTGAAAGTGGTTACTTCTTGTACCCAGAAACACCACGACGCGCTCAGGTGCACGCTGCTCGCCTCGCAGCTTCAGGAGCACCTTCACGCATGCGCAACTTGCGTGGTATTCGTGGCGAGATGTTGACGACAACATTGGCTGAAGAAATTTTGACTCCAGGCGAAGGTCAAGTACGCGCTCTGATCGTGAGCGGCGGCAACCCCGTTGTTGCCTGGCCCGATCAAGAACTGACACTTAATGCAATGAAGGATCTTGAATTACTCGTCGTCATCGACCATCGCATGTCATCAACTGCCGAGTTCGCTCATTACGTGGTCGCACCGACTTTGTCACTTGAGCGAGCAGATATTCCGCACTTGATGGATCGTTGGTTCCGTGCTCCGTACACCAACTACACCGACGCCATCACCGAACGCGCTGGTGATGTTCTGAACGAATGGGAAGTCTTCTGGGAACTTGCCAAGCGCATGGGCTCAACACTCCCCTTCCCTGGTGGCGAGACACCTATGGATGTTCGCCCGACCGATGACGAGATGATCGATCTTGCCTATGCCGGTTCACGTATGCCCATGGATGAAGTGCGAGCCAATCGCATGAAGGTTCACCCCGACAAAATTATGACTGTTTCAGCAGCCGATCCCGAGTGCACTGCAAAGTTCACAGTTGCACCAGATGACATCGTTGCTGAAATGAAAGAGATCGTCGTCGAAGGAGACGGTGCTGCTGCCCTGAGTATCGATCCGTCGCTCTATCCATTCCGCTTGGTCAGCCGCCGCCTCAAGCACGTCTTGAATTCATACGGATCTGACTTGTCAGTGTTGGGCGCCAAAGGAACATCAAACTCGGCCTATATGAACCCCGACGACATGAAAGATCATGATCTGGTCGATGGTGACCTCATTGAGATCTTCTCGCCACGCGCCTCGGTGCAAGGTCTGGTTGAATCTGCTCCCGATGTTCGCCGCGGAGTGATTTCAATGGCGCATTCATGGGGTGGCTCATCGCTCACCGATGAAAAGGTACGCGACATCGGATCCCCAACAAGCCGTTTGGTATCTGTTGACAAGGGCTACGATCGCATCAACGGCATGGTCGTGCAGAGCGCAATCCCGGTCCGCATCGCAGTCGTCGAACACATCAATCGCTGACATCACAACTACTCACATCAAATTTAGGAGACACATCATGGCTCGAATCAATGTTCCCGACGGTGAAGGTCTAGAAGCCCATCGCATGTGGAAGTTAGCCCCACATATGGGTGCCGGTATGAGTGCCATGAGCGAGGCCGTCTACGTGAAGTCAAGTTTGAGCGTTCGCGAACGTGAAGTCGCGCGCATGCGCATTGCTCAACTCAATCAATGCGTCGTTTGACTGAATACTCGAGCTGCATCGGCGATGCAGCAAGGATTAAGTGACGAGAACTACAACTCGGTTCAGCATTACCACGATCACCCTGACTTCACTGACCGCGAGCGTCTCGCAGCCGAATACGCAGAACGCTTTGCGATCGATCACACTTCGGTTGATGACGAACTGTGGGGACGCCTACAAAGTGTGTACAGCGACACCGAACTATTAGAACTCACCATGACTATTGGATTTTGCGTTGGCATGGGACGCGCCTTCCAAGTTTTAGATGTGGCGCGTGACTTTGACATATTGTGGAGTCGCGAACCCGACTCAGCCCCAACCAAACCCAAGGAATAGCCATGACTCCTCTCGAAACTGTGAACGCCTTTATTCAGGCGATCGAAAATCGCAACGTTGACGCAGCCATTGCTCTTGTGAGCGATAACTGCGAATACGACAATGTACCGATGGGCAAAGTCTTTGGGCCCGAGGCCATTTCATCAATGCTCAAGCCAATGATTGAAGGATGCAGCGAAGTTGCCTGGCCCGTTC
>Ga0209358_10001666_pt1 | contig 17445 bp, 22 predicted proteins | sample LauGreFa1BDMLBSN_2_FD_187574 | JGI IMG/M metagenome (GOLD analysis project Ga0209358, IMG submission 187574) | Freshwater lake microbial communities from Lake Michigan, USA - Fa13.BD.MLB.SN (SPAdes) (version 2) | ecosystem: Environmental > Aquatic > Freshwater > Lake | place: Lake Michigan, USA... | reverse complement strand
ACAAGACCAAGTCAAATGTGAGGAACAAGGTGAGGACCACCAAGGATCGCATTTTGCGATGCACATTGGCACCGCGGTTTTTGAAATAGGTCCACAGCAAGGGCACTACGGCAATGAAAAAGCCAACACCCAACAAACGTGCGGTGGGGCTGAGGTTGTACAGATCGACTTCGGTCATGTTGAAACGTGGTTATGTTGATGCCGATGAACGCGGTTGCTTCAACATCTGGCGCATGTCATCCAAATCAATCTGACTTTCTGATGACACCTTCAAACGCGGTTGGGGCTTGAGAGCATGGCCATAAACCACTTCAAAGGTCAGCGCCAAGCGACCGTCTTGGTCAGATTTGGCCATGGACAATAAAACGGCGTGAAGTTGCTTCAACCAGGCTTTGCCGCGCAGACCGTTAAAACGGTCAACGTGAAAATTGCGACCCATGCTGCGCAAATCTTCAAGCAATTTTTCGGGGGTGGCATAGGTCAGGGTAATTTTTTCCATGTCCATGACAGGCTCGGCAAAGCCGGCGTGCACCAACATGTCACCCCAATCGTGCATGTCGGTAAATTCATGGGCAGGCATAGGCCATCCAGCTTGCGCATAGGCTGCGCGCAACTCGAGCAGGGTGTCAGGGCCTAAACAAGAAAACATCACAAAGCCATTGACCGACAGCGCACGATGCCACTGGGCCAGCAAATCTTCTGGATGCGACGCTTGATGCAACAGCATGTTGGCCCATACCAGGTCCATGCTGTGATCGGCAATGGCGCTGGTTTGCAATCGTGATTCAAACCAAGCTGCAGGACGCCACCAAGGCTGACGCGCCTTGGCTTGCACTTGGGTCGCTTCTTGCGGCCGATGTGCTTTTAAGAAGCCTTTGGCCTGCGGATATCTTTGCTTGAGCAAACCCAAGGCATTCAAACCAGCACGCACCGGGTCCCAATACACCCAAGACTTGGGTTGCAATTTGATAAAGGCCAAGCGCTCTTCCATGCGACGGGCCACCTCTTCATGAAGCCAAGGCGAACTCAACTTGCCATCGCCACGCAAGGGCAGCAACGCCCATCGACTTGCGGCGACGGGGTCTAAGCTGGGGGGGCGTTCTTGGGCCATTTGAAAGATTGGAGAGCAGGCAACAGCGTTTGAAAATCAGGGCTATGCAGGGCAATGAAGGCCCTGTGCACAGCGCAAGCAAGGTGCAAAGCCAATTCCCTGAAGTATATTGGTTCGTGATTAACCTTCCCAGCCAATGTGCAATTTGCAAAGCCTGGCCAGCTATATCGGTTTGCCATGCCTGCGTCAGTGCCTTTGGTCAGCCCAAAGGCCGATGTCAAAAGTGCGCATTAGCCCTTCCTCAATCATTTTGGACACATGCTTCCTTGCGTGCCAGCCACCAACCCTCAAGCTGTTCAAACTGCCAAGCACATCCCTCACCCCTAGACGCCTGCTGGGCCGCCATGTCTTACACATGGCCTTGGACACAACTGGTGAGCCAATTCAAATTTCAAAACGATCCGGCTTGGGCCCAAGCTTTGGCCACGCTCATGCGAAGTGCACCAGGCGTTGAAGACGCATTGGATGCGGCAGACGTCATCTTGCCCATGCCCTTGTCGGCCCAGCGTTTGGCCGAGCGTGGATTCAATCAAGCTTTGCAACTGGCCAAGTTTTTGAGCCCGCTTAAAACGCAGCCCTTTACCTTGCTCAAGCTCAGACATACCGAACAACAAAGCACCTTGAAGCGCTCTGAGCGCCTCCAAAACTTAGCAGGCGCTTTGGCCGTTGCACCCTTACGGGCAGGCTCTCTCAGGGGTCAACACGTGTTACTCATTGACGATGTCATGACCAGCGGCGCAAGCCTCAACACCGCAGCCCGTGTGTTAAAGCAAGTTGGCGCGCAAAGCGTCAAAGGCTTGGTCTTTGCACGCACTGAAATGTGAAAGTGCAAAAAAGCTGTACAAATTTTGACGCACTTCCGAAGCACAATAGCGGCTTATGTTTAACATTGTTTTAGTCGAACCCGAAATCCCACCCAACACGGGCAACGTCATTCGCTTGGCCGCCAATACAGGCTGCGCCTTACACCTCATCGAGCCCTTGGGATTTTCGATGGAAGACAAGCACATGCGACGCGCAGGTCTCGACTATCACGAATATGCAAAAGTGAAGCGCCATGCCGACTGGGCCACGTTTTTAGCCACAGAAAAACCCGATGCCTCGCGCATGTTTGCGCTTACCACCAAGGGCACGCGCTTTGTTCAAGAAACGACATTTCAGGCAGGCGATTGGTTTGTGTTTGGCGCCGAAACACGAGGCCTGTCGCCCGAGTTGCGCGAAAATTTTGAGCCCGTCAACCGATTGAAACTGCCCATGCTCGAAGGCCAGCGCAGTCTCAATTTGTCCAACAGTGTGGCGGTGGTGGTGTACGAAGCTTGGCGCCAGAATGGCTTTAAAGCTTAAACGCCCTGGCGTTTAGGCTCGAGTTTTAAACGTAATAGCGCGCCAGCGACTCGGCAATGCAGCTGGGTTTTTCAGAGCCTTCGCGCTCAATCTTCATTTCCCATGTGAACTGCATGCCGTTGCCATCAATGGCCACTGCATCGAGCAATTTCATGTGACCGCGCACCTTGCTGCCCACGGGTACAGGTGACGTAAAGCGCACTTTGTTCAAGCCGTAGTTCACGCCCATGCGCACATCCTTAATTTTGATAGCGCTTTGAGACAACTTAGGAATGAGCGACAAGGTGAGAAAGCCATGCGCAATGGGCGCGCCAAACGGGCCGGCTTTGGCTTTTTCGACATCGATGTGAATCCACTGATGGTCGCCTGTAGCCTCGGCAAACATGTTGACTTGTGCTTGCGTGATCTCTGTCCATGGCGACACAGCCACAGTTTGGCCAACACAAGCTGCGAGTTCTTTAAGGGTTTGAAATGTTTTCATAGACCGCACTCTAACCAGCTTTGTCTCAGAGATCAATCACGACATTGCCTAATTGACCAGCCTCAACGGCTTCATGCGCTTTGACAATTTTATCTAAGGTAAATCGGGCGCCAATGGTGTGCTGCAGTTGACCACCTGCTAACAATTCGTTGAGGCGACTGACACACCAAGCTCGGTCTGCAGGCAGCAAGTCGTAAACCAAGAAAAACTTGAAGCCAATCGAATTGAACAACAAGGGCCGGAAAGTCAAAGGAATATCGCCCACCACGTTGGAGCCATAGCCCACCAATTGGCCATGAGGCGTCAAGCCACCCGTCGTCACCCACTGCGATGCAGTCGCAAAATCCATGTCGATGATCACGTCAACACCGCGGCCTTGGCTGAATGCCTTCAAGCGCTCGACCACTGGCTCTGTTTTGTAAAAAATAGTTTCGACGGCACCGGCCGATTTGGCATGCGCGGCTTTTTCTTCAGAACCCACCGTGCCAATGACCTGACCGCCATATTGCGTCACGAGTTGGGTGATGTAATGACCCACTGCAGAAGATGCACCTGTGACCAAAACTTTTTTGCCGCGCAAATTTTCATCGCCAGCCAAGTGCACAGCTTGAACTGCTGTTAAGCCTGGAATGCCCATGCAAGCACCGGCTGCAAAGTCGGTGTTGTCGGGTAGGTTTACGGCTTGCGCTTCGGGCACCACAATGGCTTCAGACGCGGTACCATGTGGGCGTTGCCACTGCGCATTCCAAATCCAAACTCGTTCACCCACGCGCTGTTTTGAAACACCTTCACCCACTGCTTCAATGACGCCGGCGCCATCGCTGTGTGGTACGACCCAAGGGTCGGTTAAAGGCCGCGCACGGCGAGATTTCACATCGGATGGATTGACCCCCGATGTGGCCAAACGCACCAACACCTCACCTCTACCAGGTGCATTGAGCGGCAATGAGCCCAACACCAGTACGTCACGGGCTTCGCCATTTTTTTCGTACCATGCCGCACGGGTTGAAAGGCTTGTTGTCATCTGAGAATCCTTAGACGCGTTCCAAAATCACGGCAATGCCCTGTCCCACACCAATGCACATGGTGCACAGTGCGTAGCGACCGCCGGTGGCATGCAAACGGTTGACCGCTGTGGTGGCCAAGCGTGCACCCGAGGCACCTAAAGGATGGCCCAAAGCAATGGCGCCGCCCCAAGCATTGACGCGCTCGTCGTCGTCTTTCAAGCCGAGCATGCGCAGCACGGCCAAGCCTTGCGCCGCGAAGGCTTCGTTCAACTCAATGACGTCGATTTGATCAAGCGTTAAACCAGTTTGCGCCAACACTTTCAATGTAGCGGGTGCTGGGCCAATGCCCATCACCCGAGGTGCCACGCCTGCAGTGGCCATGCCCACCACACGGGCTTTGGGTGTCAGGCTGTACTTACCTGCCATTGTTTCGTTGGCCAGCAGCAATGCACACGAACCATCATTGACACCACTGGCGTTGCCTGCGGTCACAGTGCCATCGGGGCGCACCACACCTTTGAGCTTGGCCAAGGATTCGATGCTGGTTTCGCGGGGATGCTCATCGGTGTCAACAATGATGGCATCGCCCTTCTTTTGGGGAATGCTGACGGGCGTAATTTCGCGCGCCAAGTGGCCCGCCTTTTGAGCGGCCACAGCTTTCATCTGGCTGGCCAAGGCCATGCGGTCTTGTGCTTCGCGCTCAATTTTGTAATCAGTGGCCACGTTTTCGGCGGTCTCGGGCATGGAGTCGACGCCGTATTTTTCTTTCATCAATTTGTTGACGAAACGCCAGCCAATGGTGGTGTCGTACACGGCATTGGCGCGGCTAAAAGCCGACTCGGCTTTGGGCATCACAAACGGTGCGCGGCTCATGCTTTCTACACCTCCGGCAATCATCAAGCCGGCTTCGCCCGACTTGATGGCGCGTGAGGCCGAACCCACGGCGTCCAAACCCGAACCGCACAAACGGTTGAGAGTGGCGCCAGGCACATCAATGGGCAAACCTGCCAACAAGCTGCTCATGTGGGCCACGTTGCGGTTGTCTTCACCGGCTTGGTTGGCGTTGCCGTACAACACGTCGGTAACGGCGGCCCAATCCACCTGAGGGTTACGCGCCATCAGGGCACGAATGGGGATGGCCCCCAGGTCATCGGTACGTACGCTGGACAAAGCGCCACCATAGCGGCCGAAAGGCGTGCGGATGGCGTCACAAATGAAGGCTTGTGTGATGTTTGAGCTCATGATGGGTCTTTGGTGTGAGGCTAAGGATTTCAATAATCATGCAATATAGTGCATGCTGCATCTAAATTCAAGTCGAAATTGTCCCCTAGCTTACCCTCCTGTGGCATTGGGCGACAATGTTGTCATGCTGATACAACCTTCCCAAGCCGATGTGCGCAGATTCTTCTGTGGCACCTATGCCAAAGCCCGTTCAGGCGCCACGCTAGAGCCCATAGAGATTCTGGCCAGCCAGTGGATTGACGAGCATCCCGAATATCACGCAGAGTTCTCGGACGTCGATGCAGCTTTGGCCAACATGTTGAACGCTGACCCTGCCAAAGAGAATCCTTTTTTGCATCTGTCTATGCACCTGTCCATCAGCGAGCAGTGCAGCATTGACCAACCCCGTGGCATTCGTCAGGCCGTCGAGTTGCTGACCCACAAACGTAACTCTTTGCACGAAGCTCACCACGCCACCATGGAATGCTTGGGTCGCATGATTTACGAAAGTCAGCGCTCGGGAAAGATGCCTGATGGCAATGTGTACATCGATTGTGTTCAAAGGCATGCCACCAAAGATTAAAACGCCGCACAAGCAAAAACCGCGCGGTCACTGAAGCGACATTTCAGGCGGTGAACCCCAAGACGCAAATGGGTGTTTCTCGCGCACAATCAAAACAAGCTTAACCACTCCATTTAGATCATTATGAAATTCCAAGGTACCGACAATTACGTCGCCACGCAAGATTTGAAATTGGCTGTGAACGCGGCCATCACCTTGAAGCGCCCCTTGCTGGTCAAAGGCGAGCCTGGCACAGGCAAAACCATGTTGGCCGAAGAAGTGTCAGAAGCATTGGGTTTGAAACTCATTCAGTGGCACATCAAGTCCACCACCAAAGCGCAGCAAGGCCTCTACGAATACGACGCCGTCAGCCGTCTTCGCGACAGCCAATTGGGTGACGAAAAAGTTAAGAACATCGAGAACTACATCATCAAAGGTGTGCTGTGGCAAGCCTTTACGTCTGAAGAGCCTGTGGCCATTTTGATTGACGAAATCGACAAGGCCGACATCGAGTTTCCAAACGACTTGCTGCGCGAAATCGATCGCATGGAGTTTTATTGCTATGAAACACGTCAGCTGATCAAAGCCAAAACTCGCCCCTTGGTGTTCATCACCTCCAACAACGAAAAAGAATTGCCTGATGCTTTCTTGCGCCGTTGCTTCTTCCACTACATCAAGTTCCCAGAAGCCGACACCATGAAGCAAATTGTGGATGTGCACTTCCCCAACTTGAAAAAAGAATTGCTCGCAGTTGCCTTGAAAAATTTCTACGACGTGCGCGGTTTGCCCGGCCTCAAAAAGAAGCCCTCCACCAGCGAATTGCTCGACTGGCTCAAGTTGTTGGTGGCCGAAGACATTCCCTTGGAAGCCTTGCAAAGTGCCGACCAAAAAGTGAGCGTGCCACCACTGGTTGGCGCCTTGCTGAAGAACGAGCAAGATGTCAGCTTGTTTGAAAAGCTGGTGTTCATGAACCAACGCAACCGTTAATTCAACATGTCACGCAATTTGCTCGCTGAAGGTTTATCGGATGCCGTAGGTTTTGTGGGCGGCGCCCTGCTGGGCTTTTGGGCAGGCCGCCTGCTTGGCTGGAATATTTTTGCAGCTGGCTACGGCATTGACAGCATTGGCGGCATTTTGTTGGTAGGTTTGGGTGGTGGTTTGGGCTTGCAATTGGCCAGACGTTGGCAAGCCGCACAATCCAAGTCGGACGACGGGACGGATGACAATTCGTCAAAAGACCAGTGATGACAGCGCCCAATCTGTTTACTCAAGCCACGACCTTGCGTGGCCAACATGTCTGCCTGATGCCACTGAGCGCAGCGCATCACGATGACTTGCTTGAAGCGGTCAAGGACGGCGAACTTTGGCGCCATTGGTACACCGCCATTCCTACACCCGACAAAATGGGTGCCGAAATTGAGCGCCGCTTAAGCCTGCATAAGCAAGGCAGCATGTTGCCCTTCACGGTGCAAGTCAACGGCAAAGCCGTGGGCATGACAACCTACATGAACATTGACGCAGCCAACCAACGTGTTGAGATTGGCTCTACGTGGTATCGGGCTAGCGTGCAACGATCGAGTGTTAACACCGAATGCAAACGTCTGTTACTGGCTTATGCCTTTGAGCAACTTCAATGCAATGCCGTTGAATTTAGAACGCATTTCTTCAACCAACAAAGCCGCCGCGCCATTGAGCGCCTGGGCGCCAAGTTGGATGGTGTGTTGCGCAACCATCAAATTAACCATCACCCCGATGCCGCGGGCGCCCTGCGTGACACCTGCGTTTACAGCATCCTGAACACCGAGTGGCCTTCTGTGAAGGCCCACTTGGATTACCAACTCAGTCGTTCGCGCGAGGCCTAAAGCATGCTGATCGATTTCTTTTACACCCTGCGTGCCGCCAAATTACCGGTGTCTGTGCGCGAATACCTCAACGTCTTGGAGGCCCTTCAAGCCAACGTGGTGGGCCCTGCATCGGATGCATGCAGCATCGATGATTTCTATCATTTAAGTCGCACCATCATGGTGAAAGACGAGAAGCACTACGACAAATTTGACAAGGCCTTTGGCGCCTACTTCAAAGGCGTCGAAATGCTGACCGACTTCACCAAAGAAGTGCCCTTGGAATGGTTGCAAAAAATTCTAGAAAAAGAACTCACGCCCGAACAAAAAGCCGCTATTGAAAAAATGGGCTGGGACGAGTTGATGGAGACCTTGAAAAAACGTTTGGAAGAACAAAAAGAACGCCACGAAGGTGGCAACAAATGGATTGGCACAGGCGGCACGTCGCCCTTTGGCAATGGTGGCCACAACCCCCAAGGCGTTCGCATTGGCGGCAAAGGCGGCAACCGCAGCGCCGTCAAAGTATGGGAACAACGCGCCTATCGCGATTACGACGATACGCAAGAATTGGGCACTCGCAACATCAAAGTGGCTTTGCGCCGTTTGCGCAAATTTGCGCGTGAAGGCTCTGCAGAAGAACTCGATCTGCCCGACACCATTCGCTCGACTGCAGCCAATGCCGGGTACCTTGACATCAAGATGGTGCCCGAGCGCCACAACAACGTGAAGGTGCTGCTGTTGATGGACGTGGGCGGCACCATGGACGACCACATTGCTCGCGTAGAAGAATTGTTCTCGGCAGCCAAGGCCGAGTTCAAACACTTGGAGTTCTATTACTTCCACAACTGTGTTTACGACTTCATGTGGAAAAACAACAAGCGCCGCTATGCAGAGAAGTTTCCAACATGGGACATCTTGCGCAAGTACAACAAAGACTACAAATTGATCTTTGTAGGCGACGCCACCATGAGCCCCTACGAAATTTTGCAACGCGGCGGCAGTGTGGAATACAACAACGAAGAAGCTGGTGCAGAGTGGTTGCAACGCCTCACGCACACCTTCCCCAAATTTGCTTGGATCAACCCCGAACCGCAAGGAGTTTGGCAATATCGCCAAAGCATTGCCGTCATTCAGCAACTCATGAGCAACCGCATGTTTCCGCTCACCCTCAAGGGCTTGGAAGATGCCATGCGCATGATGAGCAAGTAATTATTTAAATTCAGGAGACACCATGGCCAAGGCATACCTCATTGGACAAGTGACGGTTCACAACCCAGAGGGTTACACCAAGTACGCACAGCATGTACCCGCAACCTTGGCCCAATACGGCGGTAAGTATCTGGTTCGTGGCGGCGAATGCACACAACTTGAAGGCACTGCACAAGGCAATCGCAGGGTTGTCATTGAGTTTGCCAGCCGTGCAGCCGCTGAAACTTGGTACAACAGCCCTGAATACCAAGCCATCTTGCCCCACAGAAAAGCCAATTCCGAGGGTCATATTGCTCTCAGATGGATTTGAGGGATAAATCCAACACGCCTGATCTCTTTTTTGTCTTTTAGATTTACAGGCTGGCTTCAATGATTACAATTTATATAAATGACAAAAAATTTGCAATCAATGCGCAAAGTATTCGGATTGCTGATACTGACAATGACTCAAGCTTGCACCAACGTGAGCTTGAACAGCAGCGCATTAACAAGGGATTTCTCTCCTCTGATTGCGCCTGGCGCAAACAAAACAAACTTTGAGCAAGACAAAGGCACCTGCCTCAAAGAAGTTCAAGAAGCCGTTGGTCAAAAAATCAATGAAAACTTTGCCATCATCAAGTTTAGAAACTGCTTGATTCAAAAGGGTTACGTCCTTTTAAGCTGACCCCGTTTCGCCCTGTAAAATCTACGGGCCGCCGCCGTAGTTCAATGGATAGAACGAGTGCCTCCTAAGCGCTAGATACAGGTTCGATTCCTGTCGGAGGCACCAAGCAAGCAACTATCTCTGATGCTTGCCTGCATTCCAAACTCTTTGCCCCGCAGTTTTCACTGCAATGTCATTGGGCACCGCCTCTAAAGGTGTCGCCATGCTGTCATTCCATCTGTTGAGGAATCCAAACATGGCCACCACCCCCAAAATCTCAACAATCTGACTGTCTGACCAATGCTGTTTCATGAGCGCAAAAAGTTCATCTGTGACGGCATTGGGTTGCGAAGCTGCGGCCAAAGCAAAATCAAGTGCCAGCTTTTCTTTTTCTGTGAACAGTGGGCTGGTTGAATACTGCCAAACATCTGCCAATTTCTCTTCTGAAACCCCAAAATTGTGAGCGCCAAGGAGGGTGTGCGCTTGGCAATACAGACAGCCCGAGGCCTGGCTTGCAACATGGCCAATGAGGCGCCTGAAGCCCAAATCAACTTCGCCTTCGGGGTCCATCACGGCGGCATTCAACTGGGCAAACGCTTGTACCAGCTTGGGCTTGCGCTGCATGGTTAAAACGCTGTTTGGCGTAAAGCCCAAAGTGCCTAGAAAAAAATCGAAGTAATTTTTTAACTCAGGCGTGGTTTCGGGGGGCAATGGGTCGAGTCTAGACATCTGGCTTCAACTTTCAGCTGTCTAATTCAATTTTTCTATCGCGCGCTAACTTGGTCCAACGCTCAATGTCGGTCTTCATGTAAGCTGAAAATGCTTCTGGCGACAATGGCATCAAAGCAACGGCTTCAGACGAAAGCTTGTCTTTAAAGTCTTGTTGCGCCAAAACTTGGGCTAGCGCATCACTCAGCGTTTTAACCACCGCCTGCGGCATGCCAGCTGGGCCCACAATGCCGTACCACTGCTGCCCGTCAAAGCCCTTGTAGCCCAGCTCTTCAAAGGTGGGAACATCTTTGAGCAACTCATGTCGCTTGGGGCCAGTCACAGCCAAGGGGCGCATTCTGCCGCTTCGGATGTGTGGCAACGCACCAGCCAAACTGGGAAACAAAGCCTGGGTCTGACCCGAAATTAAATCGACGTTGGCAGGCGCCACGCCCCTGTAGGGAATGTGAATCATGAACAAGCCTGTCTGCTGCTTAAACAACTCACCCACCAAGTGCGTTAACGAGCCAGCACCTGCAGAACCATAAGCAATCTTGCCGGGTTGTTTGCGAACGTATTCCACAAAAGATTTGACATCATTGGCGGGCACGCCAGGGTTGACGCACAGCACATTGGGTGCCGTACCAATCATGCCGATGGGCGTGAAATCTTTGAGGGCGTCGTAGTTTAATTTTCGCGTTGCAGGCGATGTGCCGTGTGTGGCCACATAGGCCTGCAACAAGGTGTAGCCGTCGGGGGTGCTCTTGGCCACGTTTTGGCACGCAATGGCACCACCGCCGCCAGAAACATTTTCAATAATGATGCTTTGCCCTAGGACCTTGGTCAAACGCTCGCAGGTGGCGCGGCCAATCATGTCGGCGCCACCGCCAGCAGCGACAGGCACCACATATCGAATGGTCTTGTTGGGGTAAATGCTCTGCGCATTAGACCAGGGCGCCAAAGTGGATGCTGCCGTGGCCAAGATCAGTTGGCGTCTATTTTTTGAAATCATATTTTTAGTCTCCATCATCATCTTAGACGGAACCCAAAAATCATGCACCAATACACTTATTTTTGAGGGATAAAACCTCTTGGTGCAGGTCTTGCGCCCATGCTCTGCGGTCGCGATCTAAGGCCGTCTGCAATTCACCAAAGTTGACAACCGCCTTCAAGCCTTGGGCATTCAGCGTTGACCACACCGACGCCAACAAAGTGTCATTGTCAATGTAGCGTGCCGCCATGCTGATCCGACCCGAGGCAGAATCTACAAATTGCAAAGCCATAGGCTGAATGGGTGAATCGGCTTCAATGGCCGACTGAATCAGGTTGGCATGGAAAGGCAGCATGCCAATGCCATCGCCCGTGGTGCCCTCGGGAAACACGCCCAACACATCCCCATTGCGCAATGACTGCGCCATGTCTTTGACCATGCGCATGGCATCTTTGCGTTGCGCGCGTTGAATGTACAAAGTACCGCCGCCAGTGGCCAAGGTGCCCAACACAGGCCAGTCGCGCAACTCTGATTTCGACACAAAACGGCAGTGCCGTGTGGCATGGATGACCAAGATATCAAGCCAAGAGATGTGATTGCTAACCAAGAGCGCAGGACCAGTAACAACGGGCTGACCGCGAACCTCTAGGTCAATGCCCCAGATGCGCAAGAGCTGCATGGCCCACACCTGCACACGAGCGTCACGTTGTTGCTGGCTCAGTTGCGGAAACCGAAAGTAAATGGTGACCCATCCCACCAGCACGTGCCACATGCCACGCAGCAATTTGAGGGCTGCGCGCATGCTTAAGCTTGATAGGCCACTTGTCCGCCCACCAAGGTGCATTGCACCCGGCCGGGCAAGTCGTAACCAGAGAACGGCGTGTATTTGCCTTGGCTGCGCAAGTTGTCAGAGGTCACTTGCCAATGGGCTTCTGGGTCCAAGATGCACACGTCGGCTTGTCCGCCTACTTTCAACTGACCCATGTCTTTGCCCAGCACGCGAGCGGCTTCGCTGGTGATGGTGGCAATGGCGCGAGACAGTGGCACTTTGCTGTCTTGCGACCACTTGAGTGCCAAGCTGAGCAACAACTCGAGACCCGTTGCGCCAGGCTCTGCTTCTGCAAAAGGCAAGGCTTTTTCATCTTCGCTCACAGGACTATGGTCGGAGACCAAAGCATCGATGGTGCCGTCTGCCAAGGCTTGGCGCAGTGCATCGCGGTCGCGCTGTTGACGCAGCGGTGGCGACACGCGCGCACGGCTGTCGAAATACCCCACATCGGCATCAGTGAGGTGCAATGAATTGATGCTGACATCGCAAGTGACAGACAAGCCTTCGGCTTTGGCCTGACGCACCAAGGCTACGCCTGCGGCACTGCTGATACGGCACAAGTGCACATGGGCTTTGATGCTTTTGAGCAATTCAAAAATGGTGTGCAGGGCAATGGTCTCGGCGGCTACTGGCACACCTGACAAACCCATGCGAGTGGCCAAAGGACCGCTGGCAGCCACGCCTTTGCCCAAATGCAATTCTTGTGGTCGCATCCACACGGTGTAGCCAAATGAGTTGGCGTACTGCAAAGCGCGTTGCAACACTTGGGTATTCTCTAAAGCCACTTCGGCCTGGCTGAAACCCACGCAACCGGCCTCTGTCAGTTGGACCATTTCGGTCAACACTTCACCTTTGAGGCCGCGCGTCAGCGCCCCCAAAGGCATGACCTTTGAGCGATTGAGTTTTTCTGCTTTGAAGCACAGCATTTCGACCAAGCCAGGCTCGTCCAACACAGGGTCGGTGTCGGGTGGGCACACCAAGCTGGTGACGCCACCGGCAACAGCCGCGGCCAATTCTGAATCGAGCATGCCTTCGTGTTCGTGGCCTGGCTCTTTGAGTCGCACAGACAAATCCACCAGGCCCGGCATCACGATGAGGCCTTTGGCATCGATGGTTTTTTGCGCCTGAAAATCTGCGGGCAATTTGCCAATGGCCAAAATTTTGCCTTCTGAGATGGCCACATCGGCCACGCTATCGGTTTGGCTGGCGGGGTCGATCACCCGACCACCTTGAATCAAAATATTCATGGTCTTTGTTCTTTCTTCTTCTGGTACTTCAAGCTTCATTGCCCGCCACGATGCTCATCACGGCCATGCGCACGGCAATGCCAAAGGTCACCTGCGGCAAGATCACACTTTGCGGGCCATCCACAACGGCCGAGTCAATTTCCACACCGCGGTTGATGGGGCCTGGGTGCATCACGATGGCATCGGGCTTGGCCAGTTGCAGCTTTTCTGGCGTGAGGCCAAAGCGTTTGAAATATTCTTGGCTTGAGGGCAACAAGGCACCGCTCATGCGTTCGTTTTGCAAGCGCAGAGTAATGACCACGTCGCAATCTTTGATGCCTTCTTCGAGGTTATGAAAAACCTTCACACCCATTTGCGCCATGTCTGATGGCACCAACGTTTGAGGCCCCACCACGCGCACTTCGGCGCAACCCAAGGTGGTCAGCGCATGAATGTCAGAGCGCGCCACACGTGAGTGCAATACGTCCCCCACAATGGCCACCGTGAGATTTGCAAAATCTTTTTTGTAGTGACGAATGGTGTACATATCGAGCAAACCCTGCGTGGGGTGTGCATGCCGTCCATCTCCTGCATTGACCACGTGCACATGCGGTGCCACATGCTGTGCAATGAGGTATGGCGCACCTGACTCGGAGTGGCGCACCACAAAAATATCGGCTGCCATGGCCGACAAGTTGGCAATGGTGTCGAGCAAGGATTCGCCTTTAGAAGCAGACGAACGGGCAATGTCGAGGTTGATCACATCGGCCGACAAACGCGTAGCCGCAATTTCAAATGTGGTGCGCGTGCGTGTGCTGTTTTCGAAGAACAAGTTGAAGACGCTTTTGCCGCGCAGCAAGGGCACCTTTTTGACTTCGCGGTCGCTGACGCTCACAAAGTTGGCCGCAGTGTCTAGAATGTGCGTGAGGATGTCGCGCGACAAACCTTCAGTCGACAGCAAGTGAATGAGCTCGCCGTTATTGTTGAGTTGGGGATTGCGTTTGTAGAGCATTGTTATTTTTTCCCTGCTGTGCTGTTGTCTTCTTGAACTTCAAAGCTGAACTCGCCATTGGCCAATCGGGCCAGCGCCAGCGATTGCGTACTGGGCAGTGCCACGCGTGCAGCGGCATAGTCGGCTTGAATGGGCAACTGGCGGCCGCCGCGGTCCACCAAAACCGCCAAGCGCACGTTGGCAGGGCGGCCGTAGTCAAACAACTCGTTGATGACTGCGCGAATGGTGCGACCGGTGTAAAGCACATCGTCCAAAATCACCACATCGGCACCTTGAATCTCAAAGGGCAAGCTGGTTTGACCGCCTGCAGACAAGCCGCGCTGTGCAAAGTCATCGCGGTGCATGGCCGAAGAAATGCTGCCGTGCTTGCCAGTCAATTCCAAATCTTTTTGCAGACGCTCTGCCAACCAAGCGCCACCAGAAGTAATCCCAACCAAACGTGTTTCGGGGGTGCACATGGCACGCACACCGCGCAAGAGTTCGCCGTACAGCGCCTCTGCATTCAAAGCCAATGCACTCAAGGCAGACTCCTTAAAAATTGTTCCAAAATGATACAAGCCGACGCAGCGTCGGCATCTTTGGCACCCGCCGAAATGGCTTCGGTGGTGCTGTAACGTTCGTCCACTTCGTAGACGTTCAAACCAAAACGTCCGCGCAGTTGCCGCGCAAATTTTTGTGCACGAAGGGTGTTTTCATGCGATGCGCCATCTGGGTGAAAAGGCACGCCCACCACCAAAGCATCGGGGGCCCATTCTTTGATGCGTTTTTCGATGTGCGAAAAGCGGGCATCGCCTTCGGCAACCACCGTCGCTTGAGGGGTGGCTTGACGCAGCATGCGATTGCCCACAGCGACGCCAGTGCGTTTCATGCCGAAGTCAAAAGCCAAAAAACTCTGCTGCGACGCAGGCACAGAGAGCGCCTGGTCTAGGCTCATGCGTGGCCCACCTGAGAGGACAACATCCACGCTTGCAAGCCCAACAAGCTAAGCGCTTTGTCGTAGCGTTGCTCGATGGGCGTGTCAAAAATAACGGCTGGGTCGGCGGCCACTGTGAGCCAGCTGTTTTCGCCAATTTCAGATTCCAATTGGCCCTCACCCCAAGATGCATAGCCCAGAGTGACCAAGACACGCTGAGGTCCGGAGCCATTGGCCATGGCTTCCAGCACATCTTTGGAGGTGGTCATGGCCAAGCCACCTGGAACACTCAAGGTGGAGGCATAAATAGAGTTGTTTTTTTCATCGGAACTTGCTTCCAGCATGGGTTCGTGCAACACAAATCCTCGTTCGGTTTGAACGGGTCCGCCTTGCAATACATTGGATTGCAATAGGTCTTGGCGCGTAAGGGGCAGCTCGACTTTCTCGAACAAATGCTTCAGACTGAGATCGCCGGGCTTGTTGATGATCAGGCCCATGGCACCCCGCTCCGAGTGTTCGCACAAATAAACCACACTCTTGGCAAATACTGGGTCCTCCAAACCGGGCATGGCAATCAAAAAATGATGCGAAAGCTGAGTGGAGGCAAAATCGGCAGACATGCTCCAATTTTAACGGCCTCCAACCCATGAACAAACCCTTTTCTACCGGCTTGGTCTGGTTTCGGCGAGATTTACGCGTTGACGACAACGCCGCCCTTTACCACGCCCTCAAAAACTGCAGCAAAGTGCAGTGTGTATTTGTCTTTGACACCGACATCCTAAACCCATTGCCCCGCAAAGATCGGCGGGTTGCTTTCATCCAAGAATCCTTGCTTGAAATGGACCACCTGCTGCGCCAAGCCGCCACCGAGGCAGGTGTTGCCCCCCAACTGGCTGCTCAAGTGGGGCTCATTGTGTTGCACGGCAATGCTGTCAAAGAAATAGCGGATCTGGCCAAACACATAGAGGCCCAGGCTGTTTTTGCCAACCACGACGACGAGCCAGCCGCCCTTGCCCGCGACGCCCAAGTTCGAGGTGCCTTGGCCAATGCCGGCATTGCCCTTCATACCTACAAAGACCACGTGGTGTTTGAGCGACAAGAGGTGCTTACCTTGGCGGGCAACCCCTACACTGTCTTCACCCCCTACAAAAACGCTTGGCTCAAAAAGGTACAAGCGCAAGATTTGGCGCCCCACCATGTGGCCGAGCATGCCGCCGCATTGGCCCCAAGGCCTCAGGCTTTCCAAAAACCGGTGCCCACGCTACCCGACATTGATTTTGAAACGGTCGACCTGACGGCCTTGCATTACAAATCTGGTGTCTCAGGGGCACAAAGCCTTCTCGAAGATTTTTTGCACCGCATCGACCGCTACGAAGAAACTCGAAATTTTCCGGCAGTCAAAGGGCCCAGCTACCTCAGCGTGCACCTGCGCTTTGGCACGGTGTCTATTCGCCAATTGGCTACAGAGGCATGGCGCCGCTATAAAACCAGTGAGGGCGCAAGCGTGTGGTTGTCTGAGCTCATTTGGCGCGACTTTTACGCCCAAATCTTGGCCAATTTCCCACATGTGGCCGAGCGCTGCTTTAAGGCCGAATACGATGCCATCCATTGGGATCACGGGCCTCACGGCAAAGCTTTGTTTGCCGCTTGGTGCGAAGGCCGCACGGGCTATCCACTGGTCGATGCGGCCATGGCGCAAATCAACCAAACCGGCTACATGCACAACCGCCTTCGAATGGTGGTGGCCTCTTTTCTCACCAAGGATTTGGGGGTCGATTGGCGCTGGGGCGAACAATACTTTGCCCAGCACCTGATTGATTTCGACCTCTCGGCCAACAACGGGGGCTGGCAATGGGCCAGCTCGAGTGGTTGCGATGCCCAGCCCTACTTTCGCATCTTCAACCCAGTTACGCAAAGCCAGAAATTTGATCCGCAGGGCAAATTCATCAAGCGTTATTTGCCGCAGCTAAAAGGGCTAGAAGGTGCAGATCTTCATGCGCCATGGGAAGCCAAGCCGCTGGCACTTCAAGCCGCGGGCATCAAATTGGGTAAAGATTACCCTCTGCCAGTGGTCAACCATGCAGAGGCCAGAGAAAAAACCTTGGCGCGTTACGCCGTGGTTAAAAAAGTGGCTTAGATCGCCACCATTTCAAAGTCTTCTTTGCGGGCGCCGCATTCTGGGCAGGTCCAGTTCATGGGCACATCGGCCCAGGCGGTGCCGGGGGCAATGCCATCTTCAGGACATCCTGCGGCCTCGTCGTAAATCCAGCCGCAAATTAAGCACATCCAAGTTTTAGTATCAGTCACAGTGTGTCACCAGTGTCGAATAGAATGAAACGATTGTATC
>Ga0209358_10001664_pt1 | contig 17450 bp, 18 predicted proteins | sample LauGreFa1BDMLBSN_2_FD_187574 | JGI IMG/M metagenome (GOLD analysis project Ga0209358, IMG submission 187574) | Freshwater lake microbial communities from Lake Michigan, USA - Fa13.BD.MLB.SN (SPAdes) (version 2) | ecosystem: Environmental > Aquatic > Freshwater > Lake | place: Lake Michigan, USA... | reverse complement strand
AACCGAGAGTGATGCCTATTTCCAGATTCGGCCGATCAAGAGCCGGCTAGGCGCGATTGCCTCAATGCAAAGCAAACCGATAGACAGCCGCGAATCACTGGAAAAGAAATTTGATGAAGCCAGCGTAGAGTTCGGAGACAGCCCACCACGTCCTGATCACTGGGGAGGCTATCGACTAACGCCCGACTGGATGGAATTCTGGCAAGGCAGACGCTCGCGTCTGCATGATCGCGTTGTTTACACGCGTAGTAACGCTATGCACTGGACCCGACAACGACTGCAGCCATAAGTAAAACCTTAATGCAAGCCGTGCCGCTGACCTGCGCACCGAACAGCTGAGGTGACTTCCCATAAAGCAGGTATTTAAAACCTATCTATTTAGATTGATGGCAAGGGTTTAGCGGAGAATTCTCGCGGATTGACACACGCTCGCGAAGCTGTAAGCCGGTAGTTTCCCTGAAAGGCTTGTCAATACCGCTGGCGGCCTAACGAGATAGGTTCCAAGTCCACGTTTTATGAAGAGCCAGTGTAGCTGTGCGACGCGGTGCAAAGCCAAATCAAGGACTTATCACGATTAACTTGGGGGAGATGCTGAATAAATCTGCGTTTTATGGCGAGCCAGCGCAGCTGTGGGACGTGGGGATTAATAAAATCAATGCCTTGACGCGATTGATCTTGCCACAAAAATTTCTGTATTTATTTAATCAGCGCTTCCTTAGCTGAAAAGTTTTCGATTTTTTCAGCGCCTCTTCAGATAAATTTCAACCATGAAAAGAATATTGCATTTGCCCGAATTGAAATTGAAGATACTTCTCTTTATATCGGTTGTCTCAATTTCATTACATGGACACTCTGAAGAATTTGTAAATTCCCTCGGAATGAAATTTGTTCTGATTCCTGCAGGTTCATTTTTGATGGGCAGAACAGAATCAGTTGAATCGATGCAGAATGCCTTCCCTGAGTTCGAAGCATCTCGATTTCATGATTTGGTTGATGAACTACCTGCACACGAAGTGAAAATAAGCCGCGCTTTCTTTTTGGGGAAATATGAAGTTACTGTTGGAGAATTCAAAAAATTTCTTGAACAATCAGGTTACATACCAGAGTCAATCAGAGATAAATCAGGCGGCTACGGCTACAACGAAAAATACGACCCCGACACCAGCATAAAAAAAGATGCCTTTGAGGGACGTGACCCGAGGTATTCATGGATAAATCCAGGATTTTCGCAAACCGAGCGCGATCCGGTGACCAATATAACGTGGAACGACGCAGTCAATTTAGCGAAGTGGCTGTCCAAAAAAGAAGGGAAGAAATATCGCTTGCCCACTGAAGCTGAGTGGGAATACGCCTGTCTGGCCAAAACCCAATCGAGGTTTGGCGTCGGAGATGATCCACGGCACTTGAGTTTTTACGCCAACGTGTATGACCAAAGTGCATTGAGTTATTGGGGCAAGTGGAATAACTTTGCACAGAAAGATTCAGATGGATTTCCTTTTACGGCACCTGTAGGCAGCTTTAAGCCAAACTCATACGGACTCTATGACATGAATGGAAATGTGTGGGAGTGGGTATCAGATTTTTATTCAGATCAGTATCCGTCGGATGCTGTTACCAATCCCACAGGACCACCCAGTGGCGATCTTCGAGTCCGTCGCGGTGGCTCATGGCATACATGGGCGCTATACGCTCGCTGTCAATTTCGAAACTGGAATACCGCCGACACGAGATATACCTTGGTGGGGGTCAGACTTTTACTTGAAAAGCATGATCGCCCCATCCGCATCAAGCAAGTTCATCGACGCCAAAATCAGTTGATTAAAAAACTGTCTCAATGAATCGGCGGCAAGGGAGTAAAAACCTATCTCGTTAGGTCGATGGCAAGGGTGAAGCGGGAAATTCGTGCGGCATGCTGCACGCCCGCGTAACGGCACTGGCATAGAAGCCAGTGCGCGCCCTGCAAGGGATGCCAACGCCGCAAGCGGCCTAAGGAGATAGGTTCTAAGTAAGAAATTTGTTGGCCTTGCCACATGCTCCGAGCGCGCACTCGCAGCCTGTGGGTAGAGAATTCCGAAAGCAATGCCATGCGCACAGGGTCACTGGTAGATGAGCGATGTTATCGCATGTGGCGCATTTATCTGGCAGCTTGTGCCATGCATCCCAGCATGACTGGATCAGCTTGTATCAGGTAGTTTGCGGCCGATCGGGACGGCATGCGAACGAGCTCGAATGATCCACACGAGATAACATCCGGCCGTCTGAATCAGCCTTTCCTGGCGCGCGATGCAAATACTTGCCTGAATTTCGATACTTTCGGCGCCACCACAAATGCACAATACGGCTGCATAGGATGATTGAGGAAATAATTCTGATGATATTCCTCGGCAGGGTAGAAGACAGGCGCTTCCTGTAATTCCGTCACTATCGGCGCATCCCACACATGCGCCATCGCAGCGATGACTTCTTTGGCAACCACCATCTGCTCTGCCGAATGCGTGTAAATCACTGAACGATACTGCGTGCCCACATCATTGCCCTGACGATTGAGCGTGGTCGGATCATGGATAGTGAAAAAAATCTCAAGAATGTCGCGATAGCTGACGATGGTGCTATCAAACTGTATGCGTATCACTTCCGCGTGACCGGTGTCCCCCTCGCAGATTTGTTCATAGGTAGGATCGGGAACTCGGCCACCACTGTAACCTGACACCACCCTCTCCACCCCTATTAGCTGCTGATACACGGCTTCCGTACACCAAAAGCAGCCACCGCCTATCGTTGCTATCTCCATCGTCATTCTGGTCTCCTGTTCATGAGCCGGTACGCTGCCGCTTGCCGGCTGTATCGGTGGCAGCAAATATCAGTTCCCGCGCAGCATGCAAGGCGGGGAAGATAACGCTCGTCAGTACATCTAGCGAAAAAATCTGCTCGCCAACATATAAAGACCGAGCATGAGGTGCCATGGCACTCAGCAAATGATCCATGGTCAGTGCCTGCAACTCACCCTGTCCGGATTTCAGCAGTAGCCGGGCGCTGGATGAAACTTCATCCACGCAGAGCGGCTCATAATGACACCATTCCTCGAGCAAGCTCTGCAATGGCTGGGATGTTACCGTGTCAAACGCCATGCCATTGTCATGTAGAACCAGTGAAATCGGCTGGCTGATCAATGCGGCCCGGGTAACTTCGGGTGCTTGTGCCTCGAGAGGTAATAGCGAAGCACCCAGACGCAAGAGTGCGAAATACAGTATCAGGGCATCGGGATGCCCAGTGCCCGCATAGGCCACGACATCGCTCTGCCGTACACCCCACTCACCCTGCAGCCGGGCGCAGGCGCGCTCAATGCGAGACCAGAACCGGCGGTAGGTGATGACACGATCGGGCAAGACGTAAGCCACCACATCGGCGTGCGCCTGCGCCTGATGCTGAAGTAAAGCGAGCATGTTTGTGAAATTGGCAGCTGAAGCGTGCATTGTAAGTAAAAATCGAGGGATTTTCTTCAAAGAAAACTCGTTTTCCACTTTTTAGGCATAATCCGCCATCAATATCCAACTTGCGCTAATGAACCAACCTGCTATGGCGACCCAAGCCACGACTGCCGCCCTACCCGAATTCGACGAACGCCATTTCCGCAGCGCGCTCTCGCAATTTGCGACCGGCGTAACCGTCATCACCACGCGCGATGAGAACGGCGGCTTCTTTGGCATGACCGCCAGCTCCTTCAACTCGGTATCGTTGAACCCGCCACTGGTACTGTGGAGCCTTTCTGCACAGTCGCGCGGCGTGCGGCTATTTCAAGCCAATTCGCACTATGTGATCAACGTACTGGCCAGCGACCAGGCGCATCTCGCTGAGCGATTTGCCAGCCGGGTCGAGGATCGTTTTGAGGGTGTGGGCTTCGATTTTTCATCAACTGGCCTACCGGTCCTGCATGGTGTTGCCGCCTGGTTCGAATGCCACAACCGCAGCCGACATGCTGAGGGTGACCATTTTATTTTGGTGGGTGAAGTCGAGCGCTGCGCGTATGAAACCAAGCCGAGTCTCGTGTTTCATGGCAGCCGCTTTTCTCGGGTGGCCGAGATCGATTGAGAACGACAGATCTGATTACGGAGACGCTGAATACATCTGCGTTTTATGACGAGCCATCGCAGCTATGCGACGCGGGGATCAATAAAATGAATGTCTTGGCTCGATTGATCTTGGCACAAAAGTTTCTGTACTTATTTACTCAGTGCGTCTTCGGCTTTGTCTTGCTTGTTTTCAAAGTCGTCGAGCGAACGATTAAAGACGCTGGATCCCAGCATTCACTGGGATAAAAGAATTCAGCGCAAATGAACTAAAAATCGTCGCCCCAGTGAAAGCTGGGGCCTAGCGTCCTTCGTTGCACACCTGTAAAAATTATTTAAATGTGCAACCGGCCCTAAAGCAGCCGCTCCACCACTCCCGCTGAATCAAACGCCGCACGACGCAAACGATCATTGACGCCCTGCCAGCGCTCATCTTGCGGGGGCTGCTCAACCAGAATGAGTTCACAAGATTTCATATCCAGCGTGCGCAAGGTCGCATACAAAGCGTGCGCATAAGCTTGTGGATCAGCACTGAGCGGCAAACGCACTGCGGCAGCTGAACTCGCAGCATCATGGGTGTAATACATGAGCGCAAAACGCCGCCCCCGTTCGCACAGACGCTGCATCAACGCCGACATGTGTTCCGTTGCCACCAGAGCGAGCGGTGTGCTTGGCGCATAGTGCGCCTCCAGACTGCCCGATACACGCGGCGCGGCCCGATCTGGCATTGCCGGCACATCACCTACTACGTCAGCGATCTGCGCGGCACTGATGCGCCCCGGTCGAAGTAACACCACCCCGTGCGTATCCAGTCGGGAGACATCGATGATGGTGGATTCAATACCGACCTCGCTTTGCCCGCCATCAAGTACACATGCCAGCAAACTTTCACCGCGCTCACCCGGTGTGCCAAATTCATCGATCACATGCTGCGCCGTGGTCGGACTCACATGACCAAAACGGTTGGCTGAGGGGCCAGCGATACCACCCTGCCCGTGTTTGAAGGCGGCGAGTAGTGCCTGCGCCATTGGATGAGATGGGCAACGCAAGCCTATCGAATCCTGTCCGCCTGCCACCACCGCGGGCACGTTCGGGGCACGCGGAAGAATCAGCGTCAACGGACCCGGCCAGAAAGCATCGATCAGTCGCTGTGCCTGCGAGGGCACTTCGCGCGCCCAGCGTTGAAGATGAGCGTTGCGCGCGACATGCACAATCAGTGGATGATCAACTGGCCGGCCCTTCGCTGCAAAAATTGCGCGTACTGCAGCAGGATTTTCTGCATCGGCTCCGAGTCCATACACCGTTTCGGTAGGAAATGCGACCAGCTTGCCCTCTTCCAGCAAGGCTGCGGCAGCGCGTATGCGTTCTGAATCGGGATGCAGATCGGGATTCATGCAGTAAGAATCAAGACGGCAGACCAAGCAGCTTGCAGGCAGCGTGCAAACTCGCTTGCGCTTGCTCGAGCGTGGGCGCGACGAAACTCACATGACCCATCTTGCGCCCCGGACGCGGATCATCCTTGCCATATAAATGCAAGTTAGCACCCGGCACGGCCAGCAGCCTATCCCATGGGGGCTCGACTGCGATGCTGCTGCCGTTGGCAAACCACAGGTCGCCCAGGATATTGAGCATCACCACAGGTGAGTGCTGACGCGGATCACCCAAGGGCAGTCGTGCCATTGCACGCACCTGCTGCGCAAACTGACTGGTGATACAGGCATCGATGGTGTAATGACCACTGTTATGGGGCCGGGGCGCCATTTCATTGACTACCAGCGTGCCATCTTTCAAGACAAAAAATTCAATGCAGAGTACGCCCACATAATTCAAGCGGCCAATGATTTCCAGTGCTGCTTCCTGAGCACGAGCGGCGCAATCAGCTGTCACATTCGGACCTGGCACCGTGGTGGTGAACAAAATACCACCACGGTGTACGTTTTCGGCAATCGGATACACCACCGCCTCGCCATCGGCGCCGCGCGCAGCAAGTACTGAAATCTCATACGCCAGAGGCAGCATTTTCTCCAGCACGCAGACCACGCCATGCAGATTTTCGAATGCCGCGTTCAACTCGCTACGTGAAGAAACTCGGACCTGCCCCTTGCCGTCGTAACCTAAACGCGCTGTTTTCAGTATGCCCGGGAAGAGCGATTCATCAATGCTATCGATATCGGCAAGACAGGTAATCGCATGATGTGGGGCCGGCATCACGCCGGATTTTTTCGCGCAGTCAGTAAAGAATTTTTTTTCGGCGAGTCTATCCTGCGCCACTGACACACAATCCGCACTCGGTGCGACGAAGCTGTGACCCGCCAATGCGGCGAGACTTTGCGCAGGTACGTTTTCGAATTCCGTCGTCACCGCAACACATTGCTCGCCCAACTCGGCGAGCGCTGCGGCATCGGTGTAGCCGGCGCACAGCAAGTGATCAGCGGCATGACCAGCCGGACAATCGGTCGATGGCTCCAGTACAGCGACTTTGTAACCCATCGCCTGTGCTGCATGCGCAAACATGCGGCCAAGCTGACCACCGCCCATCACACCCAGCCAGGTCGCAGGTGAAGCTTGCGGTTTGAAGGAAGTCGCAGAAGAAGTAACTTTGTTCATTCAGGCAGTTTCATGGCCATGGCGGCCTTGGTTTGCTGTGCGCGGAATTGCAGCAGCTTTTCAGCAAGCGAGGCATCATCGGCTGCCAGCATCGCAACTGCTGCCAGCGCTGCATTCGCGGCGCCTGCTTCGCCAATCGCAAAGGTCGCGACCGGTATGCCTTTGGGCATTTGTACGATGGAGAGCAGCGAATCTTCACCGCGCAGATATTTGGAGGGTACCGGTACACCGAGCACGGGCACAATGGTCTGCGACGCGATCATACCGGGCAGATGCGCGGCACCACCGGCACCGGCGATGATGGCGCGCAGTCCGCGCTCGCGCGCCGCCTTTGCGTAATCGAACATCTGATCCGGCATACGATGCGCAGACAGTACCTGTGCCTCATTCGGAACACCGAATTCCTTCAGTAGCGCGACTGCATGCTGCATCACATCCCAGTCGGACGAGGAACCCATCACCACACCCACCAGCGGTTTGTTTGCTGTGCTCATATCAATCCTTCAGATGATGACCGGTGAGACGGTAAAGCGCCTCACGATATTTCGCACCGGTTTTTTCAATCACGTCCACAGGCAGCGCAGGCGCAGGCGCTGCCTTGTTCCAGTCCTTCAGTGTCTCGAGATAATCCCGTACAAATTGCTTATCGAATGAGGGCGGCGAGCCTCCCGGTGCATACGAATCTGCCGGCCAGAACCGTGATGAATCTGCAGTCAGTACTTCATCCATCAGATGCAGCACGCCATTTTCATCCAAACCAAATTCAAATTTGGTATCGGCAATGATGATGCCGCGCGTCGCCGCATAATCGGCAGCAGTTTGATACAGCTGAATGCTGATCTCGCGCATGTGCGCCGCCAGCACCGGTCCAATGCGCTTTTCCATGTCATCAAAGCTGATGTTTTCGTCATGCTCACCGATATCCGCCTTGGCTGCCGGCGTAAAGAGCGGTTCGGGAAGTTTGGCGGCCATCTGCAAACCAGCGGGCAAGGGGATGCCGCACACGGCGCCGGTCGCCTGATAATCTTTCCAGCCGGAGCCGATCAGATAGCCGCGCACAACGGCCTCCACCAGAATAGGTTTCAGACGCTTGGCCACGACGGCGCGTCCACGCACCTGCTCTGCCTCGTCAGCAGACACCACAGATTCGGGTGGAATACCTGTCAAATGATTGGGCACAACATGCGCGAGCTTGTCGAACCAGAAATCCGACATCTGATTGAGCACCCTGCCTTTGCCAGGAATGGGCTCGTTCATCACCACATCGAACGCGGACAAACGGTCGGAAGTGACGATCAAAATTTTATCGTCGCCGACAGCGTAGTTGTCGCGGACTTTGCCGCGACCTAGTAGCGGTAGTGAGGTGATGGTGGATTGATAGAGACTGTTCATTGTTTATTTTTGGGTGATGCTTTTAAGGTGTCTTTTCACGGCGCTCATGGTATTCACTTAAATTGGCGCTGCTTGTTCACAACGAACGCCACTGGATCCCCCTCGCAGGGCGCGTAATGGCGAGTACGCCATTACCGTTCTGCGAGGGGGATCCAGTGGCGTTCGTTATGCGCCGCAGCAGCTATCAGTTAACAACCTGTGACAACTCGCCCTTCTTGTACTTCTCTGCCATTTTCTCCAATGGCAAAGGCTTAATTTTTCCGGCCTGACCTTCGCAACCAAACGACAAATAACGTGCCTTTACAATCTTCATCGCCGCTTCCCGCGCCGGCTTCAGATAATCACGCGGATCGAACTTTGATGGATTTTCGAATAGGTAGCGACGCACCGCCGCCGTCATGGCGAGACGAATGTCGGTATCGATATTGATCTTGCGAACACCATGACGTATGCCTTCCTGAATTTCCTCTACCGGCACGCCATAGGTCTCCTTCATATCGCCACCAAACTCACGTATCTCCGCCAGTAATTCCTGCGGCACGCTCGATGAACCATGCATGACCAGATGGGTATTCGGAATACGTGCGTGGATTTCCTTGATGCGATCAATCGCCAGGATATCGCCAGTTGGTTTGCGGGAAAACTTGTAGGCACCATGGCTGGTACCAATCGCAATCGCCAGTGCATCGCACTGCGTCTGACGCACGAAGTCGGCCGCCTGACCGGCATCAGTGAGCAATTGTTCGCGCGTCATCGTTCCTTCAGCGCCGTGACCATCTTCCTTGTCACCTTTCATGGTTTCCAGCGAACCCAGTACGCCGAGTTCAGCTTCTACCGTCACTCCGATTGCGTGAGAAAAATCCACGACGCGACGTGATACCTCCACGTTGTATTCATAGCTGGCCACTGACTTGCCATCTTCTTCCAGCGAACCATCCATCATCACCGATGAAAAACCCGAGCGTATCGCCGCCATGCAAACCGCCGGCGACTGACCGTGATCCTGATGCATGACGATGGGAATATGCGGGTACGCCTCCACTGCCGCAGATATCAAATGACGCAAAAAGGCTTCGCCTGCATATTTGCGCGCACCTGCAGAGGCCTGCATGATCACGGGTGCGCCGACTTCATCGGCCGCCGCCATGATTGCCGACACCTGTTCAAGATTATTGACATTAAACGCCGGTAAACCGTAAGCATTTTCTGCAGCATGGTCGAGTAACTGGCGCATTGAAACGAGAGGCATGTTCAGAATCTCCGGAAATAAAAATTATCGTTCACCAATCTTTGTGATCTTCAGGGCGTTGGTACCACCGACCTGCCCCATGGGCTCGCCCCAGGTCACGACGATCATGTCATCTTTGACTGCCAGCTTTTTAGCGACCAGCAAGGCCTCGACATCAGCGAGCACCTTTTCGCGGTCGGCAGATGAAGGCTTGAGTTGGAGCGTGTGCACGTTACGGTAAAGCGCAAGCTTGCGCTGCGTGGCGAGACTTGGCGTCATCGCATAAATCGGCATACCTATGTTGTGACGGCTCATCCACAACGGCGTAGAACCGGACTCGGTGAGCGCAACAATCGCGGCGGCCTGCAAGTGATAGGCGGTAAACAAGGCACCATACGCAATCGATTGGTCAATGCGGGTAAAGGTCACGTTCAGGAAATCCGTGTCCAGTGACAAATGCTCTGCCTTCTCGGCTTCGGCACACACCGCGACCATGGTTTCCACGGTTTCCACCGGATATTTGCCTGCTGCCGTTTCCGCCGAAGTCATCACCGCATCCGTACCATCAAGCACCGCATTTGCGACATCGGAGACTTCTGCACGCGTGGGTATTGCATTCTGAATCATCGATTCCATCATCTGCGTGGCGGTGATCACCAGTTTGTTACTAGCACGTGCCATGCGGATCATCCGTTTTTGCAACGCAGGTACCGCAGCGTTACCGACTTCGACTGCCAGGTCACCCCGCGCGACCATAATGCCGTCGGAGGCATCGAGAATTTCCTGCAAGCGCGGAATGGCTTCGGCACGCTCGATCTTCGCAATCATTTGCGGCTTGCGGCCATACGCCTCGCCAGCAATATTGGCAAGCTGCCGCGCCATTTCCATATCAGTCGCATTTTTGGGAAACGACACCGCGACGAAATCAGCACCCAGACGCATCGCGGTTTTGATGTCTTCCATGTCTTTCGCTGTCAGTGCTGGTGCGGACAAACCTCCGCCCTGACGGTTGATACCTTTGTTATTGGATAGCTCACCGCCGATTTTCACGGTCGTATGGATTTCGCTGCCCTTCACCTGGGTTACGACCAGCACGATCAAACCATCATTGAGTAGCAGCACATCGTCTGGCCTGAGATCGTTTGGTAATTCTTTGTAGTCGAGACCAGCGCGATGCTGATCACCCATCTCGCACTGCGCATCCAGAATGAATTTTTCGCCTTTGACAAGCTCGATCTTGCCGTCTTTGAATTTGCCGACGCGGATTTTCGGTCCCTGCAAATCCGCCATGATCGCGATCTCCCGACCGCAAGCAGCAGCCGCATCGCGCACCATCTGTGCCCGCGCGACGTGGTCCTCTGCGGTGCCGTGCGAGAAATTCAAACGCACCACATCGACACCTGCTTCAATCATGCGCTTGAGAATGTCCGGCGTGTTGGATGCCGGGCCGATAGTGGCAACGATCTTGGTCGCGCGAGTTTTCATCAAGGGGTCTTTATTGTGCACGCTGCTCGAGTATTTCGACGGCCGGGAGTACCTTACCCTCGAGGAATTCAAGGAAAGCCCCGCCGCCGGTAGAGATATAACCGACCTTGTCGGCAATACCGTATTTAGCGATCGCCGCTAGCGTGTCACCACCGCCGGCAATCGAGAAGCCACTGGAGCGGGCAATCGCCATCGCCAGTGTTTGAGTACCATGACCAAACTGGTCAAATTCGAATACGCCCACCGGTCCATTCCAGACAATGGTGCCGGCGTCCAGCAATTGCGCGGCTAGCACATCGGCGGTCTTGGGGCCAATATCCAGAATCATGTCGTCGGCTGCCACATCGTTGACAGATTTGACGGTGGCAATCGCAGTCGGCGAAAACTCTTTCGCGCACACCACATCCGTAGGAATAGGTACCGTCGCACCGCGTGCCGACATCATGTCGATGATGGCTTTGGCTTCACCGACCAGATCGGGCTCGGCCAGCGATTTACCTATGGGCAGACCTGCTGCCAGCATGAAAGTATTGGCGATACCGCCACCGACAATCAGCCGGTCGACTTTGGAAGCCAGCGATTTAAGAATAGTGAGCTTGGTCGATACCTTGGATCCGGCAACGATGGCAGCCAGTGGCTTGGCGGGTTGATTCAGCGCCTTGCCCAGCGCATCAAGCTCGGCCGCTAGCAAGGGACCGGCGCAGGCAATGGGCGCAAACTTTGCGATGCCATGCGTGGTGGCTTCAGCCCGATGCGCGGTACCAAAGGCATCATTGACATAGACGTCGCAGAGCGCCGCCATTTTTTTTGCAAGCTCGTCACTGTTTTTCTTCTCGCCAATATTGACGCGGCAGTTCTCCAGCATCACGACTTCGCCGGGTGTTACCGTCACACCATCCACCCAGTGCTGTTTCAGCAAGACTGGCTCGCCCAGCAATTCGGACAGTCGCTGGGCGACGGGTGCGAGTGTATCCTCTGCCTTGAGTTCACCTTCGGTGGGACGGCCGAGATGCGAGGTCACCATGACAGCAGCGCCGGCCTTCAGTGCCGCCTGTATGGCAGGAACGGATGCGCGTATCCGTGTATCTTCAGTGATTTGCCCAGCATCATCCTGAGGCACATTCATATCCGCCCGGATAAAAACGCGTTTGCCCTGCAGCTTGTTCTGTTCGGCAAGATCACTGAGTCGGTTGAATCGCATGTCGGATTCCTCTGGTGGGAGTGGCTTTTGGAAAGCCCGCTATTTTACCGCAGGCCATACCCGCAGAGACCGTTGCCAGACCGGCATTGCTCGGTGCCCGCCCCTCGTTCAACTAAACAGGCGAAGTAGCGTAAAACAAGCCATGCCAAAGACCAGCGTTCCCAGCAAGTGACGAGTCTTGAGGAAGAACAACACGGCGGCAATGCCCGCCAGCAGCCGGATGTTTTTCCACGGCTCGACCAGAACGCCGCCCGAGAGCAGCAAGTCTGGCGCCAGAATCGCGGCCAGCGCCACAGCCGGCACAAAACTGAGCGCATGCTGCAGCCAGTCGGGCATCCGCACCGACCGCGCAAACAGGAAAAAAAATCCGCGTCCCACCACAGTGCCCATGGTCATGAGCGCGATCAGCAGCAAAAATTCGTTGTTACTCATCAGACAGGTCCTGAGGAGTCCCAGAGGTACGCTGGGCGATCAGTCTATCGGCGACCACAGCCGCAGCAATACCCAGCACCATTGCCACGAGCAAGCCCAGTCGGTAGGGTAGTCCGACGCTCATGATGGAGACAACGCTGGCCACGACCACGCCTATCAAGGTAGGTCGGTTGGCCACCAAGGGCACGGTGATCGCCAGCAGTGCGACCGTACCCGCAAAACCTATTCCCCAACTGCTAGGGATCTGGCTCGCCAGGAGGATGCCAACCACCGTGCCGACCTGCCACGCGGTCCAGTTGGGCATTGCCAGCCCTTTGAAATAGCCGACCTTGCCAGCGGTCTTGCCCAGCGTGTGCGCAGGATAACGCTGAGGGAAAAAGGCCATGATCACATCGACATTGAAATAGCCATACCAGAGCCGCCGATACCAGGGCAAATGGGCGAAATGGGGGCCGATCACAGCGCTGAAAATCACGAAGCGCAAATTAACCATGAAACCCGTGAACACGATCACCCCCAGCGGTACACTAGCCGCAATCAGCGGCAAAACCGCCAGCTGCGCCGACCCGGCGTACACCGTCAAGGTCATCAGCGTTGCCTGCCAGATCGTCAGACCCGCCTGCACCATGGCCATGCCCGTGACCGTGCCCCATGCAAAGAGGCCTGGCATCGTCTGAGTACTGACCCGCACCCCGTCCCAGAACGCGGCGCGTTCGCGCTCTGCTGCTTCAGTAGGGAGGTGATTCATGAAAAGTGAGTAAAAATTCAGCAGCCCCAGCGAGTGGGCAATTCGCTATTCTAACGAGTTACCTGCCGGACAAATCCACATCCGATACCGAGTCGGTATCACAGCGCATGCGGAATCAGGGCGAATCACGGGAATTGGCTTCTTTTTCGCAGCCATAACAGGACCCGCTTGCATTTCATCGGCGCTTCCCTGACAAGCTGCCCTTGTGCTATCGAGACATTCGCTGAATCCGTTAAAATCAGTGTTTTGCAATATTGACGGGAGAATGTTTCATGTCCATGGCTGACCGCGACGGCAAGATCTGGAAAGACGGCCATATGATCGAGTGGCGCGATGCCACTTTGCATATGCTGACCCACAGCCTGCACTATGGCATGGCGATTTTCGAAGGTGTACGAGCCTACAAAACCGTCGGTGGCACTGCGATTTTTCGTCTGAAAGAGCATACGCAGCGCCTGTTCAATTCGGCAAAGATTTTCCAGATGCAGCTGCCCTACGATATGGAGACGCTGATGGCAGCGCAACGTGATGTCGTTCTCGCCAACCAACTGGAATCCTGCTATATCCGTCCACTTGCCTGGATAGGCTCGGAAAAAATGGGCGTCTCGGCACGCGGTAATACGATTCACGTGTCGATCGCCGCCTGGCCCTGGGGCGCTTATCTGGGCGAAGAAGGTCTGGCCAAAGGCATACGCGTTAAAACCTCGTCATTCACCCGCCACCATGTGAACGTATCCATGGTGCGCGCAAAAGCGAGTGGCTATTACATCAACTCCATTCTGGCCAATCAGGAAGTCACGGCTGAGGGTTATGACGAAGCGCTGCTGCTGGACACCGAGGGGTATGTGTCCGAAGGCGCTGGCGAGAACGTCTTTATCGTCAAAGCCGGCAAGATCTATACGCCTGATCTGGCGAGCTGCCTCGATGGCATTACACGCGATTCCGTACTCACCATGGCGCGCGATCTGGGTATCGAGGTAATTGAAAAGCGCATCACGCGCGACGAGATTTATTGTGCCGATGAAGCCTTCTTCACAGGTACGGCCGCTGAAGTGACACCTATCCGCGAGCTCGACAATCGCACGATTGGTGCCGGCAGCCGTGGGCCCGTGACTGAAAAACTGCAATCGTTATTCTTTGACGTTGTGGGCGGCAAGTCAGCAAAATACAAGCACTGGCTGACACCTGTCTGATTGAAGGATTAAAGAATGACACCGTCATCTTCAGTTGTGGAACTTGACAGTCCGGATCTGCCGGCCTACTGCCCTAACAAGGCAATGCCAGTGTGGTCCTCTCATCCACGCGTATTCCTGGATTTCAACGACCAGGGTCGCGCGAAATGTCCTTATTGCAGCACCCAGTATCAGCTCAAGCCTGGCGCTCACGCTCACGGACACTGATACCAACGAGACCTGGCAGCCGTGGCATGGGTGGCCACGCTGCCCTGTATAAAAAAACGATACGCTGCCCATGCCTAGTTCAATCCGAATTTTTGCCACTGCCGACGATGTGGAACACGCGTTCTACGACGCCATCGCACGCGCGGATCTGGAGAGTCTCATGGCGCTGTGGGCTGATGATGATGAAATCAGCTGCGTGCATCCCGGCGCACCCCGCCTTCAGGGTCACGCGGCAATACGCGAATCGTGGGAAATGATTTTCGAGCGTGGCCCGGTACATATCCGTCCGCGTCATCTGCACGTGAGCCAGAATATGAGCAGCGCCGTTCACAGCCTGATCGAAGAAGTAAAAACACCGGACGACCCTGACTGGCAGCAAGCCCACATCGTCGCCACCAATGTTTATCTCAAAACACCGCAAGGCTGGCGCATGGTGGTGCATCACGCATCGATTGCGCCCGGTACGCCCGCAGATGAGCAAGCCGGTGACTCAGGCGTACTGCACTAATGGATTACCGCGCACCGTTCTGGCTGCCGGGCGGACATCTGCAAACCATCTACCCGGCCAAATGTATCAGTCCGCCTGAAGTCACACTGCACCGAGAACGCTGGGACACCACCGATGGTGATTTCATCGATGTTGATCTGGTTGAAGGACTGCCGGGCAAACCATTCATCACGCTCTTTCATGGTTTGGAGGGTTCTTCATCAAGTCACTATGCGCGCGCCATCCTCCAGCACATCGAATCACTGGGCTGGTCAGGTGCGGTACCGCATTTTCGTGGCTGCTCTGGCGAGCTCAATCGCGCGCCGCGTTTTTATCACTCTGGTGACGCTACTGAGATCGATTGGATTTTACGTCGCATGGCGGGTCATCCACAGGTACGTAATGCCTCGGATTTTTTTGCAGTCGGTATTTCGCTGGGGGGCAACGCCCTCTTGCGCTGGTTGGGCGAATTCGCCGAAGACACTGGGTTTGTAGATGCGGCCTGCGCAGTGTCGGCACCACTTGATCTCGCTGCGGGTGGTGCGGCGCTGTCACGTGGTGTGAACATGATTTATACGCGCACATTTCTTCAGACTTTGAAACCCAAGTGCCTGCAAAAACTCGAACAATTCCCCAAACTTTTTGACAAAGAACGCATGTTGGCGGCACGCGATCTCTACGAGTTTGATAATGTGGTGACAGCACCGCTGCATGGCTACCGCGATACCAATGATTATTGGGACAGGGCCAGCGCAAAACATGTTCTGGCTAACATCACCGTACCCACGCTGGTGATGAATGCCCGTAATGATCCTTTTCTTCCAGCGCGATATCTGCCACGCAAGGCGTCCTCATCCGTCATTCTGGAGTACCCGGCACAGGGTGGCCATGTGGGATTTGCAAGTGGTTATCCGCCGGGTTCGCTGGAATGGCTGCCGAAGCGGCTGGTACGTTTTCTGTCGGATCAGGTCTTGCTCCAGCCCAGCAACTCAGACACCCTGCTCTATGCAAGCTGATTGACGATGGATGAGATTGTCAGACAAGCGTTGGTGAAATGGCCGTCCGTGCCGCACTGTTACGGATGGCTGGCACTGGATGCACGCGGCGCATTCCGCATGCGCGACGAAGCTGCACAGCGCACCAACAGTCCGGGCGACATCATTCGTCACACTGCGCTACTGGCCTTCATTTATCGCAACTACACGCACGATGAGCGAGGTGCGTGGTTTTTCCAGAATGGTCCGCAACGCGTGTATGTAGACCTTGAAGCAACGCCCTACATCGCACGCACAGACCCCGTGTATCAGTTTGTGCTTCACGATGGCCACATGCTGTCGGATATTGATGAGGTCTGTCTGACTGAACAAGGTCAGCTGGTGTTAAGCAAGGATAGACAAATCGCAACACTTGACGATCGGGATCTGGCGCAATGCCTGTCACTCTTGAAGATACAAGGAGAGGTCATCGATGACGAACAGCTCATGCACTGGCTGGCGTCGCCAACTGATGATCTGAGTCTCGGCACACGTCAGCGGGATATACCTGTACGTTGGATGCAGAGCGATAGGCTGGCATCGAGTTTTGGGTTTGTCAGGAAACCGGTACCGCTTGACGACCGCAGGTGAAAGTTACGCTGTTGGTGCACCGGGAAAGACGCTGGATTTCCCTTGGCACTCACCGCTTCCTGGTCTGCGCCATCATCTCCTGCCAGACCGCCTGCAATTCACGCTCGCGCGCATCAATCATCGCCTGATCGTAAAACGATGCATCCGGTGACGTGCGCGCAATCCTGAGTTGCTCCAGCGCAGAGGGCAAAGCACCGGAAAGAAAGTAGTACTCCGCAAGTGCCAGATGTTGCAAGGCCTGCTTGCCCTGATCCGCATACACACGCGCCAGCGCACGCTGCACACCGGCATCCTGACGATACAGCTGTGACTGGTCGCGCAGAAATGCTGCAGCGGCTTCTTTCTTGCCTGCCGCCAGCAGACTTTCCGCATACTGCATGGTCAATGCGCGCGACAAAGGAAATCGATTGCGTCCCTCAGTCGCCAAGGCGAGCGCCTGCTCTGGCTTGCCACTGACCAGACTATATTCAATATCAATGCTGAGTAAGGCCGGTGATGACGGAGCCGATGTTTCACGCGCCACATCTGCATGCAAGGCCTCAAGCATCGCACCAGCACGTGCCGCATCTTTCTGGCGCAGAGCAATCATGGCCAAGCCGTAGCGCGCACTCATCACCTGTGCCCGGACGCCCTGCTGCAGCTGCTCGGTAAAAAATACCGTCGCATCACGCCAGCCTTGCACGGTGTCGTCTTGCAAGACACGTGCACGCGCCTTCACCAGAGCAAACTCGAGACTATCAACACGCTGCCTGTACGGCATATTGCGTATACGCGCCTC
>Ga0209358_10001662_pt1 | contig 17457 bp, 11 predicted proteins | sample LauGreFa1BDMLBSN_2_FD_187574 | JGI IMG/M metagenome (GOLD analysis project Ga0209358, IMG submission 187574) | Freshwater lake microbial communities from Lake Michigan, USA - Fa13.BD.MLB.SN (SPAdes) (version 2) | ecosystem: Environmental > Aquatic > Freshwater > Lake | place: Lake Michigan, USA... | reverse complement strand
GATTTTATCGAGGGATTGCAGACCCTTGGTGATCCAGAGCCCGACATCGGTTGCACCCGCAACGAGGCGGGCATCGGGATGACGCCCCATCACCATTGAAAGCGCCGATTCAGTGCGGGGTGCGGCGAAGAAACAGGCCTCGGAGCCGACAAAAAGATCTTCATCCCGTTGCAGGGCCATGAGTTGACGGGCCGTCTCCGCGGCGCGCACTGAAAACGCATCATTTGCCGGGCCGGCGCAGGCCTCAATCGCGGCCTCGACAATCGGGCGATAGCCGGTGCAGCGGCAGAGATTTCCCGCAAGCGCATCATTCACGGTTGCGCGGTCGACACTTTCTTGACCCTTCTGGTAGAGCGCAAAGAGGCTCATGACGATGCCGGGCGTGCAATAGCCGCATTGCGAGCCATGGCTCGCGACCATGGCTTCCTGAACCGGATGCAGTGCTGTTCCGTTTGCGAGATCCTCAACCGTGATGACTTCGGCGCCATCAACCTGCCCGAGCAGGAGAATACAGGCATTGACCGGCTCGTAAGTGAGCTTGCCGCCGCGCACCCGCGCCAAAACCACCGTGCAGGCGCCGCAATCACCTTCGCCACAGCCTTCTTTGGTGCCGGTTGACCGCTCCTCGAGCCGCAACCAGTCGAGAAGGGTTGTTCGGGGGTGGAGGTTTGACACCTCGACAATTTGGCCTCTGCGAAGGAACCGGATTGCGCCGCGCATCATCCTTCAGCTCCCGCGATAGGTTGAAAAACTGAACGGGGAGACGAGCAAAGGCACGTGGTAATGCCGCTCATCGGCGATGCCGAATCGGATCGGCACGACATCGAGAAAAGGCGGGTCGGAAAGGGCGACACCCTGACCGCGGAAATAATCGGCGACGGAAAAGTCGAGCTGATAGGTTCCCGGCTGAAAACTCTCCCCCTCGAGCAAAGCATGGTCGACGCGCCCGTCGGCATTGGTGACCGTGTGCACGAGGACGGCGCCATCCGCGAGGCGTGTCAATGTCAACGCCATCCCCGCTGCCGGGCGACCATGGGCCGTATCGAGAACATGTGTTGTCAGTTTCATAGGACCTATCATGCCTCATTTACAGGCAATTCCAAAGAGGGAATTACGATTTCTGCTATTTGAAACGGTAATCGGTGACCTGACGATAGACTTCTCCCGGACGCAGCACCGGACTTGGAAAATGGGAAACGTTTGGACTATCCGGCACGTTCTGCGGCTCAAGGCAAAGACCCGCGCGCGCGCCATACATGACGCCGCCGAGGCCCGGCACGGGCGGCTTCATCTTCACGCCGTCATAAAACTGGATGCAGGGTTCGGTGGTATGAACCTCCATCGACAGGCCATTTTTGGGCGATGTAACAGTTGCCGCGTGGCGGAGTGTGCCACCACGGGTGGAGAGCATGAAATTCTGGTCATATTTGAAAAAATCGCCGCCCTCGCCAGCAAAGCGAACCGCCCGCGGCGTACGGAAATCAAAGGGCGTTCCTGTCACCGACCTGATTTCGCCCGTCGGAATGAGTTCGGCATCCAGCGTCGAGATAAAATCCGCCGGGATTTGCACGATATGATCGAGAATATCTGCTGAACCATCGAGGTTGTAATAGGAGTGGAGCGCGAGATTGACGATTGTCGCCTTGTCGGTTGTTGCCGTGATCTCCGCGCGCAGATTGGCCGGTTCCACAAAGGAGTATCGACACGTCACGGTCAGATTGCCCGGAAACCCGCCATCGCCATCGTGCGAAAAGAGCGTCAGCGTGACGGAGTTCTCATCATTGTGGGCGACCTGCCATGGCCGTTTGCCAAAACCCGCACTGCCGCCGTGAAGCCCGTGTTTGCCAAGAAAATTCTGGTCGAGCTGGTATGTTTCGCCATCAAGCGTGAAGCGGCCATTGCGGATGCGGTTTGCAAAGCGCCCCGCCAAGGCACCGTAATGCGGCGAATGGGCGATATAATCCTCGAGCGAGTTCAATCCGAGAACCACGCGTTGCGGACCCGTTTTTGACGGAACGATCAGATCCCGGACAACTGCGCCCCATGACAGGATCTTGGCCTCGGCACCCGCCTTCGACCGGATCGTGACTTCATGAACAGGTCTGCCAGCATCCTCGCCAAACAAACAGATGGACATTGCGCTCTTCTCCCCCGTGACTGTGATGGCGTTTACCAGCTGCCGATATTCGGCATCGAGGTCCAAGGCTCGGCTAATGGCAACGCGTCGCCCTTTTGCAGCAACTCGACCGAAATCCCGTCCGGTGAGACGATGAAGGCCATGCGGCCATCGCGCGGCGGGCGGTTGATGGTCAAGCCCTTGTCCATCAGGCTCTGGCAATAGGTGTAGATATTGTCAACGCGATAGGCGAGATGGCCAAAATTCCGCCCGCCAGTATAGGCGTGCTCGTCCCAATTATAGGTGAGCTCCAATGTCGGCGAATTCTTTTCACTCAAGCCCGCGACGTCGCCGGCAGCAGCGAGAAAAATCAACGTGAAACGGCCCTTCTCGTTCTCGTAACGGCGAACTTCGACGAGGCCCATCTTGGTGCAATAGAAATCGAGCGCGGTTTCGATGTTTCCGATACGCACCATGGTGTGCAAATATTCCACGATAGATCTCCTGTTTGTGCTATATCCAAACGTTCCAGCCAAGCTTCAGGATTAAACCAGATTGACGGAAGTTCAAGACCTGATCCGTCCGTATCTCCCCCAGCGATTACAGGATTGACGTCTGTTCTGCCGCGTGCGAGGCACTTGAGGCCTTCAGCGGCCATTCCTAAAAGACAGAAAGACCCATGAAACCTGACAAGGAAAAAGCCGCGTTCTGGTCGATTGTCGCCAGTGTGGTGATCACAGTCGGTAAAGGTGCCGCAGGCCTGTCGACGGGATCGCTCGCGCTGATCTCCGACGCGGCGCACAGTCTTCTTGATGTTGCCGCAACCACAATGACCTATCTGGCAATCCGCGCTGCCAGCAAGCCCGCCGATGAGGAGCACCATTACGGGCACGGCAAGGTCGAGTCGATTGCGGCCTTGATTGAGACCGCCTTTCTGTTTCTGCTCTCCGGCGCGGTTGCGATCGAGGGTATACGACGCCTCTGGACAACCCAACCGCCGATCGAGGTTCACTGGCTCGCTATTGCCGTATTGGTCGGCTCGATCATCATCGATTCGTGGCGCTGGTGGTCACTCAGCCGGATTGCCAAGGCAACGGGAAGCGAAGCACTCGCCGCCGATGCGCTGCATTTCTCGTCGGATCTGATCAATTCGGCCCTTGTTTTGGCGGCCTTCGGGGCTGTCGCGATGGGGTATCCGCAGGCTGACGCATTTGTTGCCGTCGGTGTTGCAGTGTTTATCGCTGTTGCAGGCTTCCGGCTTGCCCGTCGGACAATCGACACGCTTCTGGATGCCGCGCCCGCGGGTTCCGCGCAGGCCATCCGCGCCCTGATCGAAGATATTTCAGGCGTCGTCACGGTCGATACAATCCGGGTTCGCCCCGTCGGTGCGACACTTTTTGCCGACATCGAAATCTCGGTGGCGCGAACCATGTCGCTTGAACAATTATCGGCAATCAAATCCCTGATCATCGCATCGGTCCAGAACGCCTACACCGACGCGACTGTCACAGTTACGGCGACGCCGAAAGCGCTCGACGAGGAAACCGTGCTCGAACGCGTCTTGCTGATTTCTGCAAAACGCCGCGTTCCTGTCCACCATGTGACAGTGCAGGATATTTCCGGATCACTCTCCGTCAGCCTCGATGTGGAAGTTGACGGACGGCTCAGCCTTGCCAAGGCACATGCCATTGCGAGCGATCTCGAACATGCGATCCGCGAGGAATTGGGGGATGCCACGGAAGTCGAGACCCATATCGAGCCACTTGTTGTCTCGAGCCTGATGGGACGGACGATCACGGGTGCTCCGCATGATGCAATCGCAGCTTCGCTCGCCAAACATGCGGTTGCGAGCGGAAAGATCGAAGACATTCACAATGTGCGGGTGCGTGAAACAGGGCACGGGTTCGTGGTGAACTATCATTGCCGCGTTGATCCGGAAAACAACGTGACAAGCGTTCATGAAGCGGTTGACCGGCTCGAGCATCAGGTGCGTGCCGAATTCCCGAACATCGTCAGGATCGTCAGCCATAGCGAGCCTTTACGACCAAAGGCATAAATTGGGCACTCGACGACAGAATAGTAGACGCGCTATACCGTACGGGAAGAAAATAGTGGAATGAAAGCGGACAATGCGAACTGACTCCTCCGACCCGATCCGCCTCGCCGACTATACGGTGCCATCCCATCTGATCGAGAATGTGCATCTCGACGTCACGCTGGACGATGTGCGGACGCGGGTTGTTGCAAGCTTGTCGATCAAACCCAACCCGGCCGCTGCCAAAGGTCCATTGATCCTTGACGGCGACGAACTCGAGTTGGAAAGCATCTCGCTCGACGGAAAGCCACTGGCTCCGTCGCACTATACGCTGACAGTTTCGACGCTGACATTGACCAATCCGCCCGCGGGCTTGTTCACGCTCTCCATCGTGACGCGATTGAACCCTGCCGGCAATACGAAGCTGATGGGGCTTTATCGCTCTTCCGGAATTTACTGTACCCAATGCGAGGCGGAAGGGTTCCGCCGGATCACCTATTTTCCGGACCGTCCTGATGTCATGGCCGTCTTCACAACGCGGATCACGGCGCGCGCCGATGAAGCACCAGTACTGCTCGGCAATGGCAATTTGATCGGATCGGGCAAACTCCAGAACGGATTTCATTTCACCGTCTGGCATGATCCGCATCCCAAGCCCGCCTATCTGTTCGCTCTCGTTGGCGGCAAACTCGGCAAGGTTGGCGGCACTTTTACAACCCGGTCAGGTCGAAAAGTCGATCTGGGCATTTATGTCGAGCGGGGCAAGGAAAACCGCGCCGGTTACGCGTTGGACGCCTTGATCCGGTCGATGCGCTGGGACGAGGAAGCCTTTGGCTGCGAATACGATCTCGACGTTTTCAACATCGTCGCGGTGTCGGATTTCAATATGGGCGCGATGGAGAACAAGGGTCTCAACATCTTCAACGACAAATACGTTCTCGCGAGCCCCGAAACCGCAACCGACACCGATTATCTCAACATCGAAGCGATCATCGCGCATGAATATTTCCATAACTGGACAGGCAACCGCATCACCTGCCGCGACTGGTTCCAGCTGTGCCTGAAAGAGGGATTGACGGTGTTCCGCGATCAGGAATTCACCTCGGACGAACGATCCCGTGCGGTGAAGCGCATCTCGGACGTCCGAACGCTTCGCTCCCAGCAATTTGTCGAGGATTCGGGGCCTTTGGCGCATCCGGTGCGGCCTTCTTCCTATCATGAGATCAATAATTTCTACACTCCGACCGTCTATGAGAAGGGCGCGGAATTGATCCGCATGCTCAAGACACTCATCGGCCCCGCGGATTTCAAAAAGGGCATGGATCTTTACCTCAAGCGCTGCGACGGAACAGCGGCAACAATCGAGGATTTCATCGCGTGCTTTGTCGAAGCGAGCGGTAAAAATCTCGACCATTTTGCCGTGTGGTACGATCAGGCTGGAACGCCGCGCGTCGGCGTTTTCGAGCGCTACGAGCCGACGACCAAAACCTATCGGCTCGATTTCGAGCAATCGACGCCCGCGACACCCGGACAGCCCGACAAGCAACCGGTTGTCATTCCCATCGCGCTGGGCCTCATCGATCCCTCGGGGAACGAGATGACCATCGAACCTGACACCGGCCCTCTGCCAAACGGCGTCTACGTGCTTGATGCGCCCACCGGGTCACTGACCTTCAAGAATGTGATGGAGCGCCCTGTTCCTTCTCTCTTGAGAGGTTTTTCAGCCCCGATCATTCTGGATGTTGCACTGGGCGAAGAAGATTTGCTCCATCTGTTCAAGTATGACAGCGACTCGTTCAACCGTTGGCAGGCAGCACAAAGCTTCGCCATGATCGTTCTGCGCCGATGCGTCGAGGCCGCACGAACCGGGAGCGTTGTGCCGGTCGATCCGCGTTTTGCCGAAGCGCTCGGATCCGTTCTGAACGGCGATAACCACGCCCTCATTGCGCAGATCATCTCGTTGCCGACCGAGTCGGACATTGCGCGGGATATCGGGAAAAACATACACCCGGACGCGATTCTCACGGCTCGCAAGGCTGTGAGAGCCGCAGTGGGGCAAGCGCTCGCCTCAAAACTTGCAGCTACCTATGACCTGCTCGACACGCGCGAAAGCTACACACCAATGGCGGAGAGTGCCGGCAGGCGATCCCTGCGCAATGTCGCGCTTGACCTTTTGACGGCGGGTGTTCGCGACAAGGGTATTTCTTTGGCGGAAAAGCAATTCACAACCGCCGACAATATGACGGACCGCTTTTCGGCGCTCTCCGTGCTCTCGCTCTATGCAGGCGAGACACGGGAAAAGGCGCTGGCGAGCTTCGAACAACGCTTCTCCGAAGATCCGCTTGTTCTCGATAAATGGTTTGCGTTGCAGGCCTCCATTCCGGAAGAGGAAACACTCGACAGGGTCAAGCGCCTGATGAAGCATCCCGCCTTCTCGATGCGGAACCCGAACCGGGTTCGGTCCTTGATCGGTTCTTTTGCCATGTCGAACCCGTCCCAATTTAATCGTTCCGATGGCGCGGGCTATTTCTTCTTGCGCGATACTGTTCTGGAACTGGACAGCACCAATCCCCAGGTCGCCGCGCGGCTCTTGGGCGCTCTTAAAACATGGCGCCTTTTGGAGAGTAACAGAAGGGGTCTGGCGGCCCAATGTCTCAAGGATATTGCGGCATCAAAAAAGCTGTCGCCCGATCTGCAGGATATCGTCACGCGTGCATTGGCTGAAAATTAAACGTTGAATCAGGACTCTAACCATCCGGAATCAATTTTCGTCAAAATTGAGAAATATTTTAGAAACGATTCATTAACCCCCTAGACAAATCACCCTGACACGATTCAGATGGCGCTGCTTCCGGAATGATTCATCAAATCTTCCGGAACGGCATTAGAGTGTATTTTTCGAAAGGGAAAATGATGGCGCGTGAAGGCGTAGCCAGCACTGGAACACGTGCGGCTTCAATTCAGGGGATGGCGGGCTCGTTCGAGCGTCCGACCTATCGCCGGATTGTCAACGCCGAGCCATGGCTGCGGCGTCTCATCCCCCTTCTGGTCGTCATCCTTGTCGGCCTGCTTGCGACATTCGCGACACTCGAAGCGATCTCGTCACGAACAGAAACCATAATCCAGGCAAACCGGAACCTCGCGCTGATATCGACACTCGTCAAATCGGAAATAGGCAGGAATTTGAGTAATCCCGCTTCTGCGGAGGCCAATCCGGTTTTGATCCTCCAAAATGCCATTCCAGCCGAGATTATCACCAGCGACCTCGGCATCGTGCTGACAGACCAGACAGGCTTCATTATTGCCGCGTGGCCTCAGTCGAACCTGCTCAAAGGTCGCCTGCCTGATATTTCGAGCGGTACCTTGCAACCCGCCGGCTTGTCGAAGATGATCATCCAGTCGGTAAAAATGCCGGAACCCTTCGGGCAAGTGGCTGTATTTCAACCGGAATCCACAGCTCTTGCGGCATGGGAGCGAAAAACACTCTCTTTTGTCATGATGTTGGCCATTGCGAGCCTTGTGGTACTCGCTCTTGCCATGGCCTATTTCTGGCAGGCATGGCGGGCCCGACGCACGGATTTGATCTTCGCAAAAGTACGGGACCGGCTGGACACTGCGCTTCATCGCGGACGCTGCGGATTATGGGACTGGGACATTGCAAGGGGCACGATCTATTGGTCGGACTCGATGTATGACATGCTCGGATATGAGCGGAAGGGCGAGGTACTCTCGTTTGGCGATGTCAACAGCCTCGTCCATCCCGATGACGGCAATCTCTTCCAGCTTGCCGACCAACTCGCCGCCGCAAAAATTTCGACGGTGGATCAGGCTTTCCGGATTCGCGCCGCAGATGGCAGCTGGATTTGGGTTCGGACGCGGGCGGAAGTCATTTATGACGCGGAAAGCACGTCGCCGCATCTGATCGGCATTACGGTCGATATTACCGAGCAGCGTCGGGCTGATGCGGTGAATGCCACGGCAGACCTGCGTCTGCGGGACGCGATCGAGACGATCGGCGAGGCGTTCGTGCTCTGGGATGCAGATAACAAGCTTGTCCTGTGCAATTCCAAATTTCAGGACCTCCACAATTTGCCGCCCGATATGGTTCGCATCGGCACCCCCTATTCGGATTTGAAAAATTATCTCGCCGAACACCTCGTTCATCATCGTGTCGACGAAAATGATGCTGTCCAAAGCTACGAGACCCGCCTGCCGAACGGGCGCTGGCTCCAAATCAATGAACGCCCGACGCGCGATGGCGGCTATGTCTCGGTCGGCACCGACATCACGACCCTCAAAAATCAGGAAGAACTCTATGTGGAGTCTGAGCGGAAACTCACGGCGATGGTTTCCGATTTGCGCCGCTCGCGATTGACACTCGAGGAACAAACGAAGCAACTCACGACACTCGTCGAACGCTATCTCGAACAAAAAGCCGAAGCCGAGAGCGCCAATCTCGCCAAATCCGAATTCCTTGCCCGCATGAGCCACGAACTGAGAACGCCGCTCAACGCCATTCTCGGATTCTCGGAAATGATGGAAAACGAGATATTCGGCGCGCTTGGAAGCCCGAAATATGTCGATTATTGCCGCGATATCTCCCGCAGCGGAAAATCCCTGCTCTCGATCATCGCCGATATTCTGGATATGTCGCAGATCGAGGCGGGGCGCATCCGGATCGATAAACGCCCCTTGATCCTGAACGATGTCGTCGAAGCAAGTGTCAACCAGATCAGAAACGACGCGGACGCAAAAAATATCCGTATTTCCACCGATCTCACCGCCGACTCGAATCTGGTTGCCGACAAGCGCTCCATCGCCCGTATCCTGTCGCATTTGCTGCACAATGCGGTGAAATACACGCCCGAAGGCGGCAGGATCACCGTCCGCACCCGCGAGGTTTCAGGCGCGATCAACCTCTTTGTCGAAGATACGGGGCGCGGCATTCCGAAGGAAATTCTCCCGAATATCGGCAAGCCCTTTGCGTGGGTGGGCCTGGATCCGACCAAGCCGGCGGATGGCTCCGGTCTCGGGCTGGCTCTGTCGAAATCCTTTGCGGAATTGCATGGCGGCACCTTGTCCGTCCGATCGACAGAAGGTACCGGCACGACTGTTCTCGTTCGCTTGCCGATCCGCGAAGGCCCGATCGAAGTCGCTGCCTGACAGGCGACACTTACTTTCCGCTCAAAACACGCTCGAAAATCGCCCTCACCTCGCCCATCGTCTCCGCAAGATGGCTTGCAAGCACCTTGAAGTCGGGCAGGCCTGCCAGCGTCGCCAGACGCTTCTTGAACGTTGCGCTGGCCGTCTTCGGATCGAAGGCCTCCGTCAATGTCAGACGCTGCCACTGAAACAGATCCCGCATCATGGCATAGGCCGTCTTGAGCGTGTCGCCTTCGGTCTCGTTCAAAATCTTCAGCTTCACGGCCTGCTGCAAAATCGCTTCGGTCCCCGGGACAGCCAGTTGAGGGTGTCGCTGTGACTCGGCCAGAACCAAAGCCTGCGAGAGAAACTCGATATCGAGCAAGCCGCCGCGGGCGAGTTTGAGATCCCAGATCTCTGCGTCACCCTTTTCGCGGGCAATCATCTCCCGCATCAAAACTGCATCGACAAAAACTGTTTTCCGCTCCCGCGGGCGGCACAGGATCGCGTGGATTGCTGTAGAGACCTCATCCATAAACGCCGGATCACCGGCAACGACACGGGCGCGAACGAGCGCAAGATGCTCCCATGTCTCCGCCTCGGCGCTCTGATGGTAACTCAAAAATCCCTTGTACTGGGTCGCCGCCGGGCCTTTGTTTCCCGAAGGGCGAAGGCGCATATCCACCGCGTAAAGTGTCCCCCGACGCGTCGGCACGGTGAGCGCGCTGATCAGCCTTTGCGTCAGACGTCCGTAATAGACGACAGGATCAAGCGGTCGTGCGCCGTCGCTTTCGGGGGATCCGTCGGCAAAATCATAGAGCACAATGAGATCGAGATCGGAGGTCGCCGTCATCTCGCGTGACCCCAGCCGTCCCATGCCAAGAACCGCAATCCGCCCGCCCGCAATCCGCCCGTGATCCGCCGCAAAACGCCGCTCAACCTCGCCAAGCGCGATGTGCAAAATCGCTTCCGCAATCAATGAATAGCTCTCGCCCGCCATCGCAGGTGACAGCGCGCCCGACAAAGCCCGCGCGCCGACCAAAAACAATTCATGTTGCCCTGCCTCGCGGAGCCGGTCGAGAAAATCCTCATAGAGCTCGTTCTGGCCAACAGCATCAGAAATTCGGGTGAGGAGCACCGGTAAAGTCGGAAAAGGTTCGATAAAGGCGGGATCAATAATCGCATCGAGCAAATGCGGACGATTGGCGACAATCTCCGCAAGGCGCGGTGCCGAGCCGAGAATTGCCGCGAACAATGTCAGAATGGCCTTGTGCTCGCGCAGAATTGAAAATAATTCGCCCGCAGCCGGCATCCCGCCAAGTACGCGGTCGAAGGTCGCCATTGCGCCATCCGGATCGGCGCTGCGTCCGAAAGACTCCAGAAGACGCGGCACCAATTCCGTCAAGGACTCACGCGCCCGTGCGCTCGTCACTGCCGCGCGTCGCCCGAAATGCCAGCCGCGCACGGTTTCCGCCGCCCGCTCCGGCTCCGAAAACCCCATGCGACGCAGCGTCTCAATCGTTTCGGGATCATCCGTCGTGCCTGTAAAGACAAGACTTCCCTCGCCAGTCGCGAGATCGGCCCCCTCTTCGAAGAGACGCGAATAATGCTTCTCGACAAGGCGGGCTTTGTCCGTCAACGCCTTGGAGAACGCGGCCAACCCGGAATAGCCGCAAAACTTTGCAAACTGGGTCAGATGTTTCTCGTCCGCGGGCAGTCTCTGGGTTTGCTCGTCCGCCACCATTTGCAACCGGTGCTCGATGGTGCGCAGAAAGACATAGGCCCGCGTCAGATCGCTCAGCGCATCGCTCGAAATCCAGCCATCCGCAACCAATGCCTGCAACATTTCGAGCGTGCGACGCCCCCGCAGCCCCGGGCGTCTGCCGCCAAACACCAATTGCTGTGTTTGCACAAAGAACTCGATCTCGCGAATACCGCCCCGCCCCAATTTGATATCATGGCCCGCTACCGCAATCGCATCATGGCCGCGCACCGCATGGATTTGCCGCTTCATCGCGTGAATATCGGCAATCGCCGCGAAGTCGAAATATTTGCGCCAGATGAAGGGCGCGAGATCGGCGAGAAAACGCTCGCCCACCGGCAAATCACCCGCGACCGGCCGCGCTTTGATGAGCGCCGCCCGCTCCCAATTCTGCCCCACCGATTCATAATAGGCGAAGGCGGAATTCACGCTGATCGCAATCGGGGTTGATGCCGGATCGGGCCTCAACCGGAGATCCACCCGCAGGACGTAACCATCCGGCGTCCGCTCCTGCAAAATCCGCACAATGCCCTTTACGAGACGGATGAAGAATGGCGCCGCCTCGACACTCTCGCCAAGGCTGTTCTGCTCCGTGTCGTAAAACACCACAATATCGATATCGGAGGAATAATTGAGCTCGCGGGCACCATGCTTGCCAAGCGCAAGCACCACGGCCCCGCATCCGATGGCAGGATCTTCAGGATCAGGCGCGACCAGCTTGCCGCTCTCGATACCCTCGCGCAGCAAAAACCGGAACGCCGACCCGAGTGCCGCATCGGCGAAATCGCTGAGTGCTTCCGTCACCCGGAGAACGCCCCATATTCCGCCAATATCGGCAAGCCCGATGAATAGGGCCGCTTCCTGCTTCAACTGCCGAAGCACGCGCATCAGCGCCGCTTCCGACTCAGCGACCCGCCAGCTCTTCGCCGTGCGCTCAAGCAGCTCAGCACTGGTTATATCCGGATCGCCTTCGAGAAGGGCGAGCGTTCGTGCGGGGTCGGACTGGATCAACCGCCACAAATAAGGCGAATGATCCGCAATTCCCTCCAAAAGCGCCTCAGCCTTCGGAAATTCCGTCAGGCACGTCTTGAGGCGCTCACCCATGCCGTCATCAATCGCCTTCTCGACAAAAGACGCCAATTTCCGGGCGGCCTCCTTCGCATCGCCGAGTTTCGGCACTGTATCGATCTGCGCTGCAAGCGATGAACTCATAAACCAATGCCCTTCACTGGTAGTGCCAACACAACCCTGAGCCCCGGCGCATGATCCTCAAGCCTGAGCGTGCCGCCATGCAATCGCGCCACCGCGGAGGCAAGCGAGAGCCCCAATCCCGAACCCGGACGCGAGCGCGACCCCTCGAGTCGCACAAAGCGTTCGACAACCCGCGCGCGATCCGCTTCCGGTATCCCCGGGCCATTATCGGAAACGCTCAATTCGATACCCGTGCCGGTTGCAACCGCACCAATTGATATTTCCGCTTTTTCAGAAACAGACTCTTCCCGCGCCGCATATTTGATCGCATTATCGAGCAAATTGGCCAGCGCCTGCCCGATCAATTCGCGCGATCCGTAAAGCGGCAGTTTCTCCGGTAACGTGAGGTGCATTGTGACATGCGCCTCCTCCGCGAGCGGCTCATACAGCTCCGCCACATCGCGTGCGACATCTGCCGCATCGAACGCTGCCATCCCCTCTGTCGCATTGCCTGATTCCGCGCGGGCGATCATCAGCAAGGCGTTGAAGGTTCGGATGAGCTGATCCGCCTCGTCGATCACATTCTCGAGCGTCAGACGATATTCCTCTGTGTCTGTCGCCGTTCGAAGCGCCTCCTCGGCCGAATTGCGCAGGCGCGTCAGTGGCGTCTTGAGGTCATGCGCAATATTGTCGGACACTTCCCGAAGCCCTGCCATGAGCTCCGCAATCCGGTCGAGCATCGCATTGAGATTTTGCGCAAGCCGGTCGAGTTCGTCATTTGTGCCGGAAACGGCAAGACGCCCCGAAAAATCCCCCGCCATGATCGAGCGCGTTGTGGCCGTCATGGCATCAATGCGTCCCAGCACCCGCCGCGCCACAAACACACCTCCCGCCACCGCCATCACCAGCACAAGCAGGATCGACCATCCGATTGCACTCCGGATCACGCGCCTGAACCGATCCGTTTCGCTCAAGTCACGACCGACCAGCAAACGGAAACCGCCCGGCAGAACAATCGTATCCACCAATGCCCGATGCGGCTTCACATCGCCATCCTCCAGCACGCGGTAGAATAATTGGTATCGACCGGCATCCAGCAAGCCTTCCTGATCGATCCCGGAAATATTGCCCGCAAGTGTCTCCCCTGTCGGCGTCGTCACGAGATAGAGGGAGGAACCGGGCTGGCTCGCACGCCGCTCGATCTGCGCCACAAGCCGCCGCAATCCGCCCGAATTGAACTGGGTGACAAGCCCCTTCACATCTTCCTCGATGGTGAGGCTCACCTGCTCATCCAGCAATCGCCGCATATTGAAGGCGACATAGCCAAGAATAGCCGAGGCAAACAGCACAAAAATGACGAGATACGCCATGGACAGCTTGAACGCCGTCGTGCGGAAAAGTTTACCGAGCGCTGTCACGGATCGAATATCCTGCGCCGCGCACCGTGTGCAGCAGCGGCGTTTCAAATCCCTTGTCGATCTTCGATCGCAAGCGCGAAATATGCACATCAATCACATTTGTCTGCGGATCAAAATGATAGTCCCAGACATTTTCCAGAAGCATGGTGCGGGTCACAACCTGACCGCCATGGCGCATCAAATATTCCAGCAACCGGAATTCGCGCGGCTGCAATTCAATCTCCTGCCCGTCACGCGTCACGCGATGGCTCAGGCGGTTCAATTCGAGGCCGCCAATCTGGTAGGATGTCTCTTCCGTCGAGGAGGCAGTGCCCCGCCGCCGCGCAAGCACCTCGACCCGGGCAAGCAATTCGGAAAACGCATAGGGCTTGGCCAGATAATCATCCGCTCCCGCCCGCAATCCCTTGACCCGATCATCCACCTGTCCGAGCGCGGAAAGGATCAGGATCGGCGTCTCGATTTTCTGCTCGCGCAAGGCATGGATCAAGGAGAGGCCATCCATCTTCGGCAACATCCGGTCAACGACAACGACATCATAGCCGCCATCGCTCGCGAGCGCATAGCCATCCAGCCCGTTCGCCGCGAGATCAGCCATGTGGCCCACCTCACGAAAGGCTTTTTCCAGATAGGCCGCCGCAGCAGCATCATCCTCGATGATCAGAAGCTTCATGGGATCGACAATTCTCCGCCTTCATCCGGATGGTCAAGAAAAAAGCGACGGACCGGAGCAAAACTCCGATCCGTCACCTCATTCAGCCGTCCTCGTTCGGGGAAAACGCTGACGGGAAGATAATCGTTACGCCTTCGGGAAAGCGAGCGCGATAAAGCGCGTTCCCTCGTCGCTCTTCAGCCGGAGCATCACAGCCTTGCGGCCATCCTTCCGCGCCGCGTCAATCGATGCCCGGACGTCGGAAGGCTTGGTGACCGTCTTGCCGCCAATTTCGAGGATCAAATCACCCTTGCTGATCCCCTTTTCTGCGGCAATTCCGTTCGGATCAATATCGGTGACCATCACGCCAACACCGTCCTTCGTCGGCGCGAGCGCCAACCCGAACGTCGCCGGTGCTTTCGGGGAGGTATCATCGAGAGCGGCAGTCTTCTTCTCGGGCAACAGACCGAGCCTGACGTTCAGCGTCTGCTCCTTGCCGTCCCGCATCAACGTGACTTTCACCGTATCACCCGGCTTGATCTGGCTGATCCGCTTCGTCACCTCTTTCGGGCCTGCCATCACGTCACCATTGACGGACAAGATGACATCACCCGCCTTGATACCGGCCTCGAAGGCGGGCGTATCCGGCTGGATTTCAGCAACCAACGCACCCTTCGTATCTTTCAGCGCCAGACTATCGGCAATATCCTGCGTCACAGGCTGGATCTGCACGCCGAGATAACCGCGTTCGACGGACCCATTCTCCTTCAACGCCGCGATCACAGTTTTCACTGTCTCGGAGGGAACCGCAAACGCAATGCCGACATTGCCGCCGGAGGGCGAGTAAATCGCGGTATTTACGCCCACAACGTCACCGTTCAGATTGAAGGTCGGGCCGCCCGAATTACCCTTGTTCACCGCCGCATCAATCTGGATGAAATCATCATACGGGCCAGCCCCGATATCGCGCCCGCGCGCCGACACGATCCCCGCGGTCACTGTTCCACCTAGACCAAACGGATTGCCAACCGCGACAACCCAGTCACCGACGCGCGGCGCATCCCCGGCGAACTCAACAAACGGATAGGTTCCGGCCTGCTTCACCTTGAGCAACGCAAGGTCTGTCTTGGCATCCTTGCCGATAACAGTTGCATCGAGCGTCTGGCCGTCATCGGTCGAGAGCGACACTTCAACCGCATTGTCGACGACGTGATTATTCGTCACAACATAGCCATCGGCCGAGATGAAAAAGCCCGACCCCTGCGACATGCCGAACTGGTTCGGTTTACGTCCCTTCTGGCCTTGCTCGCCGAACTGCCGGAAGAATTTTTCGAGCGGGTGGCCCGGGGGCAGATCAGGCATCTGGAACTGTTCGCCATCCTCAGCACCCGCAGCAACCTGCTCGACCTTCACCTTCACCGATACAACTGCCGGACGAACGCGGGACACCACATCGGCAAAGGACGGAAAGGTCGCAACAGTCGCGCTTTGCGAGCTTGCGGCGGCATTGGCTGGCGCGGATGTCATAAAGCTCTCGGTCGCAAGCCCTGCGCCCAGCAATGCCAGAATAGCCACCGACGCCATCATGCCGGCGCGATGCTTGCCGATACGGGATATACTGTTTGAAATCGAGTGTTTGGTCATGTTCTTCTCCTCTAATGCCAGCATTCTGGCGAAACCATGAGGAGAGTTATGAACGGTCAACCCTTACCGGAATTTTGGCGAAAGATGAACATTTCGTAAGGTAATAACGCCGATCAGTCGCCTTGACGGGTCAACGCTTCAAGCCGCGCCTGTTCGTCCGCGCTGAGCGGAGCACTATTCTCGGCCACCCGCCGGCGGCGTGCCAAGAGCACAATGCCGATCCCGCCGGCAAGCAGAACAAGAAACGGGCCGAGCCACAGCAAGGCCGTCGCCATCGTAAATCTCGGCTTGAGCAGCACAAACTCGCCATAACGCGCGACGAGAAATGCAAGAATGGCGTCCTCGCTCTCGCCTGCAACCAGCTTTTCCCGCACGATCATCCGCAAATCGCGTGCAAGCGGCGCGTTCGAATCATCAATCGACTGGTTCTGGCAAACGAGGCACCGCAACTCCGTCGAAAGCGCACGTGCCCGCGCCTCAAGCGCTTTGTCAGCCAGCACCTCGTCCGGTTGCACGGCCAATGCCGCACCTGAAAATCCCAGAAAAAGAATGAGACACACCCCGATGACCCGCTTCATGCCGGTCGTCCCGCGAGAAGCGCCGCAGCCTTGCTCCGCACCACAATTCCGATGCGCGACCGCCGATCGATCAGCGCGAGCCCGCCACCCGCCGCCATCAGCACCGAGCCGAGCCAGATCAGCAAAACGAGCGGCTTCCAATAGGCTTTGAGGCTCACGCTGCCATCCGCATGAAAGTCATTCACGCTCGCATAGACCTGCCCCAGCCCGAGCGTCAGAATGCCGGCTTCCGTTGTCGGCATATCGCGCCCCGCATGAACGCGCTTCCCCGTCTCGACGGTGCCTGCAAACTCGCCATTTTCCATCACGGAAAAACGCGCCACATCTTCGCGAAATCCCTGCCCGTTTCTCACAAAACTCTTCTCGAGAACCAGCGAATAAGCGCCAATTTCGATCCGCTCGCCGGGCTTGAGAACACCGAGATTTTCAACACCCCATCCGGTCGCGGCAACCCCGATCACGGTCACGCCAATGCCGGCATGCGCAAGTGCCGCACCCCAGGCGGCACGCGGCAGCCCGAAAGCCCGCACAACAAAAATCCGGAGCGTTGCACCCCGACGCCAGCTCCGTGACACAATTTCCGACACCGACCCCAGAATAAGCCACGCACCAAGCCCGACACCGAGCGGTGCTGCAACCGGCCCGCCATGGACCACCGAGAGCATCACAAGCGAGACCAAAATCGAAAGCCCCAGCACCACCATCATGCGTTGCGCCGCCCCGAGCAGATTGCCGCGCTTCCACGCAAGCGTCTGTCCGATCGGTAAAAACGCCAGCAACATCACAAAGAGCGGCACAGCCGTCGCATTGAAAAACGGTGCCCCCACCGAAATCGCCGCCCCCGAGATCGCCTCGAGCGCCAGCGGATATAATGTGCCGATCAGAACCGCCGCGCATGTCGCCGCCAGAAACACATTATTCA
>Ga0209358_10001657_pt1 | contig 17499 bp, 16 predicted proteins | sample LauGreFa1BDMLBSN_2_FD_187574 | JGI IMG/M metagenome (GOLD analysis project Ga0209358, IMG submission 187574) | Freshwater lake microbial communities from Lake Michigan, USA - Fa13.BD.MLB.SN (SPAdes) (version 2) | ecosystem: Environmental > Aquatic > Freshwater > Lake | place: Lake Michigan, USA... | reverse complement strand
TTTAAGAGTTCTTCGGCCATTCTTGCGGGATGCCCTAATCTCAAAACATCAATACCTAAACTTATTAGTTTTTCAGTTAATAAATCAACAGCGGCATTAGTAGGGGCGCAAACCAAAACCTGATTTTCACTTTGTAAGGTTATTCGAATAGCATGGGCTAAACTAGTAGTTTTTCCAGTACCTGGGGGGCCATGCATTACTCCAATATCATTAACAGACAATACATGTTGAATGGCTTTGTTTTGAGAAACATTTAATTGAGGAATTAAAATTGAAGAATTTATTTTTTTAAAAGAAAGTGGAACAGTTTGTTCAATCATTTCTCTCAACTCAGCAACTCTATTATCTTTTGCCTCAATCACAACATCTAAAGCTCTTTGCATCTCATGATAACTATTATCATCAAATTGAATATTAATTCCCAGCTTGCCATCATAGCACCAATCAGGCAACTCGTCGCAATGAATAATTAATTTTAAACTATTTTTTGAAACAGACTTAATCGTTCCTGCTATTTCAAAATTTTCGGTATTTTGATTGCTAAATAAGCTTACATTTTTACCCGAACTAAATTGGTGGGCACAGTTTAGATAGGAGGTCCGCTCTATTTCTAAATGTAATAAATCACCTGAGCCCAGTTCTTCTGAATTTATTTTAATAGGATACCAAGTTGTGCCATTTTTTTTTCGCTGTTCTAAATTAACGCGCAAAAATAATTCTTGGTATAAACGATAATCTTCGTCGCGTTCTATTTGTAAAAGTTGCTTTACATGTTTTAAACGATCAACGGCTTTAAGCGGAGCATTATTTTTAATATTTAACACGGAATCAAAACATTAATTGATTTACCATCACTTTTAATTTTTGATTGTGAAATGATTTTTATTAAAACAAGACGTTACATTCTTCAATCGAGTTGTCTTTTAAAGTATAAAATTTGGTTTGGATTAATTTTCGCCCCTGAATATATGTTTCGTAACTATCAGTATATTCAGTTCTATTAACTATCACCGAATCATAATTGTTAGCTAATCCAATTAAGAGCTCTGATGCTTCTCTGATAGCAAAGCGCCCACTTTCAGAACCCGTAATATAATCTACAAGATTATTTTTTATACAATAATCTGTAAATAAAGGATTAGACTTTCGATGAATAAGAATTTTTAACCCACACATTTTCGCAATTGATAAATCTAGAACGTCATCAAAAAAATAAGCAACTTCTTCTGGTTTTATATTTTTGTCTTTGCAAATAAAATTTAAAGCATCATGCTTGTGCGCAATTTTAAAAAAAGAAAAATCAAATCCTTCGCGTGAACTAAAATAAAAAGCACTTTCGTTTTTTTCGCCGCTAATAATTCCACAAATGGGCAACCGATTATTTTTTAAAAAGTATGAATAGCGAAGTAAATTAGTTCCCATGCTATCTACTTCGCTAAAACTACTTCCGCCATTAGCTTGTTTATCTCCAGAATTAAAAACGCCATCCCAATCAAAAATAAAAGCTTTTATGTTAGAAAGTTTAGAGGCAATTAATGTTGGTTCAGTTATAAACTGACCATTAATTTCTTTAAATTTTTCATATACATTCATAAAGAGCAAATATAATGGGGATTAAAATTATTTTTCTTTGTTAAATTTAAACAGAAACAAAGTCCGAATTCTTTATAGCTATTTGTTGCGCAACATTTTGGGCTAGCTCTATAAAAGCGATTGATTGGGGCGTATTATCTTGCATTACCGCTGGACGCCCCGCATCTGAAGACTCTCTTATACTTTGAACCAATGGCAATTGAGCCAATAAAGGCAACTTTAATTCTTCTGATAAATTTTTTACACCATCTTGTCCAAAAATAAAATATTTGTTATTAGGAAGTTCGTCAGGAGTAAACCAAGCCATATTTTCTATCAAACCTAAAATTGGCACATTGGTTTGTGGCAATTGAAATAAGGCAATCCCTTTTCTTGCATCAGCTATTGCGACATCTTGAGGAGTACACACAATAACCGCACCAGTTAGAGGAATTTGACTGCATAAACTAATTTGAATATCTCCAGTACCAGGAGGCAAATCAACAATAAGATAATCTAATTCGCCCCAAACAGTTTCGTAAAATAATTGTGATAATGCTTTTGTTGCCATTGGCCCTCGCAATGCAATCACCTGATTTGGGCCAGCTAAAAAACCGATAGAATTTAATTTTATGCCATAATTTTCCACAGGTGCCATTTTTTTTTGCCCATTAAAATCTGCAGAGCCAGGCCCTTCGTTTACTACCCCAAACATAATGTGTTGTGATGGGCCATATATATCAGCATCAACAAGGCCAACTTTTGCACCTTGAAGCGAAAGCCCAAGCGCTAAATTTGCAGCAATGGTACTTTTTCCAACGCCGCCCTTTCCACTTGCTACGGCAATAATATTTTTTACATCTCTTAGGGTTGTTTCGTCTTTTTCTTTTTTTGTGGTAACGGTTGCCGTCATGTTAATTTTAACTTTTGCTTCTTTATCAACATAATGCAAGATGGCATTCATACAAGCGTTATGAATCATGTCTTTCATAGGACAGGCTGGGGTAGTTAAAACAACAGTAAAAGAAACATTTTTTCCTTCTACCGAAACGTCCTTTACCATATTGAGAGTTACCAAATCTTTTTTTAAATCGGGATCGTCTACATGTTTAAGAGCATCTATAACGCGTTGAATGGTTATTTCCATATTATTATAGCTAACTTATTATAAATATTAAATTAGTAAAATAATTATTTAGTTTCAGGATTAACGGCAGCTGTTGAAGTTATTGAACTTGGCATATCGGCAACACTAATTGCTATTTTAATAGCATTTGAGATAGAGTCCTGCACTTCTTTCCCTCGCTTTACCATATAAGCTCGATCTTCGGCGGCTGGACCACAAGCGCTGTTAATTAAAATAATTGTGAAGACTGAAAGGGGGATTAATTTTTTATACATAATTTTTTATTAATATAATTTAAATAAAGAATGCACAAAGCTAAGAAAAAAACAGAAAAGCCCCAAAGCAAAGCTTTGAGGCTAATCTTATAACTAACTAAACACAAATTTTTAGTGTCCTGCAGGAGCAGCAGCTTCAGTTGAAGCAGGAGCAGCAGTTGAATCAGGTACAGCAACAACTTCTGTAGCAGCTGCAGCAGCAATTGAATCAGCAACACGAGTTGAATCAGCAACACGAGCAGCTTCAGCAGCAGCCTTTTCAGCATCACCTGAACCACCACAAGAAGCAAATGAAGTAGCTAAAGCAGCTACAACGATAATAGAGAATAATTTTTTCATTTCTTAATTTTTTAAATTGTTAATTAATTTTACATTAATACTGATTTAAAAAAAAAGTAACCCAAAAAAATGAAAAATTATGAATTTAATTCTTAATTACTTGATAATTAATATAATAAAAATAATTTTTAATGTCATTTTACATTAAGTTCAATTTTTAATTTCGCTTAAAAATTTTTAGTAAAATAATAATTTAAGAAAAACGGGTTACCTTTATATAAAAAAAGTATTAAATCTAGCAGAGCGAATATGCAAAAGCCTAAAGAGCAGTTTACCGATAATGATTTTATGGTTGGCTTGCTGAATGGAAATAATGATGTGTTAAGCGCTTTGTACAAGAAGTACTATAACATCGTTCTTAAATTTATTTTATATAATAGTGGAACAAACGCAGCCGCTCAAGATATTTATCAAGAAACAATTATTGTTCTTTATGAATCAGTTAAAAAGCCAGGATTTGAATTAAAATGCCAATTACAAACCTATATTTTTTCAATAGCAAAAAGATTATGGCTAAAAGAATTAAAAAAAAACGGGAAAACATTTTTATTTAAAGAGTCAGAAGAGAACAATTTAGTAGATGTTTCAGAAGATTTAAAAGAGTTTGATGAAAAAGAGGCGGAGATAGAAAAAATGAATAACAGCTTAATTGATTTAGGCGAACCCTGCTCGGAACTTATTAAGGATTTTTATATAAACAAACTTTCGATGGAAGAAATAGCAGAAAAATTTGGTTATACGAATGCGGATAATGCTAAAACACAAAAATATAAATGCCTTCAGAGGCTAAAAAAAATATTTTTCGAAAAAGAAATAATAAAAAAATGAGAACAATAGATTTATTTGATAATTATATAAACGGCAAATTAGGACCAGAAGAAATAACTGAGTTTAAAATTAAGCTGAAAACAGATTTGTTATTTGCGAATGCTTTTATTGAGCATGTTAATTTAATAAACACATTAAATCAAGCACTGTTTCGTTCAAATTTAAAGCGTACACTCAATCAAATTCATCTTAAAGAAATTGGCCCTAATTTAAATATTATTTCGATTAATAGAGAGCAATCCTTTTTTAAAAAATACACAAAAACTTTAGCTATAGCTGCCAGTACAGCACTAATAGCAGTAATGATAACCGTTTCACTTTTAATGGGATTAGGCTATCTTTCAAAAAAACAAAGCAATCAAATAACAGATTTGAATCGAGTAGGGTTAGAAAGAAAGTCAAAAAGTTTGATAAATATTAAAGATTCTAAAATTAAAGTGCAGGAAGTATCTTATCGCGCTGCAAACATCGAAGGAAGCGCATTTGCTCTTAACAATAAAGGCTACATTATAACCAGTTTTCATATGGTAAACGGCGCCGATAGTATTTTTATTGAAAATGATCAAATAGATCGCGCGTGTACTAAAGTTATTTTTACAGACGCCAATCTTGATTTAGCAATTTTAAAAATTGTAAATAGCGACTTGTTAGCTAAATGGAGAGTCCCCTTTTCAATAAAAGAAAAAAAAGCGGATGTAGGCGAAAAAGTATTCACATTAGGATATCCTCGAAACGAAATTGTTTATGGCGAAGGCTCTTTAAGTTCATTAAGCGGTTATTCTAATGATAAAAGTATGTATCAAATTTCTATCCCCGTAAACCCCGGCAATAGCGGCGGACCTCTTTTAGACGAAAACGCAAATGTAATCGGAGTAATTCGCGGTAAAATTTCAGGAGAAGAAGGAACAGGGTTTGCTATAAAATCGAACGAAATTTTAAAAGCTATTTCCGAATTAGAAAACGATAGCTTAAAGCAAGAATTAATTGGTCAAAACAAAAGAAATCAAAACATTAAAAATCTTAAAAGATCAGAGCAAATTAAACTTATAAATCCTTACGTTTTTAATGTATTGGTTTATAAAAAAGATTAAACTGAATTTTTATTCACCAAAAAGGCACAAATTAAATCTCGCATTTTACTAATTTATTTATTTTCAATTAGTTGTGAGTATGTTTTAAATTTAAATTAATTGTATCCATTAAAAATTATTAACTAACTTAGCTTTCTCTAAAAAACAAAATACATGTTTGAAATATTAAAACACTTTGAAACAAAATATGGCACCTTAAAAAAGAAGGGCCTAAGAATTGAAGGCCTATCGATGATAGACCCAAAGCGTAAAAAACATGTAATTATGATAAGCAAGCCTTTTATTTTTGATAACAGGCAACTCCCTAAAACTTACGAAGGTCTTGATATTAAAGCAAAAATAGAAGGTGGGCTTCCAAAAGAATTTTTAGTAAAAAAAGATGCTGTAAAAAAAGAATATGTGTGGGCGCCAATAAAGTTTGAAAAATATGTTGATCGCTGCACAGAAGAAATTAGAAAACAGTTTGGTAACCCATTAATGAGCCGCCAGGAAATGTTAGATGCCCTAGCTTTTGGAAATTTCGAAGAACATAAGCGTAAGAGTATTCAGATGATGAAAGATGGAAAAATACCTCCGTTTAAATTGAATTAATTAAAACTATTTTTAATAAATTAAAAGCCTGAACATTTTCAGGCTTTTTTTATGCGATTATTTCTAAAACGGTTCTGAAAGCAGTGTATTTTTCGCCAAATAATTTTTTGTGATCGGCCTGTAAAGTAGGCGCAAACTCTTTTTGATATTTTTCAATATCAGCCATTTTTAAAAAAGTATATTGAACAGAGTATGTGTGTCCCTCATCTTCGACATACATCAGTTTTAAAATTTTGTTTTCAATAAAGCAACCTGTTTTCATTACATCTTTAATATGAGTCCCCTTCATCCATTCTAGCCAAAGCTGATGCGCATCTTCAGAAATATTAATTGTAATGTTGTAAATAAACATAAGTCGCAAAGATAATTATTTAAATTCTCAATTAATTATCGAAATAAATTTAATTGAACAGAATAAAAATAGCATTGAAACTTTCCAAAATTTAATAGCGCCTTATTATAATATTTGTAATTTTGCTATACATGAAAATTAATTTTATAGAAGAATTAGCTTGGCGAGGATTATTACAAGATGTTATGCCAGGGCTTGAGGCTTTATTAGAAAAAGAATTGGTAACGGGCTATATTGGTTTCGATCCAACTGCAGATTCTTTGCATATTGGACACTTAGCTCAAATTTTTACTTTAATGCATTTTCAAAAAGCTGGTCATAAACCAATTGCTTTAATTGGTGGAGCAACCGGAATGGTTGGTGACCCAAGTGGAAAGTCGGCAGAAAGAAATTTATTAGCTGAAGAAGATCTTTTTAAAAACGTAGCAGGAATAAAAAAACAATTAGAGTTTTTTTTAGATTTTAAATCTGGCGAATTCGGAGCCGAACTAGTAAATAATTACGATTGGATGAAAGAATATTCTTTTCTTAATTTTATTCGAGATATAGGAAAGCATTTAACTGTAAGTTATATGATGGCTAAAGATTCGGTTAAAAACAGATTAGAAAACGGAATGAGTTTTACTGAATTTAGTTATCAATTATTGCAAGGCTACGATTTTTATTATTTATTTAAAAATAAAAATTGTAAACTTCAAATGGGAGGGTCCGATCAGTGGGGCAACATAACAAGTGGAGCCGAAATAATAAGAAGAAAAGCTAATTCAGAAGCCTTTGGTTTAACAACGCAATTAATAAAAAAAGCAGATGGCACTAAATTTGGAAAAACCGAAAGCGGAACTATTTGGTTAGATAAAACAAAAACATCGCCATACAAATTTTATCAATTTTGGATTAATACAAGTGATGTTGATGCAAAAAACTTTATAAAAATATTTACATTTTTATCAAAAAATACAATTGAAGAATTAATTATGGACCATGATAAAGACCCTGGTAAACGAGTTTTACAAAAGGCATTATCAAAAGAAATTACAACTACTGTTCATGGCCAGGCCAACTATCTTTCGGCTATTGAAACAAGCTCAATTTTATTTAATGGCAACATTAGCGATTTATTTAATTTAAATGAGGATATTTTTTTAGATGTATTTGATGGAGTGCCACAATTTAATTTAAATAGAAAAGAGTTAGAAAAAGAAATTAATGTGTTAGATTTTTTGGTCGAAAAAACCTCCATCATGCCAAGTAAAAGCGAAGCAAAAAAATTAATTCTTGGCGGCGGCATTAGTATTAATAAAGTAAAAACCGAAAGTCACGAATATAATATAAGCTCAGCGCATTTAATAAATAACAAATACATTCTCATTCAAAAAGGAAAAAGAAATTATTATTTGTGCATTGTTAATTAATTATGGCCTTAAAGCAATTTCAGCAATTAAAACTGTCTCAAAAGTTATTGCCGCAACAAATACTTTTAATGAAGTTACTGCAATTGCCAACACTTGCATTAGAGGAAAGAATTAAAGAAGAATTAGAGGCAAACCCCGCTTTAGAAGAAGAAACAGATGCCGACATAATTGATGAGGAATTATTTAGCAACGAAAATTCAGATGATAATGAAGTTGAGGAAGAATTTGACGATGCCGGCGAAATAAAAGAAGTCGAGATAAAAACATCTGCTAGCGATGTTGAGGTTGAAGATTATATGGGCGCCGAAGAATTAGATTCGTATAAATACGAAATTTCTAATAAAGGACAAGACGATGATTTTAAAGAAACCGTAGTTTTTGAGGGTATAGGCTTTCAGGAGTTATTAGAACAACAATTAGGCTTGAAAGATATTACAGAACGTGAATATACAATTGGCGTTTATTTAATAGGATGTTTAGAAGAAGACGGTTATTTAAGAAGAGAAATTGATTTAATTGTTGACGATTTAGCGTTTAACTATAATCTTACCACCGATATAACTGAAGTAAACAAGGTGTTAAAATTAATTCAAAGCTTTGATCCTGCTGGCGTTGGCGCTTTAACTTTGCAAGAATGTTTATTACTTCAGTTAGAACGAAAACCTGATAAAACAAAAGAAGTTGTTTTTGCCATGGAGATTATTAAAAACCACATGGAAGAGTTTTCTAAAAAACATTACGACAAAATAATTCGTAAATTAGATATAAACCACGACGAGCTAAAAGAAATAATTGCCGAGATAATTCACCTAAACCCAAAACCCGCTAATACAGACACAAAAGAAAGTAATTTTAGTGCAATTATACCAGATTTTATTATTACAGTTAGCGACGGAATACCAGAATTAAGTATTAACGGCAGAAATAAACCAGATTTAAAGATTAGTAAAGATTATACTCAAATGCTAAAAGAGTATACCTCAACTAAAGAAAAAAACTTAAAAGAAGCTTCGGGCTTTATAAAAAGTAAAATTGAAACGGCCAGTTGGTTTATTGAAGCGCTTCAACAAAGATATGCAACACTCTCTTTATGTATGAAAGCAATTTTAGAATATCAATTAGAGTATTTTTCGACAGGAGACGATAATAAACTAAAGCCAATGATATTAAAAGACATTGCTAATCGGGTAAACTTAGACTTATCTACAATTTCGAGAATGGCAAATAGTAAATATGTACAAACCCCGTATGGCACTTTTTTATTAAAGTCGTTTTTTAGCGAAAGCATGAGTACAGAAAGTGGCGAAGATGTGAGTAGCAGAGAAATAAAAAATATTTTAAAAGGCCTTATCGAATCAGAGAATAAACAAAAGCCATTAACAGACAACGAGCTTTGCTCAAAGTTAAATATAAAAGGATATAATATTGCCCGCCGAACGGTTGCTAAATACCGTGAGCAATTAGAAATACCAGTTGGCAGAATGCGAAAAGAACTTTAAAATTAAACCAATTGCTTTTTCTAAAACATAATTTTTCAATTTGTTTGAATATCATCACAAATAATAAATTAGAATCCAGCAGCAGTGCAAATGCAGCGCAGACAATTACTTTACATCTATTAACTCAATATCAAAAATTAAAACTGAGTTTTCTGGGATAGTGCCTTGAGAAACATTGCCATAGCCTAATTCAGAGGGGATCAATAAAATACCTTTACCGCCTTTTTTAAAAAGAGGTATGCCTTCTTGCCAGCCCTTAATTACAGAAGCTAAACTAAAACTAATTCCATTATTAGTTGATTGATCAAAAACCGAACCATTAGATAAGTATCCTTTATATTTAACGGTTACATTTGAATTTATATTTGGCTGAGAGCCAGTGCCTGCATTAGTTATCACGTAATATAAACCTGTACCTGTTGCTTTTGCATCTAATTTATTATCTGCAATATATTGACTAATAATTTGTTCGTCTATAGCTGGTTGATTTACCGAATTTTTTTGTTTGCAGCTTAACAAAACAAAAACAGTTAAACAAAGCGCAATATTTTTCATAGCTTAATGGGTTATATTTAAATTAAAAACTAGAGCTTAAATAACATGAAAAAACCCCGATAGTTTCGGGGCTTATAAAATTAATTTGATTTATGGATTGATGAGTAATTTAAACCCCTTGCCATGGATATTAATTATCTCAACTTTTACGTCGTCTTTTAAGTACTTTCTTAATTTAGCAATATAAACATCCATGCTTCTGCCATTAAAATAATTATCGTCTTGCCAAATAGATTTTAATGCAAAAGTACGATCAAGCACATCGTTTAAATGAATACACAAAAGTTTAAGCAACTGACTTTCTTTAGTTGTAAGCTTTTGTTCATCGGCATTGTGCTGTAAAATTTGTTTTTCAGAATTAAATTGATATTTACCAATATTGAAATTAACATCAATACTTTCTGAAGATCTAACTTTATTTGTTCGGCGCAAAACAGCAGTTACTCGAGCCATCAGCTCCTCCATGCTGAAAGGCTTTGTTATATAGTCGTCGGCACCAGCAGCAAAACCATCAATAGTATCTTCTTTCATACTTTTTGCAGTAAGAAAAATAATGGGTACATTTTTATCAACCAGCCGAATTTCTTTTGCCAATGTCAGTCCATCTTTTACGGGCATCATGACATCAAGTAATAATAAATCAAACGAGCCTTTAAAAAAAAGGTCGCTGCCCTTTTTTCCATCTTCAGCTAATTTTGTCTCAAAGCCTTTCGCCTCTAAATATTCTTGTAAAAGAGGCCCTAAACTAGGATCATCTTCAACTAATAAAATTTTGGTTTTAACAGTTTCCATAATAATTGGAGTATTATTTGTTAAAATAAAGATACTTACTAAAGCGCTTATTTATAAGCAATTAACATTTATTATCAAATAGGTAAATGCACATTAAAACAGCTTCCTTTTTCTATTTCGCTAATAACAGAAATGGTTCCGCGGTGTTTTAACACAACAGCTAAAACATAAGATAGCCCTAAGCCAAAGCCTTTTACATTGTGAACATTGCCTTTTGGTACGCGAAAAAATTTATCAAATATTTTTCTTTGATTTTCTTTAGAAATACCTATGCCCTTATCTTTTACCTGAATCATAATACCTTCGGCGGTATTAGTTGTAGAAATTGTGATTTCAGGAATTTCTTTTGAATATTTGATTGCATTATCAATTAAATTAAAAACAATGTTTGTTAGGTGAACTGGATCGGCCTGTAATTTAAAATTATTAGCATTTAAAAAGGTGTTAACAGCCCCTTTTCCAATTAAAAGCTGAGTATTATTAATTGCGTTATTAATAATTTCATGAACATCTACTTCGCTTAATTTTAATTTAAATTCGCCTTTATCTAAAATTGATGTTTGTAAAATACTTTCTACTAATACGCTTAATCTTGTATTTTCTTCCCTAATCATTGTGATGTAACGATCTTGTTTTTCGGGACTTTGAATAATACTTTTATCTGCCAACATTTCGCTAGCAAGAGAAATTGTGCTAATGGGCGTTTTAAACTCATGAGTCATATTGCTAATAAAATCATTTTTAATAATTGATAATTTTTTTTGTTTTAAATTATTTGACATAATATAATAAAACGAAAAAATAAGAATAATAATTACAATTATAGACGTAACCAAAAAAGGCCACATTTCTTTTAAAACGGCCCGGGATTGATGTTTAAAAATAACAATTAAATATTCAGGCGAAATAAATAGATTTTTTGGCGATAAGTTTATTTTATAATTATTTACACCAAGTGAATCTACAATTTTATCGGCCTGCGTTATATCGATATGATGATTAATGCCAGAATTTAAAGAGGTGATATAATAATTATATTTGGCTGTAATTTTTTGATTAACAAGTTCGGCATTAAGAATTGAGTCAAGCAAAACAGTATCTAAATTATGTTTATTGTTGTAATAATTTTTTATCGAGGTTTCGTCGAAGAAGCTATAACCAGTAGGAATTTGACTAAATAAATCGTTATTATTAGTTTGCACTTTATTATAGTTAGAGCGGATTTTCGCCATAAAACCTGGAGCCCTTTGATCAAAATGAAGAGAATCGTTATCTATGAATTTATTAGTAAATTTGGTACTCTGATAGCCGTTGCTATCAATACTAAGTTCGGTGCTAAGTTTAAATCCGCCCGAATTAGTTTTAGCATCTTTTAATTTATTTGAATTGAAGGTGATTCCTTGAGTACGTTCAGTAATTTTTAAATAACTATTTCGTGCATCAAGTCGTTCTAATTTAGTGGCAGTATTAGCTAGGGCCTCATCTACTTTATTTTTAAACAACTCTTCTCTTACTTTGAAGTCGTTTCTAATCCAGTAAGTTTGAAACCAGATTAAGATTAAAAGCGCAAATGAAAATGAAATAGAAATTAAGGTTAATACTCTTTTGTTCATTTTGCTATATAAAATTTTAACTCTAAAGTATATTATAAATTAAAAAGATTAAACTAAACTTTGAATATTAGTTATAGTACCATTTTCAAAAACATAACATTTTAATCTATCTTTAAAAACATAAGGTTTGTAAATAGATTTATTTAAAAGCATTCTTAAACACTCTTGAACGCCTTCGATAATACTTGGATGAGGGTGCATCATGTCGGCCAACTCTCTTATTCCTTGATTGGTATATATTAAATAAGCAACTGCTTGAATGGCGCTGCTTGCATGCTCTCCAACAACTCGCATGCCTAAAATACGCATGCCATTATCATTTGTTACAATGATTTTAAAAAAACCTTTTGTTTTTCGCATGGCAATAGCTCGAGCATTGGTACTGTAATCTAGTTTTACTACTTTATGAGCAATGCCTTTATTTACGCAATCTTGTTCATTCATTCCAACAGCCGCGACTTCTGGATTTAAAAACATAATGGTGCTTATGTTTTGGTAAGATAAAGGCTTTACAATTGGGCCAAACATTCTAACAACAGCATGTCGCGCCTCTCTTTCTCCAACGTTGACGAGGGCCACTTCGGTTGTAACATCTCCAGCAGCATAAATATTACTTATATTGGTTTGGGTATCGATATTCCAGATGCAACCTCTCTTGTTTAATTTTATGTTTGCGTTTTCTAAACCAATATTTTCAACATTCGGAATTCGGCCGATAGAAATTAGAGCTTTGTCGACTGTAATTACTTCTTTTTCCCCATTTTTATATTCAAGTTCGTATTCTACTTTTCCATTTATGGCTTCCATTCTTAATAAAGAGGCGCCGTGATGAAGAGTGGCTCCATTTTGTTCTAAACTATTTTCAATAATTTTAGCAATATCTTCATCTTCAAAAGGCAATATTCGCTCAGCTTTATCAATTAAATTAACTTTTGTTTTGCCAAAGCCAGAAAATATGGTTGCAAATTCGCAGCCAATAACTCCCGCGCCCAATACGACCATGCTTTTAGGCAGCGAAGTGAAACTTTTAATGCCATCGCTTGTAACAATAATTTCATTATCAATTTTAATGTTTTCGGCTACTCTAGGGCGACTGCCTGTTGCAATTAAAATATAATCAGCACTTACTTTTTTCGAAATACCATCTTTTGTAATTTGAACCGTGTTTTTGTCAATAATCAAGGCAGTACCCTTTTCATAAAAAAGCAATCTATTTTTTTGTTCGCGAAGAATCTGTAAATGCACATTCATTTGAGTTTTTCTTTCGAAGACCGCTTCATCAACTATTTTTGAGAAAACCGAAAAATCAGGGGCATATTCTGGAATCATTTCTCGAATGGAAGCTACTTTAAGCGATTGTTCCCATAAGGTTTTTGAAGTTAATACCCCATTATATATCCCAGCACCACCAAGACGTTTTTTCTCGATGATTAAAACCTTTTTACTAAAATCAATTGCTCGCATAGCCCCTGCATAACCACTTGGGCCACCTCCAATCACAATTAAATCAAAATGTTCCATTATTATTCAACTACAAATTTATTATTTCTTAGCTTAATTACCTATTATCAAACCCAAGCCATTATTATTCAATTGTTTGTATAATTTTTATTTTACATAAAATTTCTTATTTTTGCATCCCAATAAATTTAATGAATATGAATGAAAATATAATTTATTTAGTCCCTATTTTAGGTCTAGTTGGACTAATAGTCATGGCGATAAAATCTGCATGGGTTAGCAAACAAGATGCGGGCGATAAAAATATGCAAGAATTAGCTGGCTATATAGCTGATGGAGCTATGGCGTTTTTAAAAGCAGAATGGAAAGTATTAAGCATTTTTGTTGTTTTTGCTGCAGCCTTATTGGCTTATTCAGGAACCATTCACGAAGTAAATGGCAAAGAAATTCATGGCAGTTGGATTATTTCAATTGCATTTATTATTGGTGCTGTATTTTCTGCTACTGCTGGGTACATTGGTATGAAAGTAGCAACAAAAGCAAATGTTAGAACGACACAAGCCGCTCGCACAAGTTTAAAGCAAGCATTAAAAGTTTCATTTACTGGAGGAACAGTAATGGGTTTAGGTGTTGCTGGTTTGGCCGTGTTTGGTTTAGGTGGCTTGTTCATTGTTTTCTTAAAAATATTTAACGTTGTTGAGGTAAATAGCGATCAAATGAAAACGGCTATTGAAGTGTTAACAGGCTTTTCGTTAGGCGCAGAATCTATTGCTTTATTTGCGCGTGTTGGTGGAGGTATTTATACAAAAGCTGCTGATGTTGGCGCAGATTTAGTTGGTAAAGTTGAAGCAGGAATACCTGAAGATGATGTTCGTAATCCTGCAACTATTGCGGATAATGTTGGTGATAACGTTGGAGATGTTGCTGGTATGGGCGCCGATTTATTTGGTTCGTATGTTGCAACTATTTTAGCGACTATGGTGCTTGGTCAAGAGATTATTGTTAAGGATAATTTTGGCGGTATGGCTCCTATTTTATTACCAATGGTAATTTGTGGTTTAGGCATTCTTTTCTCAATTGTAGGAACTTGGTTTGTAAATATTAAGGACGAAAAATCAAATGTTCAAACAGCATTAAATTTAGGCAACTGGTCATCCATGTTAATTACAGTAATTGCTTCTTATTTTATAGTAATGTATATGTTGCCTGAAGGCGTAATTACTTTACGTGGCGTAGAGTTTACTAAAATGGGCGTATTTGGTGCCATTTTGGTTGGAACAGCAGTAGGAGCCATAATGAGTATTGTAACAGAGTATTATACTGCAATGGGAAAACCACCAGTAAATTCTATTATTCAGCAATCTTCAACAGGACATGCCACAAACATTATTGGTGGTTTAGCAGTTGGCATGAAGTCTACTGTTATTCCTATTTTAACTTTAGCTGCTGGTATTATGGGTTCATATTACTGCGCTGGTTTATATGGTGTAGCTATCGCTGCAGCAGGTATGATGGCAACAACAGCTATGCAATTAGCAATTGATGCTTTTGGTCCAATTGCTGATAACGCGGGAGGCATAGCAGAAATGAGTCAATTACCACCGGAAGTTCGTGAGCGCACAGATAATTTAGATGCTGTTGGAAACACAACTGCTGCTACAGGAAAAGGATTTGCTATTGCATCTGCCGCATTAACATCTTTAGCTTTATTTGCTGCTTTTGTTGGTATTGCAGGCATTGATGCCATTGATATTTATAAAGCACCCGTTTTAGCTGGACTGTTTGTTGGCGCAATGATTCCTTTTATTTTTTCTGCATTGTGTATTCAGGCAGTAGGAAAAGCTGCAATGGATATGGTTCAGGAAGTTCGTCGTCAGTTTAGAGAAATTCCTGGTATTATGGAATACAAAGCAAAGCCTGAATATGAAAAATGTGTGGCAATTTCTACGAAAGCATCTATTCGTGAAATGATGTTGCCAGGTGCTATTGCATTAATAACACCGGTAATTATTGGGTTTGTATTTGGACCAGAAGTTTTGGGTGGTTTATTGGCTGGCGTAACCGTATCTGGTGTGTTAATGGGTATTTTTCAATCCAATGCTGGTGGGGCTTGGGATAACGCTAAAAAATCTTTTGAAAAAGGAGTAATGATTAATGGCGAAATGTTTTATAAAAAGTCTGAACCACATAAGGCATCGGTAACTGGCGATACTGTGGGCGATCCATTTAAAGACACTTCGGGCCCATCTATGAACATATTAATTAAATTAATGTCTATTGTTTCGCTAGTAATTGCACCATATATTGCTGGTATCGGTTCAACAGATAAATCTGAAGCCTGCTGCATGAAAGAAGAAATAATAAAATGTAATATCAACGGACAGGAATACACTTGCACAAGCAAGGAACAATGTGATAGTATTATGAATGCCACTAAAAAAGATATTGCAGAGTTAACAGGTTTATATAACGTAGACGGTGCTCACAGTTCATTGGGCTTTAGTGTAGCGCATTTAATAGCTGATACTAAAGGTTCTATTACAATTGATAGTGGGCATGTATACTTAGACGCTGCAACAGGACCAAAAATCTTTATGCAATTAGATATGACTACAATCAATACTCAAAACAGTATGCGTGATAGTCATTTAAGAGATAAAGAAGAGTTTTTTAACGTAAATAAATATAAAAAAGCAACCTTTGAAGCAACTGAAATTTCTAAAAATGCTGAATTAGGTGAGTTTGCCTATGTTGCAAAAGGTAAATTAACTATAAAAGGGGTTTCAAAAGAAATAGACATGTTATTTAATTATTTTGGATCAAAACCCACATCTGAGTTTGATGCCGCAGGAAAAGAAATGGCAGTAAGCGTTGCCGGTTTTGAAGGCAAATTAAACATTACTTGCAAAGACTTTGGTATTGAATGGGGTGGAACAGCTAAGGTTGAGTTTACAATTGAAGCCGCAAAATCTGCAAATTAATATTAATTTCTTAATAATATTAAAAGCCTGTTTACGTTTATTATACAGGCTTTTTTATTAAAAATATAGTTATTTTTAAAAGCAGCAATCTCAATCAATTTCATGAAAATAGTAACTTATAATGTTAATGGAATACGCGCAGCAATGAGTAAGGGTCTTATTGATTGGATAAGCCAAGTAAGTCCTGATGTTTTGTGTGTGCAAGAAATAAAAGCAAACCCAGATCAGGTTGGGGTTTTTGAATTTGAAGAATTAGGATACCATCATTATTGGTATCCTGCTCAAAAAAAAGGATATAGTGGCGTGGCTATTTTTACAAAACAAAAGCCTAAACACATTGAATATGGATGTGGAATAAAAGAATACGACGATGAGGGGAGAATCTTACGCATTGACTTTGAAGAATTTTCGGTAATGAGTGTTTATCATCCGAGCGGAAGCAGTGGAGATTTGAGGCAAGCTTTTAAGATGGAATGGTTAGAGGCGTTTTTAAATTACATAAACCAATTAAAGGCTACTTATCCAAATTTAGTTATTTGCGGTGATTTTAATATTTGCCATAAAGCCATCGATATTCATAATCCAAAATCAAATGCGAATACCAGTGGATTTTTACCCGAAGAAAGAGAGTGGATGGAGCAATTTATTAATTCTGGTTTTGTTGATAGCTTTAGATATTTTAATCAGGAACCTCATCAATATTCATGGTGGAGTTATAGAGCTGGATCAAGAGCAAAAAATTTAGGATGGCGTATTGATTATAACTTTGTTACAGATAATTTAAAAAATAGAATTTCTCGTTCAGTTATTTTGCCAAGCGCCATTCATAGCGACCATTGCCCTGTATTATTAGAAATGAGTTAAATAAAAGGGCTTAAGAAAAGCTTTTATTTTTTTTATTAATTTTTCTGATTACATTTATCTAAGTGCAACAACAATATGTAATAATATTAGCAGGCGGAACAGGAAGTCGAATGAAAAGCGATATCCCGAAACAATTTATCGAATTACA
>Ga0209358_10001653_pt1 | contig 17508 bp, 18 predicted proteins | sample LauGreFa1BDMLBSN_2_FD_187574 | JGI IMG/M metagenome (GOLD analysis project Ga0209358, IMG submission 187574) | Freshwater lake microbial communities from Lake Michigan, USA - Fa13.BD.MLB.SN (SPAdes) (version 2) | ecosystem: Environmental > Aquatic > Freshwater > Lake | place: Lake Michigan, USA... | reverse complement strand
TCAATAGTTAGGATAAGGAATGAAGTTGCGAGTTTCTAAGAAATCTGGTAAAATAAGAGGGTCTGTACTCAGTGCACCCAAAAACTGGACGGTATGTAAAGAGTACCAATTAATCCTAATAAAGGAATCAATCTATGTATAACCTACATTTAGTTATAGGACCAGTTCAAGTAGGATTAGAAACAGATGAGAAATTATCATTTGATGGTATTGAGACATTATTGAACAGAGGCATGATGACTGCCCTAACATTATTCAATGGGCATATGGGTGCTATGGTCAAGTATGACAATTATGATAATGACCATGAGTGTGAAGAGTGTGAGTCTCTACAGGAAATAAATAATACTAATGATGAATCAGATTAATAAATATGAAAAGGTTCGTTAGTCCCTGCCTATACTGTGGAGTCCTGTCAAGATCATCAACATGCAAGCAGTGCATCACCTCTATCCAGGGTAGAGATCCAAAGAGGCAACAAAGAAATAAACAATACAATCATGAATGGCATAAATTATCAAGACTTGCCAGGACCCTCCAGCCATGGTGTTCAAGATGTGGAACAAATAGGGACCTGACGGCAGACCATATACTTAGTTTAGCAAATGGTGGTTTAAATACCTTAGAAAATATTATGGTTCTCTGCAGAAAATGCAATTCAAGTAAAGGTTAATTTATTTAATTAAAAAGGTAGAAACCCCTGCCTCCCTCCTGGCATAACCCCGTATGGGGATTTTTTTACGCTCAAATAATAGCAGTAAACCCTGGCTGCCCTGTTCTGTATTTCTCTGCGAAATTACAGAAATAGGATTTTTGCGTATCAATTACGCAAAACGGACATTGGAGAAAAAATAAAATGACTGCGGGAAGACCACCAAAACCAACGGAACTTAAAAGATTATTGGGCAATCCTGGGCAAAGACCTTTACCAGATTTAGACAATATTACGCATTTGCCCATGGCCAGAGAAATCCCAACACCACCTGATACTCTTGGTGAGACAGGAATTAATCTTTGGAATCGTGCTTGGGGTATGGCTGTTACTTGGCTTAGTCCTGTTAGTGATATTGATGCAATTTCTAATGCTGCATTTTTGGCTGATGCTTCAGAGGCAGCAAGAAATAAATATATGGCTACCCTTGAGAGCAACGATGGTAGAGCGTTTGTCGCAATTAATAAAGCCTATACTGATGCGTTGGCATCTCTTGGCTTTGATCCTATTGCGAGATCTCGCTTAGGCGTTGCAGAGGTCAAGGCTGCAACCTCTATTGACAAACTTTTGGAAAGAAGGCACAACAGAGCCAAGGCTGATACAATTATTGTTGAGGTTGAATCTGAATTGATAGAACAAGGGGAAACAATTAACAATGAAGCAAATAGCAATTAACGATATAGGAACGGCAGAGGATTTTATGGCTGCCATAGACGCATCTATGAAGATCTTTAAGGTCAAAGAGCCAGTATCTGGCACAGTTGTCCAGATTGATCGTGATGGCGTATTGGTAGATATTGGCGATAAGACAGAAGCCTTTATCCCAAATAGTGAAATTTCAAATCGCAAAGATGCCTATGTCTACGATATTGTTCAACTTGGGCAGGTAGTAGAAGCAACAATTCTAAGCAAGAACCAAGAAGGACAATACATCCTATCCCTAAAGCAGAATGAAGTAGAAGCCATGTGGGAAGATCTTCAAAAGAGTTTTGAAATGTCTTACCCTATTATGGGCAAGGTTGTTAAAATTGTTAAGGGTGGCCTAATTGTAGATATTGGCCTAAAGGCCTTTTTGCCTGGTTCATTAGTTGATACAAATAGGGTAACAGACTTTACTCCATATATTGGCCATGAGGCTGAATTCCTAATTCACTCAATTGATAAAGAAAAAGGAAGTATCGTTCTTAATCGCCGTTCACTTATTGAGCAAATGCAAAAGGAAGATAAGCAAATAGAGTTTGCTAAATTAGCAGTAGGGCAAACACATCAAGGTCTTGTATCAGGAATAACTGATTATGGAATATTTATTGAAATTGGAATGCTTGCTGGACTAATCCACAAATCAAAGATGAGTGACTTTACTCCTGAGCAGTTCACTGTTGGACATGCAGTAGATGTAGAAATCATAGACATTGACTTTGATAAGAGCAGGTTGTCCTTAGCGTTAAGAGGTTAAGATGACTTGGCCTCCAACATTTTTATCGCCTGTTTCAGAAACTGAGTTATCTAACTCTCGTGGTCATGAAGTCATAGATTTTATTGAGACTCTATGCCATTTAACTGAAGACTCTATTGCTGGTAAGACTGGTGAGAAGTTTATTCTTAGACCCTGGCAAAAAGAACTTCTTGTAAATCTTTATGCTGAAAGAGAAGATGGGTTGCTCAAGCACCGTCGTGCTTTGATTGGCGTTCCACGCAAGAATGGAAAGTCAGCCCTAATTGCTTCTCTGGTTTTAGAGCAAATTGTTTTAGGCGTTAATGGTGGTCAGATTTATTCTGCTGCTGCTGATAAAGAACAGGCTCGTATCATTTTCAAAACGGTAAAGAAGATGATTGAACTTGAACCAGAGTTAAAAGATATATTAGAAGTGTATCAAAACACTATATATAACCCTATGACAGGTTCTGTTTATAGAGCATTATCATCTGAATCCTTTACAAAAGAAGGTTTAAACTCTACTTTTATTGTTATAGATGAGTTACATGCACAGCAAAATAGAGAACTTTATGATGTTTTATCACTATCTATGGGTGCAAGATTAGAGCCAATGTTGGTAGCAATTACCACAGCAGGCACTAAATATGACTCTGCAGGTAAGGATTCTATCTGTTACCAGATGTATAACAGAGGAATTCAGATAGCAAAAGGAGAGATTGAAGACCCTTCTTTCTTCTTTGCCTGGTATCAGGGTGATGAAAAACTCAATTACAAGGATCCTGAGAACTGGTATTTAGCAAATCCTTCAATGGGAGATATTGTTTCTGAAGAGGATATGCTTTCTGCATCATTGCTTACCCCAGAGTCAGAGTTTAAAACTAAGAGATTAAATATCTGGACTTCTACAGGCCAATCATGGATTCCATCAGATGCCTGGGATGCCCTTGAACTTAAGAACAGAGAAATCATTCACGGAGAAGATACTATTCTTTCATTTGATGGTGCTTTCTCAAATGACTCTACTGCTATAGTTGCCTGGTACTTAGGTGGCGAAAAGCCACACTTAGAAATAGTAGACTTGTGGGAACTGCCAGAGATGGATCCAGATCCTATGTGGTCAGTGCCTATTGCAGAGGTAGAAAAGACTATTGTAGACACCTACAGAGATCCAAGTATAAGCGTTAGAGAAGTAGTATTTGATCCAGCAAGATGGTCCAGAACCTTTATGTTGCTTGATGAAGAAGGTATGCCTGTCATATCTTATCCAAACTCAGCAGAGCGTATGGTTCCAGCCACACAGAAATTTTACGAGGCAGTAATGAATCAATCATTTACTCATAATGGCGATGAAAGACTTGCCAGACATATAGCAAACACTGTGACAAAGACTTCATCTCGTGGTATTATGGTAGCCAAGGCTACTAATAAGCGTAAGATTGACGCTGCAGTAGCAGCAATATTTGGCTATGATCGTGCAACAGCACCAAAGCCACCTAAACAACCTGTAGCCAGGTTCCATTCAATATAGGAGCATAATGAAAAAACTAAAGATAGACTGGCCAGTAATAACAGAAGTTACTGGTGTTGGTCTTACAACATACGGACTATTCCTAATATTCCCACCAGTTAGTTTTATAGCATTAGGTTTATTTTTAGTTTATATTACGGAAAAGGAGTAATCATGGCAATCGCTGGAATCTATAATATTACTATGGATCAGGGTGCACAATGGACTCTACAAGTTGACTACGATAATAACAATGGAACTCCATTTAACCTAACTGGATACACTGCTCGTATGCAGGTTCGTCCTAAGTTTGGTGCTGATAATGCTGTGTTGACTCTTTCTTCTCCAAGTTCAGGAATTGTAATTACGCCTTTGACAGGCACACTTAATTTGACTGCTACAACAGTACAGACTGCTGCTATTCCAGGTGGATTTTATGTTTATGATTTAGAAATAGACAGTGGTGGTGTTGTTACCAGACTAATGCAAGGTAGCGTAACTGTAAGAGATCAGGTGACACTCAATGTCTAATGTTAATGTTACAGCAGTTACAAATGTAGTTACAGTTGATGAAGTAAACAATATTGTTACAGTGACTTCACCTGGTTCACAAGGAGCCGTTGGCCCAACAGGAGCCACTGGCTCAACAGGACCTACAGGAGCGACAGGTGCTACAGGATCTACAGGTGCTACAGGAGTCACTGGAGACATAGGAAGTACAGGTCCAACAGGAGCCACAGGAGTTACAGGACCAGTTGGTTCTACAGGTCCTACAGGCGTAACTGGAGACACAGGACCAACAGGCGTTACAGGACCAGTAGGTGCTACAGGTAGCACAGGTCCAATAGGATTAACAGGAGCCACAGGACCCGTTGGTGCGACGGGACCAATAGGAGTCACTGGTCAAACAGGCCCTACAGGAGCAACAGGTGTATCAGGTGCTGATGGAGATACATACGCAACAACATCTTTAAGCAATGTAGCAATTGGATCAGGCTCAAAGACATTTACACTTGTTGACACAAATGTTGATTACTCAATTGGACAGACAGTTGTAGTTGCATTTGACGCAGGTAATTTAATGATTGGTGATGTTACTTCATACTCACAAATCACAGGAATTTTAACTTTCACAGTAACCTCATTTACAGGTACTGGTACATATAGTTCATGGCAAGTAAACTTAGCAGGTGCCGTTGGTGTTGCAGGTCCTACTGGACCAACAGGATCAACTGGACCAGTTGGAGTTACAGGAGACACTGGCCCTACAGGTTCTACAGGACCCGTTGGAGCAACAGGAAGCACTGGGCCACAAGGCGTTACAGGCGATGTAGGTCCTACAGGAGTTACTGGTCCTATTGGAGCCACTGGTCCTCAAGGTGTCACAGGAGATGTTGGGCCTACTGGCGTAACAGGACCTGTTGGTGCTACTGGCGTAACTGGCCCACAAGGAGTAACTGGTGATGTTGGACCAACAGGTGTAACTGGAATTACAGGCCCTACAGGGCCAGCAGGTGTTACTGGAGACATTGGTCCTACTGGTGTTACAGGAGATACTGGTCCTACAGGACCTACTGGAGTAACTGGAGATACTGGACCAACTGGTCCTATTGGAGTTACTGGAGACACTGGAGCAACTGGACCTACAGGTCCACAAGGAGTTACAGGTGATACAGGAGTAACTGGTGTTACTGGCCCTGTTGGAGCCACTGGCTCTACAGGTGCTCAAGGAGTCACTGGAGATACAGGTCCTACAGGAGTTACAGGACCAAGTGGAAGTACTGGAGCAACAGGAAGTACTGGTGCCACAGGAGCGACGGGACCTACAGGAGCCACAGGAGCAGACGGTGTATCTACTAACTATTATGATTACCAAGCAAAGACCACAATAACAACAGGAGATCCTGGTAATGGACATGTTATTTGGAACAATGCAACACAAGTTTCTGCAACACAGATCAATGTTAGCCATATCAATCAAGATGGTGCTGATATTGATATCTTCTTGGCATTGCTAAAGACAAACGACACAATAATTTTACAAGACAAAACTGATTCTAATAATTATCAGAAGTGGACTATCTCTGCAACACCAACTCCACAAACAGGATACTTTGAAGTACCTGTAACTTTGGTTACATCAGCAGGAACTGGAACAACTAACTTTGCTAACAATCACAACTTAATCTTTGCAGTAAGTGCTGCAGGTATTGTTGGACCTACGGGAGCGACAGGCCCAGTTGGTGCCACAGGAAGTACAGGAGCCACAGGGCCTCAAGGCGTAACTGGCGATACAGGAGTTACAGGAGCAGTTGGCGCAACAGGTGCTACTGGACCACAAGGAGTAACAGGAGACATTGGTGTTACTGGTGCTACTGGTCCCGTTGGTGCCACAGGCCCAACTGGTCCTCAAGGCGTAACTGGAGATACTGGAAGCACAGGTGCTACAGGACCTACAGGAGTAGGCGTTACTGGTGCAACTGGTGCCACAGGTGCTACAGGCCCTGGTGGTGGAGATTTAACTGCGGGACCAATCAGATCTACATCAGGTACATCAAGTATCAATGCTGCAAATCAAACTGGTACTGGAGATGTAATCGTAGTAAATGCAGGTACTCCTAATATAACTTCAGGTATTGTCTTAGATTCAACATCACCATTTGGTGGAATGTATATAAGCAAAGGTGCCTCAGCAGAATTTGGTAGCGTAGCAATAGGTAACTCTGATACATTATCAAGCGTTACTCCAGCAGTAAGTGCTAATCAAAATGTTGCTATTGGTGGTCGTGCTATGAACTATACCACTACTGGTAGAAATAATATGGCTATTGGTACTGAGTCACTCAGATACAATACAACTGGTACTGAGAATGTTGGTGTTGGTACATTTGCTATTTATAACAATGCAACAGGTAATTTTAATACCGCAATTGGTTCAGGAGCACTAAATGGAGCATCAGGTGCCAACTTCAGCAACAATGTTGCTATTGGAACTCTTTCTCTTCTTAATACTGAGACAAGTTCTCAGACAGCAGTTGGATTTAATGCATTAAGATACAATACAACAGGTACTGGAAATGTTGCTCTTGGATATCAAGCACTTTTACAAAACACAACAGGTGCAACAAATACAGCAATTGGCCAAAACACACTTGTAGCCAATACAACAGGTGGTGGAAATACTGCAATTGGTGGTTATTCCCTGCAGAACAATACAACTGGAACTAACAATGTTGCTATTGGAAATAATACCTTAGAGTCAAATGTGACTACTGGAGCAAATATTGCTATTGGCTATGAAGCACTTAGACTTAATATTGAAAATGGAAATATTGCAATAGGCCAAGGTGCTGCAAAAACAAATACTACTGGAATTAGAGTTCTTGCAGTTGGAAATAATGCTCTTGCTTATAACACAACAGGAAACGGAAATACTGCTATTGGTGGACAGGCACTTGAGCAAAATACAACAGGTACTGAAAACACAGCAATTGGTGCAACAGCATTACAATTTAATACAACTGGTAATTATAATCTTGGTATTGGTGCTAATGCTCTTTATTCTAATACAACTGGTGCATCAAATCTTGCAATAGGTTTTAGAACATTACAGGCAAACACAACAGCAAGCGGAAACCTTGCAATTGGAAACAATGCACTTGAGTTTAATACATCAGGTCAAGGAAATGCTGCAGTTGGACAGTCTGCTTTACAAGACAACACAACTGGTATTTCAAATACTGCTTTTGGTGCATCAGCACTTACAAATAACACTACTGGTTCTAACAATGTTGGTATTGGACAGGCTGTTTTACTTGCTAATACAACTGGTGGTAATAATCTTGGCCTGGGATCTGGTGCACTTCAAGCAAATACAACAGCAAATAACAATATAGCAGTTGGTACAGCAGCATTAACAAATAACACTACTGGTTTTAATAATACTGCTATTGGTTCATTTGCATTAACTAATGTTACAACTGGTCAAGGCAATGTTGCAATTGGTTTTGAGACTGCAAGAAATATTACTACTGGTGTTAATGGAACTTATGTAGGACAAACTGCAGGATACACCGTAACAACTCAGAGTGCTGGAGTTGGTATTGGAACAGGTGCATTGTTTGGACTTGTAAATGGTAATGCAAATGTTGGAATTGGTGCACTTGCAGGAGGAGCATTAGGTGCATCAGCAGATAATATTTATATTGGTCAAGGTGCTGGACAATTTATTGGTACTGGTGTTGCATCTCTTGGAGCAATTACTGCAGGTTCTGCATACACAGACGGAACTTATACTGGAGTTGGACTCTATCCTCAAAGACCGTATGGTGGTGTTGGACCAACATGCACTATAACAGTTTCTGGTGGAGCAGTTACAGCCGTTACTATTGAGACTGCTGGAACTGGAATTGTTGTTGGAGATAGTCTTTTTTATCCAACAGGCACAGGACCTGGAGGTCTTGATACTGGTTCAGGATTTGCTGTTGCAGTTGCAACCCTAACAACTACTGCAGGAAATACAGCAGTTGGTAGAGGCTCTTTGCAGTTAAACTACAACGGTACAGGAAATACAGTATTAGGTTATCAAGCACAAAGAAATTCAAATGTTGGTTCACAAAATGTTGCTATTGGATATCAGGCATTACTAAATAACAGTGCGGATCAAATTACTGCACTTGGATACCAAGCATTACAAAGCAATACTGGAGCAGGAAATGCAGCAGTAGGATATTTAGCATTAGCAAATAACACATCAGGTGCTGCAAATACTGCTGTTGGACATAGTGCTTTACTTGATAACACTACAGGCGGAAACAACACTGCTTTTGGTACTGATGCTTTGCAAAATAACACAACTGGTGGGTTTAATACAGCAGTAGGCTCTGGTGCTATGCTCTTTAATACAACTGGTGGAGGTAACTCTGCATTTGGTATTGCTGCACTTCGCAATAATACTACTGGTAGTGGAAATATGGCTTTTGGTAATAATACTCTTGAAAATATTGTTGCTGGAAGTAATAATATTGCTATTGGTAGTGACGCAATGAGAAACGCTACAGGCGGAAGCAATTTACTTGCTATTGGTGCTAACTCATTAAAGGCTAACACAACTGGCCTTGGCAATGTTGCCATTGGAGCAAATGCATTAGAATCTAATACAACTGGATCCAATAACCAGGCACAGGGTGAAGGTGCTTTAAGATATTCAACAACTGCTCTTGCTAATACTGCTGTAGGAAATCTTTCAGGTAACTTAACTACTGGTTCACAAAATACCTTTGTTGGTGCAGGAACAATGGTTAACAATGTTACTGGAAATACAAATACAATAATTGGACAACAGGCTGCAATTAATACATCAGACAATGTTTCATCACTTGGAACAATTGTTCCTGGTTCTGGCTATACTGATGGAACATATACAAGTGTTAGTTTAATTTCAAGTACAACTCCAGTAGCAGCCAATATTCCTGCAACAATAGTTGTATCAGGAGGAGCAGTTACAACTGTAACTCTGACTGGATTTAAAGGTGGAGTAACAACATCATCTGTATTAGTATTTAATCCTATAGGTCTTACTGCTGGACTTGCTGCAGGATCAGGATTTAGCGTTCCTGTAGCCACAATAAATACAACTGGTGTTGGCAATGTCATGGTTGGAAGACGAGCAGGACAGAACGCTACTACCTCTGATAGAAATACATATATTGGTACTGAATCAGGACAAAACTCTACAGGTACTGACAATGTGTTCTTAGGATATTTCTCTGGTAAAAATGAGACGGGAAGCAATAAACTCTATATTGAAAACAGTGCTTCAGCAACTCCACTGATCTATGGTGAGTTTGATACGAATAATGTAAAAATTAATGGAGATTTCCAACTTACTACAAAGACTCCAGCAACATCAACTTCAACAGGAATTACTGGAACAATTGCTTGGGATGCAGACTATATCTATATATGCACTGCTACAGATACCTGGAAGCGAGTAGCAATTGGTGGAACATGGTAAACTTAACTAAGGAAAAGGGTAATTAAATGAGTCTATCTAAAAGACTAAAAGCATCTGGTGAAGCCAGAGATATGAACAGTCAATACATACTTCCATTGATTCCACCTCGTCCTTTATTTGGTGTAGCCAATACAGGTACATATGTTGATACAGAGTCTGCTATTCGTACATCTACCGTTTATTCATGCGTAAGATTACTTGGAGATACTATTGCTTCCTTGCCAATGGGTGCATATGTACGCAGAGGTCGCAATCGTTTATCTTATGCATCAGTTTATGGCTATACTCCAGAATGGGTAAACAAGCCAAATCCAGAAACAACAAGATTAGAATTTATTGAGCAGGTAATTACTTCTCTACACCTACATGGTAATGCATTTATTTTGACGGTACGAGATGATAATGATGAAGTAACAGAACTATATGTACTTAATCCAAATGAGATTAGAATTGAAAGACTTGCTCCAGGTGAGCCACTTATTTACAGAGTTAAAGATACAGAAAAAGGTATCTTTGACAAGATTCTTACAAGCAAAGAAATTTTACACATTCCTCTATTTAGAATGCCAGGATCATATTATGGCTTAAGCCCAATTGGTGCTTGCCGTATGTCTGTTGGTATCGCACAGGCTTCTGATACTTATGCTGCTTCATATTTTGGTAACGCTGCTAACCCTGGTGGAGTTATTGAAGTTGCAGGAGAACTAAATGCAGAACAAGCAGGAGATATTGCTCGTAACTGGCAAGAATCACACTCTGGTCCATACATGTCTGGCAAGATTGGTATTTTGTCAGGTGGTGCAGCATTTAAGCCTCTATCACTAAACGCTGCTGACGCACAACTCATAGAGGTCAGACGCTTCAATGTGGAGGACATTGCAAGAATCTTCCGTGTCCCACTAAGCCTATTAGGTCATCCTTCACAAGGTGCTATGTCTTATGCATCTGTTGAAGCACAGAACCTTTCATTTGTTCAGCACTCATTGCGTCCACTGCTTGAGCGTTTGGAACAAGCACTATCTCCACTACTTCCTGAGTCAGATGGATTTATTAGATTTAACCTTGATGCACTTTTGCGAGGTACAACAATTGAGCGTTTTGATGCTTACACAAAGGGATTAAGAGAAGGCTTTTTATCACTAAATGATGTACGCAACTACGAAGACTTATCATCACTTGGAGATGCTGGAGATCAGTACAGACTTCCTCTACAGAACATTGATGCTAATCAAGCACCACTTGTTGGAGATAAGATGAAGGCTGAGATTGCTTCTATTCTTGTCCAGGTTGGTTACAACCCAGATGATGTGGCTAAGATGCTTGATATGGCAGATCTAAATCACACAGGTCTTCCTTCAGCACAGTTGCAGCAAGTATCTTTGGTTGATCCAACAGATCCAAAGGCTGCTTACAGTGATGAGGTAAAGGAATAATGGAAGAAATTAACTCAACAAATAATAAAGCAAGGAGCAAGATGAAAAAGACTGAACGCCGTACCTTTACGGTCAGAGACATAGAGGCAAGACAGGCAGAAGACGGTACTATGCGTATGGCAGGCTATGCTGCAGTATTCAATGAGGCTTCCTTGCCACTACCGTTTATTGAGAAGATTGCACCTGGTGCATTTTCAAAGACACTACAAGAGACACCAGATGTTCGTCTATTGGCTAACCACGAAGGATTGCCTATGGCCAGAACCAAAAACGGTACCATGAGATTATACGAAGATGAAACAGGACTATACTTTGAAGCAGAATTAGCAAACACACAAGAAGCAAGAGATCTATATACACTTGTTGCTCGTGGTGATGTTGACCAAATGTCATTTGCATTTAGAGTAATTCGTCAAAACTGGAGTAAGGACCGTACAGAAAGAACCCTTACAGAAGTTAGCCTTGCTGATGGTGATGTATCAATCGTCACATATCCTGCATACCCAGCAACTTCAGTAGAAGCAAGAGAAGCCATTAAGAGGGCTATCCTGCAAATAAAAGAGGGCAGAGAAGTAAGTGGTGATTCACTATTAGTATTAGAAAGCGTATTTGGAGACTTAGCAGAAGGCCATGAATATATCATGAAGGCTGTAGAAGTCATGGGTACACTACTTGGTAACAATGGAGTAGAAGTAGAAGGCGAAGAAGAGTCTTCAAGTCCATTGGAAGATGTTGAAGAACAAGAATTAGAAATGTCTGCTACCAATGTTATAGATGTAGTAGATGTTCCTGGACAAGGTGGAAAGATTGTTGGAGATTTCCCTTCAACACTAAACTTCCTTCCAGATAATCTACCAAGATCAATGTCTCTACGCTTAGCACAAGCAAAGAGAAACACAGTAAAATAATATTCCTATCTAACAAGATAGGTAGAAGTCGGAGTTAGGCTCACACCCGTAAGCGTCGTGAAATCCATAACCACCACCTCAAACTAACATAACTCACAAAAGGAGAACAACAAATGTCTTATTTAGACAAAGTAATTGAACGCCGTGATGCAGTTAAGGTTGAAATGGATGCTATTCTTGAGGCAGTTGCTGCAGAGAATCGCACAGACCTTACAAATGATGAATCAGCAAAGGTTGATGCCCTTGTTGAAGAGTCACGCTCACTTGATTCAAAGATTGAAAAGTTGACTGCTCAGGCAGCAGCAGATGCTAAGGCATCAGAAGCACGAGCAGCAGTGGCTGATGTTGTAATGCCAAAGGTTGGCGGAGCAACAGTAACTCGTGAGGCTCGTACATACACACCAGAAAACTCTGATGTTTCATTCGTTAAGGATGCTTTTGCAGCAAAGTTCAGCAATGACTATGCAGCACAAGAGCGTCTTGCTCGTCACACAAAGGAAGAAGAAGTTGAGCGTCGCTCAGTTGGAACTGGCAACTTTGCTGGTCTCGTAATTCCTCAGTACCTTGTTGATCTTGCAGCACCTCTTGCTCGTGCAGGTCGCCCAACAGCAGACTTCGCAACAAACAAGATGCTACTTCCACCAGCAGGTATGACACTAAATATCTCACGCATGACAACTGGTACATCAACTGCAGTTCAGGCTGCTGAAAATGATGCAGTTTCAAATACAAATGCTGACGATACACTATTGACTGTGAATGTTCGTACAATCGCAGGACAACAGGATATCTCAAAGCAGGCTATTGAGCGTGGTACAGGTATTGACCAGTTCATCATCCAGGACTTGATCCGTGGATGGCACACAACACTTGACAACCAGATCCTAAACGGTACTGGTGCAGGTGGTCAAATCCAGGGTCTTGATGGAACATCAGGAACTAATGTTGTAACATTCACATCAGCAGCACCAACAGTTGAATTACTATATCCAAAGTTGGCAGATGCTTACCAGCAAATCCAGACAGATGCATTCATGAACCCAACACACTGGGTAATGCACCCACGCCGTCTGGCATTCTTGCTTGCAGCAGTAGACGGTTCAGGTCGTCCACTTGTTGTTCCAACACTAAACGGACCAATGAACTCAGTCGCAACAGGTGCAGGACAGGCATACTACGGTAACTCAGGTTACTCAATGATGGGTCTACCAATTGTTGCTGATGCAAATGTTCGTACAGACGCTGGAGCAGGCGCAAACGAAGATCGTATCTATTGCGTAACAGCACCAGAGTTCCACCTATGGGAGCAAGCAGGATCACCATTCGCATTGAACTTTGATGCAACTGGTGCAGGCTCACTCACAATCAAGTCAGTTGTATACGGCTATGCTGCAGCAACTGCAGGTCGCTATCCAGGAGCATTCTCAATCGTTGAGGGTACTGGTCTTGTAGCACCTACATTCTAATTTGTATAGTTAATTCTATGCAATACTTAGAGTAATCTAAGGGAGAGTAGGCCTGAATGTCCCCGCTTTGGGCCTACTCTTTTTTAAGAAGGGGATTTATGAAAAAGATTAAAAAGATTTTTAGAATCAAGAAAGAAACAGCAACTGCAACTCCAAAGATGGAAAAAGCAATGTTGCCTAAATTGGAGAAGAGGAGCAAATGAAACCTACACTTAGTGTTAGTCAGCAACCTACTAATGTCTATACGACATTGGCAGATGTAAGAAATAGCCTTCAAATTGAAGACAGCCTGGATGATAATGAAATCCAAATGGCGATTCTTGCTGCAAGCCGTATGATTGATGACTATTGCCAAAGAGGATTCTACCAAGAAGGTACATTAGCAGCACCTGTCACAAAATACTACACACCAGTAAATCCGTGGTATTTAGAGATAGATGATCTTATCCAACCAACAGAGATAGCATCAAGAGCAAATCAATCTGGTCCATTTACACAAATTTGGAACTTAGATACAGATGTTATGTATGAGCCTGTAAATAACCCAGAGACAGGCAAGCCAGTAACCAGACTATTAGCAATTCAGACATATGTCTTTCCTTACTTCTTTCCTCAGACAGTAAAAATAACTGGAGTTTGGGGTTGGTCCTCAATTCCTTACGAAGTAGAATTAGCCTGTAAGATTCAGGCAGCAAGATTATTTATTAGAAAGCAATCTCCATTTGGTATAGCAGGCTCTGTAGAATTAGGAACAGTTCGTCTTAATTCTCGCCTTGATCCAGATGTTGAGATGCTACTAAAGACATACCGTAGAAACTTTGGGTTGGCATACTAATGGCTATTACCAATGTCAATGGCGTAAGAGACGCACTCAAAGCAAATTTGCAGACAATAACCAATTTGCGAGTCTATGACTTAATTCCAGATGTTATTGTTCCACCATGTGCAGTAGTAGGACAATTAGATTTCACATTTGATATTGACAATATGCGTGGTTTAGACCAAGCATCTGTTGATGTTTATGTGATTGTTCAAAGAATATCAGAAAGAACAGGACAAGAAAAACTTGATTTACTTCTGGCTGGAAGTGGTAATGCCTCAATCAAAACTGCTTTAGAGTCAGACAGAACATTAGGTGGACTTGTTGATACTCTTAGAGTTATAACTGCTGAAAGTGGCACTTATAATTCTGGAGATCAATCTTTCTTATCATATCGCTATAACCTCACAATATGGGGCTAAGGAGAAAACAATGCAATATGTAGTATCAGGTGCCAAAGTTTGTGGTAAATTAAATGGGGAAAAACTTACTACAGATGATATACTTGGTGCAGGAGGAAGTGTTGAACATCTTCTTGCTTCAGGCAATATCAAAGAATCAACAAGTGCACCAAAAGCAGTAAAAGAAGTACAAGCAGTAGAGCAGGAAGTGGAAACATTCCCTGTTTTTAATTTAGATAATGAACAAGGAGATAAATAACAATGGCTCGTATAGTCCTAACAAATGTACAAGTAGTGGTTGGAGGCGTAGACCTGTCAAATCATGTTGCGTCAGTAACACTTTCATCAACTTATGATGTATTGGAAACCACTGCATTCGCTGGCGGAAATGTTCCAGATGCAGCAAAGACAAGAATTGCAGGATTGGCTGATAACTCAGTTACTCTTGAATTCCATCAAGACTTTGCAGATCCTGGTGCAGGAAACACTCCAGTAGAACAAACAATTTACCCACTACTTGGAGATGTTACAAGTATTGAAGTTCAGCCAATTACTTCAGCAACACAAGGACCAACCAATCCTAAATACACATTTGAGGCTTTGGTTTCAGAATGGACACCTCTAAATGGTGCTGTAGGCGAATTAGCCACTGCATCAGTTACATGGCCAATTTCTGGCATGATTACAAAGACAGTCTAATAACAAATGGCTAAAATAGTTCTAACTAATGCGTATGTTATTTTTGAGGGCACTAATGACTTTAGCGACCTCATTTCAAGCATAACGCTTTCTACTGTTCATGATGTTCTTGATGTGACTCCTGTAAAAGATGGTCAAATCTATAAGGAAGTCATAGCAGGAGTTGGAACTAACTCAGTATCTTTTGATTTCTACCAGGACTTTGCAGATAATTCTCTTGAAGAGTTTTTCAATGGAAATGGGACTACTGTAAGTCGTGTAGGAACAAAAGTATCTTGTGTGGTTAGGCCGTTAAACGCACCTAAATCACAAACTAATCCAGAATACCAGTTTGAGGCATTGATAACTGAATGGACTCCGCTAAATGCGGCAGTAGGTCAATTAAGTACAATATCTGTAAACTGGCCAATTTCTGGAGCAATCACTAAGGACACTACTCCTTAGTTTAAATTAATAACCTTGAAGGGGAAATTAAAATGGATGGACTAAGTATCAAAGTAAAAACCAGTGACGGAAATGAAGGCACATATGCTCTTCGTCCAAAGACTCTCGTTGCATTTGAAAACAAATATAACAAGGGTTTTGCTAAGTTGCTAACTGAAGATCAGAAGTTGGAGCATATCTACTTCCTGGCTTGGGCAGCGATGAAGGATGCTGGTAAGGTAGTAAAGCCTTTTGGAGAGTCTTTTCTTGACACACTTGACAGTGTGGAATTAGAGACAGACCCAAATTCAGAATCCACAGAGACAGCCTAACCTATACGGTAGCAATGGTTTCTGTGGAGACTGGCTTATCTCCAGTTGATTTGCTTGAAGCACCTGACGGTATACTTGAAGCAATAGTTATTTATCTCAAGGAGAAATCCAAGAATGCGAGTAGGCAATGAGTAGCAATGCATTTGTGTTAACTGGTATCAAAGAGACACTAAGTGCATTAGAAGCCTTTGACAAACAGGCAGTTAAAGAGTTTAATAAAGTTATTAACTCTGAACTGAGCAGTGCTAAAAAAGAAGCACAAGCATCTGTTAAGGCTGAACCACCACTAAGTGGCTGGGCTACTCAGCCTCCTCGCAATCCAAGAAGCCGTGGTGGTGCAGGATGGCCTGCATGGGATCAAAGCGTTATTAGAGCAGGAATCTCATCCACAAAGGCTCAGGGTAAGGTAAGAAAAGACTACACTACTAATGCTGGTGCATTAAAGAATAGATCTGCTGCTGGTGTTATTTATGAATTGGCAGGTAGAGCCAACAAAACATCAGGCAAGAATATGTTTATATCAAATTTAAGTAGAGATGACTCTCCGTTTATGCCATCTCGCTTGGTCTGGAATGTAGTAGATAAAAATAGAGCAAAGATTGCTCAGAATATCTACACTGCCTTGGAAAAGGCTAAAGCAACATTACAAAAGAATTTAAATACGAGGAAGGATTAAGACATGGCAGTAGGTGCAGTAGTAGCGTCAATCGTTTCTCAGTATACGGACAAAGGCTCCAAAGCAGCAAGAAAAGACATTGCTAAACTTGGAAAAGACTTTGATGTTGCAGCAAAAAAGATTACTAAGGTTTTTGCTGTTGCTACAGCAGCCACTGCTGCGTTTGCAATCAAATTAGGTAAAGATGCTGTTAAAGCAGCAGTAGAAGATGCAAAATCGCAGGCCATGCTTGCCAACAACTTAAGAAATACTCTTGGTGCAACTGATGCTAATATTGCTGCTGTTGAAGCATATATTGAAAAGCAACAGGCTTTAACAAATATCCAAGACACAGAATTAAGAGCAAGTTTTGGTAAATTGGCTATAGCCATTGGAAATACAAGCGATGCCATGCTTGTTCAAGGTGTTGCATTAGATGTTGCAGCAGGCACAGGAAAAGATTTATCCGCAGTCACAGACGCAATTACCAAAGCAAGCCAGGGTAATTTTGCGGCATTAAAGAAGTTAGTACCTACAATAGATTCATCTATTATTAAGAATAAAGATTTAGGTAAGGCACTTGTATATCTATCAAGCACATATAAAGGTGCTGCACAAGAGATGGCAAAGCAAGATCCAATTACCAGCCTTTCAATTGCCTTTGATGAATTAAAAGAAAAATTAGGCGTAGCCCTACT
>Ga0209358_10001651_pt1 | contig 17509 bp, 13 predicted proteins | sample LauGreFa1BDMLBSN_2_FD_187574 | JGI IMG/M metagenome (GOLD analysis project Ga0209358, IMG submission 187574) | Freshwater lake microbial communities from Lake Michigan, USA - Fa13.BD.MLB.SN (SPAdes) (version 2) | ecosystem: Environmental > Aquatic > Freshwater > Lake | place: Lake Michigan, USA... | reverse complement strand
TCATGGAAATGGAGACAAACACGCAAAAGCCGGAATAGGTATTTATTTTGACAAAGATAATGAAAATAACGTTTCAGAAAAATTGGAAGGTGATAATTTAACAAATAATATAGCCGAATTAACAGCAGCAATAAGAGCCATTCAAATTATTAAAAATATGAGTTATAATAATAAAGTCATTGTGACTGATTCTGAATATGTTATTAAATGTGCTACAACTTATGCCAGTAAATTAGAAAAAAATAATTGGTTATCTGCTAAACAACAAAAAGAACCTCCTAATGTAAATTTAATTAAAAAATTATATGAATTGACAAATACTTATAATATTAAATATAAACACATTAAAGCGCATACAAATGCAAAAGATATTCATTCAATTTCAAATTATTATGCAGACAAACTAGCAAATGATAGTATTGGAGGAAGTGGTGGAGGCAGAGAAACGGCAGATTTTAGTAGTGATACTAAAGAAGAAAAAAGAATTTATTTGAATGTGCCATACAAAGAAAAAGACAATGCTAAAGCAAGTGGCGCAAGATGGGATGCGAATATTAAGAAATGGTATATTTACGAAACTAACGATAAAAAAGATAAATTAATTTCTATTTATAAATAGAAATAAAAATAGTTCCTGAAATTATAAATAATAATATTCCCCAAGTTGTATCTATAATAGCATCATAATAACCATAGTTTTTATAATAAGTGCAACATGTAAAACTATAGGTTCCATAGATAACCAAACCAAACAGGAAACCATATAAAATGGTTTTTAAATAATTTCTTTTTTTGTTTTCATGTAAGATGAATTTAAGGTATAGAAATAAACCAATACCTAAAATGATATATGCAATCATAGCCGCTGGTAATTTCGGAATAAATGGTTCTTTTTGTATTCGTTTGCATAAGGTCGTATAATAATTATAATTAAACGTAATCCAAGATACATCCAAAATTGCAAAAATTACAAAAGTAATAATGAAGGAAATAATAAAATTCATTTATTATTTATAGATATTATAATAAATGTTAGGGGGTAAAAATATAAGTGAAGGTTATGTTGGTTTAACGATGGATGCATATAATAAATATGATAACATAGACTTTTATAATATCATAAAAAAAGATAATCCTAAGACAGTTATTTTATATGGAATGAAAAAAACAATAAAAGCAACAGATTTAAATTTATTGAGTTATATTGAAAATAAAGATAATTTCATAGTGAAGAAAATTAAACGCGGTAATATTATAATAAGTTCAGCTACTAGTAATTTTAAAAATGAAATGAATTCAATAAAAAAGATATATAAATTTATGAAAAACAATATGGAAGAATATACGACAATAAAACCAATGTTCAATTATAATAATATTGATATATACGCGTTGTCATATAAAAAGAATTATTTTATTTTTCAGGAAAAATGTTTCAATACACTTGAAAATATCAAATTTACACAAGATGAATTTGACAAAATGATAAAAGATATTTACGGGTCATTAGAATTATTACAGAAAAATAGATTTTTACATAATGATTTAAAGGCCGATAATATCATTCATTGTAATAATAAATATAAAATCATTGATTGGGACAAGTCATATTATTTAAATAATATTTTTAAATCATTATTTGTAAGAGGTAATTTTCTATTTAATCATCCATATAAATTTTATAACAAAGGAATACCATTATTTTTTTATGATTTTTTAAATTTTATTTTTATAAAAATAGATTATAAAAAGATTAAATGGATGTTGAAATTAAAGTCTTACAAAATGATAAAAGAAAAAATAACAGAAAGTGTTAATAGTCTTATTCATGACCCTCCCAAAAATATTAATAAATATTATGATAACTTCTCGTTCGCATTATTGATTATCTTTCTTGCTGAAAAGAATAATTTAGATTTCCCTAAAGATTTTGTCAATAACCTTCTTAAACCATTTCGTATTATTATTTAAAAAATTGATATAAGACTTTACATTAATAACTAAGATAGGAATATAACCGGATATCCTATAATGACAACTTACTCAATGTATCAAGAAAAACTGCGAAAGCAGCGAGAAAATCCTGAAACATCTAGAGCAGGTCTTAAATGGGAGGTCGAAGAAGACAATGCACTCATAAATAAAATCGATGATAACGTTTCGATTGATGATATTGCAAAAACTCTTCAACGAACTGCGGGAAGTATTAAAACCCGTCTTATTGTAAAAGCACTAGCACTAATCGACGAGGACCATTCGATTACAATCGACCAGGCAGCAGAAAAATATAAAATCACTATTCAAGATATTCAAACTTATCAAGCAAATAAAAAGAAACGCCAACTAAATAATTCACTCAGAAATAGTCCTGTAAATCTCAATACTATCTATGCTCTACTAGTAGAGATTAATAATAAACTATCGTAATATTGATGATAATCTAGATGATAATCTAGATGATTTTGTTTTTTTCATATTTTTTAGATAAAGATATGTAAGATATGCAGCGGCTAACATGCTTATGAATAATGCAATACCAAAAATACTAAAATACGCGATTTGATAATAATAGATAATGTTTTGTTGCATTAACATTCCGCATTCGCATTTTATAGCCTTTAATTTTCTAATATAAATAAACATTCGAACAAACATAACAAAACTAATAAATGCGATAATCCAGGTTAATATCAATAAATATTTTAGCATTGTCAAATTTTCTATTGACAAGTTACTTTTAATTGTTTCTATATATATACGCACACATAATGAATAAATCATAGAAAATATAAACCATTCTTTCAAATATTTCTTTTCGGCTATTTTATTACCACATTCACATTTTTCCATTTTGTATAACCAATAAATTATTAATAAACCCATTACAAAACCAATAAATCCTATTCCGAAATATATGGTTTGTTGTATCATAACTACCTATAATTATCTTATTTTTTTATTTTTTCTTTTAGAAAATCTCATAATCAGTATATAAATCCAAATTAACAAAAATATAAATAATACAAAAGAAACAATTGAAAAAACGAAGATAAGATAATAATAAATATAATTCTGTGTTTCTAACATTCCGCAGTTACATTTGAGTTCTCTCATTTTTTTAATATAAATAAACAATCGAATTAACATTATCAAATCGATAATTATAGTTATTATATAAAATATATGATTATTAGTACCAATTATAGAATTTGATAAATCATCATTAGTTATAATAATCGTATAAATTGCAGTAATAATTATTCGATATATAAACCATCCCAACAAATATTTTTTTTCTGCTATTTTGCTTGCACAAACGCACTCGCTAATTTTATTTAGCCAATAAATAATGAAAGATAATATTATAATAACTATAATCGAATTAATAATTATAATTAGCTTATTCATTTTTGATTCTATCTTATAATATTATCTATTATAATATAGAGAAATCAAAATGAAAGTACTCAAAAATAAGTTGTATGAAGAGATTATCAACGATTTTAATAAAAATAAAGAGCTTTATATGTTCTATTTATCCCCTATAATATTTAAAATTAAAACTAAAGACTTTAGTAATTATAACCACTCTTTGTTTTCTAAAATTAAAAATAAAGAATTGACACCATTCAAAAACTATAAACTTAATAAATATCTCAAAAAAGACTATGAAAAAGATTTGAAAACAATAATTAAAATAATCTTTAAATCAGATTACATCGACAAAAATAATAAATATGCATTATTTCATATAAAAAAATTACTAAATAACAATACAAAATTATGTTACATAAACCTAATATATCGACTATTAACCGACACAAATAAAATATACGGTGGTGCTTATTTTCCTACAAAAGAAGAATTGCGAAAACGTTATACACAAAACCTTAATACTGCTAGAACAAATATTACAGAATTTGCAAAAAGTTTTAGTGATAAATTAAAAGCAAGTTTTACTACACAACCACGAGAACAACAAGAACAACAAGAACTAAAACAACAAGAACAACCACTACAACAACAACAAGAACAACCACAACAAGAACAAGAACAAGAACAACAAGAACAACCACTACAACAACAACAAGAACAACCACAACAAGAACAAGAACAACCACAACAAGAACAAGAACAACAATATACGCTACAAGAAATATTTAATTATTATAATTATAATAATAAAAATGAATTTATTGATTTTACTAAAACAAATAATTTAATGCAATCTAATAAAATAATTGATGAAACAGATTTTGACAAATATATTTTATATCTTACTAATAAAAAATATGAATCCAATAATATTTATATTATATTAATGAATTTAGTTATTATGTTAATTATATATAAATTTATTACATTTTTTAATATAACATTTACTAGAGACATAATAATAAATATTATACAACAAATATATAATAAATTTAATAATAACTTCATTATGAAATTAAATGATAATAAATTAATTTATGATTTAATTTATAAAGTATATGATATAAATTTAAAAAATTATGATAATGTCGAAAAGGATAATATAACAATATCATATAATGAATATAAAAATTTAAAACAAAATATAGATGATATTGAATCACATTTTAAAACATATATACAAAGATATTTCAAAAGCTCTTTTACTAGTATTGAAAGTACTAGGGGTGGCACAATTAATGTAAATGATGTTAATACTATTTATTTATATATAAATATATATTTTAATCTAAATAATATTATATTAGATAATATAAATGATAAAAATTTTAATTATTATTGTATAATAGTTAAATATTTAAAAATTAAAATATATACTTATACGTATATTATTGATTATTTAAATAAAAAACAAAAAAAACAAGAAGAACAAGAAGAAGTTATAAAAACAACCATTTTAAAACAAGATATAGAACTAGCACATAATGTATTAACAAAAATTTTAGTGTATATACAATCAAATCATGATAAAGATTTAAATATTGATATTACAAGACACGAAGCGCTAAATACAAATATAACAAATATATTACAATTTACAGGAGGAAATTCGAAATTAGCAAATGATAAATTAGAATTGTTATTATCTGATATTTATAAACATATTAAAGTTATTTAACATTAAATAAGAACATTAAAATTATAACAAATATTAAGAATGCTAATAATGATAAGAATATTATAAGATAATAATAAATTAAATTTTCTTCTGGTGATAATCCACAATCACAATTCATTTCTTTTAATCTGCGGATATAGATAAATAGACGCACTATCATAACAATATTTACAATTGAGAATATTGTTCCCATTATTTTAATGAAAACTGGATATTCGTCAATATCAGTTTCATAAGCAATAAATAAAAATAACATAAATATGCTCCAGATAATAACAAAAGACCACCATTCTGGGAGGAATTTACGTTCAGGAATATCAGTGCATTTACATTTTGCTATTTTATTCAACCAATTCAAAATAAATAATGATATTATTATAAATAAAATACTTACAATAATAGAAACACCTGTTGCAGCCGAATATTTATTTAAAGGTGCGGGCGCTCTAGTCAAACTTCGTGATACCGGCATTTATTAAGTTCTTAATTTTTGTATAGAAAATAATTATTATCTTTTATAAGAGAGATATAATTATTTATAATGAATTTGAAACTACTCAAAAGTAAGTTGTATGAAGAAATCATAGACGATTTTAATAAAAATAAAGACGTTTATATGTTCTATTTATCACCTATAATATTTAAACTCAAAACTAAGGACTTTAGCAATTATAAATATTCCTTGTTTTCTAAAATTAAAAATAAAGAATTGACCACCTTCAAACACTATAAACTTAAGAAATACCTCAAAAAAGACTATGAAAAGGATTTAAGGACAATAATTAAAATTGTCTTTAAATCAAATTACATCGACAAAAACAATAAATATGCATTATTTCACATAAAAAAAATATTAAGCCGGAAAACAAAATTATGTTACATAAACCTAATATACCGACTATTAACAGACATAAATAAAATTCCAGGTGGTGGTGCTGGTTTAAATTTTAATATTAAAGAAAATATTAATAAAGCTACTAAAAAAGCTTATGAAAGCGTTGCAACTGCTTATCACAAAGCAACAGAATATTTTGAAAATGATGATAAAAAACTTGAAAACTATAGATTATATCCAATCGACACAGGTAAATTTGAATATGATGATGTAAAAGAATATTTAAATGAATTTAATGATAATCCAGAAGATATACTTATTTATAAATCAAAAGTATTTAATGACATAAACGAAATTGGTATTACTAAATATATTAAAATATTTGATATAAATACTGTAAATATAATACAAAAATATGAATCTGATAATTATATAGATAAAGAACAATTGACGAAAATTAAAGAAGAATATACATTAGATAAAGACTTTGCATATTTTGTTGATAATATCTTAAATTATAATATTAATATAAATTTTAAAGGAACTTATTTTAATAATATTGATATTATCAAAATGTATAATAAATATCAAAAATATATAGTAAAAAAAATACATAATGAAATATTAAAAAAACAAAATTATTATGACAATTTATATGCAGCTATTGATAATAAAATAATGGAAAATTATATTAAATTAGTAAATAACGATGATGTATATTTCAATAATGAATATATTACTATTGAAATATATAGAAACCTAATTCTTATTCAAATTGAAAATTGTATATTTATGTATCAACAAAGACAACTATATAATTTTTTTGATGATGAAAATAATATGTTAGATTTTAATAAGTATTTTCCTAAATACAATTCTGAAATAATTAAATTATATATTTCAGAATTGTATTATTATAATATAATAGAGAGTGATAAATTAAAACATAAAATATATATTAATAATTTTCGCAAAATGAATAAGTATTTTCATGATTATATAAAGGTTGATGATAAGAAATATAAAGAACCAACAGAACCTGAGATTTTAATAAAAAAAAATAGGTATAATTATGTTTTTGAATTAAGCGAAAAAAACCAATATTATCAAAATGTAATACATTTCAAATTAAATAACAGTGAAAAAAACCAATATACACTTTATAACCATTATTTGCTTAATTATACAGATTATTCAAATAATGGTTATAATATAACATATGATGATGATAAAAAAAGAATAATTAAAGTTGAATATGAAAATCAAATTATTGAAATATATAAATATGATAGTAATGATAACTTAATGGATGAAAAAGATTATTATCAAAACTTTATTAAAAATGAAAATTTTAAAGATGTAAACTTAAAAGATACTTATAAAGAATTAAATAATGTTCAATTAATAAGTAAATTAAAACCAAACAAAGAATTTAATTATAATTATTATAATTTTTTTTCTAAAATGATTAATTCATATTACATTAAAAAAAAATCAAATAATAATATAGGAAATAAATATGAAATCCCCGATTTTGAAGCTAAATATATATACCACAAAATCGATGAATATAATAATGATATAATTGATTTATATAATACATTTGTTAAAAAATTCTATAAAGTTAAAAGATATAAAAAATGCTGTGAAGAACTTGGTAAAAAACCTATTATATCAGATGATAATATAAAAAATAATATAATTGAGTATAATAATTTAATAATAAATTATAATTATAATAGACCTGACTTATTAAAAGCTAATTTATCAATTAAATTATATGAAACATTTGATGAGAGAAATTTGGATGTTAAAGTCCCCAAAGTTAGAACCAAACAAGATAGACTTAACGAAATTACCAATAGATATACAGATGTAATGAGAAGTGAAAGATTGATAAAACATAATTACCAAGAAATACAAGATATTATAACATTAATTAAAAATTATAACTCATTATTATTAAGTAATAATATAGAAAATACTATTATAGATAAATTGCTTAGTACATTATTTGACAAATATAAACCTATAATTGAATCAACATTAATAAGTATAAAAAATATTAATAGTAATGAATTATTGAAATCGATAATTCATCATCAACTATATGATAATATTAAAAAATATATTGATGAATATATAGTGCGCATAAATTTGCTTATTATAGAAAAACCAAAAAATATCACAGAAAACCCAAAAAATATCACAGAAAATCCAACAGATATTATAGAAAATCCAACAGATATTATAGAAAATCTTAATTATAATTTAAAAATATTTAGATACATATTTAGAAAAATAGAAAATCCAATAAATATTATAGAAAATCTTAATGATGAAAAAAACAATATGATATTACATATTAATGATTTAATATATACTTTTTATAATAAACAAACAGAAGAAGATGAAATAGAAAAAGAAACTTTAAAAAAAAAAATTAATATGATAATTAATGACTGTTTTCCATCTAATGATAAAAAGGATGATAAAAAGGATGATGATACCAAAATTATTGATTATATAAAACAAATATTAAGAGAAACAATTAAAATTAAATCATTGATAATAAATAAAAATAAAGAAGTTATTGAAAATACTATTGAATATAATAAAAATATTTTATACTATAATTATATTATTAATAGGTTTATTAAAGTGAGAGATGGAAAACATATTGCAGGAGGTGGTAATAATAATAATAATATATCACAATTACAAAACGATAAGCTCGAATTGTTATTATCTAATATTTATAAGAATATTAAGTTAATTTCAAGTTAATCGTCACAGCCGAATATTTATTTAAAGGTGCGGGCGCTCTAGTCAAACTTCGTGATACCGGCATTTATTAAGTTCTTAATTTTTGTATAGAAAATAATTATTTTCTTTTATAAGAGAGCTATAATTTTTTATAATGAATTTGAAACTACTCAAAAGTAAGTTGTATGAAGAAATCATAGACGATTTTAATAAAAATAAAGACGTATATATGTTCTATTTATCACCTATAATATTTAAACTCAAAACTAAGGACTTTAGCAATTATAAATATTCCTTGTTTTCTAAAATTAAAAATAAAGAATTGACCACCTTCAAACACTATAAACTTAATAAATACCTCAAAAAAGACTATGAAAAGGATTTAAGGACAATAATTAAAATCGTCCTTAAATCAGATTACATCGACAAAAATAATAAATATGCATTATTTCACATAAAAAAAATACTAAGCCGCAAATCAAAATTATGTTACATAAACCTAATATACCGACTATTAACAGACATAAATAAAATTCCAGGTGGTGCTGGTTTAAATTTTAATTTTAATAAAGCTTATGTAAGCGCTGCAAGTAAAGCTAGTAATTTATATAATACTTATTTAAAATCTGCATCTAAACCGTTATTTGATTTGCCAAAAGATAAATTGAATAAATTATATTATAAATATTATGATAAATATTATGATAATTTTAAAAATACTATTTTTAAAGAATATGCAAATGATGATGATTTTGTAACCACTATTATAATAACTTATCCAGATACTGATATTAATGAAATAATAACTTATCCAGATACTGATATTTATGAAATAATAAATAATATAATAGGTTATAATGATATTAAAAGTAAAATTAATATTACTGACAACTTTATAAAATCATATAAAATGCTAAATAGTTATAATTATTCAATAAATTTTGAAGAATTATTTAAAGATATTTATACGCATAACATTAATTTTCCTGCTAGTATTAATAAATTATTATATACTGAATCGCCTGTATTGCATACATATAATAATACAAAACATTTTGAATTAGAAAATGAAAACAAAATTATTATAAAATCATATAATGATTTATATAAATTAATAAATAAGTTTGATATTTTTTTACATAATAAAATACTTATTATATTTGGTTATTATTATAATTTAATTTTATACGATTATATAAATATATTTAATATTAGCAACGATAAAATACAGCAATATGTTCAAATAGAATCTGAAAATATTAAAGAATATAGTAATATATTTAATGATGAAAATAAATTATATTATACGGCATTCATTATTTTTTATTCATATATATATAATTTAAATGCATTGAATACTTATATTAATGAAAATAAATTTTTTAATAAATCGCAAATTACTTATGATGAATATTTAAAAAATAGAAAAATAATTGACCGTATTATAAAATATATTGATGAAGATATTATAGAAACATATGATAAATTATATGATAATATATATGATAGTTCAATACTAAAATTAGAGTTAAATGATTTAATTGAAATATATATATATAAAAAATTTATAATTACAAACAATATAATATTTACTAATACAGATGAATTAGTAAATGCAAATTATAGTATATTATTAAAATTATATATGAAAGCAAATTGTGATTATTTACTGTTAATTATGTCTAAATTTAATATTACTAGTAATAAAATATATAACAAAATTACTCCTGTTTTACAGTTTTTTAAAATATATAGTAAATTATATATAAATTTAGAGTTAAATGATTCCATAAGTAACGAGGATATCAATAATTATATGATAGAAAACTTAAATCAAGAATTTCATAATTTTAAACATTTTAATATAACCACAAAAGAATATATAGATGCATCAGTTGTTGATATTTATTATAAATATCATAAATTTATACAAGATATCGATAATTTTTTGTCTATAAATACAGATTTAAAAATCGAAAAATTAGCATTGTTTAAGAACTTGATATATGAAACAAATATTAAAAAATTTAAAGATTATATAGATGATAATATTAATGGTTTTGAAATTAATACTTTTGATATTCCACCAAATAGTGATAAAATATTAAATATTCAAAAAGAAATAATTAATATTATTATATTACGTATTAAAGAATTTAATATTGCGGAAATACGTGAATATATAGAAAAATATGATTTATTACCATCTACTATAAAACAAATTTTTAAAGATTTATATAAATTATACGAAAAAATTATTAAATTATATAATAATTTTTTAACAGATAAAATTATAAATAAAATTATAAATAAAATTATAGAATCAATTGATATATCTAAATTAGACAGTGAAACATTTTTAATATATACACAAGAAAAATTAGAACCATTTAAGGCTAATATATCAATACTTAAAGAAAAATTACGTAATAAAACATTTGATTCAGAATTTTATAATTTAAAATCGAAAATAATCAATACATATAATACATATAATACATATCTATATAAAGTTGCAATGAACAAAACTATAGATAAAATAAAACAAATTACATTAGATAAAAAAATTCTTCAAGATATCGAAGAATTTGAAGCTAAAGCTTCTGCTGATGAATATAATAAAGTTATTGTAGCTTATAACAATTTTATTATTGACTTAAATAAAACTATTATAAAATCTAATAATACCATTACCGATATGAAATATTTAGAACAATCTTCTAATGAAATAAGCAAAGAAGATGAAATAAATAAGGAAATTATGAACTATAATAAAGAAATATCCATCAACGAACAACAAAAACAAGGAGGTAATTCGCAATTACAAAACGATAAGCTCGAATTGTTATTATCTAATATTTATAAGAATATCAAGTTAATTTCTATTTAATTGTTATGGTTGGTCTTATTCTCTTAAAATACGTTAAGGTGTCGCCATTCAGAATGAATAATCCATGTACAATGATTGTTTTTGTTGGGGATTGAAAAACAATTTCTTTAATGATTTCAGAGGAAGTATTATCATATTTTATTTTGAAGTTTCCTAATAAATTTAGTTTTTTGTTTTCGTCTTTCATTCTCATTTGACGATTAACATTCTCATGCAAATCATTGAAACAATAATAATAACTCAAAATAGAATTGTTAATTTTAATGTCTTTATTTGAAGATGCATTCGAAACACGGCTAATACTCCGAAGATAATCAGTCATTTGGTTATTATCATAAAAATAAAAAATTCAATTTTTATATTGTTTTCTTTCTCAATCGTTCAAATAAATGTATTTTACCATAATGCAAATAAGACACTCCTAAAGCAATAAAAAACCCAATAATACATGCCGCAACACAAACATAAGTAATTATTATTAAATCTTTTAATAACATATCTGAACATTTACATTCAACTTTTTCCAGATATTTTATATATCTATAAGTCAAATAAATATTCCCCAAACCTAATAAATTACCTATAACTATTAAATGTAATTCATTAATAGAAAACATTCTAAAAAATATCATAATATCTAAAATAAAAATTATATACCAATAAATATGAATAATTTTTTCTAATAGATGTTTTGAACATTTACATTTATTATAATAAAGCATATAAATCCACAAAATATATATAGTGCCTATTATGAAATTATAAGCCAAATAAGTATTAGCAATATATTTTCTCAACATATCTCTATATTATCGTTATAATAAAGATGAAATTTTATCTTCCAATGTTGTAATTTTGGTTTTCAATTCTTTTATACATTCAACCAACAATCCACACATATTTCCATAAGAAATATTATAATGATTATTCTCGTATTTAACGACCTCCGGAAGAATATTAAGAACTTCTTGGGCTATTAAACCAGTTTCCATATTCGATGTGTCTTTTCTTGTATATGTATAGCCGCTTATTTTGCTTATCTTCTCTAACGGGTCTATTATTTTTTTTATGTCTGTCTTTAAATTACTGTCAGATATCGATAATATTGTTCCCTCCAATAATATATTCTTTTTGGCTGTTATATTTGATGAAAATAATGTTGCCAAATTAACAACCATCCCATTTGCGTCGAGGTCATTATTAACAGTTCCTATACCAACTCTCAAACGATTATTAACATCAATATAAGAATTTATAATAGGATTTTCGGCACTATCACAGAAATTAATATTACCGTAATTTGTTATACCACTCTTAAAAGCTGGGTTTTTCCCAATACCTGATATATATGAATAATAAGTGTCTATACGAGCGGTGTTTGTGCCCATAAAAATTTTAACATTCGAATTTACATCTTTGAAAATACAAAAACTAGTATCTAGAATATTTATATTATTATCTAAATAATTATTTTGAATTATTGAAACATCACTATTATTAGTTATTTGAAAATTATTATTACTGTTTATAGATATATTATAAGTATTGCTCGTATTTTTAAGACTAAAAAACGGATATGAATTTGAACATGTGCTATTTATAAGAATGTTGGGATTTTTATTAACAATATTATTATTAATTGCTATAGCATTGCTTCCATAAATACTAATAAAATAATTACTGAATTGATTTTCACCATTAAAAATAGTCGTTGCATTAACTTTCATAATTCCATTATTGGACCCTAAAACAGACAGATTACTATTTATAATACAATTATTATTGAGAATATTAGAAGAAATATTTGAAGAACATATTAAATTAGAAGTTGATATGAGCGATGCATTATTAATATTATCTATATTATTTATACTACAATTGCAAAATGAAATAGCTTTTAATGGAAAATTGTCAATTGACTTACAACTAATATCACTAATCAATGCATTTGCTGTGAATAAATTATAGGTATCGATATAATTAGTTCCAATACCAATATTACCAGTTGATGATAATGAAAATGATGTTCGATTGATATTACTGCTACATGAAATGAAATTGGTGTATTTGGGGTAATATTTACCAGTATAACTATAATTATATGTTTGTTTGTATATATATAAATATAAATTCAAAGTTTGACCTAATATTGTTTTAGTCAAAGTTATTTTATTAAAATCAGATAGATTTAGATAATTAGGCTCTGTAATCATATTGATTGGATAAATAACGAAGATATTATCAGGGTCTTTTTTATTTATATTAAAAATATTTTTAGGAAATTTTATTACAATAGTTATACTATCGCCTGGGAAAGATAAAGACGAATATTGACTATCTTCATATAACGTCGTATTTAGATTATTTATAAGAATGTTATTTTTGATAAAATTATTAGTTATAAATATGTTCAATGTTGAAGCCGAAACAGTAGTTTCAAAAACAAAATTATTATAAATTTCATTATTGACAAAAGGAATTGTTATTGTTCCTACGTTGCTGTTATATTGTGTTGTATTGATATTGAGCGATATTAGGTCAGTATTGTTATTATCTAAATTTGAATTTTTAGTTATCGATAATTGATTGGGATTTATAGGCCTAATAGAACCTATACTTAAGAAACCATTCGAATTTATAGAACAGCATTTATTATTACTATCACTCAAATTCGTATATTCCATAATATTAGAAGAAAATGGTGTAACTGCTATTTTAAGAGGAATATCAGGATTATGATTAGAACCAATTGATATATAACCTAAATTATTTACAGAATGAACTAATGTCGAAATACTTGATGTTGCTAATTTGCTTGTTTTGAATTCAACGATATTAGAGCCGCCTATAACTGCGCTTTGGTCTTGGTCAACGTATTTAATAATACTAATATTAGGTCTTATGAAAAAAGGGTCAATTTGATTAATATTATTATTTTTCATATATTGTGTCCATAATAATGAATTGGATGGTGCATATGTTGAAATATTTGGCGTTCCAGGTTTATAATCAGTTAAATTAGCAAAGATAATATTATTATCAATTGATATATTTTGAATAATATTAGCAGATAATAACCTTAGACTTTCAGCGAATGCCATATTTTTAATTATAACAGGTTTCAAATTAGGACTGTCGATAAAATTCGTATAAATTGTTGAATCCGGATCCACATAAATATTAGACGTAAAGATATTAGAAGTTTTGAAATATGCACTATCCTTAAATACCTGAAGAACAGGTTGAATATTATTATAATTTATTTCAAAAGAATTATTAATATTATTGTTCAGATTAAGTTTGATGTTATTATTAAAATGATTGGTATTATTACACGTATAAAAATAATTATTGACATTTATATTAGAATAGAACAACGTATTTTTATATAATTCTATATTATTACTGTCAGCGGTAAAAAGATTACTCTTATTATTATAAATGCTTATTTTGTCATTTATATATCCGAATTCATAATTATTTCTAAAAATAATAGATGCGTTGCTGAAGGTGTCAATGTCATTATTTAAATAAATTAAATTAGAAGATAGTTTATTGTTAATATTAACATAATTATTATTTTCTTGCATAATTTGATATGTTTTAATCTGCTGTTTAACTCCAATAACAACAGCCATTACTATTTTAATAAGATCTTATATTATTTTATATGAATTTTTTAAAATTTTTATATATATGTAATAAATAGAAAAATTTATGAATAGGGTTTCAATTTACAGTTCATATAAAAAAACAATAAAACAAGATGGACTAAAACAACAATTATTTTTACAAAAATATGTAATAGAAAATGAAATTGATAGATTATTATTATTTCATGGAATTGGAACAGGAAAAACACGTTCTTCTATTTTGATTGCCGAAGCTTTAATGAAAAAAAACCCGAAATATAAAGTTAATGTCATTTTACCTGCGCGTTTAAAAACGAATTATATCGACGAATTAATGACTTATATGGATACAATACCGAAATTAAATAAATTGTCAGTAAAAGAAAAAGAAAAATATTATAAAAAAAGATATCAAATTTTATCATATGAATATATCATTAATTTATTTAAGAAATCAGATAATATCCGAAAAACCCTAAAAGACTTTACTAAAGACCGAATATTGATAATAGACGAATTTCATAATTTAATAACTAATTTTATTTCATCCGATGATGTTGAATATTTATATAAATCAAATAAATTAAAAATAGTCAAAAATATCCGAGGATTAATAATGAGATTTATATCAAAATATGCGGATGCTTCTTGTAAGATGTTTTTTTTGAGTGCTACACCTGTTTTTGATAACTATAAACAGTTTATAGAATTAGTAAAATTATTGAATACTTCTGATATCGATGACAAAGTTAGGTCTATATCAGAATTAATACCATTCTTAAAAGGCAAAGTTACCTATTATAGCACAACCGACAAACAATATTTCCCTACTGTTGTTTATAAAGAAGAGAAGGTGCCATTATCGATAGAACAAATTAAAGAAACCTTAACATATCATGATAATGGGGAAAATGAAGATAGTGAAAGTTTTTTAATAAAACAACGACAAATTGCAATTTCTTTATATGACGAAAAGAAGGCTAAGAAAGTAATAAATGATTTAGATAAATATGCGCCGAAATTGAAATTATTATTTAAGTTATTAGAAGAATATCAAGGGAAACATTTAATATATTCTAATTTTATTTCGAGATGTTTAAAAATAATAAAATTATATTTAGATAAACATGGCTGGATTAATTACTTAGACGCCGTCGACGGTAAGATTAAGAAATATAAAACTTATGTATTATGGGACGGTTCATTAAAAGATACAGATAAAATTAGAATAAAAGAAGTTTTAAATTCTACAAAAAATATGGATGGTAAATATATACGTGTTATTTTAGGTTCTCCTTCAATCAAAGAAGGTATTTCTTTTAAACATATACAACATTTACACCAAATTGACCCGGTTTGGAATATATCAGCAAAAAATCAAATAGAAGGCCGTTGCATTCGTTATAAATCTCATGATGATATTCCTATAAATCATAGTTATTTAAAACGTTCCGTAGTTGTTCATAATTATATAGCTATTGCTAATTATGATACTAATAATTTTAAAAAAATATTATCAGATATTAAAACAAAACAAATATTAATTTATAATATAACTAACCAAATAATGGTTATTATTGAATATTTGAGAGATAATAATTGGATAGAACCAGAATATACAAAACAAGATAATGGATTATATTTGAAAATACTATTTGAAAATAAATTAATAAATAAGAAAGTAATGATATATTTTTCTAATGAAAAAACGATAGATGATTTTGAGGGTAAAGCATATGATATAAATGAACTAATTACAGATATTCCTAAAGATTTTATGACATGTGACGAAAAAATATATGAAATGATTATGCCAAAGAAAGAAAAGATAATTAAAAAAATTGAAGAAATACTCAAAAAAACAGCTATAGATTATTATTTATATAAATCATTATCTAAAACACCTTCTAATTCAACTAGTGTCAATTTGAGTTCAGATGCCAAAATAATATTCAAATCATCCCGAAAAATTGCTAATAAACTTCCTAAAAATACTTGTCCTATTTTGCGAAGACCCATTCGCAATAAATGTCCTCCAGGTAATATCTTAAAAATAAATAAACACGGCCATGAATGTTGTTATATCAATCGCAAGAAATCTATATAAGGATAATTTATTTATAAATAAATATGTGGTGAGTTAAGTTTTAAGTTTTATTATTTAAAACTAATGGTTGTGTGTTTTTTTTGATTTATTTTTATATTATATATCGGATGCTTGGCCGAGTGGTTTAAGGCGTATCACTTAAGATGATATTGCACTATGTGCATCG
>Ga0209358_10001646_pt1 | contig 17542 bp, 22 predicted proteins | sample LauGreFa1BDMLBSN_2_FD_187574 | JGI IMG/M metagenome (GOLD analysis project Ga0209358, IMG submission 187574) | Freshwater lake microbial communities from Lake Michigan, USA - Fa13.BD.MLB.SN (SPAdes) (version 2) | ecosystem: Environmental > Aquatic > Freshwater > Lake | place: Lake Michigan, USA... | reverse complement strand
GGAGGGCCATGGCCAACGCCGCGAGGAAGCAGATGCCAGCGGCGACCGCGAAGGCGTTGCGGACTCCCTCCGTGCGGACTTGCTCGACCTCGGCCTTGAGCGCCGTGATCTGCTTGTTGGCGTTGTCCAGGGCGGCCTTGTTCTTCTGGGCATCGGCCTCGGCCTTGGCGAAGTTCGCGTCGATGACGGCGAGCAGCCTACGTCCCGCCTCCTCCGCACGCTTGTACTCCTCAGGGTTCGCCCGGGTTACGCGGTTGCGGGCGTAGTCAAGCGTCTGGGCGTCGGGCTTCGGGAGGTAGGCCAGCGCCACGCCGGTCTCGGCCTTGACGACGTCGGGCTTGTCGGCGTTTTCGCGGGCGACAGTCACGGCGGCGGCGACCCGCTGGTCGGACTTGTCGAGCTGCGTCCCGAGGGTGCCTAGGTCGGCGGAGGGCGTTCCCGTGCCGGTCGTATCTTGGGCAGGCGTGCAGGCCACGAGGGCCAGCAGGGTCATGACCAAAACACGATGCATCGTAAAATGGTTACTTCCCTTTGAGTGCGTCGAGCAACTTGCGGCCTTCGGACTCGGTGGCCTTCAGGCGTTCCGCGTGCTTGCGGGCGACGAGCAGGCCGGCGACAAAGCCGCCTAGGAGGGAGAGGACGATGGCGATGAGGTAGAGCATATCAGGTATAGTACCAAGTGTTCGTGGAAATCTTCACAAGTTTGCTAACAGCATTGGTGACCGTTACGGATGCGCCACCATTGATTGTAACTCCAGAACTTGCATTAATTCCGCTGGTATTAGCCAAGTCCCAAACAACTGTGATTTCAGTAGGAGTAGGGTACGAGGCAGCAGAGTCAGTATCAGCCGTTAGCGTGACGCCCATCCCGCCGAAAGAGTTAATGAAAATGATGTTGTTGCAATCAGCAGAAGTGATCGTGGCGTTGCTGGTATACGTCGTAATCGTCTTGGAAGGAATCGACGTGAGGAAACCAAGACCATTAATGTAACTAACCAGATCTGTCTGGTCGGTAACCGTACCTGAAATCCCGCCCCACGAAACCCCAGTGCTAGCCGGAGCCCAGATAAGGTCGGTTCCGTTAAAGCTCAAGACGTAGCCAGTGCTCGGAGCAGTCGGGTCGAGCGTTGAAGTTGCGCCGTTAGAGAGCGTGCTGATGGTCAGGCCACCGCCACCGCCACCCGCCGCCCAGATGAGGTCGGTGCCGTCGTATTGCAGGACGTCGCCAGCGGTAGTCGGGCCAGCGGTCGGGTTCGCGGTGACCACCCCGGCGGTCAACTGATCGGCGGCCAGAGTCGAGCCAGCGGGCGCCGTGGTCATGGTCGTCGCGTCGGGGAACGTGATGCCCGTGGGCGAGATGATCATGTGGCTGGAACCGTCGTAGGTGTCCAAGCCATCGAATGAAACAGTCGTGCCCTTCGTGTTGTCGCTCGTCTTCTGGACGCCCAGACCCCAGCCAGCCAGGAGTGAGTCGCGGTCGGAGGTCGTCGCAATCGTCACCTCGGCGTCGGTGTCCATGGCGCCACCAGCCAACGGGAGGAAGGAACCGCCAACAACAGCCCAGGCGCCGTTCAAGCGTCCATAGGTCGAGCCGTCGCTCGGAGCGTCGGTCAGGTAGGAGCCGATGGGCTGATAGTTCGAGGCCGCGGCCGAAGTCGTCAGGTAGGACGACATCCCCGACAGCGTCTGGTAGGTCGAACTGGCCGAGGCCGTCGTCAGGTAGCCCGAGATGGACGCACCCGCCGGGATGGTGACCGTCCCCGTGAAGGTAGGGCTCGCGAGCGTGGCGTAGCCCTGCGCCTTGACGTAGGCGGTCGTCGCGATCTGCGTCGTGTTCGTCGCCGTCGAGGCGGTCGGGGCCGTGGGCGTACCCGTCAGGGCGGGCGAGGCCAGCGGGGCAAAGCCCGAGATGGAGGCACCGGCGGGGATGGTCACCGTACCCGTGAAGGTCGGGGACGCCAGGTTGGCCTTGCTGCTCAGGCCGTTTGTCACGAAGGCGGTCGTCGCCAGTTGGGTCGTGTTTGTTCCGGCGGTCGCCGTCGGCGCGGCAGGGACGCCCGTGAAGGTCGGGCTCGCGATGTTCGCCTTGAGGTTGTCGGCGGTCGTGACGAAGGCCGTGGTCGCCAACTGCGTGGTCGACGTGCCCGCCGTAGCGGTCGGGGCCGCGGGGACGCCCGTGAAAGTCGGAGAGGCAAGGTTGGATTTTAGGTCGAGAGCACCCTGCAGGTCTACCTGCGAGCTGAGCGTGCCGGTGATGGCTCCCCAGCTCGTCGAGGCCGCAGGGGTGGCGCCGCCCACGTTGACCACCCAAGAGGAATAGGTGCCCGAGCCCGTGTGGCTGATGACGTTGACGACCATCACGCCCGTCCCGCTGTTATAGGACGTTACCCGTGCGTGCATATGCAAGGTCGTCGGGTTGGACGTCTCGGAGATGACCACGTCCTGCTGCGGAGAGTAGGACAAGCCCGTCCCGATGGTCAGCGTCTTGTCGGTGTTGTTGATCGTCAGCGAGGTCGTCGAGCTCGTGAGGTAGCGGTCGCCCGGGACGATGGTCGCCCAGGTTGTGTCGTAGTTCGTGCCGCTGGCCTTGCTCAGGAACTGCCCGGTCGTGCCGCCCGTAGCCACGCCAGGGCCCGCGGCGCCGGTCGCACCCGTGGCCCCGGTCGCCCCGGTATTCCCGACGGCCCCCTGGGGGATGCCAATGTCGAACACTGCGGCGGCGCTCGTCCCGACGTTCGTCACTGTCGCCGATGCGCCCGGGGAAAGGGTCGTCACTGTGCCGACGGCGATGGTCGCCGCATTGCCCGCGGGGCCTTGGCTGCCGGTCGCCCCGGTATCCCCTCGGGGGATTCCGAAGTTCAGCACCGCCGCGGCAGTCGTCCCGACGTTGGTCACCGAGGCGGACGAACCAGCGGACAGGGTCGTGGTCGTGCCGACGCTCACCGAGGCCGCAGGGCCGGGCGTCCCGATCTGGACGGTGATGGTCGAGGAAGCCCCGTCGACGGAGACCTCCAGCGTGCCGTAGATTTCCGCAGAGATTTGGGACATGGAATTAGTTGGTGACCTGGTCGATGACGTTCAGGCGGAAGGTCGAGGAGTAGAAAACCACGCCGCCCGTCGCGAACTTGACGTCCTGGCGAGCCGTCCCGAGGGAGAAGTCAGCCGTGTTCGACAGGCTGATGACGAAGGACAGGCCGTTGGGCGCCATCGTGATCGCGCAGGGGTAGACCATGCCGCCCGAGTCGATGATGTCGCTCGAGACGGTCGTGCTAAGGAGGTTAGCCGGGGCACCAGCCGCCGGGGTGTAGGTGACGGTCGCCGCGTAGGTCGAACCGCGCTTGAAGGTGACGGTGGTGCTCATCAGAGAATGTCCTCGTAAACGATGCAGGGAATCTGAGCCGCGGTCTGGACGTACGACCCCGTCGTCTGGGTCGTCGAGATTTCGAGGGTAGCGTCAGCCGAGGAGGCTGTGCCGAGGAGGGTAGAGACGCCCGCCGTGGTCATGTCAAGGACGACGGAGTATCCGGTGAAGGAGATGATGCCGGAGCCCGACACGGTCAGGGAAAGGGGAGGCGCAAGGGTCGAGTCATAGGTGATGTCCCAGGTGAAGTCGCCGACCTTGTTGACAGTAACCTTGTCGGTCAGTGAACCGTTGAGGTCGAGAGCGGCCTGAAGTTCAGCGGCGCTGGCGAAGACAGACACCGGGCCAATGACGATTGAGTTGTAGAGCAGGGAGAAGGTGCCGCCCTTCGGGGTGGGGCTGATGGTCACGCGGTCAATCTGATTAACGCCCGAGGAGTAGGCGACGACCGTGGACTTGCTGACAGTCGCGGCGCCGAGGGCCGTCAGGCCGGTGGTCGAGGTAGCCACCGCGGAGGCCGTCCCGATCGCCACGTTGACCGAGGACAGGCCGCTGAGTACCACCTCTTCGTAAGGGGCTGCGCTGTTGTTGTTCGGGCGGACGAAATAAACATTCAAGACGGACTGGTCGCCCTTGAAGAAGAACGGGTTGTTGACCAGTCGGACGTCCTGGTACGAGGTAGAGGCAACCCCGTTCTGCACGTCGACGAACAGGCTGTAATTCGTGAAAAGGGCCATCGGCTTTAACCTTGCCCCGAGGGCAACTTACGGGGCGGTAACCGAAGAGATGTAGAAATCGTTGACGTAGGTGAAATGCCCAAGAACTTTCGGGATTTGAAACTGGTGCAGCAAGGTGCTGAAGGTTGTCGTCCAGGTCGAGTCAATGGTCACCGTTTGAGTCAAGGTCGTATGGTAGCTCGAAGACCCCAGGGTGTAGATATGGTAGCCATAACTGCCCGGGGTCGTATCTGACACAGCCGTGAAATCCACCTTATTGATTACAAGGTTCAGTTCAATCTGGTAGCCTTCGTTCCAGCAGCACACCTCGTCGGCTTGTCCAAAGACATTCCACTGCGCCGTCTGCGAATATTCAGACACCCCGCCAGCGCTGACCTCGTTTGGCAATGGGCCAGTCTCATAGGAGACAGCATTTTTGGCGGTGTCGACGATGCCTGGGACTGAGTAAAAAAAGACAGAACCGAGAGGCGGCAAAAGCGTCCCAAGGCCGCTTCTGGTGAAGTCAGCCGTGGACGTAAAGGTCTGCAAATCCCAAGGCGTTTCGCCAGTCCATCTGGCGAACAATGGGTTCGCGTAGTACGCATAGTTTATGCGCGTGTCTTCCGTGAAAGGGCTTCCGGTAATGGGGGTAGGCGGAAAGCCAGTGGTCACCGTTACTTCCGTAAACCGCCCGCCGCTGCCGCTCAAGATTCGGCAAGATGGCGTTGAACCTTGGGAAGATGACCTGATCAGTTTGACCAACTGGTCAGGGGAAGTGCTTGGGTAATTCGTAAAGGCCTCCGTGCTGAAGGCCGAAGAATTGGAGATGAATGGGCGTTCAAACAATCCTGGGTACTGCGGGTCGACCAGAGTACCATCGCCCAATTGGCAGATGTTCGCAGGAGTGTGCCTGAACAGGATGACGCCCATCAGATAAGCCCGAAGAAATAGACCGCGTCATTCGCCCCGCATTTGTAGCGCTCGCCCCATTGGCTGCCGCTGACATACTGGCTGACGACGCCGGTGTGGTTGTCGACGGTAGCCAGGAGAAGATACGCCATGCTGTCGTTGCTTGTCTGCGGGCTCGTGTCGTGGATGATGGTCGGAAGGTAAGGGAACGCAGGTGGGCTTCCGCTTCCAGCGACAGGCATCAACAGATAGATGTAAATCGTAGTCGAGGTGCCGGAACTACCGATGTTGAGCGTGGGCGGAGGAACCGCCGACAACTGCACGGGAGGCGTGTTCATCGTGGGCTCGATGTTATTAATCGTGCCTGGGATGACGCGCACAAGGAAGTCCGTCCCGGACTTTGAGCAGATCACCTGAAACGGGTGGAGCGGAGGCCCGTAGACCCAAGGCTCGTCGATGACTAGCGTGGTCGCCGAACCATTCCCAGTGAACGTGTAACCTACTCCTGGTTGTAGGTTCATCGATTAGACGTTGGTTGAATCGTAGACCTCGCGAGGATAGCCCTCGCGGTTGAAACGCAGCTCGTAACTGATCTTGTAGAGCAAGCCGTAGTCCTCGAAGTTGACGCTCGCAATCAGCAGTTGCGGGGTCTCGTCGGCAGCCTCGAAGTTGTCGCCAAGGTAAGCAGGGAGAAGGTAACGGAAACCCTCGGGGGCTCGGCGCGACATCGTCTTGCCGACGAACCCACGCATCGCCACGACGTTGTCTGATTTGGTCGTGTAGAGGATGCCGTTGAACGAGGAGGTCGGGGAGAAATAATTAGTCCGCTTATAGAGTTTCCGTTCGACGTCGGTGAAGGTTCCGAAGAAGCCCTTGAACAACGGCCTGTTCGGCGAGACCCCATCGTTGCCGAAGATGGAACCGTTCAGGCCAGCGAAGGCCGGCGCATTGGTTCCGTCTGGAGAAGGGGTTGATGTGTAAGGTGCCGGGCCAGCGATGCCACCCGCCTTGAAGAACCTCGGGTGAGACGTGATTGGCTCCGTCGAGAGGGTGGCAGAACCGCTGATATTAGGCTGAGTCCAGTCCCCAGCCTCGATGCCACAATAGTCCGCGGAGATCGTGGCGACACCGAGCGCCGCATAGGCCACATTGACCTTGTGGCACTTCAGTCGAGGGTCTGGCTGGAAGATATCGCCGCGCTTGATGGCCGTGGCCGCCTGGTCTTCGTTGCACTTGTAGGTCGCCTTGCACGTCAACAAGCCATACCCATCGTTGTCGATGGAGTAGCCGGCCTGCAGGACGGGTGTGGTAAGTGCGTTTCCTTTGGAAATCTTAGCCATAAAGTTATCTGTTGAACGCGGTCTTGCCGAAATCGAAATCCTTGGTCGTGTTGAACTCCTGCTTCGGCTTGGTGAAATCTACCAACGTCTCAAGGTAGAATGCCATCTTCTCCTGGGCAACCAACTGCTGGTTGGCGACTTCCAGCTGGGGGCTGATCCCTACGCCGACGATGTTGCTCGAGACCTCCGGGCGGGTCATGGCCTTGTTCTCCGCTTCCTTTGCTTTCTTCGCCGCATCCTCTGCGGCGGCGCGGGCGGCAACGTCAGGGGCAAGGATGGCCTCGATTTTCTTCTGCACTTCCTCGTTCATGCCGGCGAGAACAGCCGCAGGCGCAATCCCTCTTAGGGGGTTTGTTGCAGCGGCCTCCGATTTGTTGTACTCCTCAAGGATTGCCCTGCCTCGCGGGTCTTTTTCTAGGAAATGTTGGTAACCTTGCATAGCAAGCGCTTGCCCCTTCTGCCTGTTTTCTTCCTCCTTCTGTTGCTCCATCAATTGCAGGACGGCTTCACGTCCTCCAGCGGGTGCGTACCTTTTCGATTCCTCGTCCTTGGCGAAATCACGAGCCTCTTGGGCCTTGCGCTTGGCCTCCTCAATTTTGTCCATCAGGAATCCAATGGCCTTGTTAACTAGAACCGTCGGGGCGATGAAGCCGAGGGCGATGTCCTTGAAGGCCTCTCGGAACTTCTTGCCGACGGCGTTGGCGGCGCCCTCAAGGCCTTCCATAGAAGCCTTGGCTTGGGCCATCTTCTGAGGCACATCGGACTTGCCCGACAACTCCCATTCAAGTTTGCGTCCCATCGTTTAACCTTGCTGGGGAGGCAACTCCCCGCCGCGCAAGGTTTCCATGAAGGCCTCCTCCTCCGTCGTCAGGAGGTTGACCTTCGCCCCGCCACGCATCGCGAACGCCGTGGACAGCCAGATGGCCTGAGCCTCGGGCATCTCCCAAGCCCGGGCTTCCTCGATGCCGTTGGCGATGAGGTTCGTTATGATCATGAGCGGCCAAGGGCATCCGACCCCATCGGCCGAGTCACTTGTCTTCGCCCCTTCCCAATACTTCGGCCACGCGTCGATGTGGCAATAATCGACGAACCTAGAAATCTCTGCGGCGAACTTGTCGGGGCGGTACTCCATCTCTCGGAGACGAACCTTTTCCCAGAAGCCGAAGTCCAGACCGCCCTCCTCGGCGCATACCTTCACCGCCATCATTAGGTCGGCAGGGGTGATGCTTCGCCCGACCGTGACCAGGGGCGAATCAATGGCGAGCAGCCGAACCCTGAACTTGAGGCAAAAAGGAAAGACCCGCTTCCCGAAGAACACCCGGGAGGACGGGTCTGAGAATGCCCGCAGGAAACGATTGTCCACGGGGGCGAGTCAAAGCCCTTGCAGGGCTCGCGTCAATTAGGCGGGAGTGACGCCTTCAAAGTCCACCGCGGTGATTTTGTATTTCACAAAATCCTTATTCGTTCCGGCGACCTCTACCTTGGTGATCACCCCGACGAAGTCATTGCTGGCAGCACCAGACGGGTAGGCACCCTTGGCGGACACGGTGAACGTAAGGGTCGCACCCAAGGCAGGGGCGTCGCCGCTGGCCTTGACCACGCCCTCGAGGGACAGCTCGGTCTTGCGGTCGTCGTAGCGCATGGTCTTCGTCAGGCCGGTCTCGTCCTGCACCATGTTCTCGTTATTGAACGAGGCGGACACGGTGTAGGACTGGACAAAGAGGTTCGTGATAGTGCCCGCGACCCCATAGGTGCAGGACGTTCCTTGAGCGACGGCGGCCATTTGTCTTTGCGGGCTGGGGCAACCTTAAGGCGCCAGGACGGTCAACAGGCCGAAGGTGAAGGCCGTCGCGTAGCTGCGCTCGTCCTTGCCCTCGTCCTCGGTGTTCGGGGTGACGTCGTAGAGGGTCGCATCCCCTGAGGCCACGAAGACCGCCTTCAGTCCAGCGAGGTCTTGCATCGACCCAGCCAGGGCGGCGCACCGGGCACGGTGGTCGGCGAGGGTCGTGTCGTCGGCGTTCGAGAAGATCGTGACGCGGACGGAGCAATCGTAGTTGCCAGCCCCCTCGGGGAGGTCGGCGGGCGTACGTGCCGAGTCGCAGAGGACAATGGCCTTCGGGAGGACGTTGATGTCCCCGTCGTCCCCGGTGTAGATATTGACCCCCGTCAGGCCGGACTCGGCTGCGAGGTGCGAGGCGACGTTGGCCTCGACGATGTGGCGAATAGATTTAGTACCCATAAAGTTTAGGAGCCGTTGAACTTGGCGGCTTGGCGCGCTTGGTACTGCTCAAGGTCTTTGAACATACGCTCTATGGCAATCGAGCGCGCAATGTCAGGCACGCCGTTCTTGCTGGCCTGTCCATCGTTGTCGCCGATGGTGTTTCCGATGATCATGGTCAAGCCGTAGGCATTGCGGAATGAGGTGACGTAGCCGTTGCCCTTATGGCGCTTAATCCAGACGGGGATATCCTTTGCCTTGTACAGGGCTTTATTGTTCAGCTTCGGAAGTTTGGTAAGGACGTCATACCAGCCAGCCTTCAGGTAGCCGACATGGCTCTGGGTAAGTTTGATGTATGACTCCAAGGCGGCCTTGCTCTCGGCGACGTACTTGCCCAGATAACTGCCGGTCTGCTTCCAGATGCGGACGCGGCCTTGACGGTCAATCTTGCGACGGGCGAGGTGCTCCTTGCGGAGGTCTTTAGTCGTCTCCTGGTTGTCCATCGTCAGCACCGGGTTGGACTTGCTGAAAAGGTTCTGAGCCTTGGAGAAGGCACGGGCTGGGTCGCCGTCGTGAATAATCGCCGCGGTGATGTGGTTGGTCAGGTTCGTCTTCTGAAGGGTCGCCCGCTGACGGATGCGCTCGAACTTTCCGCGGTCACCGGCCTTGATGGCCTCGCGCAGCCGATTGAGTTGAACGCCGACAGCCGCCGCCTTCGTGTCGTCCCTTGCCGTGAACAGGCTCCGAATGTCCCGAGAGACCGCATTGTAGCCCGCGAGCTTCGCCCCGTGGCTAAGGCCGCCACCGCCAGAGTCTAGGATCGGGGGCGTCAACTCCATCGCCGCAATGCAAAGCCGGGAGGCCGCCACGTTCGCCGCGTCTTCCATAGACAGGCGCATTCCCTGGGCGTATTCGTCTAGGGCGTTCTTGAACTCCTGCTGGCTGGTCTTGGGGAGGACGACGCCCACGGCTTTATTGGTTGTCGTCGATGACGACCAGCGTGATCCAAGCCGACGCGGGCTTGTAGGTCTGCCCGGTGATGCGGAGGGTCTTACCCCCGGCGACAATCTTCTTGCCGATGGCGAGCGAGGCGATGGGAGCCCCGCCGCTGATGACCGCCGCCGATGCCCCGTTAGAACCGTCTGGGAGGCTCCAGGAGGCCGTTGCGGCGGCGAGGCGGACGGTGTGCTGGGTCTGCTCCTTGAAGCCCCCAGCCTCGAACGACTGGGTCATCGCCGGGTCGGAGAGCATACAGACGAACGTGATGGCCCCATTGTTGCACGAGCCCGCCACCCCTAGGTCGGCGAGGATCTCCTTGGCGTCGGGCAGGAACTCAGAGTAGAGGCTCACATCCTTGCGAGCCTTGGCAAAGGGGCACAAAAAAAGGGCCCCCCGAAGGGAGCCCTTGTTTGAACCCTAGGCCGCTATTAGGCGGTCTTGAGGCGGACGAGCGAGGTCGCGCGGCCCACGGCGGCACCGGCGAGCAGGGTCGCGGTGACGTTCATGTAGCCGGACTGCTCCTGGCCCATGATGACCTGGACGCCGAGGCCCGTCTCCGGGTCGATGGCGTTGGCAACTTCCCAGCCCGGGATTTCGGTCTCGGGGAGGGCCGAGGCGAAAGCGATGGCGTCCGGGCCAGCGACCCAGCCAGCGAGGTTTTCGCTGTTGGCAGCGAGGTTCGCGAACTGGTAGACGCGGGCACCGGCGATGACGCCGAGGTCGCCGTCGCGGATGATGTTAGCGCCGAGGACGTTGTTGCCGACGATCGTGGTATCCTTGCGGAGGTCGGAGACGTAGGTGCTGTTGAGCACGGCGTAGCGGGGGCTCGGGGCCTTCGCGTCGTCGAGAGTCTTCTGCACGGCCACGAGCTCGGCGTAGGACAGGTCAGCGCCGGAGGTCGAGGAAGTGGAATAGTTGGCGTTCGTGACCTGGGCGTTGATGACGTCCATGACCTTCTGGGCGAGGGCGATGGAGGCGGTCTGCACGAAGTTGTTCACGAAGAACTGGGCGCCGTATTCCTTGAGGTTCGACGGGCTGAAGCGGCTGGAAACCTTGTAGTGAACGAGGGTGACGGTGGCAGAGGTGACGGTCGCGTCGTCCTGCGTCAGGTAGCCAGAGGCGCCGAACGTGGTGGCGGTGGAGGTGCCGATCAGGGGCACCTGGATGGACAGGCCGTTCACGCCCGGGCGGGACGAGAAGACGGTCGAGATGCCCGAGAGGACGGGCAGCTTGTTCTTGAGGGAGCCGATGACGCCTTCGGCGAGGACGGCGGGAGCGGCGGTGATGGAGTTAGCCATGGTTAGGAATGATTAGGGATTAGGGAAAATTAGAAGATGCCGCGGACGATGGCGGCCTTGTGGGCGACGAAGTACTCGCCGCGCTCCTTGGAGCCGACCGGCAGGGCGAGGAAGGCGGCGACGTGGTCGACGGCCTCGGGCTCAGCCTTGGCGTTGTCAGCAGGGGACATTTGGACAGGGGACACGCCGACGCTCGCGGCGATCTTGGCGGCCTCCTTGGAGGCGGTGACCTTCTCGGACTCGAAGGCGGCGAGGGCGGCCTTAAGGGCGACGACCTCGGCGGAGAGACCATCAACGGCGACGGTCAGTTCGCCCAGGCGGGCGTCCTTCGCGGCGATGTCAGCCTTGGCGGCGGTGAGCTCATCGGCGGCGCCGACGGTCAACTTCTCGACGGTGGCGCGGAGGTCGTCACGCTCGACGGCGAGGGAGACGCTGGCGGCAAGGGCTTCGTGCAGCTGTTCTTCGATGGTCATTTGGATTTGCGGAAGGTGGCAACCTAGAAGGTCGCCAAGGCGGCGTTGAAGGAGTCAGCCAGCCCGGTCACGAGACCAGCCTGGGCGGCTTGCTTGCCGTTGAAGGTCTGGCCTTCCATCGTCTCGGCCTTGACCATCTTCCGCTTCATTTGGACAGCGGCCTTGAAGTCGGCGTGAATGCCGTCGACCGAGGCCTGAAGGTTCTCGACCTGATCGGCGGAGAGGGACGTGCCCTCGATGCCAGCGCCCTTGAACTTGCCGGACTTGATGACGACCATTTTAATACCCTGCATCTCGGCGGCCTTGGAGAAGTCAGGGATTGCCATGTAGACCCCAATCGAGCCGACGGTGGCGGACGGCGCCGCGAGGACACGGTCGGCAGCCGAACCAATCCAATAGGCGGCGGAGGCCATCTCGCTGTCGGAGTAGGCCATCGTCGGAACCTTCAGGCCGCGAATCTTGTTGGCGAGTTCCTCGACGCCCGTGACGGTGCCGCCCGGGCTCGAGATGTGGAAGGCGATGCGCTGGACGCTCGGGTTCGCCACCATCTTGTCGATGGCCTCCGAAACCGCGTCGACGTCCGACGAGCCCATCATCTTCTCCAGAGGAGAGAGACCTTTGCCGATCACGCCGACGACCGGGATGACGCCCGTCCCGTTCTCGAGCACATAGGGCTCGGGGGCGGCGCCGAACAACTGGGAGAGGATGTCCGTGAAGCCGAACTTCTCAGCCAGGGCAGCGTGGTCGCTGGCCTTGGAGGGGTCGATGAGCAGGGGCTCGCGGCCCTTGAGTCCGTTGATGAGGAAGCGCATGGTTTAGGAATTGGTTTCGTCTTCGTCCTCGGGCTCCTCCTGGGAGGCCGGTTCGTCCTCCATCTCGGGGCCCTCGTCGTCCTCCTCCTTCTCGACGTTGTAGACGGTGCCGAGCGGGGTGTTGGTCGGACGGAATAGAAGCTCGAAGGGGATGCCGTACTCGGCGGCGAGGTTCTGGATGTGAACCATGTCGGCCGCCCGCTTCTTCATCTCGGTACGGAAGTCGAGGCCGCGCTGGGCGTAGAGTTCCGACATGGAAAGGAGACCCATCTCGACGTCGGCACGGTCGTTAGTCGCGTCGCGTCCACCGTCGACCGTCACGCTCTTAGGGGTCGTCCAGGACACGGTCGCCCAGGTCGGATCGTCGGGGAGGTCGCCGTTGGCGATGCCCTGACCGATGATGTAGCCCCAAGTCGGTTGGCAAAGTTGCTCGATGAGGATTTGCTGGTACTTGCCGAAGACGCGCCCAGCCTTCGCCGTGATCAGGCGGACGGACGCCCCGCCAATCTTCGACGGGTCGTTCACGAACTCGTAAGGCAAAACGCCCTGGCTAATGTCCCGCTCCAGCGCCGCGAGGAAGCCGGTGAAGGTCGGGCTCGGGCGGTTCGAGGTGAAGGATTGGAATTCCTCCCCGGGCTCGAGGGCGAGCAACTTGCCACCCATGCGGGCCGCGATGTTCTCGTAGGACGTCCCGGCACCGAGCTCGGAGGCCATGTCGCCGTCGATGAAGCCGCCCGTCTTTTTGATGACGCGGGTCACGTCGGCGTTGTCCTTGACCGCCAACTTCTCGAGCTCGAGGATATCCATCTCGTCCTGGATGGAGTTGATGCTATGCTGGAGAAGGGGGACGCCGCGGGCACCAGAGGCGTACTCGTGGTCGACGACGTGCATCATGGACTGCGCCAAGATCTGGCGGTTCGAGCCGTCCGAGCGGTAGACGTTGAAGGCAATCAACTCGCCGTACTCCCCGAAGATGCAACCGTCGTGCATACCCTCGGGCGGAGGAACGTCCATCGGGTCGCCCACGCGGTGGGCCTCAATCAACTGCAACTTTGGGTCGCCGAGTCCGTTCCGCACCTTGGCCGCGAACGAGTCGCCGTCCCGGGCCATCGCCCGCATCAGGATTTGCTGAACCTGAGCAAAGGAAAAGCGGTTCGTAATGTCGATGCGCTTGGACTTCTCCGCGAAATACTCCTCGTAGCGGTCGGCCAACTTGGGGTCGGTCGCGTGGGACTGCGGCTTGATGCCGTCGCCCACGGTGTACAGGACGAGGTCGTTCAGGATCTGCTTGAACAGGCCGCTGTTGCGCTCGGCCCAGCGGCACCGCTTGACCATCGTCAAGCGGTCGCTCGGCTTCATGTCCCGGCGCAAGTCCTGCGCGGGGCCGTTGTAGATGCCGCGGCGGAGGCGGGTCTGCCCGACGCTCTGCCAGCCACCGAAGGAGGCCTGAGGCGCAGGAGCGCTCGCCGGTTGTGCGGCGGTCACGTCCTTCTTTTTGCGGGGGGTCGTCTTCCGGGGGGGCATAGAGTTATTCGTCAATTGGGTTGTTCCAATTGGTAGAGACAACCGTCTTTCGGACGCCGTAGGTATCCGGGTCGAGGCGGCTCAGGGCGAACATCGCCTCCGACAGGCGCTCCTTCGCGGGCATGGTCACGGCCTTCGAGGCCGACGAGCCGCTGTCCGAGTAGCTCGTAAGCACCTTGCCCGAGGTGATATCCGCCAAGGCCTGCGCCTTGATCGCGAGAAGTTCGTCCTCGGTCAGGCCGATGAAGATGCCAGATGCCATTTGATACTGCATGGCAAGGCAACGGGGAGCCGCTGACCCGGTTGTTCCAACCCACGCCCCACGCGCAAGTCCCGAGCCAGCGGCCTATGAACACACAAACACCCGACAACCTTGCGTCAAGCGGCATCCACCGCCTCGGTCGGCCCGGACTCGCCGCGGCTTCCGATGCCCCAGCGCACCGCCCCCAGAAGGCAGAGAAGTTCGCAGTCCCAGGCATGGTTGTCCTTCTTGCCCTGAGGGAGTATCCACATCGGCTTGCCCGTTCGCTTGTCCTTCACGCGAACCTCCGCCGCCATCATCTCGATGTAAAACGGGTCGGCGTTGCGGGGGAACGTGTGCAGCCGTTTGACCCTCATGCCGTGGAGCAAGTCCTTACCCTGTAGGTTCGACCAGGACACGAGCACGGCGGGCTGACCGTTCAGCCCCGGGATTTGGATGCGCTGCTTCTCGGAATAGAAGCGCCGCGTCGTCTTCCCGTCCCGATCGGTGACCGCGAAGTCCTCGTTGCCCGAACCGCGGGCACACTTCCAGCCTCGCCGAGCCGTCTCGGCGTAGACCATGGACGTCTGGTCGCCCGCGTCGACGAAGACCATCGCCTTGTGCACGGCGGCCTTGCGGGCCATCTCCTCGACGCCGCCCCACGTCTCGACCTTGCCGAAGGCATACAGGCGGCTGTGCCCGGTCTTCGCCCAGCTGCGGATGACCACCCAGAAGTGACCGCGCTGGACGTCGACGCCCATCGTGCGGAACGGGATGCTCCCGTTCGGCGCCTCCTTCGCGTCGACCACCTTGCCCTTGCCGGTGATGTAGGCCTCCGCCTCCCACGCGTCGCCGAGGTTGTACTCGCTCGCCGAAGCGTCCGCCACGATCTCGCCGCCCTCCTCCTGCCATGCCATCGCCAGCCGCTTCTGCTTGAAGATGCGCCGAGGCTCGTTGTCGCCGTAGACGTCCGCCGCCTCCTTGGCCTTGAGCATCATCACGCCCAACTCGCCCCAGGACATCGTCGCGAGGCTGTTCCAATGCAGTCCGACCTTGCCGTGGTAGGCCATCGGATTTGTAGCCACAAACTCGCCGCGGGCGTTCGCCTCGGCCCGCGTCCCGGCGTTGTCGTCCAACAATGTATGACAGCCAGCGCACTCGTACTTCGTGCCGTCGGCGACCGCATTCAAATCCCACGTCCCGCTCGCCTTCGCCTCCTCGGGGAAGCGGATGAACTCCCACAGCCAGGGCTGAAGGTGATCGCACTTCGGGCATCGGAAGTTCCAGTCCCGCTGGTCGGTCGTCTCGTGCAGCGCATGGAACTCGCCACCCTTGCCGCCAAGCGTTCCGCCCTGCGTCATGAACACACGCTTGCCCATCCAGCCGAACGCCGTCACGCGAGCGCTCGCCTCCTGCAAATGCCCGGGAGGCCAAAGCCAACATTCGTCGCCGATGATGTAGCGGATGGACAATCGCTGAAGGTTCGCCTCGTTCCACGCCCCGCGGCAGTAAAGAGGGAAGCGGTCGAAGTCGATTGTCGTCGAGCGCTCCATGTCGTCCTCCTTCATGCGGGCCAGCACCGGCGGGCAATTCTTGAACACGGGCCGAAGGTAACGCAGGGCGAAGTCCTTCGCCTCGGGGTCGGTAGCCTGGAGCAACAGCGTCGGGCCAGGAGCGTGCTCCGCGATCCAACAGGCGAGCAATCGGGCGAACAGGGATTTGCCGGACTGGATGCTCGCGAGGACGGTGAGCAGCTGAACCTCGGGGTCTGCGGCAATCCTCAGCGCGTCCCGTACCCACGGCGTCCGGTCGGCCCTGAACGGCCCGGGCATAGGCGAGTCGGGGATGGCCCGAACGTTCGCCTCCAGCCAAGCGACGATGTCGCCCTCGCTCGACGGCCTGAGCACGTCCCGACCCAGCCCGACCAGATCAGCCCGCCGCACGGCTCAAGTCCTCCCTCGTCTTGCGAACCCAAGCCTCCAGCACCTTGACGGCCTTCGCGGGCGTCTCGGGGTTGCAACCCTCCGCGCAATCGAGCGCCAACTTGTCCAGGCGGTTGACGACCTCCGCCATCAGGTCACGCATCGCCGCCGTCGCCTCCTTCGCGGAGATGAACTCGGCGTTCGCCACGCGGCGACGCTCAAGTTCGGCCTCGAGGTCGATCAGAGTCTTGAAGGCGGCGTTGTACTGGCTTTGGAACTTGGACTGGTTGACGTCGCCGCCACGCATCGCCGCGTCCCAAATCTCACCGGCGTGCTCGACGCGTGCCTTGTGCGTGGCGATGTTCGCCTCGAGGGAAAGATCGGTCAGGGTCTCGAGCTCGACGACCGGCGCCGTCCGCCGCGACGTGTCCCGGGCTTCCCGCCACGCGAGCGCCGCCTCGACGGTTTCCATCGGCATACCTTCCCGTTTCAACTGGCCGACGCGCTGCGCCGAGATGCCCAGGGCTTGGGCCATCGCTCCGTTAGTCAGCACGGGGCAAGCCCCTTCGGGCGTTTTTGGTTCCGGTAAAAAACCCCCGTGGTGTACAACCACGCGTGAGACCGGGGGGGGTAAGGAGACTCCTTAGAGGGGGGTTTTGCCCTGTTTTCATCGCTTGCTCGGTTTGAACCTCGCGGCGTCGCCGACGGGCAAGGCGTTGCGGATCGCGGCGGCTCGCTTGTGCAGCGCTTGCTTCGTGATGCCGTACATCTTGGCGATGACAGGCGCCGACAAACAACCGGGCAAGGCCAGCGCCCAGCGTGTTAGTTCGACGTGGCGACGGAAACGGAAGTTGTCCGTATAGGCCAGCGCGTCGACGAATGACTTGAGCATCAGGCCGACGTGCTCGCGGGAGATGAAGGCCTCGGTCTCGACGCGGGGCTCCTCGGGCTTGGTCGCCCAGGCCTGATGGTTCGGGTTCACCTCGAACACATGGCGAGGTTGCACCATCTCGCGATAGGGCAGCACGTTCGCGTCCCTCAGTTGTTCCTGCTGCCGCTTGGGCAGGGAATAGAACCAGCGGTCGAAGGAGCGAGCGTCGGCGCGAGGAGCCGAGAGGTCGTTCAGTTGATGCCGGGACACGGGTCATAGGTTCAAGGGATTTGCGGGCGGTGCAACCCTGCAAAGGTTTTGCCAATGCCCGGTGGTCGCATCGTATGCGAGGAGGGCGTGACGCTTGACGCGTCGGAAGAAGGAAGCCCTGGTCACCTTGCGCTGGGCGGCGTACTCGGTGACGATCAGGTCGTCGAGCTCGGGGCCGGTCATGCGCTCGGGTAGGTCGGCGAGGTAGAGGCGGAGCAGACCGATCTGGTCATCCCTCTTGGCCTTAGCCCTGGCGGTCGCCCGTTGGCGGATAGCCTCCATGTGCTCGGGTCGGTCACGCCAAGCCTTTTGTCGCCACCGGGTCATCTGGAGTTTAGCGAGGACGGCGGCCTGTCGGCCTAGCGGGGCGCGTTTTCTGCTCGGCATGGTTAGCGCTGGGGGGCTTAGGCGTGGGCCAAGGTTGCGACCCTAGCGAACCCTAGTGAGCGTAGGGGGAGTAACCTACCTCTCTCAGGATGAGAGGGACGGAGTGTAAGTAGGATTGTCACAGGGTAAGGGAAGGCGATTTAAGGCGGGGGTGGGGTGGGGTGGCGGAAAGAAGTAGAAAGAAAATGAGTTAACCTGCTG
>Ga0209358_10001645_pt1 | contig 17548 bp, 17 predicted proteins | sample LauGreFa1BDMLBSN_2_FD_187574 | JGI IMG/M metagenome (GOLD analysis project Ga0209358, IMG submission 187574) | Freshwater lake microbial communities from Lake Michigan, USA - Fa13.BD.MLB.SN (SPAdes) (version 2) | ecosystem: Environmental > Aquatic > Freshwater > Lake | place: Lake Michigan, USA... | reverse complement strand
CAAATGCCTTTGAGATAGAGGTGCTTTTTGCCGCCAACATCAGCTTCTTCCAAAACTTGGATGTTGGCTTGGCTAAAAGTAAGATCTTCCCTTAGGTATCTAGATGACATCTAATTAACCCTTACGGCCGCCTGGCAGAGGGCTCTTTGTGTTCACGCCTGATGCTTGGCCCAAATGTGGCTTGGTAGCAGGCTTGAGATCTTGAGTTGATTGAGCAGGTGTGTTGCCCACTTTGCCAATCAAGTCTTTGGTTGAGTTGCGATAAGCAGGGGTGTCATGATGGCCACCTTCGCTTGCGCCTGTGTGTACTGGCTTGCTGGCCATACCAGTTGCGCCTGAGTTAAATGCCACAGGACCTGCTTTGCCATTGCCTTGTTCAGCAGTGACTGGCTTTGGGGCTGCTTTCAAGCTGATGGCTTCCATCATGCCTGGTTCCATTTCGCCAGTGTCGTCCATTTCGATGGCGTCGCCACCTTCTTCAGGACCAAACCCGTCGCCGTCGCCCATGCCCATATCGTCGCCGCCCATGGCAGCTTCAAACTCGGCCATCAACTGGTCCAGTTTGTCTTCTAAATTCATGATGTCGTCTTTGGTAGCAGCTTCACCTTCGTCGTGATCAGCTTCTAAATCACCAGTTAAGTCGTCGCCAGCTTCTTCAGCTTCGTCGTCAAATTCAGCATCAGCGTCATCTTCGCTTTCCATGCTCATTTCTTCTTCGGTTTCGACGTTGTCGATTAGATCATCACTAGCGTCGCCGCCCATCATGCCTTCGTCAAGGTCTTCTTCCTCTTCGGCTTCGTCGAGCTCTTCTTCAGCAGCTTCGTCTAATTCTTCTTCTTCGGCTTCTTCGGCCATTAAGTTTTCATAGATTTGGCGGCTTTTTTCCACAACGATGTCGTGAAAAAGTTCGCGGGCCTTTGCATCTTCGTCGTTGATCACATATTCGATCAATTGTTCAAAACGGTTCATATTGGGTAAACTCCTATAGGTAAAGTGTGCTGTTATTTAATATAACAGTCAAAAACTATAGTGTTTAACCCTCAAAACGGCTGTTTTTTCTCGCCGACTGATTAGGCTAAGGGCTGGGCTGGAGGTTGATACTGTTTACGTATCAATTTGAGTTTGTCTTTGAATTCTACAGAACGGATATCGTTCATTTTGCGCAGTTTGTTTAGTTGGCGCAAGGTAAGACGAGTTTTACGCAAGTCGCTGAGTTGCAGCTGACTGTTGTCCTGGCTAAGACTTTGATAAGCCTCGGGCTGTTGATTGTAGATTTCTGTCAGTAGCATGTTGTTATTTATAACGTTCCAGGTGCTCCAGGGCCGGCTGCTGGAGGCGCTGCTCCAGGTCCTGTCATGCCTTCTGCGCCTGGTTGATTCATAGCAGCCATTTCTTCACCAGTGGTTATGTCAGCTTCCATGCCCCCTGGCGTTACACCCACAGCTCGCAAGTCGCTGCCAGCCACAGGAGGTGCGTCAACGTCATCATGTTCTTCACGCCACAACTCTTCGTTCTTCTGAATTTCGTCTTCGGTCAATCCCAAGAAACGTTCTAGCATAAAACGCTTGCTCATGTAAGGCAACTGCTCTAACGCTGTAAAAGACGTTATTCTGGTGTTATCCAGTTCTGATTGTCGATAACTTGCAAAGTTTTGTGGTGCATTAAACTTGATGTTGAACAGGCTAGAGTCAATGTTAAACCCACGCCACTTCAAGAACATCTTGAATTCGTCGTCTAATTTCTGCACAATTAACGCTTGCAATCGCTCGCAATACTGGTTGAATCTGTACTCTTGAATAAGGGCTGTGCCTACTTTTCCGTCACTTGTCACACGGTCTGAGTCGTCTGGCCCAGTGGGCAAGTAACTCGAAGGCACACGCAAACCACGAGCCATTTTGTTGTTAAAATACTTTAAATCGTCAATTTCGCCTAAGTTCTGACCGCCAGGCAATGTTTCTACTGACGAGCCACGACCGTCTTGTCCTTGTGGAAAGAAATAGTCTTCTCCCACAGAAAGTGGGTTGTAAGACGCATCCATCATGTTGTTTCCACCACCAGTTACAGTGGGGATTCTGCGCTGATGCATTTCGTTTTTCACACGTTCCACAAACTGCATAGCAAGGTGCGATGGCATGTTGCCCACGTCAATTTTAAAAATTCTACGCTCTGGAGCACGTTGCACACGATAGATCAAGATTGAGTCTTCTAGCAATTGCTTTTGTTTGAACACCATGTAGATGTTTTCCAGAATACTTTTACCAAATGGCCAAAATGTGTCTAGGCCTTCGTTCAGGCTCATATGCACCACGTGCTTGGCATCCAAGCAAACTTCGTTCATGGCTGTCATGAAACGGCTGTTGCCCACGCCACCGCCTGTGCCGCCATTGGGCATGGTGTAGTTAGAGCTGCCTGAAATTGATCCTGTAACAGGATTGGTCATGTAGTCTGTGGTGGTTTTTGCTGCCACAGTCATGTTTTGAAAGTTAGGATTGATGTCACGAACCACATACTGTTCAGGACGTTTGCCTTCTGATTCGTTCACAATCACACGAGCCAACTTGCTCATGTCCACCCACATCATTTCAAATGTTTCTGGGTCACGCACAAAGATTTGATCACCATACTTGATGGTGTTGCGGAACAGTTTGAATATGCGCTGGTCTAACTTGTTCAGTTTGACCCACTGCTTCATCTGCTTGCGGATGATTTCTATTTCGTGATCAGTGGGTTTGTCTTGATAGTCAATATCAAACGGCGTGCCGTTTTGTTCGTTTAATTGGGTAGAAAACTCAGCAATGATGTCCAAGCAGGCGTTGATTTCTGAGTCCATGTCCATGTTCTCATACTGGTTGTAACGCTCAATTCTGTTGGGGTGGCCAGAGTACACTTCAGGCAGTCTGCTGGCATAGTTGCGGAATCCAAACTCATTGGTGTTGCCCATGCCGCCATCGTTCTTGCCATACCCAGGAAATCCAAACTGGTTAGTACCTGATATAGGACTCATCACTCCAGAAGTGTCTGCCACTTTGAAGTATTTTTTCCAGCCGGGTTTGTTTTGTTCTGCCATAGTGTATTATTTACCGTTAGTTCTGTGTATAACGCAACATCTTTTCACTGGACCCTGCGGCAGCGGCATTTGTTTTACTGATGTCTTTTAACACAGCCAGCATCTCTGAATCCAATGGATTTTCTTTTGCCATTTGAGCTTGCATTTTGGCAAAAAAATCTTCATAAAATGTTTTCATCATGTCTGCAAACTCAGTTCTAGTTTGAGCAATTGCTTCGCCGCTGTCTTTCTTGGTGTCAATCAGTTCCTTGATTCGGCCAGCAAGTGCATCGGCTACTGTTTCTGCACCTACCATCTCGGACATTCCTCTTGTTCCAACTTTAGTTGGGCCTAAATCATAGTTCATTAGCATGCCTGATTGCACAATTTCTTTCCAGAGTTTTGGATCAGTTATCATCTCGGTTGATTTGTCGTATGCTCCTAGCTTGCCAGCAATTTTTTCCAATACCGATAGATCAGTAGAGATTGCACCCATGGTATAACCTTTGAGCTCGTTGTATCCTCCACCAAGACTGTCAATATCTTTACTGTTTATATGAACTGGAACTGCTCCACTTTTAAGTGGAATTACTGCTTCGCTAACACCAGCTTCGCCAATCACTGCACGGGTACCGCCTGGTTTGGCTGGTACTATGCCGCCTTCTGCTAATTGAAGAACATCTTCTGTAGTTCGTCCTTGTGCAATCTCTTGAGCGCCTCTGTCAAGTTTCTTGCTCATCATTCCATATACTTCAGCCAGTGTTCGTTTGGGCAGTGTCTTTACAGGAGTTTCATTAAAGTTTCTAAATCCTACATAAAAAATGTTAGGATTAGATTTGGCTTGAGCTTCCCCTACTGCATCTGCTGCTGGCATTTCCGGATTTGTCTGCATGGCTTTGAGGAACGTCAATGCACCACCAGCACCCAAGAAGTGTGCCATATAGGTATCAGCATCAGTGGGCTTGTAGTCTGCGCCCATTCCTTCGATTCGTGGTTTACCTCTTCCGGGGTTGACACCTTCTACTAATTGTTTTTTATTTTGTTCAGTGAAGAATGCAGCAACTTCAGCAGCTTTTTCAGGATCAAATCTATCTGACAGAGGATAGTTTTTTCCCATTGCTTTGGTTGTGTCTTGCCAGGTACTTGGTATGAATTGAAACAATCCAGCAGCGTTGCTGAGACGTTTGCCTGTCTTTGGATCACGTTGTTCTACTTCTGCATTTTTATTTCCAGTGCTTTCAACCTGCGCAATTTTCTTGAGATAGTTGCCCATTTCAGGAGAATATGACTTTGCCGGAGCTGCTGCACCTGTTGCCGGGTTTGCCGCTGGGGGTGCTGCTGCACCTGCTGGTGCAGGGGTTGTTGTAGGAGCACCAATCTTTCCAGTTACAACTTTAGATCCAGTAGGTGCTGCCGCTGGTGCTGCCGCTGGTGGGGTTGGACGGACTCCCGAAACTCCCCCTTGGCGTGCTGCTTGAGCTTGGGCAGTTGCTTCTCTTGCTCGCTGTATCTCAGCCTCACGGCGAGCCATCTGTTCGGCAATTCTGGCTTTTTTAGTTTCTTCGTCAGCACGCCCTTTATCTTTTTCTAACTTTTCTCGATCAGCTGTTGCGGCTTTTAAATCGTCTTCAGCTTTTACACGAGTATCTTTAGCTTCTTGTGTGGTAGGAACCGGCCCTGTTTCGGGCACACCTGTTACTTTTTGTCCAGCTGCCAGTGCTCTGGCCATTTTCAAAGCATATTCAGATGCTTCTCTCATTTTTTTAGCTGCAATAGCACTGTCGTCAATAGATTTACCCATCCTTAACTGTAATTTAGCTTGTAGGTTTAACCCATTTTCACGATAGTCATTTTCGGCTTTAGCCAATTTTTGAGTTTGCGCATCTCGTTTTTTTGTTTCTGCATCTGCTTCGTCATAGGCGTTGGTCAAATCATCAAGACTAATGGTACCAGCTTTTACTTGTTCGTAAAAATTGCCCATGCCACTTTTGCCAAAATTCATCATTTGTGCCTGGGCCCTAAACTGTTTAGCAACTTCGCCTTGAGCCAGAAACACTTGATTCATCGATGTAGCAGTGTCTCTAGTGTTCTTGATTTGTCCATCTCGCAACTGCTCAGTTAACTCAAACATTTTGCCGCCGCTGGACATAAACGCCTGTTGGGCTTCGTTTGTTGATCCCACAAATCCAGACAGTGCTGCTTCAAATTGTTTTCGTGTTTCTGGACCAGCTTTGGCTGCCATGGCCTGTGCTTCTAACACTCGACGAACTGCTTCTGGACCATGTTTTTCTTGTATGTCTTGTATGGTAGCATTAAATGCTTCGTTGCGCATGGCATCGTCAAGCAATTTTTCTTGTTCTTTTCTATTGAGTCCAGTGATCCGAGCAAGTTTGTCAGTTTCGTCAATATACTTCATCACAGCAGTACTGCTGGTATCCATTTGAGCTTTGGTGCCTTGGGTTAACAAACGTTGTTGTTTGATATATGCCATTGTGGCATTAGCCTGGGCTTCTCGATCCAAGCCCATGTATTCCAATTGCTCTCGCTGGCCGTCGCTGAGCGAGGCCATAGTATTCTCAAAAATCTTTCGACCTTTATTTAAAGTTCCACCAAACGTTGCAAGATCGTTAGCACTGTCGCTTATTAATTTGGTGTATGCAGCAAATTTTTCTGTGCCCAAACCGACCTTTTGAAGACCGTCAAACACTTCTTGCATGCCAGCTGCACCACTAGCACCCACCTGGGCCATTTCTTGATAGGCTTTGTAGATTTCGCCTGTTTGATTATCTATTTCAGCACTAAGATCAAAAAGTTTTTTGGTTAAGAGTGCAATACCAGCCAAGATGCCTTTGATTACTACTCCACCGGGCATCAATAAAGCTAAACCAACAGCAGCAGCTTGAGCAGCATCTCCTAGTTTTTCTGTTGCGGCAGCTGATCCTTTAGATACTGATGATCCTTTGTAGGCTTCTTTATTAAACGTTACAAATGCATCGGCGCTGGCTGAAATAACATCACCAAGTTTTTTCATCCTGGCGTCATATTTTTCAGCAGCAGCTCGTTCTTCAGCTGTTTTTTTATCCAGGGTTGAAGTAGCATTAGCCAGTGCTTCGGCAAACTTTCTCAGTTCTTCTTCTGTCATATCTGTAATGGCCATGGTCAATCACCTATAAGTAGAAGTATATTTATAGGTAAAGAAATGACCCAATCTGCTAACCCGCTACGAACTTTTTTTAGACAACCTGCTATCTACATTCGGTTACCCAGCGATGGACAATTTTGGCCTGATGGCAGCTTAGAAATTCCGCCCAACAGAGAATTGCCAGTTTTGCCCATGACTGCCATGGACGAAATAACATATCGCACGCCTGATGCACTGTTTAACGGTGCAGCCATTGTGAGTGTGATACAGAGTTGTGTGCCAAACATCAAAAATGCCTGGCATATACCCAACTGTGATCTTAATGCTGTGCTCACTGCAATTCGTATTGCCAGCTACAGCAAAGCCATGCCAATTTCTTCCACATGCCCTGCTTGCAATGCAGAAAACGAGTTTGATATAGATCTCCAAGCAGTGATGTCACAGCTGAATCTTGGGGATTATACCAAAACTGTCAAACACGGAGATCTTGAAATTTATTTTCAGCCAATGGACTATCAAACTCAAACTGACATTAACTTGTTGCAATTTGAACAACAACGAGTGCTTGGTATGATTTCTGAAACTGAAATGTCTGAAGAAGAAAAAACTCAACGTATCAATCAAGCAGTGAAAGCCATTACAGAAATCACAATCAAGGCTATCAAGAACACTATCAAAGGCATACGCACTCCGCAAGCATTGGTCACTGAATCACAATTCATTCATGAGTTTTTACTAAACTGTGATAAAAATCTGTATGCACAAATACGAGATCATGCTGTTGAATTGCGTGTTACCGACGACTTCAAACCAGTTGACATTCAATGTCCAGATTGCAGTCATGCGTACAAACAACAATTCACGTTGGATACAGCAACTTTTTTCGACAACGCCTCCTGACCGCTTCCTCTGAGCAGATAACTGGCATAACCGAAAATATGGAACAGGAGGCCAAGTCAATTCGTGAAGAAAGTTTCAAATTGGCTTGGCACATGCGTGGCGGCATAACATACGAACAAGTATTACAACTAAGCAGTAGTGAGCGATCAATGATTGCTGAATTGGCCAAAGAAAATCTTGAGACCACTAAGAAAACCAACTTGCCTTTCTTCTAATGAATATAGAAACAGTTACTCATGATATTGAGCAGTGGATTGTGAACTTTGTGGAAGTTCCGCATCCTGCTCTTGGAGGCTGGGCACCTTGCCCATATGCACGAGCAGCAAGAATGAAAAAAACATATGACGTTCGAGTAGGAGTACATCCTTATTTTGATTTGAAGAATCAAGCTCGTTGGGGTATGGGCAATCGAGAAGTCATAATCTATGCGTATGATCCTGTGGAATGGCCATACGAGTTGTTCAGTGACAGTTTGAAGATTGCCAACAAAGAATTTTTACTGCGCAACAATATCCTTGCACTAGAAGACCATCCCGCGGACGTTGAGATGGTGAATGGTGTGTGCATGAACCAAGGAACGTATGCTCTGGCTTTGGTACAAAGTCTCAGTGATCTTGATGCCCGAGCTAGAACAATGGCCGAGAAAGGATTCTATCACAACTGGCCAGAAGAATATCTTGTGGGACTGTTTGAACATCGCAAGGATCCAAGATGAGTTATCAGTTTGCCAGAATTGATCTAGCAAAAACAAACTATGCACCAAGTGTAAAGTGGGAGTACTTGTTTGAACCGGACATCAAGCAGCTAAATTCTATCTACAGAGACTACTGCAAATACAAACATTTTGCAAGTGTAATGCCTATATTTGACAGTCGATACACAGATCCAATGACTGATGTCATTGGATACTATGATCAAGATCGTCTGGTTGCATTTAGTCTAATCAAACGCTACGACGATCATAACGCACTGTGCGATCAATTTGCGTGGAACTACAACAACCCCAAGTTGCGCTTGGGTATAGAAACAATGAAAACAGAGTGTGCTATCTACAAGGAACGAGGATTCCAATACCTGTATCTTGAGCAAGCACACTTATACAAATCCGACATGGCGGGATTTGAAATACTAGGACCACTGGAGTAAAAACATGGCAGACTTATATACAATTTGGGCAGACAAAGAAGGCGACATCTCGGACCTTGACTGGGTTAACGGAATGAAAAGTTTCTTTGATCATTTGATTTCAGAAGATCGAATGATGGACTACAGAATTACTCGTTGCAAAATGGGATTCCGGTCAATCGCAGACATGCCTGAATGGATGATCATCATGGAGTTTCGAGACATGGCTCAAATGGACTCAGCATTCAAACGAGTGGCACCACTCAAAGGCGAACTGGAAGAAAAGCACAAGTCATTCAATCAGTTTGTTTCTGGCACTATTCAGCATGCCTTGTTTAGAGATTGGCCAGATACTAACTTAGATGATTAAAGACTTGCTACGCAAGTCTGTTGTTTTCGCTATCGCTCAACAACTAACTGTTTCTTGAATTAGTATCATCCAGATTAACTGGTCATAATTCACCGTATGCACGGTGAACATGAGAGAGCATCATCCGAGTAGCCCAGTCATCTATTCTAAAGAGATTGTTGTTTCCAACGCGGAGGCGGTTGACCGGTACCCCCTACTCTAGCTTCACATATCAACGGAACCCTAGTAACCCGAAATAGATCCAAGTCCTATGAGCAGGGGTTGCTTTTTCTCATTGCCCCGACCATTTGCTGCCTTAAGTTAACAGTTGCCTTTGACGCCCAAGTCTGGACCGGGTATTGCACCGTTCCTCAATGGGGCTGAGCCAAACACTCAGCACAGAGTCGTGATTAAAGTTTGTTTATAATGTGTGAGCCATGCACACGAACTTGAATATGGCCGTTATAATAATCTGTTGATTCTAATACTTTTCTTGTGAACTGTTCTCTTGCTTCAATGTACGAACATTCTGATTTTGATTTACAATAGTAAAGTATTTCTCTGGTAAAGTTTTCGGTGCCTAGTGTGATTACGTCTGCGGTTAATTCTGGGCTTGACCCGTAGTACTCTCTCCAGTCTGAGTCGACTTTTGACCGTATCTTCTTCCGCTTCTTTGTGCCGTTCTTTTGTTTGACTATTTTGTATGTTGTTTTGCTAAATTTTGCGAGTTTTTTGCCTATGTACTTGCGTCCAGTGAGATTATTTGTGATTAGATAAACAAATCCAACACATTCTTCGGGCAGTGTCTCAATTGGGGTATCTTGATAAAGCCATGTCATGTGTGATTTTGCGTATGTGCTATAGTTAGTCCTATTGTGTAATTTTGTATTTTTTTGTTAGTAAATCATCTGTACACCCGGTGCAACGGAGTTTTTGACATACGGTGTTTGTTTTTGGCTGCCAGTCTTGTAGTAAGTTTCCTAAAAGGTCGTGTTGACATTCACCACTGTAAATGTTTGCGTTCTTGTCTATGTAAAATCTTGTGTGCCCAGCATCACAGTGCCAACCTTGCCAATGGTCCATGTTGTTGTTGTGCAACCAATTGGCATACAATCGTCTTTGTTGTCCTGATTGATCTGTAACCACACAGTTGTAGTTTGAATGATCCTGATCAGGCAACAAGATTCATTACTCCTTGAAAATGTGGAACAGATCGAGTTTGTTGATCATAGTTGATACTGTTAACAGAATTGCTAATACCACGTTGATCCAACCACTGTTGATACATCTGTATTCGATCTTGATTCCAATACTCGTTCATAATGTTTACATGCACACTTTTTTGAGGCCGCGTCATGGCCTGATTTACAGTTTGTATTTTAAGAAAAAACTTTTGTTCATTAAAAAATTCTGAATGAGTACTAAAACTTATTGCATCAACAAGTTTGGCCAACTTCAAATAGTATCTGACACTGGCACTGCCATTTGTAGTCACAATGATTTTGTCAACTTGATAGTGATCTTTGAGCCAGGTAACCAATGGCAAAAAACTTCGATTGGCAGTTACTTCTCCGCCAGTGAATGAAATTTTATAAGGCAATAACTGGTTGTGTGTTTTGTTATAAAAGTTGTGCCATATATTTTGCAGTGTTTCTAAGTTAGGATGCAGACTGGTTGAATCGTGCAATTCTGAAGGACAATACATGCAATCGTAGTTGCATCTAGATCCTAACATCCATGTTAGAGAAATTGATGGCTCTGTAGGCTCAACTTTTACAATTGGAATCATGCTACTTCTATATCTGTGTTGTAGCTGGTAAAGCCATTCTCTTTGATAACTTTGAGAATGTTTTCTACCCTGCTGGTCAGTTCATCTCTATGGCTGACCAACCAGATTGACTTGTGACGTTCGCGACTCATCTTCTTCAGCAGGCCCAGTGCATTCTCTACACCTTGTGTGTCTAGCCCATTGTCAATCATTTCATCAATGAACAACAGGTTAATAGGAGAGTACAAACTTTCCCATACATCGCGGAATGCCCAACTCATTGAGAGTATCAATCGATTGCGTTCGCCACGACTCAGGTTGTCAAAGTCCAGTTCACGACCCAGTTCTTCAATGCTCACACTTAGATCGTTCATGAACTTCACTGTGTGTGGCAAACCAATTCTATCCAAGTAGTGTGTGAGACGTTGATTCAAATAGCTCAAATTTTGTTCAATAATCTTCTTACGCACAAACGAGTCTTTTGAGGTCAGCAGTTTGAGCAAAAAGTCCTGATGATCCTGCACTCTAGTAAGTTCGTTCAGGTGATCATAACTCACAACCTGCAGGGCCTGTTGTTGCATTTCAGTAATTTGTTCTGTGTAAGGATCGGTCTCTTGTGCTTTGCTATTGATCTGTGTTAGCATGGTGTTCATGCGACTGCGATGATCAATTGCCTGTGTTTCGGTATCATAATGTGTGACAGGTTGTGTGCCAACTTCTACAGGGGTGTGTTCCGCCAACTGTTCAGCATAGGGATCTGTTTCTGCACGTTTGGCATCAATCTTGTGTTGAATGTTTTCCAACTCACTAGAATGTCGAATAGCTTCTGTTTCTGTTGCATAGTGTGTTGTGGGTTTGATGCCCAACTTGCCTAGTGCAGTTAACGCATTTGTATTTTCCATCCACTGAGTATTAATAGACAATGCTTGTAGCGCCGCTTCTTGCAAGGCTTTTTCTTTGGCAGCCAATACTGTTTCGTGATTGGTATCATGAAAGTCTTGCCCGCAAGCATAGCACTTGTGATTTTTTAACTCTTCAATTTCGGTTTTGAGTTTGTTGATGACCTTTTGTTCTTTGGCCTCATCTGCTACACATCTAACAATGTATTTTTCTAGGTCTGCAATGTCTTTGGCTTTTTGGATGTAAGCAGCCAAGTTGGTATGTGCTTGTAGTTCTGCTGTGATATCAATGTGACTGAGTTTGTTGTAGGTTGATTCTAACTCGCTAATATCTTTGTGTTGTTTTTGTTTCCAAGCAGTTTGTCGACCAACAAGAGCAGTGTATGTATCTTGTTGTTGTTTTCTTGCGGACCATACAGCTAGATCTTTGTGAGCCAACAGTTCTACTTCGATGTCAATCTTTGCTAGATCGTCGTACTGGCCAACTAGATACGCCACATCACTGTCGTACTTCTTTTGCCAAAGCACTTGTCTACGCTTTAAACTTTCGATCTGTTCTTCAATTCGTTTGTTGGCTTCTTGCACAGCACGAATTCTAAACTCTTCGGACTGAATGGCATCTTTGGTCTGCCGGTTAAGTTCTTTGATCTTGTCAGCACGTTCACTCAACAAGGTAATGCCCAATAACTGTTCAATGATAGTGCGTTGGTCGTTGGCTTTCAAACTTAAGAACGGTTCTGTGTATGTGTTTAAGGCCAGCACATGTTTGAACATGTCATGGCTCATGCCAATAATACGTTCTACAGCGTCTTGTGTTTCGCGGCTGTCACCTTGTGCTTCATCCTCTGCGGACTTTTGTTCACTGTTCACATAGAACTTGAGCACATTGGGTTTGCGTCCACGCTCAATTTTGTATTCTGTGCCGTTGATGTGAAAGTCTAAACTGACCAACATGTTTTTGGCATTGGTCTTGTTTACCAAGTTGTCTTTGCGAATGTTTGATAGTGCTTGACCATACAAGGCATAGCTCAAGGCATTGATGATTGTGGTCTTGCCTGTGCCGTTACGACTGCCATCACCACCTAGGTCTAAGTTTTCACCTAACACCAAAGTAAGATCCGTGCGATCAAAGTCGATAGCTTGTGTGGCAGCACCCACACTCATAAAGTTTTTAACAGTGAGATTGCGTATTTGGATCATTCAGTGATTATAGCATTTTGTTATTGAATTTACAATGCAGTCATTGTTCATTTGACAGTGATATTGAATTTTTGTGACATTTGGTTGAACTCTTTCACTTGCCGATTGATTTGTAGATTGAAGTCATTCAGACTCATATTACCATATGAAGTGTAGTCTAATCTTGACAGTACTTCTTTGACTCTAGGATCGGCGGCAGCGTCTCGCATGTCCAATTCAATTTGTTTTTTCACGTTGGCTGGAACATTTTTGTGAATAAAAAATGCCAACCAGCTTGGTGGCTCTGGTAAATCTCTACCAGTAAGCTCTTTGATTGTGGGAACAGATGGATATCCCGGGTCACGGCGAGCAGCAATAATTCCCATGTATTGTAGCTTGCCTAATTGTACCATTCCCTTGGTAGACCCAATTGATCCAAAACCATAGGTAACAATTTTGTTGGAAGTATCAATCAACCAGGCTCCGTACTCTTTGTACACAATATGATTCATATTAACATCAAATAAACTGCTGAATGACGCACCAGCAAGATGCCCGGCAGATCCGTTTGCCCAAGATCCATAAGTTGGATTTTTGGCAATTTCTTCTTTGAGTGCTGCAAAGTCTTTGATTTGAGTTGATGCAAACAGTGTTAGATAAACTGTCCAGAACGGAAGAATTGGCTCAATGGCCGCAACACTATCTGGCCTGTTATACATGATAGGATACCCCACAATTGATCCAGCATCAAAATATCCAATGGTGTGACCATCTGCAGATTCTCTGTTGTAAATGTCAAGTGCAACACCACCAGATCCTCCAGGACGGTTCTCAATGATAACTGGAACTTTCCATTTTTCACTCAGCACTTCGGCTAGTTTTCTAGCGGTAGTGTCTGGACCAGACCCAACAGGCAACGATGTGATTATTTTGACAGTTTTGTTTGGAAAATTAGCAAATGCATTGCCAGCAAACAACATGGCAACCATCATGGCTGCAATAAATTTTTTCATTTTGAATCTCCGATTAAGTTAAGTGTTTTGCGACAATAGTCTCTGATTCGCTCCTGGTCAATTTTTCTTGCACCAAAAAACATAGTGTAGTCGCAATTTGTAATTATGTGCGAAGGTGCTAGTCCATTGTATTTGTTTTTTAGATGTTCAACAAACTTCTCAGTGGCATCAGGGTTTGGTATCCATACTGCTAGATATAATTTTTGCAGTTCAGAATCAATGATGGCTGTGGCATTTACTCTTCCGTTGCTAATGCCAAAATACTCGTTGACTTCCTTTTCAAGAGCTTGTATCTCTATCCAGGTGTATCCAATCCTATACAAATCTGCTCGACCATAGAAATAGTAATTGTTGTTTACTAGGGTAAATTTATCACCAGAGCTTTTCCAGTCTTGATCTATACTAGGAATGGATACATCCAATTGACCATTGGTGATTCTAAGATTGTAAAAGTCATCCAGTTGAGGACCCATGTTGTTGATTTCGTACGAGTCAAGATCTACATTTTTAAACACAGTCTTCAACAGAATAGCTGAGCCAATGGTACTCTCTCCATAAGTTGATCGTATTACTGCAACATTTTTTTCTTTTTGCAATTTTATAATTTCAGGAGTGATTTGATACAAAGTTAACAATTCAAGTTTGTAATCTACAGGTGACAACAGTTGTAAAAACTCAGTTAAAAACTCAGTTGTGTAAAGGAACAATTGGTTGGGTTTTTCCTGAATAGCAAACTTAACTAAATTTTTTATACTATCAGTTGGATTATTTGACCATATCTTTGTCAAATGATCATTGCAGGACATAAAACTCGGAAGTAAAAACAACACAACACTGGAACCATGATGAATATTTTTGGTATGGCAGATTCTGTCAGATTTTTCAAAATTTAACAGTTGGATCATTCGTTGACTCATACCGTAGATTTTGTGATGTGACTCGATGACTTTTTTAGGTATTCCAGTTGTGCCGCTACTGCTGGTACAAATTAGCGGCGTGTCGGGTGTACACCAAATGGCACTGGCAATAGCTTTGAAAGAACTGTGATCCTTCACAGTGTAATGATCAAATTCTTCAGCAGAGTTAATTACATTTATAGCAATATAATTGTATCGTAATTTGTTCCATTGATCATCTCTCTGTTTTGAATCAACAAACCAATAATCAATCTTGCCGTGCATGTTTAACCGATAATTGGTTTCTAACTCAGTAGATGCATTAACAGTTGGCAAATCAACCACTATCACTAAGCCCAATTCGCATATAGCAAAAAACAAACTGTAGTAGTATATGTCTTGTTTGGCCAAATCAATGTAGCAACTTTGTCCTGCCAAAACTTGATATTTTTCAACCAGCATTACTTTCCAGTAATCAATCATGTTGCACAACTGATCGTAATTGACTGCATGGTCAAGCTGTTGATCGGTGTTATGTTGATAAATTATCAAGTCTTTGTTAAGACAGTGCCGAGTAATAATGTTTTTAGGTTGTGTCATAAGTCAAGATATAATTTGCAATAGCCTGGTGCCCTTGATCTAATAAATGTCCAGTTGCACCAACAGGATAATTTAGTGCTAGATCGGTAATGCACCAAGACCCCCATCCAATAAATTTTTCAAAATTAATTTTTTGAATCAAATTTTGAATTTCAACGTGTTCATCATACAGTTGTTGATCGTTCATGAGGTCAAAACACAATAAGGATTTTACACTAGAGTTAAAATCTTGCCAAGGAACAATCCAGCGATCAATGTTGTTGTGATTTGCATTGATCATGATATAAGATTTGTTTTCAGATTCAAATAATCTTTGCAACAGAATAACATTCTGCAACCAAATTTTAAATGCATACAGTTCATTGTACCAATAGGTATAGTGCAACTGACTGTAATTTTTAAACTCTTGACTGCTTCCATACAGACTGTGTTTAAGTCCTGGGTTGAAATTTACTTCGTGATTGTTATCTGATCGATATCTTGTAAAACGAGTTACATAAGTCCAAGCAATATAAAACTTGTCAAAGTTTTGAATGTTTTTTATTGTACGATACACTATCCTATCATTAGTGCCGCCGCTTACTGCATCGTTGACAAAATTGCAATCTAAATGTTTTGCAGTCAAACTAGGCCATGCCTTATTGAGATCTATCAAATCGTCACCAAACGTATGACTACAACCATTGAAATACAATTTCATAAGTTTTGGTAAATCTTCAACAGTAGCTTGTTGTCGTAAAATTCTGATTCAATGTTAGTGAGTTGATCTGTGACAATTTGATCCACACTCTCAAACTTGATCTCGCCTGGTGCCATGTCTGTGTCTACATCTGAATTTTTGTTTGGAATCAAACTCATCTCACGCAGGTCGTAGTCTCGGATGAATGTTTCTTTGATGAAGTTGGCTTCTTCGTACGAAATCTCAATGTCTAGTCCAACACGCACATGCATCTTGGGCTTGAGAAGCGATGGAGCGTTATCAATAAGGTTTGCAAGTCCGTATACTCTATACGTCGGTTGATCAGGCCAAGCATGAAATGCAGGCGCTGCTCCCCATTCCAGTACAGTAAGTCCTCGTTCGTCGTCACCAGCATCTGCATAATTGTGAGGGAACGCATTACCGATATAGGTAATGTTCTTTTTGGTCTGTCGCTTGTGAAAGTGTCCGGTGAATACATGTTCAAAATTCTCAAAGTCTTCTCTACGCACCTCTCCGTGGTCCGGCATCTCCACCATGGCGTTCATCAAGTAACCAGGCAGTTCAAAGTGCCCGAACATGTACTTGCCAGTTAGTTTTGGAATACGCTTGTGGTCATCACCGCATAGCCAAGGTGCAATAACAACGTCACCACTGCTGAACCAATCATTACAAATATGTACATTAGGGAGATGCTTTGCCCACTCCACGCTTTGGATATCCCTCTTATCGCGGTAATAAAGATCGTGATTACCAGGAATAAAGTACACATGTTCAAAATTGTCATTCATATGCTCCAATGCTTTGAGGCTGTAGTTTAGGGTAACAATGTTTAGGCTGGCTCGGTTGTTGTGCCAGTCACCCAGAAACATGGCAGTTTCGCAACCTTCCTCTTTAGCCTTGGCAGTAGCCCATTTTACAAAAGCCAAACAATCTTCATTGTGTAGTGTTGAATTGCTTTTGAGCCCAAAGTGTATGTCAGTGAAGATTGCGGCTTTGCGGAATAGATTGGTCATCCTGCTAGTATACTACTCATCCAAGCTAGATACAACCGGACCGGACATGGCAGCCATGCCAGCTTTGCCAGAATTCTGTCTGGTCCATGACGGATTCAGTCCGTTCATTTCCAAGATGTCATCTCTGATATTTTGATTTTTCTTTTCGATGTTAAGAATCCGTGTAAAGCTATTAGTGATAGCAGCGGTATAGTAAGCAAAGGGGTTTTGCGATTTAGATTCGTCAAATTGAAGACCAATTTGACTGAGTTGTAAAAGAGCTTGTCCACGCATTTCCTCATTGTAGGTGTAGCCACGCCAGTTGCTCCTTGTAGCATATCGCTCGCACAGTTTCATAAACATCAGTGCAAGTTTTTTGGTCATCTCGCCGTGATCTTTAGAAAACTCTCCAGTGGCCAAATCACCTTTCCAATGACTACGGCCCACAATATAAGGCTTCTTGTCTTCATCCAGTCTGTACTGCTCAAACGGAGGGAAGTTCACTCGCACATGATTTAGATCCAGCACCGGCACATCCACAATGTCTGCTAGTGGATCCTCTGCAACATCATCCAGTTCGAAGATGTCTTCTAGTTTTTTGCGTTTGGCTTCGGCCTTGGTAATCTTCTTAGGTGCCATTGGAATGTGATCCCAGCAAGTGATTCGAAACACTAGGTCAGTGTTGGGAATTTTCTTTTGGTCAATCACTTCGCCTGTTTCGCGTTTGATACGATCAGCACGATTTTTTCTTGCTTCCACTACTGTGCGCTGATTGATTTTGTCCAGACTGGGCAGGATCAAATCAAATTGATGATCCAATGCTCGATCTTGATACCAGCAATAAGTGTTCTTGCTGTGGTGTATTTCTTTCAAAATATCACGGTTGTTGAGGTAATTGACACGAGGTGCCGCTTTTGGTAATAAAGTCATGTTATGACA
>Ga0209358_10001643_pt1 | contig 17558 bp, 16 predicted proteins | sample LauGreFa1BDMLBSN_2_FD_187574 | JGI IMG/M metagenome (GOLD analysis project Ga0209358, IMG submission 187574) | Freshwater lake microbial communities from Lake Michigan, USA - Fa13.BD.MLB.SN (SPAdes) (version 2) | ecosystem: Environmental > Aquatic > Freshwater > Lake | place: Lake Michigan, USA... | reverse complement strand
TCCAATAAGCGCTGTTAGAACCCCTCCAATAATTAGAAGAGGCAAGCTGCTGACAATTAGGATAGCTGCTCCGGCCAAATGGAGTATTTTAAAGAGTGATCCAGTTACAAGTAAGAAAGTGGAAAATGCTAAAACGTAGCTCAATGCTTTTTTCATGTGTTTGAATTTTTGTTGGTGAATTAATTGAATGGTTTCCATTTCAATTTCATGTAAGTTGTCATGAAAAAAACGTGGAAGGATTGAATAAAAGAACGAGCGGAAGTCGTCGTTTTCCGACATTTCATTTTCAATAATTGTACACATGTGATCTATCAAATTAGCTTGCAGATCAGGCAAACTAATTCCATGCGATTCAATTTCTTGTTGAATGAAATCAACTTGTTCGTCAGTTAATGAGACCATGGCTCGTTCCTTTATTCGCATCCAAGAGAATTTGAAGGGTTTCCATAAACTCTCGGAGTTCGTCTATTTTCTTTTTGCTCGTTGCCTTGCCTTGTTTTGTCAGTCGGTAGTATTTCCGTTGGCGCTTCCCAATAAATTCCACCTCGGTTTCCAAGTCTTCACTCGCTTCCAAAGCGTGAAGCAGGGGATATAAAGCCCCTTCCGTGATTTGTATTTTGTCGTCGGTAAGTTCTTTTACGCGTTGTGTTATTTCGTAACCATACATGCGTCCATTCTCTTTTAAGAGATTTAAAACAATGGTTCGAAGAGTGCCTTTAACTAGTTCTGATGAATACATAGGACAAATATACATAAGAAACTTAGGTATTGATGAATTTATTGTTGAAAGCAAAAAAAAAGGGAGCGAATATTCGCTCCCTTTTTCAAATATCTAATTTCAATTAGTATCGGGCTCCTCTCACAAACAACATCTCATCTACAATATTCTTTCCGCCCATAAGCTCTTCAACAATGAACAACACATAACGAATGTCAACTGCAATCGTGCGTTGCAAGGCTGGTTCGTATGCAATGTCTCCGCTCATAGCTTCCCAGTTACCGTCGAATGCAATACCAATCACGTTTCCGTTTGCGTCCAATACAGGACTTCCGCTGTTTCCACCGGTGATGTCTAAGTCAGCAATGAAACATGAAGGCAATTCACCTTTTTCGTTTGCATAACGACCAAACTCTTTGTTCTGAATTTTCTGAGCCAACGCCTCAGGCACAACGAACTCAGGATTACTGTTGTCACGCTTCTCCATAATTCCTGCAGCTGTAGTGTAGAAATCATAATGAACAGCGTCTGCTGGTGTGTAGTCTTTCACCTGGCCGTATGTGATACGCATAGTGCTGTTCGCGTCTGGCGCGTATTGCTTTTCTGGATTCATTTCGCGAAGTCCAGCAACAAACTGACGTTGTCCTTTTGACATTTTCTCGCGAGGGATAAGTTTGCCTAAAGCATCGCCGAATTCACCAGCACTCTTGGCAGTTGTTACAGCCATATCCTTTTCAAATACTTTTTGATTTGGCTTCGCCAAGAAGTTCATCAATTTTGTTTTGTCAACGATAATAGAAGTAGCAAAAAGTTTGTCTGCATATGCTTGAACATTTCCTTTGAATTTCGCGTCAAGCACGGCGTGCCAAGATGGACGAGCGTTTGCTGCAATGCGATTGCGATACAAGTTGGTTAAAGCAACAAACACATCTTTGTCAGTCTGCATGTTGTATTCCACATAGAACGCTTCAGCTGAAGCTTTGAATCCATCAAGCATTGCTTGTTTCTTCGAAGCATCGGTTTCAGCAAAATACTTTTCGAATGTGCGTTGAAATTCAGAGGCCAAGCTCATGAACTCTGCTCCACCCATTCCGGTTAGACGCGCATACAAAAATGCTTTTTGTGTTTCGTTGGTGGAAGTGTAAAAGTCCTTCAACATCGGAAGCGCATTACCGTATTTTTCGTTCGCAGTTGAATTAGAAGTTAACCACTTCGTGAATCCAGCTTCAGTCGAAGCTTTCTTTCCTTCAACATCCAAACGCTTTAATCCGCGCGTTTGACCAATGTAGTACTTCCAAGAGTTAGCAGAGCTAGCATACTTTGCAGCATACATTAAACGAACACCTTCGTTCGCATCCATGTTCTTCTTCCAAGTCTCTAATTTCAATCCGAAACATTCAACCAAAATTGGGTTCTGAACGTCAACGGCTTGCTCAACACCGTAAGATGTCAAGTAACGAGAAGTTCTTGCTGGATATCCCATGATCATTGCGAAATCGCCTTGCTTCACACCACCCATGTTAATAGGGAAGAAGTGCTTAGGCTTCAACGGCGTGTTGTCTTTGCTATAGTCTGCAGGTTTGTTTTCAGCACCTGCATAAATGCGCAACATACTGAAGTCACAGGTGTGACGTGGCCACATCCAGTTGTCAGTGTCACCACCGAATTTACCAACGCTTTCTGGAGGATTACCAACTAAACGAATGTCACGGTAAGTCTGATAAACGAATAAGTAAAATTCGTTTCCAGCATAAAATGTTTTTACTTCAGAATTGTATAATCCGCTTTCATTCGCAGCCTTCACTATTTCTTTGTTACGAGCCATAATTGCCGCTTCGCGCTCTGCTTCAGTCATGTTGTCGTTAACAGCAACTAATACACTCGCTGTTACATCTTCAACACGAACCAAAAAAGAAAGTGTTAAGCCTGGAATCGGAATCTCTTGATCCAATGACTTCGCACAAAATCCATTTTGAAGAATGTTGTTTTCTAATGTTGAAGAAGACTGAATCGCATCGTAAGCACAATGGTGATTCGTAAATACAAGGCCTTTGTCACTCACAATTTCGCCTGTGCAAAATCCTGCACCGAAACGAACAATCGCATCTTTCAAAGATGCTTTATTAATGTTGTAGATGTCGTCTTTGGAAAGTTTCAATCCAAGACCTTGCATTTCAGCTTCGTTAATTTTATTCAACATAGCCACCACCCACATGCCTTCCGTCGCGAACATTGCGCTAGGGATCATCATGAGCACCGTTAGTGCGAGAATGAGATTTTTTTTCATTTGATTTATTTGAGGTTTGACGTTTTACTTTTTCAATTTCTTTTTATTGGCATCCAACTTCGCTTGTTGAGCCTTTTGCATTTCTTCAATGCGTGTAGCGAATCCACCTTTTTTCTTCGGCTTCTTTTTGTTCGCTTCAATCTTCTCGCGAATTGAATCTTCATTCACGAAATACTTTTTAATGGCCCACATTTGACCAATAGAAATAACGTTCGCTGTGAAGTAGTACAAGCTTAATCCAGATGGCATGCTGTTGAAGAAGAAGATCATCATGAACGAGAAGATGTTCATCATCACTTTCATGTTCGGCATTCCCGGTTGAGTCATCGTTGGCTGAGAGCCCATGCTCATCTTCGAATAAACAAACGTAGATGCAGCCATTAACAAAGTGAATCCACTCACGTGCGCTCCGTAGAACGGTACGTTGAAAGGAAGATTTAAAATGCTGTCATACGCCGCCAAATCTTCTGCCCACAAGAAACTCTTTCCACGCAAAACAATCTCTGCTGGGAAGAAGCGGAACATCGCATAAAGAATAGGCATTTGAAGCAAGACAGGAATACAACCCGCAAAAGGATTCACACCAGTCTGACGGTAAAGCGCCATCGTAGCTTGTTGCTTTTCCATTGGATCTTTTCCTTCGAACTTCTTGTTAATCTCATCGATCTCAGGCTTCAACACGCGCATCTTCGCGCCACTTAAGAAGTTCTTCCAAGTAATAGGGAAGAGGACCATTTTAATAATAATGGTCACAATTAAAATAATTAATCCGAAGGAAACAATGTAATCTGCCAGGAACCAAAACAAAGGTCGAACCGCATACTTGTTAACGTAGCCAATGATCCACCAGCCGTAGTCAATGACGTCTGTGAATTCAGCTGCACCGGTTGCTTCAAGAGCCTTGTATTCATTCGGACCTAAGTAAAATTGGAATTCAGCTTTCGCGTTAGAGGACGCCTTGGTTTTTAACGGAAGCTCTGCGTAATATGATTTTGTATGCTGAGAATCTGCAGGAACCATAATGCTGAGGTCTGCATTTTTATCGAAGCCTTCAGCGCTAATAATAGCTGCAGTGAAATAATCTTGCTTCATCGCTACCCAGTTCAATTCTTTCTCAGGACGCTTCTGATCACCTGCGCCTTCACTCAAGTAATTGCGGTCCTCTTCCATTTCACGATAGAAAATAGAAGACTTGCTGCGCTCTGCTTGAATACCTTTTTCCTGGGCTAGTCCGTTCAACAACCAACGGAACACTAAAGGAGATCCGAACATTTCATTCTCCATTCCCTTCGCCTCGAAATTACACTTTACATTGTAAGAGTTTGGCTCAAGCGAATAGGTCCATTGCAATTGCGCTTTGTTGCTTCCGGTTGCTGTTAACACCACAGTAGCAGCTCCATCTGTTGCATTGGCAACGGTTGTAGAAGCTGTGAAGTTCAATTCACTCGAAAGCAAAACAGCGCCGCTGCCGTTCTTCCAAGCAATGTCCATTTTACTTTGAGCAGTGTCCCAAAGCTGAATTTGTTTATTGGAATCGTATTTCTTGTAGTCCGCTTCAAGCAATTCTGCTGAATGCAACAATCCTCCTTTCGAAGAGATCTTCACTCTAATTTTATTGTTTGAAAGAACCGTGTACGTCTCTTGCGCCGGCATCGCTGCTGCATCCATTGACCCGTAACGAGCTGTGTTCAAAACTGCAACTTCGGTAGGTGTTGAAATGCCGTTGGAGGCAACCACCGCTATGTTTTCAGGCGAAGGAGTACTTTCAGCTTGAGCAGTTTGCTCTGTTGGTTGAGGAGCGTTAGCTGCCGCCTCAGCTTTGTTCTTTGCAGAATACCAACTAAAGCCAACGGCAATAAGTAGCATCAACGAAAGTCCAATGACGGTGTTTTTATCGAATTTCATGTTTAGTAAATGAGGTGCAAAAGTCGGAAGTATTCATAAAAAATCCACTTTTTTTTGTGTTCACTTCAATTAATCGTGAATTTTGCCAAGAATCATGAAGCTAACCCATTCAACCATAAAGTTCTTTATACTGCTCGTCTTGCTTGTTGTGATTTGCTTAGCTGCGCTTCTTATGGGAAGTAAAGCGATATCGCTTGTTTCGTTGTTTGAATCTGCTGAATCGCCCGCTGGACGAGTGCTTTGGCAACATCGCATGCCTCATGTTCTTGGAGCAATTGTCGTTGGAAGTTCTCTCGCTTTAAGCGGGAATTACATGCAAGTTATTTTTCGAAATCCACTCGCTGGGCCTTCTGTTCTTGGTATCACCGGTGGAGCCTCCCTAGCTATGGCGGTCATATTTCTAACTTCTTGGGGCATGAATTGGTTCCTCAACGCGGGGACATGGGCTTTATTTATTCCGGCTTTTGCAGGTGCGATGATGGTGCTTTCGTTACTACTCGTTATCCAACGAAAACTTCCCATGGCTTCAACACTGCTTGTTGTGGGTTTGCTCTTTTCGCACTTCACCGGAGCCATAGAAAGCATTCTTCAAAAAATGGCTGGCGCCAACAATGTCAATCAGTTTGTAGTTTGGGGAATGGGATCTTTGGATAATCTTACCTTGTCGCAAGTGCCTTGGCTGTTTTTAGGGGCCTTCGTTCCCTTCATTCCGACATTTTATTTTTTAAGGAAGTTGAATGCCTTCGCCATGGGCGAACAAATAGCTGCTACCTCAGGCGTTGACGTGGTGAAACTGCGATGGACGTTTTTGATTTCGGTTGGAATTTCCACAGCAACCATAACTGCCTTCTGCGGACCCATTGCCTTCATTGGACTCATGGCGCCGCATGTTGCTCGTTTGTTTATTCGCTCGTTCAATCAACAGCAGCTCATCTATTTTATTCCAATTATAGGAGCGCTCTTGTTGGTCATTTCAGATTTAATTTCCCGGTTATATGCCCTTCCTCTTAACGCAATAACCGCTGCAATAGGCATTCCTTGCGTATTCTACATCGTGTTCAACCCTAAACGAAGCGGCGTATGGATCAGATAGTGGTGAATGAAGTTAGCGTTGTTCGTGGAAAGAAAACAGTTCTTTCCAACTTGAACTTGTCATTCTCTTTCGGAGAGTTAGTGGCCATTGAAGGAAACAACGGTTCAGGGAAATCTACTTTTTTAGATGCGCTTGCAGGACTAATTTCCCTGTCTGAAGGTGAAATTTTTATGGAAGGAAAACCACTGAGTCAGATGTCTTATTCTGATCGTGCATCTTTTATTTCCTACGTCCCTTCTCGGAAAACAACCGCTGCGGCATTGGAAGTTACCACTGCGATAGCAGTAGGAGATGTATTTGGAAGGAAGATGAGTCGGGTGGAAGAGGCCATTCAGAAATTCAACTTGAATGAACTTCAAAACAATCTGCTCACCGAGTTAAGCGATGGTGAGTACCAGCGCGTTCAACTTGCTCGTGTGTGGGTGCAAGACACGCCTATTGTGCTGCTCGATGAGCCTGCTGCCCATCTAGACGCTACTTCCCGCGAGAATCTATTTGCTGAATTGTTGAAGTGGGCGAAGGAGGAGAATAAACTCGTGCTTTTGTGCTCGCATGAACTTCAATTGAACAAGCAATTCGCAACACGAACCCTTCAATTCTAAGAATGGGCAATATTTGAATTCCGATTCTGTTTGACAAAAGACTTATTTTTACAAAAAAATTATTAGACCATGAAAAGAAGGTTAACCCTTTTCTTCGCGCTTTGTGCGTTTGTTTCTTTCTCTCAATCGAAGAGCGTTACTGCTCCAATTACTGATGTAACATTATTCTTGAGCGGTGCGCAAGTGACGCACAGGGGTGAAGTAAACCTGAGGAAGGGGGAGAATACCCTTGTTCTATCGGGACTTACAGCCGGCATGGATGTTAACTCTATTCAGATTTTAGGAAGTAAGGATTACACCATCCTAAGTGTGAAGCATCAGATGAATTACACTTCGAAGGTTTCGAACACCCGCGTGCGTGCCATTCAAGACAGTATTAAACTTTTGGGATTTCAAACTTCTGAGCGCGCCAGTTTGCGCGCTGTTTATCAAGAGGAGAAAGCTTTCTTACAAGCGAATCGCTCCATCAAAGGAGACAACGGATTGCTTATTCGCGAGGACCTTGCCGAGATGGCAGACTTCTACAGAAGCCGCATGAAGGAAATTGAATACAAGATTTTAGACTTGAATCAGACCGATCGCGAGAGCAACGAGAAACTTCAGCATTTGCAAACACAACTTTCACAGTTGCAATCACAAAATGTTATTAATCCAGGTGAAATTGAATTTGTCGTAACCACCGACGAAGATAAAAAGGCCGATGTGGTGATTACCTATTTGGCTACCAATGCCGGTTGGACACCGTACTACGACTTGCGAGCTGAAGACATTGAGTCTGATATCGAATTCACCTATCGCGCGAAAGTGTGGCAAGGCACAGGCGCAGATTGGAAGCGAGTGAACTTAACCATTTCAACGGGTAATCCGAATGTGGGCGCGCAAGTTCCAGCCTTGAATCCGTGGTATCTGAATATATACGCACCACAAGCATATCGAGGAAGAGCAAAAGCAGAGGACGATTACGAGCGGAAGCCTGCAGCTATGGCATCTGGATATATGGCGGAAATGGATAAGGATTCTCGGGCAATGAATAGCATGCTAACGTCTGCTTCCTTCACAACAATTACTTCAAATTCTGTGAGTACTGAATTTAAGATTTCAATAAAGTACGACATCGCTAGCGACAATCAGCCGGTTGAAGTGGTGATGCAAAAGCAACGCTTGAAAGCGTCTTATAAATACGTAGCTATCCCGAAATTGGAAGCTGCTGCATACTTGCAAGCGGATATCATCGATTGGATGCAATACAGCTTGTTAAGCGGAGAAAGTAACATTTACTTCAAAGGAACTTTTGTTGGAAACGGATACATAGATCCTGCCCTTGCAAACGATACGCTTCAACTGTCTTTGGGACGCGACAACGCCATTACGGTGAAGCGCGATCAAGTGAAAGACTTCTGTAAGACCAGTGTTTTCGGAGTGAAAAAATCTACCTCTAAGGCCTATGAAATTACCATAGTGAACACGAAGAAGAAGCCGATTAACATTGAAGTATATGATCAGGTTCCTTTAACACAGAATGCAGATTTGGAAGTAGTGGTTGAAGAACTTTCAGGAGCTACGCAAGACATTGCCACTGGTAAAGTAACGTGGAAGATGACCGTTGAACCCGAGAAAACAGAGAAGCGTCAATTGCGATTCACGGTGAAATATCCGAAGAAGAATCTGATTCAGAATTTATAAAAATGAGTCGATTGTTGTTTTGGCTTTTCCTGAAGCCTCTGAGTTTGCTGCCTTATTTTATTCTTTATCGAATATCTGATTTAGCGTTCTTCATTTTGTATGTGTGCATGGGCTACCGGAAAAAGGTGGTCACGTACAACCTGGAATTGGTCTTTCCAACCAAAACAAAAAAAGAGCGAGAGCAAATTGCTTGGGATTTTTACAGGCACTTCTGTGATCTCATTTTGGAAGTCATTAAGAACTTTTCGGTGACAGAAAGCCAATTGCGCGCGCGATTTGTGATGCACAACCCAGAGCTTCTAAAGAATTTTGCAGAAAAGGGGCAGAGTATCATTCTGTGCGGCGGACATTATGCCAATTGGGAAATGTGGGCATTGGCTGCACCCATGCAATGTCAAATGCCGCTTGTAGGTATTTACAAGCGATTGAGTAATCCGTATTTCGATCGCAAGATGCGTGAATCTCGCAAGAAATATGGAATGCAGTTAGTATCTACCCGCGCAACAAAAGAGTACTTGGAAGAGCACCAGGGCGAGCTCATGGGAATGGTCTTCGCTGTGGATCAATCGCCCGCCGATCCGAAGAAGTGCGTATGGATTGATTTTCTTGGAATTGAAACGCCTGCCTATTACGGCGCTGAGAAATATGCCAAGGAATTAAACCTTCCTGTGGTTTTCGGACATCTCAATAAGGTGAAGAGAGGATATTACGAATCGTACTTTGAAGTGCTCACTGAAAATCCACGTGATTTTAAGGAAGGTGGACTTATTCAGTTGGCCAATGATCGAGTTGCCGACGATATTTACAAAGAGCCTTACTTGTGGTTGTGGACCCACAAACGTTGGAAACACAAGGACAAGAAGCCGAAAGAACAGCAGTAAAAATGGGACCTACGGAGGGAAATCAAAAAAAAATCAACTCTCTCTTGTTCCTTTCAGAATAATGCATATATTTGCAGCCCTATTTTTAGGGACGAAAATCAGACGACTATGAACCGCATAAAGGAACTTGAAAGCAGAATTAACCCAATAGCAGAATACCCAAAATTCTCTGCAGGTGATACCATTTCTGTAACGTATAAAATTATTGAAGGAGCGAAAGAGCGTCTTCAAACATTCTCTGGAGTAGTAATCCAAAGAAGAGGAACAGGTTCAACAGAAACCTTTACCGTTCGCAAAATGTCGAACAGTGTGGGTGTTGAGCGTATTTTCCCAATAGCTTCACCTTTCATTGACAAAATTGAAGTGAACAAACATGGTAAAGTGCGTCGTGCACGTATCTTCTACTTGCGCAGCCTTACCGGTAAAGCAAGCCGTATCCAAGAAAGAAAATACTTCGGCCCAGTGGCGAAATAAAAATACTTTGATAGAGTATAGATTAGGGTTCTTCGGAACCCTTTTTTATTGCTTGAAAATCAAAAACGCCCTTCCGTTGAAGAGCGTTTTCGATTCCTTAACCAAAACCTACACCCGATTGGGTGAACCTTAGTGCCCTAACGAATTCCAACTTTGTTAAATTGTGTGGATAAGAAAAAATAATCTTTCGAGGCTCTTGAATTAATTTCGAAATATGAATAACGAAAAAGATCCATCGCTTTCGCACCTCATTGGATGTGTGGAAGAATTTCACAACGCATTCCGGATTCCGGTGCGTAAAACACCAACAGGTGAATTGGAAGAACGCGAATATACGCTGCGTTTCAATTTAATGAAGGAAGAGAACGAAGAGTATCTGGAAGCCGCCCAGAATGGCGATATCGTCGAAATAGCCGATGCGTTAGGCGACATGCTCTACATTCTTTGCGGGACAATGAATGCCCATGGTCTGCACGAGCAAATGGGAGAGATATTCGCAGAGATTCAACGTAGCAACATGAGTAAGCTTGATGATAATGGCGAGCCCATATACCGTGAAGACGGAAAGGTCATGAAGAGCAGTAATTATTTCAAACCGAATATTGCAAAGTTCTTAAAATAGAATAGCCGCGTTGTTGCTATCTTTGCACCTCATTTTTCACTATGTTAAACATCTCTTTACCCGATGGTAGCGTTCGCTCTGTAGAAGAAGGTACTTCTGCAATGCAATTGGCTGCTCAAATTAGCGAAGGTCTTGCACGTAATGTGCTTGCCGCAGAAGTCAACGGAGTAGTCGTAGACGCCTCGCGTCCACTTCCCGATAACGCTACGGTAAAGTTGCTCACGTGGAATGACGAGAATGGAAAGTCCACCATGTGGCACAGCTCTGCTCACCTCATGGCTGAAGCGCTGGAAGTCCTTTATCCAGGTGTGAAGTTGGCCATTGGTCCTCCGATCGAAAACGGATTTTATTACGATGTAGATTTCGAAGGAAAGGCATTCACCCAAGAAGATTTTTCGAAAGTGGAAAAATTAATGTTGGAATTGGCGCGTCAGAAGAACGAATTCGTTCGCAAAGAGGTGTCAAAAGCCGATGCGATTTCTTACTTCACAGAGAAGGGGGATCAGTATAAATTAGAATTGATTGAAGGACTTCAGGACGGAGAAATCACGTTCTACACACAAGGGAATTTCACCGACTTATGTCGCGGTCCTCATATTCCAAACACGGGATTCATTAAAGCTGCGAAGCTTATGAATGTTGCCGGTGCTTATTGGAGAGGCGACGAGAAAAATAAAATGTTAACGCGTGTTTACGCAATCACTTTTCCGAAAGCGGCTGAGCTTGAAGAATATTTGGTTCAGGTGGAAGAAGCGAAAAAACGCGACCATAGAAAGCTTGGAAAGGAAATGGGATTGTTCCATTTCTCTCAACGAGTAGGAAGCGGTTTGCCTCTGTGGTTGCCGAAAGGAACCGACTTGCGCACACGTCTTCAGAATTTCTTAACTGTTGCTCAGAAAAAAGCTGGATATCAGCCTGTAATTACTCCGCACATTGGTTCGAAAGAATTGTATGAAACCAGCGGTCACTGGGCGAAATACGGTGCAGATAGTTTTCAACCAATACACACTCCGCAAGAGGGAGAGATGTATATGTTGAAGCCCATGAACTGTCCGCATCACTGCGAAATTTATAACGCTGAGCCACGCAGTTACAAAGACTTGCCGCTTCGTTTTTCTGAATTCGGAACGGTTTATCGTTACGAGCAAACAGGAGAGCTGCACGGATTAACACGTGTACGTGGATTTACCCAAGACGATGCGCATATCTTCTGCACGCCAGATCAGGTGAAGGAAGAAATTGGAAAAGTGATAGACTTGGTTCTTTATATTTTCAAGACTTTGAATTTCCATGATTTCTTGGCGCAGGTTTCACTTCGCGATCCAATTAACCGTGAGAAATACATTGGTACGGATGAGAATTGGGAGAAAGCGGAATTGGCTATTCAAGAAGTAGCGAATGAGAAAGGACTTCGTACAGTAGTTGAATACGGTGAAGCAGCATTCTACGGACCGAAGCTTGACTTTATGGTTCGCGATGCCATTGGAAGAAAATGGCAATTGGGTACTGTTCAGTTGGATTACAATCTTCCGGAACGTTTCCAATTGGAATATACCGGATCGGACAACCAGAAGCACAGACCTGTCATGATCCACCGCGCACCATTCGGAAGTATGGAGCGTTTTGTAGCGATTTTAATCGAACACTGTGCTGGACAGTTTCCGTTGTGGTTATCGCCAGAGCAAGTGAGAATTTTGCCTGTTAGCGAGAAATACAACGATTACGCAAAAAAAGTAGCAAATACGCTAGAAATTTCCGATATTCGCGCCCTCGTTGACGATACTAACGAGAAAGTGGGAAAGAAAATACGTGAAGCGGAGCTTGCAAAAGTGACCTACATGTTGGTAGTTGGTGAGACGGAAATGCTAGCAAACTCGGTATCTGCGCGCAAAAAAGGCGAAGGAGATTTGGGTGTATTTAGTGTTGAAAATTTCGCTACAATGGTGAACGATGAAGTGGCTAACATGTTGAAAGAAATTTAATAAACAAGGAGGAAATATCATAAAGCGCGAGATGAGAGGCAGACGCATCTTTGAACCAGAACACAAAATTAACGATCGCATTAGCGCAGCCGAGGTACGCTTGGTAGGTGAGAATGTAGAAGTTGGAGTGTATTCTAGAGAAAAAGCATTAAAACTGGCTCAAGATTTAGAGGCAGATCTCGTAGAGATTTCCCCGAATGCCGTTCCACCGGTTTGTAGAATCATTGACTATCGCAAATTTCTGTATGATCAGAAAAAGAAGCAGAAGGAGATGAAGGCGAAGCAGGTGAACGTAACAGTAAAAGAAATTCGTTTCGGTCCTAACACGGATGATCACGATTTTCAATTTAAGTTGAAGCACGCGCAAGAGTTCTTGAAAGAGGGAAGTAAGGTAAGAGCTTACGTTTTCTTTAAAGGACGTTCCATTGTTTTTAAAGAGAGAGGAGAAATATTGTTGTTGAAATTCGTTCAAGAACTTGCAGAGTTAGGAACTCCAGAGTTGTTGCCGAAATTAGAAGGGAAGAAAATGTTTGTTGTGATAAATCCAAAAAAGAAATAATTCTAACACCTAAATAAAATGCCAAAGGCGAAAACAAAATCCGGCGCTAAGAAGCGTTTCCAGGTAACTGGATCCGGTAAGATTAAGCGTAAGCATGCGTACAAAAGTCACATCTTAACCAAGAAGGGCACTAAGCAAAAGCGCAACTTGACAAAGACTGGTTATGTAAACCCATCTGACGAGAAATCGATTAAGGCGCAGTTGCTTGTAGCCTAATGTTCATTCATTAAATAAGCAAGGTAAAGTTTAACCCGGTGAAAGGTCTTAAGTTCGAAAGAACACCTTAGCCTAAAAACAAAAAGTTATGCCACGCAGTAAAAACGCAGTCGCCAGTAGAGCCAGAAGAAGAAAAGTTCTTAAAATGGCAAAAGGTTATTTCGGTTCACGTAAAAACGTTTGGACAGTAGCCAAAAACTCAGTAGAAAAAGCATTATGCTATGCTTACATCGGACGTAAACTTCGCAAGCGCGATTTCCGTTCTTTGTGGATTGCTCGTATCAACGCCGGTGCTCGTCAGCACGGAATGTCATACAGCGCATTCATGGGTCAAATTCACGCACATGGAGTTGAATTGAATCGGAAGGTTCTTGCAGACTTAGCAATGAATCACCCAGAAGCGTTCAAAGCAGTAGCAGAGCGTGTAAAAAAATAATTTCTAGCAATAGAAATAGGAAAAGCCCTCTTCGGAGGGTTTTTTTTGTAAAAAAGAATGTCTGCGACTAATGTGCAAGCACGAATGCCGAAGGCGAATGTCTGCGACGACAGTGCAAGCACTAATGTCTTTCAGACGACAGTGCAAGCACGAATGTCTGCGACGAAAGTCTATGACGAATGCCGTTGGCGAATGTCTTTCAGACTATACGTCTTTTGACGAATAAAGCGCAAGAGGTTTGGTGGCTTTAGGGGAGATGTATATATTTATTGAATGAAAAACACAATTCTACTCCTGGCTATAGTATTAATTTCTGCAATGGGTTACGGTCAAAAGGAAGAGCCCGTCTTGACCTTCGTTCAAGAAATGCCTACTTATGTGGCAGGTGACGAAGCGTTTTGGCAATTGATTGTGGATCGTGTCGTGTACCCTGAATACGAGAAGTCGATGAACATCGAAGGAACGGTATTCGTGAATTTCGTGGTTGAAAGAGATGGGACCCCAACTCACTTCAAGATTAACAGAGGTGTTGAGGGCGGTGCCGGTCTCGACAGCGTGGCAATTAATGCGTGTCGTGCATTAGGCAAATTCAATCCAGGAACACAAGCCGGAGTGCCTCAACGCGTGTACTTAACTATTCCAATAAAATTCTCTTTGGAAGATGATGAGGGGCCTGAAAGGTTGAGTAAAGCAGATCTCAAAGAAATTAAAAAGGATGGGAAGTACATCTGCGATATCATGTATAAATTAATTGTAGCGAAAAGAGCAGGAGATCAAGTTAAAATTGAAAAATTAATTGCAGAGTTAGATGTAAAACTTGAGGCGCTTCATAAGAATTATTCAGATGAAAGTGCTCGTGTGAAAGAACTTGATAAAATTGTTGAACCCTGCATGGAAGAAGCCACGAAAGCCGCAATGGGGAAGTAATCGCTCCGCGATTGATTGCGAAGCAATTGATCAAACGAAGTCTGATTGATCACGAAGTGATTTACTCAATAACTATCTCATCACAAAACAACCAACTCGGTTCGCCTACCGCGTCGTGCCATTCTGGACAAGGACCGTTGTTAACGCCAATAACCTTGATGTATCGGGCCAATTGAACTTGACCTATACCGTGGCTGAATTGATTAATAAGCTCTCCTGAAGTTTGCTCTTCAATGTTCGGATTTATCGTTGCCACTTTGTCCCATAAATTTCCATCGAAGCTCTTGTATATTTCAACGGCTTTCGGACGGAAGATCCAAGCATTCGCGTAATGAAACCAGCGCGTTGTAACATGCTCGAACGGCTTCACATCGCCCAAGTCAATCACTACTTCCATGTTCTTCCCCGCAATCCCTTGCCAAATGCCGTCTCTGAAATTCTCAGTGCCGATTCTTCCGTCTACTAACGCGTTCTCACCTCCACCCGGATAATAAACACTCGGTGTGTACGAGAGTGTTATTTTCTTTCCAGTTGAAAGGTTTGAAGTGTAAGTTCGTGTTTCGTAGAAAAATCCAGTGCTCCAAGGAAAGTAATATTCAAAGTTTAGCGTGGTATATGTATCGCTTACAATAATTGGTTTTGAATAATTCTGAGAGGTTTCGTCTTGGTTTTTTCTGTAGTTAACGATGATTAAGCTTTTCGTACTTGTCACTGCGCGAACTTCAACCTCTCCAGTAGGCAATACCTGTGAACGGAAATTCAATGGGACATCGGGAAATCCGTATTTAATGTTTAACTGATCCAAGCGTTCGTAGTTCTTATCAACGCGAGCCGCAAAGGCTTCGTAATCGCGTTTCTTCGGTGCCGTCCATAACACTTCACTCAACGCCAACAACCTTGGAAATACTTTGCTGTCGACAAGCTCTTGCGGTGCTCTTTCGGTCCACATATTTCCTTCCGCACCGCGAATGTATTTTCCTTCTTCAGCATTCAATTCAGCGGGCATTGGGTTGAAGTTATAGACCTTCTCCATGTTAATGTTGTCGAGGTCGTAGTCTAAATAACAATGCGAGGTCGGACTCATAACCACACCGTGCTTTTGCTTCGCTGCGGCAATTCCTCCTTCCATGCCTCGCCAGCTCTGAATCATGGCGTCGGCCGGAATTCCTCCTTCCAGAATTTCATCCCATCCAATAATCTGTCTTCCTTTCGTGTTCAGGTATTTCGCCATTTCTTCAATGAGCCAAGTCTGCAACTGCGCTTCGTTTTTCAATCCGTGATCGTGAATTCTCTTCTGACATTTATCGCAATGCTCCCAACGGAATTTCGGTGCTTCGTCTCCACCAATGTGAATGTACTTGCTCGGGAAAAGCGCACAGACTTCGTCCATCACGTCTTTCAAAAACTGAACAGTGCTGTCGTTCCCCGCACAGTAAATGTCTTTGAATACGCCCCATTCCGTTTCAACCGGAATACTCTCTCCTGTGCAACTGAGCCAAGGGTAGGCGCTAATGGCAGCAACCGAATGACCGGGCATTTCTATTTCCGGAATAATGGTCACGTGTCTTGCTTGAGCATAAGCAACAATGTCTTTGATCTGCTCTTGGGTGTAATATCCTTCGCTCACATGATTCCCGAATTTATCCATTCGGTAAGAACCAAGACGCGTAAGCTCTGGATATTTTTTTATTTCAATGCGCCAGCCTTGGTCTTCGGTTAAGTGCCAATGCAAGACATTCATTTTGTAAAACGCCAAAGCGTCTATGTACTTCTTCACGGTAGCAACATCCATGAAATGTCTTCCGCAGTCGAGCAGCATTCCGCGATGCGGATAAACAGGCGCATCTGAAATGTCCATGCTCGGAATTTCAAATGCAGCGAACGTTTCGTTTGTCTTGAAATACTTTGGTAACAATTGTTTCAAGGTCTGCATGCCGCGAAAAATGCCTTCGTTTGTTGCAGAGGTTAATCTGATTTCATTTTCCCGAACGGTTAGGTAATAGGATTCGGTATTCGAAGGGATGTTTTTCGTGAGTTGGAAAATGACTTTCTTCGGCTGTTGTTGAAGCCCGCCATTGCTCGAAACTTCAACAACTGTTTCGGGTTCGTTCTCCTTCAACCACGCATTGAAAAGCTCCACTTCTTGATTGCACAAGCCTTGAAATTCTGCGCGTGTGACTGCCGTCCAAAGAAATCCTTTGCCGTGAACATAGGCAATACTTGTGGGCATCGGGATTAACGTTTCAACTTGCGCGAACGTTGAAATGCCTTTCAACATAAAAACAACAAGCAGTGATTTGAAAAGAGGTTTCATAAAAGAAGTTTATCGTTCGAAATATTCATGAGCTGCAACAAGTGCTTTCAGCGCAGCAGTCTCAGTTCTTAATCGGTTTGTTCCCAAGGAAAGGGCAGGAGCAGCATTCGCCAATGCAATTTCGTTTTTCGAAAAGTCTCCTTCCGGTCCAATGAAAATAGAAAGGCTCGCGTGCTTTTCTTTCCATGTTGAAAGTTGAATCTTCGGACCGTCTTCGCAGTGCGCAAGCAATTTCATTCCAACTGCATTTTTCCATGCATCTTGAAATTTCACATCGAAATGCAATTCGGGTAATGTATATTGAAGGCTCTGCTTCAATGCGGAAATGGCCACGCGTTCAATGCGCTCGGGTTTCATGCGAACCCGTTCCGAATGTTCGCAAACCAAAAATGTGATGCTACGAATACCCATTTCAACGGCCTTTTCAACCAGCCATTCAATGCGATCGGCATTCTTCGTGGGTGCTACAAAAAGGTGTAAATGGGGATTCGTATTTTCAATGGTTTCTCTCGAAAGCGTTGTCAACGTGCAATGCTTGTCGACCTTGTCTAGAGCGGCTTCTATGCGTTCGCCTTTGCCATTGGTGAAGGTTAATTTCTCCCCTTCATGCAGGCGCAAAACTTTAATGTGACGGCTTTCTTCTTCGTTCAATTTCCAACTGCCGTCTTGTATTTCAGATGAAAAGAATAACATTGGAGCAAGTTAAGAAGGAAGCCGACAGGAATTGCCTAATTTTGCCGAGCAAATTTATTTCTATGCCAAACATTTCATCGAAAGCGGTGGCTATGCCATCTTCTCCAATTCGCAAGCTGGTGCCTTTTTCAGAGGCCGCTAAAGCTGCGGGAAAGACTGTTTATCA
>Ga0209358_10001642_pt1 | contig 17558 bp, 16 predicted proteins | sample LauGreFa1BDMLBSN_2_FD_187574 | JGI IMG/M metagenome (GOLD analysis project Ga0209358, IMG submission 187574) | Freshwater lake microbial communities from Lake Michigan, USA - Fa13.BD.MLB.SN (SPAdes) (version 2) | ecosystem: Environmental > Aquatic > Freshwater > Lake | place: Lake Michigan, USA... | reverse complement strand
CAATGTGTATTTCGCCAATGACCGCGACATGGACGGCGTGGCCGATACCGTTGAAGATTTCAGCCCCAGCGTGAAGTTCGACATCCCCCACGGCGTGTGCTACACGCCTGATGGATTCTTGTATGTTGTCGAGCGTAACCGCGTGATGATGTTCCCCGCAGTGGAATATTTCACCGAAGGTTCTGACACCGTGGCATTTGCCGTGGTCAAGCAGGGTGATCTGATCCCAGCCGACGAAGAGTCCTACAACCACACTGCGCGTGCCTGCACCATTGGGCCGGATAACCGCCTGTACATCACACTGGGTCAGCCTTTCAACGTGTCCCCACCGGAAAAGCAGGACCTGTATAACAAGGTCGGCATCGGCGGCATCATCAGCTTTAACCGCGATGGCGGCGACCGCAAAGTGGTATTGACCGGCCTGCGTAACTCTTCCGGCTTGGCCTTCAACCCCAAGGACAAATCCCTGTGGTGGACGGACAACCAAGTGGACGGCATGGGTGATGAAACGCCTCCCGGTGAGATGAACAAAGTGCCGGTGGGTGCCGATGGCAAATTGGCCCATGGGCTGTGGTATGGCCACCCCTACTATGGCGGCGGTAATGTGCGCACCGACGACTACAAGGACAAGCAAATCCCCAAAGAGATGGCTGACAAATACGTCAGGCCTCAAGTGGAGACGATTGCCCATGCCGCTGACCTGGGAATGATGTTCTATACCGGCGACCAGTTCCCCGCCAAGTACAAGAATGCCATCTTCAGCGCCCAACACGGTTCCTGGAATGCGGTCAAGCCCCGTGGCGCCCGTGTGATGGTGACCTACCTGGACGACAAAGGTAACGCTGCCAAGCACGAGCCTTTTGCAGAAGGCTGGATGACCTCTTCGGGCTTCTACCTGGGACGTCCCATGGATGTACAGCAGTACGTCGATGGTTCTATCCTGGTGTCTGACGACAAGGCTGGTGCGGTCTATCGCATCACCTACCAGAAGTAATTTTCTGTGATCCTAGCGGGCTGGGCGTTTTGTCCGGCCCGCTTTTTTATGCAATTCCAACGAGCACTTGAACCTATGAAATTCCTAATTCCCCTGACGCTTGCGGCTGCAATGCTGAGCCAAACCGTTTGGGCGGGAGATGCCGACGCAGGCAAGGCCAAATCCATGCCTTGCGCTACTTGCCACGGCCTCAACGGGATGTCCACCTTGAATGAAGCGCCTAACCTCGCAGGGCAACCCTTGATTTACCTAATCGAGCAAATGCGCGCCTACCGTAGCGGTAAACGCCAAAACGAGATCATGAGCATCATGGCCAAGCCGCTGACCAACGGCGACATCGACGACCTGGCCGCTTGGTACAGCTCCATCAAAGTGGAAGTGAAATAGGACTGCGCCCTGGCGCCCTTTGCCCTGAAGCCGCCGGATTACGCGCCCAATCTTGCCGCGCCGGGCTCGGATGGCCCCGCTGCGGGGATCAATATTCAGGTAAGGCATGAATTTTCTTGATGTGCTACCAAGGGTAATCACCCCTTAATTTGTAAGGTCACGTACTAGAGTGGGCCCACGTGCTGCCTGCGTGGATCCTCATGCTGGGTTTGGTGCCGTCGGGTCACTGCACAAAAGCAGTCAACAAGCCCGGCTTCTTTGTATCGGACCCCCCATGACTACAACCATCGGCGCCCTCATGCGGCGCAGCGCGACTTGCTTGGCCATCGGCCTGGCCTTTTCCCTGACTTCTGGCGCAGGCTTTGCCGCCGGCGACGAGGCCAACCTGGACAAACTAGGCGCTTTCAAGAAAACCAACACCCCGCCACCCAAGCGCATTGCGCAAGACCCGACGTACATGGCCAATCTGAAAAAGATGCTTACCAACGTCAAGCTGCCTGACGGCTTCAAGATTGAGGTCTTTGCCATCGTGCCGGACGCCCGCACGATTGCCGTGAGCCGCAATACCGCCGCCGTTTGGGTCGGTACCCGCAAGAACAATGTCTATTTCGCCAACGACCGGGATATGGACAACGTGGCGGACACCGTGGAAGACTTCAGCCCCAGCGTGAAGTTCGACATCCCCGCTGGCGTCTGCTACACGACAGACGGCTTTATGTATGTGGTGGAACGCAACCGCGTCATGATGTTCCCGGCGGTGGAATATTTCACCGAAGGCTCGGACACCGTGGCTTTTGCCGTGGTTAAACAGGGCGACCTGATTCCTGCCGAAGAAGAGTCCTACAACCACACCGCGCGTGCCTGCGCCATTGGCCCAGATAACCGCCTGTACATCACCATGGGCCAGCCGTTCAACGTAACGCCGGCCGAAAAAGTGGACATGTACCGTAAATTGGGCATTGGGTCCATCCTGAGCTTTAACCGTGATGGCGGTGACCGCCAAGTGATCGCTACCGGTGTGCGCAATTCTTCGGGCCTTGCATTCAATCCCAAAGACGGCAGCCTCTGGTTTACCGACAACCAGGTGGACGGCATGGGTGACGAAACGCCTCCCGGCGAGCTCAACAAGATCCCGTCCGCGGGCGGCAAGTTGCTAAAAGGCGGCTGGTATGGCCACCCCTACTATGGCGGTGGTGATGTACGTACCGACGACTACAAAGGCAAGCCCATCCCCAAGGACATGACGGACCATTACGTCAAACCCCAAGTTGAAATGATCGCCCACGCAGCCGATCTGGGCATGATGTTCTACACCGGCGACCAGTTCCCCGCCAAGTACAAGAACGCTATCTTCAGCGCACAGCACGGTTCCTGGAATGCCATCAAACCGCGTGGCGCACGCGTGATGGTTACTTACCTAGATGACAAAGGCAACGCGGCTAAAACCGAGCCCTTTGCTGAAGGCTGGATGACTTCTGCAGGCTACTACTTAGGCCGTCCGGTGGACGTGCAGCAGTATGTGGATGGCTCTATCCTGGTGTCCGATGACAAGGCCGGTGCCGTGTACCGTATCTCTTACCAGAAGTAAGTTTTCCTTGCGTAATAAAAGGGCCGACCGGCAACGGTCCGCCCTTTTCTTCATGCGCGGCGCGAAAAGATACCTTGCACTATCAAACCTTCAGAACCCGGTGGCGCTAAGCGCCCGCCCCGCAGTCTCGCCCGACCTTAGGCCCGTGATGGCAACCAGCTTCCCAACGCAAAGACGGAGTTGGGCGCGTTGGGCTTGGACAAGGTGGGCGCTGCTTGCTTTAGCAGGCTCTTCTTACCGGGCTTGCGCGCTTGCACTTTGAAGCCTTTGGCTTTTTGTTCTAAGGCCAGTGCGCGCAGGCTGATGGTTTTCATATGCTCCAACATGGCGTGGTGCAATTGCTCGCAAAGGGCATGGGTCATGTCGCTGCTGGCCCCTTCGGTTAAAGGGCTTGCCTCTTCAATCGCGGTCACGATGTCGGCCACCGAGATGGCGTCGCCACGAAAGCCTAGCGTGTAGCCGCCGCCCGGTCCACGGGTGCTTTCCACCAAACCGTGCTGGCGTAACTTCGCAAAAACCTGCTCCAGGTAGGAAAGCGAGATGCCGTGGCGCGCAGCCAGTTCGCTCAGTGCCACCGGGCAATCGGGTTGGCGCAGGGCCAGGTCAATCATGGCGTTGATCGCAAAACGGCCACGGGTACTTAATCGCATACATAGTCCTTTTCGTCTAGCGCACAGGGCGTGCAAATCCAGCGCGCCTGCACGCTGGGAGAAACTGGACTGTAAAAACCTTTATGCTTCGTGTAAATTCGTATTTTTAAGATTTTTACTTCGGTTTATACGAACTAAATTCAACCCCGCCCCTCCTTCGGACAGCAATTGCAAAGGCGTCTCATGAACTTTAAACATCTTTATTACTTTTGGGTTACCGCTAAATCAGGCGGTGTGATGCGGGCTGGCGAGCAACTGCACACCACCCCACAAACCCTTTCCGGCCAGATCCACTTGCTGGAAGACTGGCTGGGCCGCAAGCTCTTTAAGAAAAGCGGGCGCAACCTGGAGCTGACCGAGCACGGACGCCTGGCGCTTGGCTATGCCGACCAAATATTTACCCTGGGCAATGAAATGGAATCGGCGGTGCGCCAGGCCCATGGTGGTGCGCGGGTGCTGGAGTTTCGGGTCGGCGTGGCCGATTCGGTGAATAAATCGGTGGCCTACCGCCTGCTCGAGCCCGCGCTGGCAGTGCCTGCGCCGGTACGCATGGCCTGCAGCGAAGGCAAGTTCCCCGACCTTTTGTCGCAATTGGCGCTGAACCGGCTGGATTTGGTGATTGCCGACGAGCCCATGTCGCGGCGCATCAATGTCCGTGCCTTTAACCACCCTTTGGGGCGCAGCAGCATGTCCTTTATGTGCACCGCGGCGGTGGCGGCCAGCCTGCAGGGCCCGTTTCCCGACTGTCTGAACGCGGCGCCTTTGCTGATCCAGGGTGCGCAGGCCTCGATACGCCAGCAACTCGAATCCTGGTTTACCCGCCACAACATCGCGCCCCGCGTGATCGGTGAATTTGACGACGGCGCGCTGATGACCGCTTTCGGGCGCGAGGGCCGTGGCGTGTTCATGGTGCCCAGCGTGATGGAGCAGGAAACGGCTTCCCAATTCGGGGTGCAATGTGTCGGTCGCAGCGACGAATTAGTCGAAGAATTCTTTGCCGTATCCGTGGAGCGGCGCATCACACACCCTTGTGTGCTGGCCATTACCGATGCCGCGCGCGGGCAGCTTTTTAGCTAGCGCTAGGTGACTGTCCACGCATCACTGAGGCCTATACTGGAACGCTTCATGACCCCTTTTGCCAGTTCGTGCGCATAGGCACCGCCCCCTCTTTGATGCGCCGCGCGCTGGCCCGTATGGCTCTGGCACGCCGCCATGCACGCATGCGCATGTTTTTGCTGCCCCCTGTCTGGCGCGGCATGCTATGGGTGGCGGCCAGCGGTATCGTGTTCACCTTTTTAAATACGATTGTGCGCAGCATCACCTTGTCCCTCGATCCCTTTCAAGCGCAGTTTTTGCGCTACCTCGCAGGTACGCTGGTGATACTGCCTCTGGTGTTGCGCCAGGGCTATGCGGCTTACCGTCCAGTAAACATGCAGGGGCAGTGGTGGCGTGGTGCGGTACACACCTTGGGGCTGGTGTTCTGGTTTACTGCATTGCCGCGTATCGGTTTGGCCGATATGACGGCCATCGGCTTTACCGGGCCCATCTTCATCATGATTGGTGCCGCCTGGTTTCTGGGCGAAAAAATGTATGCCGATCGCTGGATCGCCGCATTGTTCGGTTTTGCTGGCGTATTGGTGGTGGTCGGCCCGCATATGTCCGCATCAGGCGGTGTTTATTTCCTGGTCATGCTGGCGTCGTCGCCCTTGTTTGCCGCTTCGTTTTTATTGACCAAATCGCTCACGCGCACCGAAAGCGCGGGCGCGATAGTGTTGTGGCAGGCGATCTCGGTCACGGTGCTCAGCCTGCCCTTGGGGCTCTTGCATTGGACCGACCCGACTCCGATGCAATGGCTGGGTTTTTTAGCGGCGGGCGTGCTGGGGTCAGGTGCCCACTATTTATTAACACGCGGTTTTCGGGTGGCTGACATTTCGGCCACGCAGACTTTGCGTTTTTTGGATTTGCTCTGGGCCTCGCTCATGGGCTGGTTGGTGTTTAGCGATATCCCGAGCCACTCGACCATTCTGGGCGCGATGGTGATTCTGGCCTCTACTGTGTGGATTGCGCGGCGCGAACGTGGGCGTTAAAGCCTTGTCCTTGAGATTGCCTTGCCGAAGCGCCTACAGTGATGTTCCTGCAAACACACTAGTGGCTGACCATGCCTACTCCGAATCCCGTTCCCACTCCTCCTGCCTCGCCCGCACCGCTTACACCCAAGCCCGCCCGCCGTATTGCTGATCTGCCCGGTCCGCGCGGCCTGCCTTTTCTGGGCAATGCGTTGGAGTTTCGTTCGCCCACTTTGCATTTAGCTTTGGAGGACTGGGCTGTGCAATATGGTCCTTATTACCAATTGCGCGCAGCAGGCCGACGCATTTTGGTGCTGAGTGATCACCAAGTGGTTGCCTCGGTGCTACGCGATCGGCCCGCTGCGTTCAGCCGAACCGCCCGCTTGCGCGAAATCGGACAGGAAATGGGCTTGCAGCCCGGTGTATTTAGTGCCGAGGGAGAGGACTGGATGCGCCAGCGCCGGATGGTTATGGCGGGTTTTGATCCAGGCCATGTGCGCGCTTATTACCCAGCATTGCTCACGGTGGCGCAGCGCTTGGTCAAGCGTTGGACAGAGGCCGCCCGTCGGCAGGAAACCATTGTGTTGCAAAGTGATTTGATGCGTTACACGGTGGACACCATCGCCGGGCTGGCCTTTGGCGCCGAAGTGGATACGCTGGGCGCTGACGGCGACGTGATACAGCAGCATTTGGACAAAGTATTCCCCGCATTGTTCAGACGCATTACCGCGCCGATTCCGACGTGGCGCCTATTTCCTTCGCGCGCCGACCGCGCCTTGGCACGCAGCATGGTTGAGGTCAACAACGCGGTTGACGGCTTCATCGCACAAGCGCGTTCGCGTATGCAAGCCGAGCCGCAACGCCACACCCAACCCAAAAATTTACTGGAAGCGATGTTGGCCGCTGCCGACCGGCCTGACAGTGGCTTGAGTGATGCCCAAGTCGCGGGCAATGTGATGACCATGTTGCTCGCTGGCGAAGACACCACGGCCAACACCATCGCTTGGATGATTTACTTGCTGTGGACGCACCCGCAGGCACTGGACAGGGCGTGTACTGAAGTGCGCACCAAGGTGCAAGATTGTCAGCAGCCCACCATGGAGGAAATGGCAGATTTAGCGTTTATTGAGGCGTGTATTCACGAGACTATGCGTCTCAAGCCGGTAGGGCCGCAATTGCCTTTGCAGGCCAATGCGGACGTGGTGGTGGGGGGTGTGCAGGTGCCCAGAGGCACGATTGTGATCAACCTGCTGCGCCGTGACAGTGTGCGCGAGGATTTGGTTCCCCAAGCGTCTAGGTTTGAGCCCGAGCGCTGGTTGCAATCGGATAACCCTGCCAAGCGCTCATCCACGCCTTTTGGTGCCGGGCCGCGCATCTGCCCGGGCCGCTACTTGGCGATGTTGGAAATGAAAATCGCAATGACCGTGTTACTGGGCCACTTTGATATCGAATTCGTAGGCACGGCGGACGGGCAGCCGCCCAAGGAGCGACTCTCTTTTGCCATGATGCCTGTGGGCTTGCTAATGCGCTTGCGCACCAGAACGCAGTCGGTAAGCCCTACGCTTTAAGCGCTACAGCTAAGGAAGGTCTGTATAAGTCCGTCATCGCGAGGAGCGTAGCGACGCGGCGATCCATAGGTGCTTGATTGGTAAGCAAAAATGGATTGCTTCGCTGCGCTCGCAATGACGGGTTTGAACTTATGCAGACCTTCCCTAAGCATGTCAGCCGTCACTGCACCTCGAAATTTAATGCCGCTGATAACTCAGCATGCGGCCTTTGTAAGCCGCTAAGGCGGGCGTTGCGGCTAAGGTCAAGGCATATTCTTTCAGGACAAAACCCTGGGCTGCCATATGCCGGTGAAAGTGGGCGCGGTTGCCCCGGTTCGGATCTACTACCCAGACTTCACAGGCGTGGGCGGCATGCTCTTCGATGAAGGCGGGAAGGGTGCCGGCCTCGTCGCGTTCGTACAAGATGTCGCTGCCCATGATCAGATCGAAGCGCCCTTGCACCGGCGCTGCGACGCCCATGCGTGCATAAGGAATCAACTTGGGTGGCCCAAGGGCGATGGGCGCCGAAGGCCCGTCGTACACCGGCAGCGCGCCCCAGCGGCCATGGCGGTATTGCAAGGGCAGCAGCCCATTGATGCGCAGGTTTTCCAGCATAAAGCCGGCAGCCATTGGGTGGCAGTCGCTGGCGGTGACATCGGCGCCGCGCCTATGGCCCACCAGGCTGGCCAGCGCCAGCCCGCAGCCCACTTCCAAAATACGTTCACCGGTCTGCACCGGTCTTTGCGCCAGGCGCTCGGCCAGGTGCAGGCCCGAGGGCCATAACAAGCCAAACAGCGGCCATGCTGCCGATGAAATGCCTTGTTGTAAAGCCTCGTGATGCGGATCGTGGAATTGCTGCTTGTCCAATAGCGAGCGGATCAGGATATTGGCCACCCCTTTGACCGCAATGCTTTCTTGCTTGGTCTGGTAGCCGATAGGTTCGGTGGTGTCTGACTTGGCGTACATGCCCCATTAAGCGCTTTCAAACTGACAGGGCGCTTGTGGCGGCTATTGCGCATGGCACTGTGCACCTTGCATTGGCATGCGCCGCCGGTGCGCAACCGGCAAGAGGCCTGCGCTTAATCGGCCCGCTAATTGGCTCGCAGCTTGGTTCGCCCGGCAGCCATGTATTCAAGCCTCTGCCGGCGCGGCGACTTGCGTAGCGCGCATAAAGCGGATGATGTGCTGGGCCACTTCCTCGCCTTTGTCTTCTTGCAAAAAGTGTCCGGCGCCACGAATTTTGAAGTGGTCCTGACCTTGCGCGCCGGGCACGCGTTTTTGCCACATGAACTCGCCGTTTTTGGTCACCGGGTCGCGCGTGCTGAACAGCGTGAGAAAAGGCTTTTCCCACTGCTTAAATACTTCCCAGGCGGCCAGGTTGCGCTCGCGTTCGGGGTCGTCTGGCGTGGAGGGCACAAAGCCAGGAAAAACGCGCGCAGCGGCTGTGTATTTGCGACTCGGAAAGGGCGCGTCATACGCGGCTTCTTCAGCGGGCGTCAGCCCTTTATGGCAACCGGTTTTAACAATCCGGCCAATCGGAAACCAGGGGCTGTAACGCGCAAAAGCACGCCATATTTTGAAGGCCCTTGGCAATGCATCCATGCCCGTGGGCAAGCCGCCGTTGGCCAGCACCACCCGGTCAAAACGGTCCGGCATTTCCGCCACCACGCGCAGGCCAACCAAAGAGCCCCAGTCTTGGCCGAAAAAAGTCACGTGCTGCAAATCATGCGCTTGCACCCAAGCCTTCATCCATTGCACATGGTTGAAATAAGAATAATCCGCCGCGTCCTCCAGCTTGTCAGACCGGCCAAAACCCACCAGGTCCGGTGCCACGACGCGCATGCCCGCCGCCACGAATACCGGAATCATCTTGCGGTACAGAAATGACCAGGCCGGTTCGCCATGCATCAGCAGCACCAGTGGCCCATCGCGCGGGCCTTCGTCAATGTGCGCGATGCGCAAAATACCGACCTCGGTGTAATGGGGTTGGTAGGGGAAGTCCGGCAAGTTGGCAAACCGGGCTTCGGGCGTGCGTAGCACGTCGCCGTGGATCGGCAGGGAGATGGCTGGTTCCATAAACATGAGGCGCAGACCCCGCAGTTGAAGGGCGCGACTTTACACCATACACAGGTGCTTGGCGGACCCCTAAGCCCCGTGCGGGACAGGATGGGATGGGTTGGCGGCTGCGCCGCAATAGCGGCCCCGCTTATTGACTGGATGCTTCGCTGGCAGCGGGTTTTTTGGCACGATCATACAAAGGCGTGACTTTGGGTAGGTTGGCCTCTATTTCCGCAATCCTTGAATTACCCGAAGGATGGGTGGACAACCATTCGGGCGGCGCGCCTTTGTTGTTGGCCGCCATTTTTTGCCACAAGCTCACACCCGCGCGCGGGTCATACCCGGCACGCGCTGCGAGCTCCATCCCTACCAGATCGGCTTCGGACTCGTCTTCCCGGCCGAATTTGAGCGTGGCCAGACTGGCACCGGTTTGCGCTACCGCATCGGTGATACGTGGATCGATGCCGAACAGACTTGCTGCCAGCGATCCGCCCACGCGTGCCGCAAAATCGGTGGCCCTTCCTTTACCCATTCTCTCGCGTGCGTGTTCGCGCAATGCATGGGCTATTTCGTGGCCCATGACCATCGCCACTTCGTCGTCCGTGAGCTGCAGTTTGTCGAGTATCCCGGTGTAAAACGCGATCTTGCCGCCGGGCATGCAATAGGCATTGATCTGGTTGGAGCCTATCAAATTGACCTCCCACTTCCATTGCTGTGCACGCCGATTCCATTGGCCGGTAAAAGGGATGATTCTGTCCATGATGGCGCGCAATCGCTGTACCTGCGCGCTGTCGGATGGGCCTAAAGCATGTTGTTTGGAGGCTTGCGCCAGGGTTTGCTGGTATTGGAGGTTAGCCTCGCGCTCTATTTGGTCGGCCGGGACGATCTTGGCAAACACCGAGGTCTCACCCACTTGCACGCCCTCGCGAGTTTGCGCCTGCAAGCCTCCCGCGCCTAGCGTCCCCGCCAGCAATGCGACTCCGATCTGCTGCACCGCGCGCTGTACCCTTTTTTTCACCATGACCCACCTTTTCACGCAAGCATACTCCCCGTCTGCAATGGGTATTATTCCCGCATGAAAGAACCTACTCCTGCAGTGCATTCAACGGCTAGCAAAGTCTCGTGGTTGCAGACCCTGAAAATTTACGCTGAACCGGCTTCATTGCGCATGCTGTCGCTCGGCTTTTCTGCGGGGCTGCCCTTGCTTCTTGTGTTTGGTACGCTCAGTTTCTGGTTGCGCGAGGCGGGTATTGACCGCACTACCATCGGATTTCTCAGCTGGGTGGGCTTGGCCTATGGCTTTAAATGGGTGTGGTCCCCCTTGGTAGATCGTATGCCCATTCCTGTACTGACGCGGGCTTATGGTCGCAGGCGTAGTTGGCTTTTGCTGTCGCAGTTCGTGATCATGGTGGCGCTGGTGTGCATGGCCATGACCGATCCGCAAGTGGCCCTGGCCCCGGTGGTGTGGTGTGCGGTGGCGGTGGCTTTTGGATCGGCCACGCAGGATATTGCGCTAGACGCCTTTCGTATTGAATCGGCCGATGTTGAGCACCAGGCGGCTTTGGCGGCTACCTACCAAACCGGCTACCGTCTGGCCATGATCTGGTCTGGGGCTGGTGCTTTGTGGATCGCCGCGCGGGCCGAAGTGCCTGCCGCGGTGGCAGGCGCACCGGTTCCCTACCAACACGGTCCATGGCAAATAGCCTACGTGGTGATGGCGCTCAGCATGTTGCCCGGTGTGCTGACGGTATTGATGTCGCGCGAACCGGTAGCCGCACCAATTGCGCCCAGCCGAGGCATCCGCCAATGGTTGCAAGGCGCGCTGATTGCGCCTTTTGCGGATTTTTTTAAACGCTACCGTTGGCAGGCCGCGCTGATATTGGGCCTGATCGCCTGTTACCGCATCAGTGATGTGGTGATGGGCATCATGGCCAATCCGTTTTATGTGGATATGGGTTTTAGCAAAGACGAGGTGGCTGCCGTGACGAAAGTCTATGGGGTGATCATGACCCTGGTCGGTGCTTTTGTCGGCGGTGCGTTGGCCTTGCGTCTAGGCGTGATGCGGGTGTTGATGCTAGGCGCGGCAATGAGTGCGGCGACCAATTTGCTATTTGCCTGGCTGAGTACCCGAGGCCATGATGTGACTGCACTGATCTGGGTGGTATCGGCCGATAACCTGGCCAGCGGCATTGCTTCCTCCGCTTTTATCGCCTACTTGTCATCCCTCACCAATGTGCAGTACTCCGCTACCCAGTACGCTATGTTCAGTTCCATGATGCTATTGCTGCCCAAGTTTGTCGCGGGCTTTTCCGGCAAATATGTGGATACGTTTGGCTATGCCGATTTTTTTAATGCGACGGCCTTGCTGGGTCTGCCAGTGCTACTGTTGGTGTGGTTGGCGGCACGGGTTCAGGCCAAAGGCAAGAGCCCAACAGAGACTGCTTAATGGCAGCTGCCAATCCCGCGTAGATACTTCAGGTTTACCCAACTTTACGATGTCTATAAGGTACAGGCATGCAGCGCCCGAGTCCCCGGGACTAGACTGGCTGCATGAGCCAAAACCTCTTGATCATTGAAGACGATGCCCGCCTGGCGGGCATGGTGGCTGAATACCTAGAGCAAAACGCATTCAAAGTCGGGCATGCGCTGACGGGGCAAAAGGGCCTCGATTTGCTGGGTAACAAGTTGTCGGCAAGCCCGGCCTATGACCTGGTGATTCTGGATTTGATGTTGCCCGACATGGATGGCTTGGAGGTGTGCCGGCGCATACGCGCACTCGATGGTCCCCAAGCGGCTACGCCGGTGCTGATGCTGACGGCCAAGGGCGACCCTATGGACCGCGTGATAGGGCTTGAAATCGGCGCGGACGACTACCTGCCCAAGCCTTTTGAGCCCCGCGAGCTACTGGCACGCATACGCGCCATATTGCGCCGAGGCAGCCAGGACGCAGCCAAACCGGGCGCCCAAAAAAACCTGAATTTTGGTTCGTTGGAAATCGACCGTAACGCCCGCGCCGTTTCGGTAGCTGGTCGTTTGTGTGAATTGACCTCCTACCAATTTGATCTGCTGGTGGCCATGGCCGAACGCGCCGGACGCGTGTTGACGCGCGACCAGATCATGGAGGCGGTGCGCGGTCGCGAGCTGGAGGCGTTTGACCGCTCGATAGATGTGCACATGGGCCGCATCCGCGCGGCCATTGAGGAGGATGTGAAAACGCCTCGCCGTATCCTGACGGTACGCGGTGTTGGCTATGTTTTTGCCCGCCAGCAGGATTGAGCGCTATAAAGGCGCCATGTTTTTTCAAAAACTCTACGTTCGTATCTGGGCCGCCGTGGTGCTGGCGGTAGCAGTGCTGACATTTTTGGTAGGTGTCGCTTGGCGGATGAACGTCGAGCCGCCCTTGCGCGAAGTGGTGGTGCGCAACCCGCAGGGGGAAGTCATAGGCCACGGCAGCGCGCGGCGCATGCATCCGCCGCCGCCCCCATGGGGCGAAGGCCACAGCCGCCCGCCAAGAGGCTTAGACGAGCGCAATGCCGATGAAGCCGACGAAGGCCATGAACGACCCGGTCATCCACCGCCTGGCCCACCCGGACATAGGCATGAGGAGCCGGACGACGAAGGCCGCGGCCGCTTTGGGCATGGCCCCGAATTCGTTGTGCAATTGCAAGATGGGCAAACCGTGCATTTGCATTTGCCGCGCCCGCCGCGCAATAGCTGGTTTGCGCCTTTAGGGTTTTTCGGAACGCTGGCGTTGGTCGCGTTCGCGGTGGCCTTGGCTACCTACCCCATCGTGCGTCGGTTGACGCGCCGCTTGGAAGACTTGCAAGCGGGCGTAGAGCGCTGGGGGCAGGGGGACTTGGGCGTGCGCGTGGCGGCGCAAGGCGAGGATGAAGTGGGCTTTTTGGCACAACGTTTTAACCATGCGGCCACGCGCATAGAGGCTTTGGTGCAGTCACGTGATGCGCTACTGGCTTCGCAAAAATCCTTGCTCGCCAATGCCTCGCATGAATTGCGCTCGCCGCTGGCTCGCATCCGCATGGGCCTGGAGCTGATGGGCGATGGCTCGGGCGATACGGTGGCGCAGCGTAGACCCGCTATAGAGCGTAATTTGCAAGAGCTCGATATGTTGATCGATGAAATTTTGCTGGCCAGTCGGCTGGACTCCAAAGAGGCGGATGTTGGCACCTTTGAGCCGGTCGATCTGGTGGGCTTGGCCGCTGAAGAGTGCGCGCGGGTTCAGGCAGTGTTGCTCGACCCGCCCGCGCACCTGATGGTGCCTGGCGTACGCAAACTTGTGCGGCGTGCCTTGCGCAACCTGCTGGAAAACGCCAACCGCCATGGCGGCGGTGAGGTGCAGTTGCAACTGCGTCAGGAAGCGGGCTTTGCGGTGCTGGAGGTTCTGGACACCGGCCCCGGCGTTCCGCTGGACTTGCGCGAGCGCATATTCGAGCCTTTTTACCGCCTGCCGGGCGCCTCGGAGAAAGACGGCGGCGTGGGGCTTGGCTTGGCCTTGGTCAAGTCGATTGCCCAACGCCATGGCGGCTCCGTGCACTGCAGCAACCGCCCCGAAGGCGGGGCCTGCTTTAGCTTGCGCCTGCCGCTGTAAAACACCCTGCCTGGGTGAAACCTGCGTGTGGCGACTTGGGTGAATGTCAGGCTCGTATCCGAGCCTGATTTACGGCAACCACGGCAAATTAGCCTTATGCGTGGGCCTTTTCAAGTCTAAAACTCGTCAAGAACCCCAGAAAACCTGGGTTTTTTTCGCACAAGCTGAAGAAAAACCTGATTTCTCACCCGCATGGGGGATATCGCCATCTGTCAGACACGCTCAGAATTCACCCCATCGCTGTCACGACATCAAGAGGGCCTAAGCCCCGAAAGAGCAAAGAGTTTTACGGTTCCAACGAAGTCTCCTCGGAGACATTTACAGTCACCCCTCGGGGTGACTTTTTTTTGCCTGGGTTTGCCCGGCGCGCCGATGGGCCTCTTCCCTTAAACGTCTATACGCCTAAACATCTAAGCGCTCAAATACCATCTCTGCACTGATGTCACGCAGGCAGCGCGTATGGCCCAGCGGGCATTCACGGGCAAAGCAAGGCGCGCAATCGAGGGGTGGCTGGTAGCTCGCCTCGTTTTTCAGCCAGACCACTTGCGCCAGCGGGCTGAGCGGCGGCGTGTGCAAGGGGCTGGAAGAGCCAAAAACGGCCACTTGCGGCACCGCCAGCGCGGCGGCCACATGCATCAGCCCCGAATCATTGCTCACCATGGCCCGCGCCCCAGCGACCAGAGCAATAGCGTCGTGCAGCGAGGTGCGCCCGGCCAGATCATGGCAAGTGCCTGGATGCGTGGCATGGACTGTTGATGCGATCTGCGCACACACATCGGCATCCTTGTTGGATCCCAGCAGCAACACCGGGATCTGGTACTGCGCAACTAATTGCGCGGCCAGCGTGGCAAAGTGCGCCGCTGGCCAGCGTTTGGCTGGGCCGTATTCCGCACCGGGCACCAGTACCCAGTAGCGCTTGGCTAGCACGCCTTGGGCGCGCATAGCGTCATCGCAGGCTTGTTCGGTTACCTCCATACGCGGCCGCGCTTTAGCGGACATGCCACCGCTCGCCAGAGCGCCATACCAATCCACCATAGGCGGGCGGGCGTGTTTGTCCGGGTTGGGTAGGCGCTGTGTGAGCAGGCCGTAGCGCGCTTCGCCGTGGTAGCCCACGCGTTCGGGAATGCCGGCCCAAAACGGCAGCAAAGCGCTTTTCAAGGAGTTGGGGCAGACGATGGCGCGCTGGAAGTGGCCGCGCAGTTGACGCGCCATGGCGCGCCGCGCTGACCATTGCAAACCACCGTGCGCGAATGGAAATTCAATCACCTCGGCCACCGCCGCCATAGCGCGATAGACCGGCGCTACCCACGGCAGTGCGCCGACGGTAATGCGTTCACCGCGCGCCTGCAACACGCGCAACAGGGGTTCGGTCATGACCGCGTCCCCAATCCATTGGGGCGCGATGACCAGGGTGTCAGTGGTGGGCGTCGAAATGTTCGCCGTCCTTGAGCTTATAGACGGTGCCGCAATACGGGCATTTGGCCTCGCCTTTGCGGGCGATGTCCAGATAGACCTTGGGGTGTGTGTTCCAGGTCTTCATCTCGGCCAGCGGGCTGGGGCAGAAAACACCGCCTTGCGGGTTGAGGTCTTTGGCGAGCAAGGTGACTAGCGATTTGGACATGGCGTTTATCTGGACTTGAATCGACGTTAAACCCGCGCCAGCCAGTGGCTGTATTTGGGGTTGCGGCCATTGACGATGTCAAAAAACGCGCTCTGGATTTTTTCGGTAATCGGGCCGCGTGTGCCCACATAGTCGCCTTTGCCCAGCGCAATGCGGTCGAGTTCGCGGATGGGCGTGACTTCGGCTGCGGTGCCGGTGAAAAAGGCTTCGTCGCTGATATACACCTCATCGCGCGTCATGCGCTTTTGCACCAGCTCCAGGCCCAGGTCTTTGCAAATGTGCATTACCGTGTTGCGGGTGATGCCGTTGAGCGCCCCTGCTGACAAATCGGGCGTGTAGACCACGCCGTCTTTGATGACAAACAGGTTTTCGCCCGCGCCTTCGCTGACAAAGCCATTGGCATCAAGCAGCATGGCCTCGTCATAGCCATCGTCGGTGGCTTCCATGTTGGCCAGGATGGAATTGGTGTAGTTGCTCACCGCCTTGGCCTGCGTCATGGTGATGTTGACGTGGTGGCGGGTATAGCTAGAAATTTTGACGCGAATGCCGTGCTTCATGCCCTCTTCGCCCAAATAAGCGCCCCAGGGCCAGGCGGCGACCATCAAGTGGATAGTGTTGCCCTTGGGTGAGACGCCCAGCTTTTTGTCGCCGATCCAGGTGAGTGGACGCAAGTAGCAGCTCTCGAGTTTGTTTTCACGCACCACGTCTTTTTGCGCCTGCATCACTTCTTCTTTGGAAAAAGGAATGTTCATGCGCAAAATCTTGGCGCTGTTGAACAGGCGCTCGGTGTGCTCTTCTAGGCGGAAAATCGCGGTGCCGTTGACGGTGTTGTAAGCCCGTACACCCTCGAAGGCGCCGCAGCCGTAATGCAAGGTGTGGCTCAGGACGTGGATCTTGGCCTCGCGCCAATCGACCATCTGACCGTCCATCCAGATTTTGCCGTCGCGGTCGGACATGGAGGGGGGCATTGCGGTCATGGCGGGCTATCCTTTGATCGGGGAAGTAAGAGGGTTGACAGGTGATTTTACGGGGCAGTATCCGCTAGGGCTTGGGTTGGTCTATCCAGGCGCCAACTTATGAGCTTGCCGCCCAGAAATTCGCACTCCACAAACGACTGCCCGGAATCGGTCCAGCGAAACACTTCGGGCTGCTCGTTGGCAGGGCTGCGCAGCTCGCCCAGAGACCGGGTCAGCGCCACCACCTGCATCAAAGATACGCCCGGGTGCAGGCGGGCATTGAGCATGACGCTGCTGTCCACATGGCCTTTAGGCCGATTGGATGCACGGCGCAAGACTTGCAGCATGCGGGTGAAATGCAAAAGCATCCACATCACCAATGCACCCGCCGCCCCGGCTACACCGGGCCAGCCGTACCAGTGGTAGCCCATGACCAACAAGGCCACGGCACCCACGCGCACCGCTATCGTTTGCACCACAAAGTAATTCATGGCGGGGATTCTCGCAGCAGTCTTTTTTGACATAGCCCGCGTCGTAAGTGCTGTCGCCCGCGATGCACGCATAGTCGGCGCCACGCTACAGTGCGTACATTGCCGCCCACCAGAGAACTAAGCTATGTCCAGCCACCTGCACCAACGCGTCCTGATAACCGCCGCCGCATCCGGGATTGGTCTGGTGATGGCCGACGCCTTTATGGCGGCCGGCGCCAAGGTGTATATCTGCGACCTAGACGCTGCCGCCCTGGACGCGGCCCTTGCCAGCCGCCCGGCCTTGGCGGGCCAGGTCTGCGATGTCAGCGACGAGGCGCAAGTGGCCGCATTGTTTGCCGCAGCGAGCACGCACTTGCAAGGCCTCGATATTTTGGTGAGCAATGCCGGTATTGCCGGGCCCACTGCCAATTTGGAAGACATCAGTCTGGCCGACTGGCGCAACTGTTTGGCGGTGAATCTAGATTCAGCGTTTTTATGCGCCCGGGCCGCCGCGCCCTTGTTGCGCGCCCAGGGCAGCGGCTCGATGATTTTGATGTCCTCAACCGCCGGTTTATTCGGCTTCCCGAGGCGCAGCCCCTACGCCTCTGCGAAATG